>WPCJ01085367.1_pt1 | contig 15155 bp, 12 predicted proteins | sample 5399831 | NCBI WGS metagenome assembly WPCJ01 (sample SAMN12869470, study PRJNA574797) | sludge metagenome | isolation source: wastewater treatment of pH10 | place: China:Beijing | collected 2019-05-20 | reverse complement strand
CGCTCGTCGTCGTCGCCTTGCTGGCGGCAGGGGCGGGCGGGGCGAGCGACCGCGTCATCCTCGCCGGCGTCGCCACCTCGCAGCTCTTCAATGCCGCGACCGCCACGATCGTCACGACGCTCGCCAGCGCCGAGCAGGCGCGCGGCGTGATGTTCTGGCTCCTCGGTAATTTCGGCGGCGTGCGCTGGCCCGACATCTGGATGGCGGCGCCCGTGGCCTTCATCGGCTTCGGCATCTGCATGCTGCACGCCAAGGCGCTCGACGCCTTCGCCTTCGGCGTCGATGCCGCGGCTTCGCTGGGTGTCGCCGTGACGCGGGTGAAGGTCGTGCTTTTCGCCACGACGGCGGTGATGACGGCGGTGAAGGTCTCGATCGTCGGCACGGTCGGCTTCGTCGGCCTGATTATCCCCCATGCCGCACGCTTCCTCGTCGGCTCCGGCCATGCCCGCCTGCTGCCGGCCTGTCTCGTCGTCGGTGCGATCTTCATGATCCTCGCCGACATCCTCTCCCGCATCCTGATTCCGCAGCAGATCTTGCCGATCGGCGTTGTGACGGCGCTGTTCGGCGCGCCGGTCTTCGCCTTGATCCTCTATCGCGCCCGGAGGCCGGCATGACGCTCGCGGCCCGCGAGGTCCGCTGGGGTGCCGGCGGCCGGATGATCGTCGACGGCGTGACGCTGGAAGCCGCGCCGGGGCGCGTGCTTGGCCTGATCGGCCCCAACGGCTCCGGCAAGTCGAGCCTGCTCCGCTTGCTCTGCCGCCTGCGCAATGTCGCGAGTGGCGTGGTTACACTGGACGGGAACGACATCGCCGGCGTGCCCCGCCGCGAGCTCGCCCGCCGCCTCGCCTTCGTCGAGCAGCAGGCGACGACCGAGATTCAGCTCTCCGTCTGCGATGTCGTGCGTCTCGGCCGCACGCCGCATCGCGCCGCGCTGGCCTCATGGAACGAGACCGACGAGGCGGCCGTCAATGAGGCGCTGGCGCGGGTCGGGCTCACCGAGCGGCACGACCAGTTCTGGCACACGCTTTCGGGGGGCGAGCGCCAGCGCGTCCATATCGCCCGCGCTCTCGCGCAGGAGCCGAGCGAGCTCATCCTCGACGAGCCGACCAACCATCTCGACATCCAGCACCAGCTCTCGATCCTGAGCCTGGTCCGCCGCCTCGGCATCACCTGCATCATGGCGCTGCACGATCTCAATCTCGCGGCGATGTTCTGCGACGAGATCGCGCTGCTGCACGAAGGGCGCTTGCAGGCGTCCGGCCCCCCGGAGGAGGTCCTCAACGCTGAGACGATCCAACGTATCTTCGGCGTCGCGGTCTCGATCCGCTCGGGAGGCACCGGGCGCCGGCATATCGAATATCTGCTCGACGGCGAGTCGCGGAAGGACGTGGCTGGCGGCGATTGAGATCGCATGGCTCGCAGCGGCGAGATCCTGCTAGGCGCCGAGGCCCGCTTTCAGGACCCGCAGGCGGGACAGAGTGCCGGCTTTAGCGGCTTCATGCAGCCCTGTGGAAACCCAGCCAGCGGGCAGTTCGGTTTCGAGCCGAGCGATCGCCTTCGGCATGCGGGCCCTGTCCGCCGTCTGGAAGAAGTGCCGCGCCGCGGTCTCGTCGATGCGATAGTGCCGGTTAGCGCTGACGAACGTACCGCGGCAGAAGCGTCTTGGCGCGGTACAGCTAGACCGCGCCGCAAGCTCGGAAGGCGGACAGAACCGCTGTCGTCACGCCCATGACCCCAACCACATTGCCAGGATGGATAAGAACGATACGCTCGCTTTCCGCCACGCGGCCCGGCTTTGTCCCCGTCAGAACGTCCGCGATCTCGCTATCGAACGGGCCCCCGTGCAGTAGACGGCCATCCTTGTGCTGTTGCTCAGCCTGAATCCGGTCATCGACGATGACGCGATCGAACTTCGAGAAGCTGTTCTTCCAGCTTCGCCCGAGGTCTACCACGTTCACGAACGTGCCTGGCTCGACCCATTCGGGATCGAGGAAGGGCTTCAGTCCTGGGCTTGCGGGGATGGTCGATATGACGATGTCGGCGCCTTTCAGCGCCTGAGGGCCGACCTCCACGATCACAGGCTTTTGACCCCGCTGACGAATGAACTCGCAGAAAGATTCCGCGGATTTCGCAGTTCGGGTGATGATGCGAACCTCTTCGATCGGCAGAACGCCGTCGAGGGCTTCGAGATTCATACGCGCTTGCACTCCAGCCCCGATGATCGTTGCGACCCCGGTTCTCGGGCGGGCCAACAGCTTGGCCAGCGTGCGTCCGATTGCGACTGGCAGCACGTTGGAGGTGTAGGTTCCGTCGAGAAGGGCGATCGGAGATCCCGACGCTCGTTCGAAGACAAGCTGCCGGCTGAGATATCCCGGAGCTCCGCCTTCAACGGCCTCCGAGGTCGGCCCCACCAGCATATGGAACAGGGATAGATCGCGCTGCCGCCAAGCGGCGAAGGTCGACATCTGAAAGGCCCCGCCCTCGCTTGCGAGCATCGTCTTGGGCTTCCAGACGATGTCCCCCGTAGCGCCGGCACAGAATGCATCCGCAACGTTCCGGGCAATGTCGTCCAACGGGATTGCCAGAGCTTCCACCTCGGCACGGCTAATGGTTCGCGTCATTGTCGGTTCAGCCTCAACGGAATAGGCGGTCGCGCAGCGCAAGCGCGCGGACGGCTGCGGGCAGGAAAATGTTGTTGGCAGGCCAATAGGGGATCAAGGGGAGGGGACGATCGTATGCGCTGGCCTGCGTTTCCTCGCCCAGTATCTTCAGGCCAATTCGATGGCCAAGGTAGGTGGACATCGGGACCCCGACGCCGCAGCAACCGAGCATATAGTGAACGCCTTCCTCGACACCGATATGTGGGATCCAATCATCCGTAAGGGCAAAGGTCCCCGACCAGCAGTGGCTCACACGGGCATCGCGTAAAGCCGGAAAACGCGTCTGAAAGAAGCCGAAAAGGCGACGGGCCTTTGTGCGCAAGTCCCGATCCGATCGTCCTGCGCGCCCGCTCACGACTAAGCGCTTGTCGCCGGCAGGCGCCATGTAATGCAGGATCTGGAATGTATCGCTGAACGACCTGAGGTGCGGCAGAACCGCCCTCATTTGATCCGCTGGCATTTCCTCCGTCACGAGCGCGAAGGCCGGGACGATCGTCAATCGCCGACGAAGGGTGCGCATGATCGAGGTGTCGCGACCCGTCTCGGCATTGGTCGCGACGATCACCTCGGAACTCGTGTACCTGTGCCCGCCAGCAACAACTTCGAAGCCGTGGTTCGTTCGGCTGATGTCGGTGACACGTCGTTGTTCAGCGAGGAATACACCCGCTCCCAGCGCGGCATGAGCCAATCCGCGATGAAAGAGAGCTGGCTGCAGGGTTGCAGACGACTTGACCACGAGAACGCCGTGGAAGGCGTTGGAGCCAATTTCGGCAGACTGCCGCGCCGAGTTCAGCAGCTCGACTTCGCCCATTGTTTGCCGGAACGTAGGAAGAGAGGCCTCCAGCTTGGCATAGGCGCGTTCGCTATGCGCCGCCACCACCCGTCCTCGGGTCTGGAGGTTACAGTCGATGTTCTCGTCGACGATGACGCGTTCGACATATTCGCGCGCTAGCCGGGCCTCGCGATAAACCTCTCGCGCGACGTCTGCGCCGTAACGGGCGGTGATTTGGGCAAGCTTCGCCTTCGGCAAATTTCCGAGGGATCCCGCCGAGCGGGAGGATGCTCCCTCGCCAACGCGGCCTGCCTCAAAGACGATCACGGACTTGTTGGCTCGGGCGAGCGTCAAGGCCGTCGACAAACCGGCGTAGCCGCCGCCGACGACGATGACGTCGACATTGTTCGGCAGCTCCCTTGATGGCCTCGGAAGAGGGGGGAGGCTCTCGGTCCAGTAAGGTTCGGTTGAGAAGCGCTCGGAGAGGGCGTCGGTCATCGAGCGGCTCCTGCATTCAAGGAAGCCTGCCGCTCCGGTCCTTGGTTTCGGTCCCAGGTCGCCTCAACCGACTTGTCGAGCTTGTGCTTCATGATCCGCTCGCTGGGAGTGCGTTCAAAACTCGAAACGAAAGCGACGTATCGAGGGTTCTGGTAGGGGGCCAGTCGCTTGCTGAGCCATGCAGAGAGTTCGGTTTCCGAAACAACAAAGCCCGGCTTGAGCTCGACGAAGAGCTTGATCTCCTGCTCTCCGATCTCGGCCTCCACACCCACTGCCGCACTGTCGGCTACCGCAGGATGCAGGATCACGACTTGCTCGACTTCCATCGCAGATACGTTCTCGCCCCGGCACCGTATGCTGTCGGTCTTTCTGCCGTGGAAGAACAGCCGGCCGGCCTCGTCGAACGAGCCGATGTCGTTAGTGAACATCTTGCCGTCACGGAGGGCACTGCGTGTTGCTTCTTCATTCCGGAAGTAGCCGGAGAAAAGCGCATGAGGAACATTGGCAGTAACGACGATTTCGCCTCGTGTATGGGCTGGGACGGGAGCCCCCATCTCGTCCAGAACCTCGACCTTGAACCACGGTACAGAGCGTCCGACGCTGCCCGGTGTGCCGTCGCCGTTGAAGGTCGCTATGCTGGCTGTTTCGGTCATCCCGTAGGCCTCGCGTAGAGAGATGCCGAAACGGTCCTGGATCGTGTTCCAGTTGTCTGCGCGAGCACCGGCTCCCCAGCCGACACGGGCGCCATGACTGCAATCGATTTGGCTTGCGGGGCGCTTCAGCAGCATCTGCAGGATGCCGCCTAGGTAATGGACATGGGTGCAGCCGAGCGTCTGAACCTGTTCCCAGAAGTTGGACACGCTGAGCTTCTCGACGAGCTGGATGGAGATGCGGCGCAGCAGCGGCATCAGCAGCACCTGAGCTCCGCCGACGTGATACATCGGCTCCCACATGTGAAGGCGGTCGCCATCTCGGGCGTCGGCCAGAAGAGCGGCCGCCTCGGCAGCGAAGCGCATCATGCCGTGCGTTACGAGCACGCCCTTCGGATGCCCGGTCGTGCCCGACGTATACATGATGGCAAAGAGCGTCGCGGCGTCCGTCGGGTGTTCGCTCCAGTCACCCCGTGCACCGAGGAGATCACCAATCGTCTCGTTTGTGCCGCTGAACGAGATGATATCGGTCTGTCCAAGATCGGCGCCGCATTCCTTGAGGCTGGAGATCTTGTCCTCGTCGACGAGGATCACCTTCGGGCTGGAATGTTCAACCAGGTATTTCAGGCCTACACCGCGCTGCTGGGGATTTACCGGAATCCAGACCAGACCAGAACGCGCTAGCCCATAGAGCAGTGCTGCAACCTCCGGCCGATTGGCCATCATGACCGCGACGCGATCACCGGATACGAGGCCTTTGCGTTTCAGGGCGACGGCCACGGCGCGAGAGCTTCGCTCCAGGTCAGCGAATGTAAGGGTTTGCGCGCCGAATTTCATGAACTCAGCTTCGGGCATTGCCTGGCAGCGCGCATGGAGAAGGTCGAGGAAGCCCCGATTGTCGATCGTCATCTCAGGTTCCAAAGCTAGGCGGTCTTTTTCCCGCCGACGCGTTCGGCGACGAGGAGGAGGAGAAGCGCGAGTGCGAACACGACGACGGACGCAGCTGCGATCGTGGGGTTCAGTTGCAGGAACATGTCGTCCCACATCTGCTTGGGCAGCGTCGTCATGATCCCGCCGGAGACGAAAATCGCCAGCGTGAGCTCGTCGAAGGAGGTGATGAAGGCGAAGAGGAAAGCCGCGATGAGCGCGCCCTTGGTTAGTGGAACGGTCACTCGGGCGAGAACTTTGAGCCTTGCAGCTCCGAGCGTTGCGGCAGCCTGATCGAGGCGCCAGTCGTAGTTTTTGAGGACAGCGGCGATCGTTACGAATGTGAACGGCAAAGCCAGGATCACGTGACCGATGATCAGGCCGGCCCGGGTCCCGATCAGCCCCAGTCCTGCGAACAAATACATGAGACCGACACCATAGACGATGCGAGGCACGATCATCGGCGACAGCATGAGAGCGAATATCGCGCCCTTCCACCGCATATCGGTCTTGGCGAGGCCCAGAGCGGCCAGTCCGCCCACGATCGTGGCGATCGCGGCACTCGCAAATCCGATGACGAACGAGTTCAGCGTCGCATTGATCCAGAGGGGAGAGTTTAGATAGAGGTCGAACCATCGCAGGCTGTAGCCTGCCGGCGGGAAGTCGAGGAAGCTGGAGCTCGTGAACGCAACCGGCACGACCACCAGCGTCGGTGCCGCCAGGAAGAAGAGAACGAGCCCACAGTACATCGGAGCCAGCCGGCTCATGATACCCGCCGGCAAGATCCACTCGGCAGCAGAGGCGATCATTTGCGAAACTGCTGCGCAGACGCTGAGGATCTTTCGGCCAACAAGGCGCAGCACGTTACTCTGGGACCGCGGTACGGTTGCTCCTCCCGAAAGCGATGACATTCCGAAAAGACGGTCATAAGCCAGCCACGCTATGAACGTGGCGCCCAGAAGGAGCACGGAAAGCGTGCTGGCGAAGGCGAAGTTCAGAAGCTGCTGAATTTGGGAAATGATCAGCTGGGCCAGGAAGGTCTGCTGGGGCCCGCCGAGCAGCGCAGGCACGATGAAGAAGCCCAATGAGGTGATGAAGGTCAGTAGCCAAGCGGAAGTGAGCCCTGGCAGGGAAAGCGGAACGAAAGTCAGCCAGAAGCCCTTCGCCGGGTGAGCACCCAATGTCTGAGAAGCCTGGAGCAGACGCATATCGACCGAGGTCACGACCGGTAGCATGGTCAGCACTGCTAGAGGCAGCATGCCATGCACCATTCCGACGATGACTGCGCCTTCACCCTGGAGCATCGAAAGTGGTTCGCCTCCGGCCGCTCCCACGATCTGATTGATGACGCCCGTTCGGCCCATCACCAACATCCAGGCGAAGGTCTTCACGAGATAGCTCGTCCAGAACGGGATAAGCACAAAAATCAGAACACGGCTGCGAGCTCGGGGCGAAAGCCCGGCCATCCAGTACGCGAGGGGAAATCCAAGCAGAACCGAAAGGCAGGCCGTGATGGCGGATATCCGCAACGTTACCGTCAGCACCCGCAGGTAGAGCGGCGTGGAGGCGATGCGAGCGTAATTGTCTCCGCTGAGCGCGCCATTCTGATCATAAATGCTAAGGGTCAGCAGCTGCAGAACGGGCCAAAGGAAGAAGAAGGCCAGCAGCCCGATCGCCGGCACGATCATCCAGATTGCCGACGGTCGAAACCGATTCTGAGCGGGCAGTTGCGTGAGGTGCATCATCGCCGGACCACCACAGCTGCCGAGCTGGGCCAGCTGAATTCGACAACCTCACCAAGGGCTGGTGTGGTTGAGGTCGCATTCACGCGGCAAATGAGCGTTCCGTACTCTTCCATTTCGGCTAGGACGCTGACATCAGCGCCGCCAAAGATCGTCTCGATCACGCGGCCTTTGAGGCGGTTCTCGCCTTCGCCCCGCAGGCTGATCGCCTCGGGACGGACGACGAGAGCGACGTCCTCACCCTCGACGAAGCGATGGCCCTGCGTGCCGAAGGAGCGGCTTCCACAGCGAACGCTTGGTCCCTGCTCTTTCCCTTCGGCCTTGCCTGCCAGAACGTTCGACGTACCGATGAAGCGAGCGGCGAAGGAAGTCTCCGGCCGGGCATATATGTCTCTCGGACTGGCGACCTGCTCCACGCGTGCCTGGTTCATCAGGCAGATGCGATCGGACATCGCCAGCGCCTCTTCCTGATCATGGGTGACATAGATGATCGTCGCCCCGGTCTTGCGATGCAGCTGCTTGATTTCGACCTGAAGGTGCTCGCGCAGTTTGCGATCAAGAGCACCGAGAGGCTCGTCCATCAGAATGACGGAGGGCTGGTAGACGAAGCAGCGAGCAAGCGCGACGCGTTGCTGCTGGCCACCGGACAGCTCTCGCGGAAAGCGGGTGCCCAATTCGCTGAGCCGCACCAGCTCAAGCGCGTCGTTGACCTTCGTACGGACGTCGGCCGATCTCAGCCCCCGCATTTCCAGTGGGAATGCGATGTTTTCGGCGACGGTGAGGTGCGGGAACAGGGCGTAATGTTGAAAAACCAGGCCGATGTCCCGCTTGTGAACTGGCGTGTCTGTTTGATCCTGCCCGTCGATGATGACCCGGCCTTGGCTCGGGGGAACGAGGCCGCAGATCATCTGCAGCAACGTTGTCTTGCCGGAGCCGGAGGGGCCCAGGAGCGTGAGGAATTCACCGCTGGAGATGGTCAGGTCGGTGGGAAGCAGTGCGTCGATTTCGCCATATCGCTTGGCGATTCCCCGGACTTGCAGTTTGTCTGCGCACTCACCCATCAGCTGTTCCCTTGATCATAATGAGTATTGTATTATAATACTTTTTAGCACCTTACGGTCCCTTCCATTCCCATGTCAATGCCTCTAGGTTGGCAAGGCGGCGCATAGGCGCCGGATAGAAAGAGCGAAACTGATGAATAAGACCGCGGCGGCGAAAGTGTCGAAGAAGACGGTGAGCGTCGATGATAATCCGCTTATGGTCAGATCAGTCGAGAAGGCGCTTAAAGTTCTCGATGTCTTCGTTCGATGCGGGCATAGCTTGAGCTTGACGGCGCTCGCCGCCGAACTCGGAGTAGATAAAAGCACTGCGCAAAGATTCTCTCATACGCTTGAGCGGCTTGGTTATCTTAAAAGAAATCCGGCGACGAAGCACTTTGATCTAGGAATAAAGGTGCTTGATCTAGGTTACGGTTTCCTTCACGCGAATACTTTGCTAAATCGTGCGATGCCGTATCTTATCCATCTCAGCCGCGAGACGGAGGAGACTATCAACATCACGATGCGAGATGGCGCAGAGATCGTATTCGTGTCACGTTTCATGAGCAGACACTTGTTCAATACCGATGTAACCATCGGTACGCGCATGCCTGTTTACTGCACGGCGCCGGGGATTGCGATGCTGTCGAAACTGCCCCGTGCCGAAGCCATCTCACTCCTGGAACAGTGTGATCGGCGGAAGATCACCGAGAATACGACCTGGGAAATGGAGGCGCTGGAAGCAAAACTCGATGTCAGTGGCTCCCGCGGCTACGCAACGGCGTTTGAGGAGTTTTACCACGACGACCTGTCAATATCGGCGCCGATCTTCGATGCTGGACTGCCGTTAGCAGCGGTGACGGTCTCCGTTTCGAGGGTTCGCTTTACGCCTCAGGAGGCGGAGGCGCGCTTCTCGTCGCTCGTCGTTGCGGCTGCTCGATCAATCTCAAACTCGACACCGCAAATTCCGATCTCTCGTGGATAAAAACCGGAATCGCTGCAGCGCATCAATTTCATGATCAAGTATGGCAATGTAATACTTTGTTTCTTTATGTTTGACATGCCCCATTGCCATGTGCTCCGTTGCCTCTCGCGCCAGACTGAGGGGCGTTTAGGTCGGAGCACGGGACGGCGTTCGCATGAATCAAGCATTGCCACGGGTCACCTATTCAAACATCGGTACCGATTTCTCAGGTGTATTCGGCCTGCTGCAAAAGCAGCTTGAGCAAGACGCCGCTGCCCCGGCTCGCGCATTCCCCAATCTGATCGGTGGCAAGCCTGACGAGGCTGGCGCTCGCTATATCGCTAGAAGCCCGATCGATGGTTCGGAGATCGGCTCATTTTTCGAAGCCGGGCAGGGTGAGGTCGATCGTGCGATTTCGGCCGCGAGTGCTGCTTTCCGGGAATGGGGCTCGCGTCCCTGGAAGGAGCGCGTGGCGCTCGTGCGTCGGGTCGCCGACCGCCTCTCGGACCATAAATACGAAGTCGCCGCCGCTTGCATTCGTGAGGTCGGTAAGTCCTTCGGCGAAGCCATGGGCGAGGTCGAGGAAGCGATCGACCTGGTGCGCTATTACAGCGACCAGCTTGAGGCCAATGATGGCTTCTATCGCCCCCTGTCGCGAGCGGTTCCGATCGAAGAAACCTCGGACGTGCTGCGCCCTTATGGCGTTTTCGCCGTCATCGTCCCGTTCAACTTCCCGGTCGCTCTTGGGATCGGCATGCTTGCGGGCGCTCTTCTCGGCGGGAATGCCGTCGTGCTCAAGCCAAGCCCTCAGGCAGGCCTGACCGGCCACTGGCTGGCTCGTCTTTGCGAGGAGGCGGGTATCCCGGGAGGCGTCGTCAACCTGCTTTGTGGGGGTGCCGAAGTCGGGCAGGCTCTGGTCGATCATTCAGGCGTTGCCGGCTACGCCTTCATCGGATCCCATGCGGTTGGGACGCGCATCCTGCGCAGCGTTGCAGCAGGCGGCTACAATCGCCCGGTCATCATCGAAATGGGTGGAAAGAACCCCTGCTACGTCACGGCTAGCGCCGATCTCGACGTTGCCGCCGAGGGCGTCATGCGCTCGGCATTCGGGCTGCAGGGGCAGAAGTGCTCGTCTTGCTCCAAGGTCTATGTCGACCGTCGGGTCTACGCGGAGTTCATGGACAAGCTGGTCGCGAAGTCCAGGGCGATCAAGATCGGTGCCCCGCGGTCGGCGGCGACTTTCATGGGGCCGCTGATCAATGAAGCGGCGTTCCAGCGTTTCGCCCAGGCCTGCGACCAAGCCCGCCGGGATGGCCGTATCGTTCACGGCGGTGAGCGCCTCGAGGGCGGGGAATATGACGGCGGCTTTTATGTCGCGCCGACCATTGTGGAGGGTCTGGCGGCCGAGCACCGACTGAACAAGGACGAGCTGTTCCTTCCGTTTCTCTCCGTCCAGGTCTTCGATGATCTGGAGATGGCGATCCGGGACGGCAATGACATCGCCTACGGCCTCACCGCCGGTGCCTACGCACGCGACGAGGCCGAGCTCAATCTTTTCCTCGACAAGGCCGAGGCGGGAGCTCTCTACGCCAATCGCGCAAGCGGTGCGACCACTGGCGCCTGGCCGGGGGTCCAGACCTTCTGCGGCTGGAAGGGTTCAGGTGTAGCCGGCAAAGGCGCGCTCGGGCCGTACTACGTCCAGCAGTTCATGCGCGAGCAGAGCCGCACAATCATGCGCACCAGCGCAGCGGCGGAGTGACAAGACTATGAGCGATACGGTTCTTTCCTCGATCGATGATGGTGTAGGTCTCATCACTCTCAACCGGCCCAACGTGCTCAATGCCTGGGATGCACCGATGCGTTCGGTTCTCCTTGCGACGTTGCGTCGTTTGGAAAGCGACGAGACGGTTCGCGCAATCGTTGTCACCGGCGCTGGAGATCGCGCCTTCAGCGCCGGGCAGGATCTGAACGAGACAAAAAAATTCTCCGGCGATGACGGGAAAGCCTGGATTGCAGAGTGGGAGACCCTCTACGGCTTGGTTCGCTCGCTTTCGAAGCCTTTCATTGCGGCACTGAATGGCGTGGCCGCGGGTTCGGCATTCCAGTTCTCCTTGCTGACCGATATCCGGATCGCGCACGCCGGTGTGAAGATGGGCCAGCCAGAGATCAATTCCGGCATCGCCAGCACGCTCGGTCCTTGGATCATGCGCGAGATGCTCGGTCTGTCGCGCACCATCGAGCTCACCCTCACGGGTCGAATGATGAATGCGGACGAATGTCACCGCATCGGCCTGATCTCCGAGATCGTCGATCAGCAGCGTGTGCTGCCGCGAGCTCTTGAACTGGCGCGTGAACTTGCTGCCAAGCCTCCCGTCGCGATGCGGCTGAACAAGGCGCGGTTCCGCGAGGTGACCGAAGCCGGTTTCATCGACGCGCTGCGGGCCGGTGAGGTCATGCAGAAGGAATCCTACGGCTCAGGAGAGCCCGCTCGGATGATGGAAGAGTTCTTCCGGCAGCGGCGCGCTCGCGCCTGAGCCGAAGGGGCTGGTGATTTCTACAAGAAGGGGAAGAACATGAATTTATCACGTCGCAATGTGCTGCAGGGAGCAGCCGCCGTCGGTGTCGCAGGACCGGCCGCTTTCGTGCCCGGGACAGGTCATGCCCAGATCAAGCAGATCATCGTGGCCGATCCAGGCGGAGCGTATGGCGAAGCCTTCCGGAAGGCGTTCTACGATCCGTTCGAAAAGGCGACCGGCATTCGGGTTATCAATGTTGCGCGCGAGGCCGAGCCCACCGCGCAGATCAAGGCGATCGTCGAGACGAAGTCCTATACTTGGGACGCTTCCATTCTCACGATGGCCGCTCGCGACATCCTGCAAGGGCAGAATCTTCTCGACACGATCGATGTCGCGCCCGCTGACACTGCCGGCATGCTTCCCGAGGCGGTTACGCCGTACTGGCTCGGGACGGACATGTACGCGACCTTGTTCGCCTACCGCACCGACAAGTTCAAAGTTGAAGCCCCGCAGAGCTGGGCCGATTTCTGGGACGTCAAGCGGTTCCCGGGCCGCAGAAGCCTTTCGAAGAGCCCGATCGATACCCTGGAACAGGCACTCCTTGCCGACGGGGTTCCGGTGGACAAGCTCTATCCCCTCGATCTGGATCGCGCGTTCAAGAGCCTCGATCGCATCAAGTCGCATGTGGCGGTCTGGTGGACGGGTGGCGCGCAGTCGGCGCAGATCATTCAATCCGGCGAAGTCGACATGGTCGCCATCTGGAATGGCCGGGCACAGTCTGTGCTGGACGGGGGCGCGCCGATCAAGCTCGTTTGGAATCAGGGCATCTACTCTGTCGAGGGGTTCTCCATTCCGAAGGGTGGACCTCGGGTTGCGGCCGTTCGTCAGTTCATCAAGTTCTGCGCGAATGCCGAGAGGCAGGCGGCCTACACCCAGTTCCTGAGCTATGGCCCGACCAACACCGACGCCTATAAGTTCATTCCCAAGGAACGAGCTGCCATGCTTCCGTCCAGCCCGGAGAATTTGAAGAGCATGGTCAAGCAGGATGAGAAGTGGTGGGGGCAGCATAGGGCTAACGCTCTTGAGCGCTTCAACACCTGGCTTCTCACCTGACGCATTGAAGGCCGCCAGCATGGCTGGCGGCCTCTCTCTACTCTAGAGTTCGCGGTATCAGATGGCTTCCTCCAACACCGGGCACGTCCTTCACCGTAAGCCGGGATCGCTGCCGCCTACGGTTGTCCGTGGCAAAGGCCTGCGGGTTTGGACCGGCGACGGTCGAGAGTTTCTGGATGCGGTTTCGGGAGGCGCCGCTGTTTCATGCCTTGGGCATGGAAACGAAGAAGTAGAGGCCGCGATCAAGACGCAGTTGGCGGAATTACCCTTCTACCACACGTCCTTTTTTACCTCTGAGCCGGCAGAACGTCTCGCCGATGCATTGATGGAAAATGCACCGGAAGGCCTCTCTCGGGTGTTGTTCTGCTCGGGCGGCTCCGAGGCTGTTGAAGCTGCCTTGAAACTGGCTCGCCAGTACTGGGTGGAACGAGGAGAACCTTCCCGCTCCAGGATTATTTCGCGCCGCCAGAGCTACCATGGCGCCACCCTCGGCGCGCTTTCGGTCGGCGGCAACATGAAGCGGCGTGAGGTATATGCGCCGCTGCTTTTCAACGCCCATTTCATCGAGCCTTGCTACGAGTATCGTTTGCGCCAACCCGGCGAGGACATCACAAGTTACGGCGAGCGGGCGGCTTCGGAACTCGAAACAGCAATTCTGGAACTCGGCCCCGAGAATGTTGCTGCCTTCATTTGCGAGCCGGTCGTGGGCGCGACGCTTGGCGCCGTGCCGGCGGCGCCCGGATATCTGAAGAAGATACGAGCGATCTGCGATCGCTACGGCATTCTCATGATCCTTGACGAGATCATGTGTGGCGTCAGTCGGACTGGCTGGCATTTCGCCTGCGCGGAGGATGGGGTCTCCCCGGATCTGATCACAATCGCGAAGGGCCTTGGCGGCGGATTTCAGCCGGTGGGCGCTGTGGTCGTTAGCAGCCGTGTTGAGGCAGCGCTGGCGGACGGCAGTGGCGAGCTGAAGCATGGTTTCACCTATATGGCTCACCCCGTTGCTTGCGCGGCGGGATTGGCTGTCCAGCTGTACATCGCCGCACACGACTTAACGGCGGCTGCACGGGTCAGAGGAGGCGAGCTTCGAACCGCGCTTCTGCAGGCGTTTCAAGACCATCCATATATCGGTGATGTTCGGGGCAGGGGACTGTTTCTTGGCCTGGAGCTCGTTGCGGACCGCGCGTCAAAGAACCCCTTCAATCCCGCACATGCAGTTTACGCGAAGCTGAAACAGGCGGCGATCGAACGCGGTCTTCTGGTCTATCCAGGGGGGGGCTGCATCGACGGGACGCGTGGCGATCATATTCTTCTCGCACCGGCACTAACGGTCTCGGCCGATGAGGTCGCCGAGATCGTCGAGCGTTTGCGCTTGGCGATTTCGGACGTTCCCCTCGCCCAATTGGCGAAAGACTAGGCAGCCCGCATTACGCCGCCCGGAAAACCTGGATCGCCAAAGGTCCCCTTTGCGCGCGAGGATATTTTATGACCGAAGCCTTCATCTGCGCCTATGTCCGCACGCCGATCGGGCGCTTCGGCGGCTCGCTGTCCTCCGTGCGGGCGGATGATCTCGGGGCGGTGCCGCTGAAGGCGCTGGTCGAGCGGCATCCGGGCGTGGATTTCGGCGCGGTCGACGACGTGATTTATGGCTGTGCCAATCAGGCGGGGGAGGACAACCGCAACGTCGCGCGTATGTCGCTGCTGCTCGCCGGCCTGCCCCGGGAGGTGCCGGGCACGACGATCAACCGGCTCTGCGGCTCGGGCATGGATGCGGTCATCGCCGCGGCGCGCGCCATCAAGGCGGGCGAGGCCGAATTGATGATCGCCGGCGGCGTCGAGAGCATGTCGCGCGCGCCCTTCGTCATGCCCAAGGCCGACAGCGCCTTCTCGCGCCATGCCGAGATCCACGACACCACGATCGGCTGGCGCTTCGTCAACCCGCTGATGAAGGCACAGTACGGCATCGATTCCATGCCGGAGACCGGCGAGAATGTCGCCGCCGACTGCCATGTCAGCCGTGCCGACCAGGACGCCTTCGCCCTGCGCTCGCAGCTCAAGGCGGTCGCGGCCCAGCAGAACGGCCGGCTCGCCAAGGAGATCGTCGCGGTCTCGATCCCGCAGCGGAAGGGCGATCCGATCGTCGTCGAGATCGACGAGCATCCGCGCGGCGACACCACGCTGGAAAAGCTCGCCAAGCTGCCGACGCCTTTCAAGAAGGAAGGTGGCACCGTCACCGCGGGCAATGCCTCTGGCGTCAATGACGGCGCCGCGGC
>WPCJ01222510.1_pt1 | contig 15162 bp, 7 predicted proteins | sample 5399831 | NCBI WGS metagenome assembly WPCJ01 (sample SAMN12869470, study PRJNA574797) | sludge metagenome | isolation source: wastewater treatment of pH10 | place: China:Beijing | collected 2019-05-20 | reverse complement strand
GGTCGCCGCCGGCTCGGGAGGATGAGCCGGGGCCTGGGCGCAGGACGCCAGCAGGCCGAGCAGCGCTGCCGGGCCGAGCAGCGCGCCGATCCACCGTCGACGAGTCATGCTTACAGGGTAGAAGCCGGAGCGGCCGTCGAGCGGGTCTCCCACGACATTCGGAGGCTCGGGAGCCGTCGCCGGCTCCCACCAGGTTCTTCCCGCAACCGCCCTTGGTAGTCTTTCAGCGGGGAGCCCGAGTCTCGGCCGGGCACGGCACGCCCGAGGGAGCGATGAAGAGACAGAGAGACGCGGCCGCGCCGCGCCGTCAGTGGGGTGCCGAGCGACGCACCGCGCCGATGGCGATCATGCATCCGGTGCCGTCGACGCGCAAGATCGTGATCGGCCGCGTCGCCATCATCGTCACGATCTTCGCCTGGCTCATGTACGTCATCACCACGGTCGTGCGCGAGTTCATCGAGGGCGAGGCGCAGACGCTGCGCTTCGTGCTCGAGACCGTTTCGTATCTGCTCGTCGTGACGGCGCTCACCTACTCGGCGCTCATGTACCTCACGGCCCGCCAAGGGGCGCTGTACCGGTTCCGCGACCACATGCGCGTGCCCCGGGAGCCGCTCGACCAGCATTTCGCCGGCGGTTACCCCCACGGCATCACCGTGCTCATCCCCTCGTACCGCGAGGAGCCGGATGTGATCACGAAGACGCTCTGGTCAGCGGCCCTGCAGGAGTTCCCGAACGAGCGCATCGTGCTCCTCATCGACGACCCGCCGCAGGCCGCGGACTCCGAGGAGCGGGAGGCGCTTGAGTTCGCGCGCGAACTCCCGCTCCGCATCGCGGCCGAGCTCGAAGAGCCGAGGATGCGCCTCATCGATTCCGCGGATCGGCTCCGATCGGCGCTCGAAGGCGCCGACGGGGTGACGCCGGATCTGCTCGCGCAGGTCAGCGACGACTACGGCTACGCGGCGGAGTGGCTCGACCGGCGCGCCGAGGCGCATCCGCTCGTCGACCACATGGACGCCTTCTTCGTGGATCGCGTGCTGATCGACCTCGCGGGAGACCTCCGCCTCACCAAGATCGCGCTCGACGGCGCGCTCGCTCAGCGCGCAGCGCCCTCGCCCGAGCGGCTCGTCCAGCTGCAGGATCGTCTCGTGCGGATCTTCACCGCCGAGCTCTCCTCGTTCGAGCGCAAGCGCTTCGCCTCGCTCTCTCACGAGGCGAACAAGGCGATGAACCTCAACTCCTACATCGGGCTCATGGGCGGGCGGTGGGACTCCGAGGTCACCGCCGGAGGGGAGATCCTCGTGCCCGCACCGACCGACGGGCCCTGCGACCTGGAGGTTCCCTGGACGGAATACCTGCTCACGCTCGACGCCGATTCGATGCTGCTGCGGGACTACTGCATCCGACTCGTGCATCTGCTCGAGGAGGCCGGCAACGAAAGGGTCGCCGTCGTGCAGACCCCCTACTCCTCCTACCGCGGTGCGCCCAGCCGCATCGAACGCATCGCGGGCGCGACCACCGACATCCAGCACCTCCTGCACCAGGGGCTCACCTACTTCGGCGCGACGTTCTGGGTCGGCGCCAACGCGGTGATCCGGCGACGCGCGCTCGACGACATCGTCGAACGCCAGTCGGTCGGCGGGTTCGAGATCGCCACCTACATCCAGGATCGCACCGTCATCGAGGACACCGAATCGAGCATCGACCTCGGCACGCACGGCTGGTCTCTCGTCAACTACCCCGAACGTTTGAGCTACAGCGCCACTCCGCCCGACTTCGGCTCGCTCATCGTGCAGCGTCGGCGCTGGGCCAACGGCGGCCTGCTCATCCTCCCGAAGTTCGTGCGACAGCTGCGCGAGCGCCGAGCCAGGCAGGAGCGCGTACTGCGTCGCGAGATCATGCTCCGGGTCAACTACATGGTGTCGATCGCCTGGGCGAGCCTCGGCCTGCTCTTCCTGCTCGCCTACCCCTATGACAGCCGCCTGCTCAGCCCATGGGTCGTGGTCGCCGCCCTGCCCTACTTCCTCGCGATGGCTTCCGATCTGCATGAGAGCGGGCACCGGCGAAGCGACGTGTTCCGCATCTACGGCTTCAACCTCGTGCTGCTCGCCGTCAACCTCGCAGGCTCGCTCAAATCGATCCAGCAGGCCATGACCAACGAGAAGATCCCCTTCGCCCGCACGCCGAAGGTGCGCGACCGCACCGCTGCGCCGGGCCTCTACGTGCTGTTCCCCTACGCGATCGTCGTCTTCTCCGCGCTGACCTGCTGGCGCGACATCCAGGCCCAGAACTGGGGCAATGCGATCTTCGCCGCGATCAACGCCGTGCTCTGCGCGGGGGCGATCATCGCCTACATCGGCATTCGCAGCTCCATCGTCGACATGACCCTGGGTCTGGTGGGATGGCTGTACGTCGCAGACAAGCCTTCACGGCGGAAGCGCTCGCCCGAGCGACCGACCGGCCCGCCGAAGCCCATCGACTGGGCGGGCATCCTCTACCACGGCGACCGCAGGCTCGGCCGTGAGGTCCCGCGCAAGAACGACCTCCGCCGCCGCGTGAGCCCGCACTGAGAAGAAGCCGGAGACCATGTCGCGAAGATTCCCCGGGCGCAGATTCTCATTCTTCCGCCTGACCGTCCTGCTCGCCGTCATCGGCGCCATCGTGCTCGGCGTGCTCTACAACTACCGGGCATGGAAGGACGACGCGAACGCCGAGCGCAGCACCCCATGGTTCGCGGCCTACGTCGATGTCACCGCGACCCCGAGCCATGCCTTCGAGACCCCGCGGAGCAGCACTGATCGCCATGTGGCGCTGGGATTCGTCGTCGCAGCGGCCGAGGACGAATGCGCCGCCAGCTGGGGCGCCTACCTCACCCCGGAGCAGGCCCGCCGGGAGCTCGAGCTCGACCGCCGGGTGGCGCGCCTGCAGCAGGCCGAGGGCAGCATCACGGTCTCCTTCGGCGGAGCGGCGAACACCGAGCTCGCGCTGGCCTGCACCGACACCCGCGAGCTCACGGAGCAGTACGCGCAGATCGTGGAGCGCTACCGGCCCGCCGCACTCGACTTCGACATCGAGGGCGAGGCGCTCGCCGATGCCGTCTCGAGGGAGCGGCGAGCCGTGGCTGTCGCCCGCCTGCAGCAGGAAGTCGATGAGCGCCTCACCACCTGGCTCACGCTCCCCGTGGGTCCCGACGGCCTCACCTCCGACGGAGTCGAGACCGTCCGCTCCTTCCTCCGCGCGGGCGTGAGCCTCGACGGAGTGAACGTCATGACCATGAACTTCACGGGCGACGACGCCGCGAACGATCAGTCGAAGGTGGCGATCCGAGCGCTCGAGGCGACCCACCGGCAGCTGAAGGCGATCTACGCCGACCACGGGCAGCCGATCGGCGACAGCACCGCATGGCGCATGATCGGGGCGACCCCGATGATCGGGCAGAACGATGTGCGCGGCGAGGTGTTCACCCTCCGCGACGCCCGCGCGCTGCGCGCGTTCGCGGTCGAGGTCGGCCTCGGCCGCATGTCGATGTGGTCGGCGAACCGCGACAGCAGCTGCGCCGCGGCCTACGCCGATCTCTCCGTGCTGTCCGACTCCTGCAGCGGCGTCGACCAGGGCGAGCAGCGTTTCGGCGAGCTGCTCGGCAAGGGTTTCAGTGGTTCGCCGGCCGGCGACCTCGGAGTCCCATCCTCGACGGCTCCGCTGCAGCCGGATCGGCTCGTCGACGATCCGGAGTCGAGCCCCTACCCCGTCTGGGAGGCGGCCGCGAACTACCCTGCCGACACCCGCATCGTGTGGCGGCACAACGTCTACCGAGCGAAATGGTGGAACGTCGACGTTCAGCCCGACGATCCGAGCCTCTCTCCGGCCGACAACGCCTGGGAGCTCATCGGGCCGGTATTGCCCGGGGAGACGCCCGTCGAGCAGCTGCGCCTGCCCGAGACCTTCTATCCCCGTTGGGATGCCGAGACGGTCTATCTCCGCGGCGACCGGGTCATGTTCGACGGTCTGCCTTACGAGGCGAAGTGGTGGACGGAGGGCGAGAACCCGGCGGCGGGTCAGAGCGATCCCGGCAGCACGCCGTGGCGGGCGCTGGGCCAGCAGGAGATCGAGCAGCTGCTGAAGCCCTGAGCGGTCGAGGCGGGTGCTACTGCGGCCGAGCCCGCAGGCCCTGCTCGGAGATGCGCTGCAGCACGTCGTCGGCCGAGAGCGCCGCGCCGAAGCGGTAGCCCTGCATGAAGCGCACCCCTGCCCGGAGCAGCTCCTCGCGAGTGGCCTCGTCCTCGACTCCTTCGACGACCATGCGCACGTCGAGATTCTGCGCGAGCGCCGCCATCGATCCCATGACCGCCTGCTGTTTCGGCAAGTGCATGTCTTCGACGAGCGCGCGATCGATCTTGAGGATGTCGACCGGGTACTGCAGCAGTGAGAGCAGGGTCGAGGATCGGCGGCCGAAGTCGTCGAGCGCGATCTTCACGCCCGATTCGCCCCGCAAGCGATTGAGCTCGCGGTGCAGATCGGCGGAACTGCGGTTGAGCGAGGTCTCGCTGAGCTCGAGCGCCACCCCCGCGTTGCAGCCGCTGCTCGCCTGCGACATCGCTTCGAGGAAGACAGGGTCGGTCACCTGCTCGACGTCGATGTTGACGCTCACGTTCTCGAGTTCGGGAGCGAGACGCTGGAAACGGTGCAGGTCGGCCACCGCCGTCTCGATCACATGGATGCTGAGCTCGGTGAGCAGGCCCAGGCGCTGCGCCTCGTGGACGATGACGTCCGGGGGCACCCTCATGAGGTCCTGCTCGTTCGGGCGGATCAGCGCTTCGAAGCCGACGATCCGATCCTCGACCGCGTCGACGACCGGCTGGTACATCACCGTCAACCGATGGTTCTGGATCGCGGACTGGATGGTGTCGACGAGGTCGATCACATCCTGACCGCCGCGGAGTTCGGGCACCGCGACGGCGTCGCCGAAGACCTGCCGACCGCGGTTCGCGTACATACGGGCGTCCGCCGCCTCGACGAGACCGGCGATGTCGGCCTCCCCCGGATGCGCGAAGGCGATGCCCCATGAGAAGGAGAGGACGATGACGGTGTCTCCCAGCACGATCGGCGCGCTCACCTGGCCCAGCAGCTCGGATGCGCGCCGCTCGGCCTCTTCCTCGTCGGCGATCCCGGTGAGGACGAGCACGAACTCGTCACCGCCGATCCTCGCGACCAGGTCGCTGGCTGCATTCCGAGAGCGCAGTCGCGTCGCGATCGAACGCAGCACCACGTTGCCCACCTCGTGCCCGTGGTCGTCGTTGACCTCCTTGAAATGGTCGACATCGATGTAGACCACGGCGAAGCCCTCGTGGGCCGTCTCGGCGGTGTAGGCCAGGAAGGCCCGAAAGCCCCGGTAGTTCGGCAGGCCGGTGAGATCGTCGGTGGTCGCGCTGCGCGCCAGGCTCTCGCGCTCCCGATAGGTCGCCGCCATCGTCACCGCCATGTGGGCGATCGCATCGAGCACGAGCTGATCCTGCACGAGGAACGGGCGCTGCGCGGTACCTCGACGCGCGACGAGATAGCCGTCGCCGAGCGAGGAGACGATCTCGTTGACGTTGCGGCTGAGGTTCGACTGCACTTCGATCGTGTACTGGGGCAGCGCGAGCTTGGCGTAATCGAGCGCGTGCTGCTTGATATCGACGTCGGACGACCAGGGCAGGCCGTTGGCTGCGGCGAGCGTGCCGGTGAGCTGGTTGGAGACGCTCTTCGACTCCAAGTAGACCGCTGCCGCCGATGTGGCGATGCCGGTGAAGAGGAGCACGAGCGCACCGCTCCAGTAGAGGTCGATGCTGGGATGGAGCGATCCGATCATCTGCCGGAGCCCCTCGCCGACGACGGCGAGCAGGGCGATCGATGCCCAGGCTGCGCACATGCGCCGGAAGAGGATGTGCCCGAGCACCTCTCTGAGGCCGAGGCGCGTGATGACGAGCAGCCTGATCACGGAGATCGCGAGGCGGGTCACCAGGTAGACGGTGACGAAGGCCACGGCGCTGAGCGCCCATGGCGCCTCCAGACGATGCAGCCACGAGAGCACCGCGAGAGCGACGAGCCCCCCGCCGAGCAGATACGAGACCGTCTCGACGGTGTCCGCCCAATCGCGGGTGGCGAGGCAGCAGCCGATCAGATAGGCCGTGCCCCACACGGCGATCGCCTCGGCCCAGTTCGTGGACTGCGCGGCGAGGAACAGCACCACGGGCGCCGGGCTCAGCACGAGCAAGGTGTCGAGCTTCGAAATCGCCACCATGAACATCGACGATGCGGTGCAGCTGATGAACACGACCAGCGTCCAGATCGGCTCGCGCACCGGGACGGCCAGCACCCAGAAGACGATCAGTGCGGCCGCGCTCACGACCGTCCAGATCACCGCCCATACCAAGACGGCGCGGTCGGAGAGCCTGCGCTCGGCGGCCGGCGCCGGTTCCGAACTCTCTCCGATCAGGCGCAACGCCATGTCGTTCCTTTCAGTGTTCAGGGCGCGGCTGCGCGAACTCGCACACGTGCCCCCCGAATAACTACCGTACTTCACCGCCGTCCACGCCTCGCGCGCCGATGGGGAGGGCGCCGAGAAACGGAAGATCCTCGCGCGCCACGCGCGGGTTCCCGAGAGGGGTCGCGCGCCTCTGCCTGACGTTACGATGGGTGGTGATCCCGCCCCGCGCGGCGGGCGAGGTACGTTTCCCTGCATCGCCGGCAGGCCGGATTTCTATGAGGATGCCACGTGAGTTCTACGCCGCACTCGACGGGTGACGCCGAAGAAGCGCTGCGACGGGAGCTGAACGGATCCAATCGCGAGATCGGCGAGATCATGGACGCGCTCAATGCGTACTCCATCGTGGCGATCACGGATCGACGAGGCGTCATCTTGCACGTGAACGACCGCTTCTGCGAGATATCGAGATATGCCAGGGATGAGCTCATCGGCGAGACCCACCGCATCATCAATTCGGGTCGCCACCCCAAGGAGTTCTTCAAGGAGATGTGGCGCGTCATCGGGCGCGGCGAGGTGTGGAAGCGCGAGATCTGCAATCGCGCGAAGGACGGCACCGAGTACTGGGTCGATACCACGATCATCCCTCTGCTCGACGACGACGGCAGGCCCGAGCGCTACGTCGCGATCCGCACCGAGGAGACGCAGCGCCATCTCGCCGAGAAGCGGGTGCACCAGCTCGCCTTCTCCGACAACGTCACGGGTCTGCCGAACCGGGCCTCCATGGTCAGCTCGATCACCGAAGAGATCGAGAACAAGTCGAGCGGCGAGCTCAGCGGCCTCGTCGTCGTGGGGGTCGACGATCTCTCGGCCGTGAACGACGCATTCGGCTACGACGTCGGCGACCGTCTGCTCGTCGACGCCGCGCGGAGACTCGGCGGGGTCGGCGATCACGATCTGCGTCTCACGAGGCTGAACGCGAGCACCTTCGGGCTGCTGCTCGGGGGCCTCGGCACCGATGTCACCGGCGCTCAGCAGCGCGTCTCCGCACTCGCCGAACGGGTGTTCGAGGAGTTCGCCAGCGAAACCGTGCTGGGAGAGGGGGTGCTCATCAATCAGACGGTGAGCATCGGCTACGTGCTGTGGGTGCAGCCGGGGGCCCAGGTGCCGCTCCTCGTCGACGACTACATCGAGGCCACAGACCCCTACGAGGTGCTGAAGTCCGCCGACATCGCGCGCAAGCGAGCTCGACGCGGCGGCGGCGAACGTCGCGTGCAGCATTTCCGCCGGGGCATGCTCGTCGAGGCGCAGCAGCGCGTGCGTCTCGTCTCCGAGCTGCGTCGGGGCATCGGCCGAGGCGAGCTGCGGCTCTACTTCCAGCCCATCGTCGACGGCGAACGCAGGGTGATCGGCGCAGAGGGGCTCATCCGATGGCAGAGCCCCGAACGCGGCCTGGTGCCGCCGAACGATTTCATCCCTCTCGCCGAACAGACCGGCATCATCGTCGAGATCGGCGAGTGGGTCATCGAAGAGGCGTGCAAGGTGCTCGCGAAGTGGCGGGATGATCCGCAATCGAGAGAGCTCACCTTCGCGGTGAATCTGAGCGAACGGCAGCTGCACGTCGAGCAGTTCGGCGAGCAGGTGCGCAGCATCATCGCGAGGCACGGTGTCGAGCCGGGCCGTCTCAAGCTCGAACTCACCGAGAGCGCCCTGCACACCGACCTCGACCGCACGATCAAGCTGCTCTCGATGCTTCAGGCTGAGGGGGTGGCCTCGTCGCTCGACGACTTCGGCACCGGATTCTCGTCGCTGAGCTATCTGCAGCGGCTGCCCGTGCAGCAGCTGAAGATCGACCGCTCCTTCGTATCGGCGATGGACGAGGGATCCCCCTCGTCGTCCATCGTGCAGACGATCGTGCAGCTCGGCCGAACCTTCGGTCTGCAGGTCGTCGCCGAGGGCGTCGAAACCGAGGCGCATTTCGAACTCCTGCGAGAACTCGGGGTCGACGCCTTCCAGGGCTACCTGTTCGGCCGCCCCCGCCCGGTCGACGAGCTCTTCGCGGTCTAGCCGGGCGACCGCCCCGTTGTTCGACGCGCTCCACGGCGAGCCGGCCGACGAGAAGCTGCGGCAGCTGATCGAGTCGGGATCCCCGTCAGACCGACGACCCGTGTTCAGCGATCTCGCCCCCGACGCCCTGCCCGGGGACGGGCTCTTCCTCCCGCTCCTGCGGGAGCTGCGCACCTGACCCGCTCAGCCGATCCTCGTCGCCCCCCTCACCCCCGATTCTTCTCCGCCGAACGTGCACGGTGTCGCCGAAGGTGCACGTTCTCAGGCGTGCACAGCGTGCACCTTCGGCAACCCTGTGCACGCTCGACGCAGCACCGATCCCCGCGGCGGCCAAGGAATCGGCGCTCTGAACGCATGCAGCCGAGGGGTGAACCCCAGCTCGGCGGATCACACGGCCAGCCCGATGACGCAGTCCGGATCTGCCGATCTGGTGCCGCCGGACGAATAGTGGAGTTCCGACGGCTCCGTGTGATGACCTCTAGGCGCATGAGCGTCGGCCGTCATTCCGCCGACGGCGCCCTCTTGGAAAACTCTCTTGACGGTCGGGCCTCCCGACCCTGGCGAACCCTCCGCTCAGCTCTCTGTACAGGGTCGATTCCACCTGGCGCAATCAAAAAATGCCAAATATGTATGGCCATACCTATGTTGCTTATCTTCAAGACTTGGGCGATGGGAAAACTGAACTCCACGCCCGGATAGGATGCGTACGCCCGCGAGCTCGGCACGCGGATCCAGCGCCGCCGAGCAGCGAAAGGGCTCAGCCAGGAGCGCCTCGCGTGCACGGCGGGCGTCACCCGCTACACCTACCAGAAGCTGGAGAAGGGCGAATCATCGCCGGGATCGGGGGCGAACCCGACGCTCCGCACGCTCATGGCGCTCGCGCAGCAGCTCGACGTCACGCTCGACGAGCTGCTGCCCAAGCCGTGGCCGGATCTCCGAGCGCGCTGACCCTCCCCCGCGACCAGCGGCGACGACCAGGCATCCCTCGAAAGATGAGAGAGAGAAGGTCAACGTGTCTACTCCGCATTGGCAGCAGCAGGCATGCCCTCCATGGTGCACGGCAACGCACCTCGACGGCGTCGAGATCGAGCGAAGACGACTTCACGCTGCTCGTCGACGAGATGCGCCGAACCCTGCGCTGATCGGACGCCGGCACGACCCTCTCCGCCCCGGCATCCGCAAGAGGGGTGCCCATCCGCCGGGGCGGGGCGGCTCGGCGCAGGTAGGCTCGAACCCGACGGGCCCGCCAGGCGGGCCGGAAGCCGCCGAGTGGAGGAATCGTCGTGGTCGCCGAGATACCCGGGCTGCAGAGCCGACGCATCGACACCGAGGACGGACGCCTGCACGCCTACCGCCTGGGCGAGACCGGAGCACCGGTGCTGCTCCTCAGCGGCGCCGGGATCGACAACGCTCTGCTGAGCTGGCGCCACCTCATCCCCGTACTCGGCGAGAGCCATCGGGCGATCGCCCTCGACTGGCCGAAGCAGGGGCGAAGCCGCCCCTGGAATGGCGTGGCCGATCACCCCAGGATGCTCCGTTGCGTGACCGAGACGCTCGATGCGTTCGAGATCGACCGTGCGCATCTCGTCGGGCTCTCCCAGGGCGGCGCACTCGCGCTCGCGACCGCCATCGAGCACCCTGACCGAGTCGACCGAGTCGTGGCCCTCGCGCCGGGCGGTATCATCTCGTTCCCGCCGATCGTGCACCAACTGCTCTGGCTCACCGCCAGGTCGAGGCTGCTCAACGAGACGCTCCCCCGAAGGATGTTCCGCACTCGGGAGCAGATCACGCGTTTTCTGCGCGCGTCGCTCTTCGCCGCCCCCGTCGACGACTTCGAGGACGTCGTGGACGAGATCATGGAGGAGGCACGGCACGGCGTCGGCGCATCGGACTGGCAGAAGCACTCGATCGGCCCTTGGCGGATGAAGGTCGATCTGCGCCCGCGGCTGCATGAGATCACCGCCCCGACCCTGTTCATCCAGGGCGACCGCGATAAGGGTGTACGCCCGAAGCACACCATCAGGGCGGCGGGGCTGGTGCCGGGGGCGCGCCTCGAGATGCTCGAGGGACACGGCCACTGGACGAACCGCCAGTCCCCCGAGCTCGTGAACCGGATGATCGTGGACTTCCTCGCGGAGGGCGCGGAGAGCACCGAGCCGGGAAGACCAGCGTGAACGGGAGAACCCCGGGCCTTTCGACCCGGGGTTCTCCCGATCCCTGTGCGAGGTGGAGACCGGTGGAGCCGAGGGGAATTGAACCCCTGTCCACTTCGATGATTCCGCGTCTTCTACGGGTGTAGTCCGTGAAAGCGTTCTGCTCGGCCCCGTTCTTTGTCACGAACACCTAGAACGACAGGCCCAGCCTCAGTGAAAGTCCCGCTGCGCCCTGAGACGCGACGCAGCAGCAAGCCCTCTAAATGACGCCAGGAACCGGGGCGAAGGCGAACCCGGCCTGACGGACTCGGTCTCGTGCTTAGGCAGCGAGAGCGAAGTCGGTGCGCTTAGCGTTGGCACCTATGGTTTGCGAAGAGCGTTAACGAGATAACTTCGCCTCCTCGACCCGCTTCCCACAGTCTCAAATCGACGTGTCGAAACCGATCGGCCCCTTGGCGCGCGGTCGCGATCTCGACAGGACGACGAGAAGCGTTCGCGCAGGTCTTCAACCTCACACGCTTTGGAATTATCAATTCCCGGCGCCGCCGGGCCTTACAGGATACCATCGAGAGCGCATGCGGCACAAGCGCCCGGCACTTCGTCGGAGGTCTCCGCCCCACCCCGCTCATCGGGCGTTCACCCGCTGACGGGAAGATGACGCGCCGATGCAGTCCTCGTGAACTCCGGGCGCAGCACGCGGGTCGCCGGCATCGGCTCCGCCCCGGGGCGTCACCATGGAAGCGTGAAGGTCGCGATCCTCGCCGAATCGTTCCTGCCCCACATGAGCGGGGTCACGGGTTCCGTCCTGCAGACCGTGCGGCATCTGCGCGCGCAAGGCCATGACCCCCTCGTCATCGCCCCCGATGCGGGAACGATCGACCGTGATCCGGCGGCGAACCCGCACGGGGTCGATCTGCGCGGCGCCCGCATCCAGCGCCTCCCATCGGTGCCGCTGCCCGCGTATCCGGAGGTGCGCGTCGCGCGGGTGTCGGCGCACCGCATCGAACGCACCCTGATCGGCTTCGCCCCCGAGGTCGTGCACCTGGCCTCCCCCTTCGTGCTCGGCTGGGCCGGGCTGCGCGCGGCCGATGCGCTGCGGCTGCCGGTCGTAGCCGTCTACCAGACCGACATCGCCTCCTACACGTCGCGCTACGGCCTCGCCGCGACCACGACGCTCGCCGAGGCGCACCTCGCCAGACTGCATCGACGGGCGACCCTCAATCTCGCACCGTCGAGTTCCGCCGAGGATCGCCTCGCCGGTCTCGGAGTGGATCGTCTGCGACGCTGGGGCCGCGGCGTCGACGCCGACCGCTTCGCCCCCGAGCGGCGCGACGAGGCCTGGCGTCGACGGATCGCAGACGGTCGAGCTATCGTCGGCTATGTCGGCCGGCTCTCGCCCGAGAAGCAGGTCGAGGATCTGCTCGCGCTGCACGACCTGCCCGGGGTGCAGCTCGTGATCGTGGGAGAGGGGCCGAGTCGCCCGGAGCTCGAGCGGCTGCTCCCCCGGGCGCGCTTCACCGGTTTCCTCGGCGGCGACGAGCTCGCCCGAACGATGGCGAGCTTCGACGTCTTCGTGCATCCAGGTGAGAGCGAGACCTTCTGTCAGACGGTGCAGGAGGCGCTCGCGAGCGGAGTGCCCGTCGTCGCGACCGGCAGCGGAGGCCCGCTCGATCTCGTGACCAGCAGCATCGACGGCTGGCTCTACCGCCCCGGAGACCTCGGGGAGCTTCGCGCCCGCGTCGCCGACCTTGCGGGCGATCCCGCCAAGCGGGCCGCCTTCGCACGCGCCGCGCGGCTTTCGATACGCGATCGCAGCTGGTCGGCACTCGGGGATCAGCTGCTCGCGCACTACGACGAGGCGATCGAGCTCCGGCGCATCGATGACGCCATGCTCGTTCGCCCTTCCCTGCGCCCTCGCAGCCATCCCCCGGCGAGACCGCAGGCGAGCGCAAGCGGCATCGGCCGCTACGTCGCCCTCGGCGACTCGATCACCGAGGGGCTCGGCGACACCTCCCGCATGCGGGAGGGCGACTGCCTGGGCTGGGCGGCGAGACTCGCGATGATGCTCGCGAGCGGGAGGGGCATCGAGTTCGCGAATCTCGCCGTGCGAAGCCGCCGGGTGGTGCACCTGCGCGAACAGGTGGATCAGGCGCTCGCACTCGAGCCCGATCTCGTCTCGATCCTTCTCGGCTCGAACGACCTCGTGCGCTCACGGGTCGATCTGCCCGGCCTGCTCAGAGGGCTCGAGGCGTCGGTCATGCGCCTGCGCGGGGCCGGGGTGGAGGTGCTGCTCGCCACGCCGTTCCTCCCCCGGCGCGCCCTCGCTCGTGTGCTCGCCCGCCGCTTCGCAGCGTTCAACGCCGGTCTGCGCGGTATCGCGCTAAGACACGGATGCCTGCTGCTCGATGCGGACGCGATGCCGGAGATCGCCGATGTCGACATGTGGGCGTACGACAAGGTGCACCTGAACTCGGCCGGCCATCGTCTGCTCGCCTATCGCGCCGCGGCACTGCTCGGGGTGCCGCACGCCGCCGAGCTGAGCCGGCTCGATCACGCCCTCCACAGCGATACCGAGGCGGACACCGAGAGCGGGGTCTCTTGGCTGCGCGCCCATGCCTTGCCCTGGGCATGGCGCCGCATGCGCGGCCGCACGGCCGGGGACGGCCTCAGCGCCAAGCACGACGGCTACATCGAGTTCGCGTCGGGAAGCGGCACGGCTCTGAAGTGAGGACGCGCTCCGCTCCCCGACGAGGATCGGCTCAGACCGCGAGCTTCTCGAGCATCTCCGCGGCGCGGTTCGAGAAGCCCCATTCGTTGTCGTACCAGGTGGTCACCTTGACGTGCTTGCCCAGCACCTCCGTGAGCTCGGAGTCGAAGATCGAGGAGTGCGTGTTGCCGACGATGTCCGAGGAGACGAGGGGCTCGTCCGAGAACTCGAGCACGGCGTTCAGCTCGCCCTGCGAGGCGGCACGGTAGGCCTCGATGACCTCCTCGCGGGTGACTTCGCGAGAGACGGCGGCGTTCAGCTCGACGATCGAGCCGACGGGCACGGGCACGCGCATCGACGTGCCCGAGAGCTTGCCGTCGAGCTGGGGCAGCACGAGGCCGATGGCCTTCGCCGCGCCGGTCGAGGTGGGCACGATGTTGAGCGCGGCGGCGCGGGCGCGCCGCGGATCCTTGTGCGGGCCGTCGATCAGGTTCTGATCCTGGGTGTACGCGTGCACCGTGGTCATGAATCCCTGCTCGATGCCGGCGAGGTCGTCGAGCACCTTCGCGAGCGGGGCGAAGGCGTTGGTCGTGCATGATGCGTTCGAGATGATGCGATGCTGCTCGGGGTCGTAGAGGTGGTCGTTCACTCCGATGACGACGGTGAGGTCGGCGCCCGACGCCGGAGCGCTCACGAGCACGCGCTGCGCGCCCGCCTCGAGGTGCTTGCGCGCGCCCTCGGAGTCGGTGAAGCGTCCCGTCGATTCGAGCACGGTGTCGATGCCGAGCTCGCCCCAGGGCAGTTTGGCGGGGTCGGGCTCTGCGAACACCTTGATGCGGCGACCGTCGATGATCAGCTCATCGCCCTCGAAGGAGATGTCGCGACGCAGGCGGCCGTAGACGCTGTCCCATTCGAGCAGGTGCGCGAGCATGCCGCCGTTCGTGAGGTCGTTCACTGCGACGATCTCGAGCGGAGTGTCGCGCTCGAGCAGCACGCGGAGCACTCCGCGTCCGATGCGACCGAACCCGTTGATTGCGATGCGGCGAGTCATTTGTCTGTAAGCCCTTTTCTCTGGGATGTGCGTCGTTCTCCTTCGATTCTGCTCGGACTGTCTCACAGCATCCAGTGGCCGGAATGCCGATATTCAAAAGGATCACGCCAAGCCTTGAGCGCAACGACTGGCGCTGCTCAACTCCTCGCCCCGCCCTCTTGCTCGCTCCCCGCTCCCCCCCTGCTCGCTCCCCGCTCGCTTCCCCACCTTCCCCGCGCCGAGATCATACGTTTGCGCCGAGATCCCACGATAAATCGCGTGAGAAACATAGGATCTCAACGCAAACGTAGGATCTCGGCAAAGCGAACGGCGAGCGAGCAGGAAGGGAGCGGGGAGCGGGGAGCGGGCAGCGCTCACTCCCCCTTCGTGAAGGCTCGTCGGTACTCGCTCGGCGTGGTACCGAGCACCTCGCGGAAGTGCAGGCGCAGGTTCGCCCCCGTGCCGAGGCCCACGGCGGCTGCGATATCGTCGACGCCCTGCCGGGTGTTCTCGAGCATCTCCCGCGCGAGATCGAGGCGGGCGCGCATCACCCATCGCATGGGCGTGTACCCGGTCTCCTCGCGGAAGGCGCGCGAGAAGGTGCGCGGCGAGACCATCGCGTGCTCGGCGAGACGGGCGATCGTGAGCGGTTCCTGGAGGTGCGCGAGCGCCCATTCGCGCGTCGCGGCGAACCGCTCCCCGCTCGGCGGCGGCACGCTGCGGGGCACGAACTGGGCCTGGCCGC
>WPCJ01237213.1_pt1 | contig 15166 bp, 12 predicted proteins | sample 5399831 | NCBI WGS metagenome assembly WPCJ01 (sample SAMN12869470, study PRJNA574797) | sludge metagenome | isolation source: wastewater treatment of pH10 | place: China:Beijing | collected 2019-05-20 | reverse complement strand
CACGTCAAGGTCGTTGGTCGGCTCGTCGAGCAGCAGCACATTGCCGCCGCGCTTCAGCATCTTGGCGATGTTCACGCGGTTGCGCTCACCGCCGGAGAGCTTGCCGACATTCTTCTGCTGGTCGGCGCCCTTGAAGTTGAAGGCGCCCACATAGGCACGGGTCGACTGGTCGTGCCCGTTGATCTTCATGTAATCATGGCCGTCCGAGATTTCCTCCCAGACGTTCTTCTTGTCGTCCAGGTGATCGCGGCTCTGGTCGACATAGCCGAGGCGCACCGTGGTGCCGATCTCGACCGTGCCGGTGTCCGGCGTCTCCTGGCCGGTGATCAGCTTGAACAGCGTCGACTTGCCGGCGCCGTTCGGGCCGATCAGGCCGACGATCTCGCCTGCGCCGACCGAGATCGAGACATCGCTATTGGCGATCAGGCCGCCGAAGCGCTGCCAGACGCCGCGCGTTTCAAGCAGGGGCGTGCTCATTGCGGCACTCCTTTCGAGGCGGGGCGGCGTGTGAACAGGCCGAGCAGACCATCCGGCCGCGCGAGCGAGATCAGCACGATGACCGCGCCATAGAGGATGAGATCGACGCCGCGGCCGGAGCCGCCAATGAAGGAGCGCGTGAGTTCGGTCATCGGGATCAGGATGACCGCGCCAAGCACCGGCCCCCACAGCGTGCCGATGCCGCCGAGCACTGCCGGCAAGGCCATCAGCAGCGAGAACTGGAAGGTCATGACGCTTTCGGGGTCGATATAGGACACGAACTGCGCGTAGAACGCGCCGCCGATGGCGGTGAGAAAGGCCGACACCGCAGCGGCACCCATCTTGGAATTGAACACCACGACGCCGAGGCTTTCGGCCGCATCGGGATTGTCCTTCACCGCGCGCCACCAGAAGCCCCATTTGGAATCTTCCAGCCACCAGGTGATCAGCCAGGCGACACAGCAGAACACCAGCGCGAAGTAATAGAACGGCAGCTTGCTGCGCGTGAACTGGAACTTGGCCCAGCTATCGCCGCGCACGGGAATGTCGATGCCCAGCGCTGCGCCGGCCCATTCCCAATTGTGGAACAGCAGGAAGCCGATTTCGGCGATGACGATGGTGGCGATGACGAAGTAATGGCCGCGCAGGCGGAACGTGGGATAGCCGAGCGCGAGTGCAATCAGCGCCGAGATGATGCCGCCGCCGAGCATACCGAACCAGGGCAGCACGCCGAATTTGGTGAACAGCAACGCCGTCGTATAGGCACCGAGGCCGAAATACAGCGCATGGCCGAGAGAGATCTGGCCACAATAACCACCAAGGATATTCCAGGCCTGCGACAGCGCCGCATACATCAGGGTCAGCACCATGATGTTCTGCACATAGACGTCCTTGACGAAGAACGGCACGCAGGCGGCGATGGCTGCGAGGATGGCGGCGAGGATGAGGTCGCGGCGGCGACGCTGGGTGAAGCTGTCCATCAGATCGATCCGAACAGGCCGCGCGGCCGAATGAAGACGACGAGCAGGTAGACGGCATAGATGCCGACCGATTTCAGCGAGGGTGGCAGGATCATTGCCGTGGTCGCCTCGACCAGACCGACAATGATGCCGCCGGCAAAGGCGCCGAACACGCTACCGAAACCGCCCAGCGCCACGGTGACGTAAGCGATCAGCGCGAAGGACGCGCCGACATCGGGATAGATGTAGAAGAAGATCGCCATCACGCCGCCGGCGAGGCCAATGAGAGCGGAGCCGAGGCCCCAGCCGAGCGCGAACACCTTGTTCTTGTCGATGCCGACCAGTGCCACCGCGCCGGCATCCTCACGCGTCGCCTCCAGCGCGCGGCCGAAGTCGGTCTTCTTCATGAAGAAGTAGAGCGCGCCGAAGGCGGCGATGGAGATCAGCGCGCCGACCAGTTGCGGCACCGGCAGAAACACGCCGAGCACATCGAGTGTTTTTCCGCCAAGCATGGAGTTCGGGATGCTGCGATAGTCCGGCGTGAAGAAGAACTGCGCGAGGCCGCGCATCAGGATAGCGAGACCGAAGGTGGCGAAAATCTGCACCATGCCGACATTCGCTTTGGCCCGCATCGCAAAGCGTATGATGATGAGATAGATCACAGCGCCGAACACGAACATGCCGGCGGCGACAATGGGGATCGACAGCAAGGGGTCGACCGCCCAGAACATGAACAGGAAGAAGGTGAGATACATCGCCAACATCAGGAATTCGCCATGGGCGAAGTTGGTGACGTCCATCAGGCCGAAGATCAGCGCGAGGCCGACGGCCAGCAGGCCATAGAGCAGCCCCATCAGCAATCCGCTGGCAAGGCTCTGGATGATGGTCGCGGCGGTCAAAGGCGATGCTCCTGCAATTGAGATTCATCGTCATTGCGAGCGAAGCGAAGCAATCCAGTTCGTAGACAAAGTAAGACTGGATTGCTTCGTCGCTACGCCCTTGCAATGACGGCGGAGAGTGGTGGAGCTTTTCCCTTACGGCATCGGCCACACTGCGTCCGCCACCGCGGCCTGCGACGGGAAGACGGTGACGAACTTGCCGCCGTTGTACTGCAGCAGCACCGGGTCGGCGTCGTTGTTCTGGCCCATCTCGTCGAACTTGACGCGCTTCCATGGCATGATGGTCTGCTCGCCCGGCATGTCGGTGGCGACCAGCGCCTCGCGAATCTTTTCGCCATCCGTCGACTTGGCGCGGTTGATGGCGTCGGCCATCACGATCAGGCCCATGAACTGGCGCGACGAGTAGTCGTTGAAGTCCTTGCCAGACTTCTCTTTGAACATGTCGTTGATCTTGCCGACCATCGGCCGCTTGGCGGCGAGGTCGAGAGAGAACGAACCGCGCGAGATGACGCCGGGAATCTTGTCGCCGACGGCGTCATAGAGCGCCTTCTCGGAGAAGCCTGCGTCCTGCGCCACGATATTCTTGGCCTTGTAGCCGAGCTCACCCATGGTCTTGATCAGCAGGATGCCGTCGGTGGTGTAGCTCGACGGCATCAGCACGTCGGCATTCGCTGCCTTGAGCTGCTGCACCTCGGCGGTGAGCGACGGCGAGTTGGCGCGGTACTTGATGTCGGCGACAATCTTGTAGCCACGATCCGCCGCGAGCTTGAGCTGGGCATTGGCGGAGTCGGTACCGAAGATCGTATCTTCGTGGAACAGCGCCAGCGTCTCGATCTTCTGGCCCTTCTTCTTCATCGCATCGAAGAAATCGAACATCGCGGTCGAGAACATTTCGTCATGCGGCGCAGCGCGGAAATAGTATTTCAGGCCGCGGCGATGCAGGCTCGGCGACGAGTTGTCGGCCGACAGGAACGGGATCTGGTAGCGCTCGCAGATCTGGCTGACGGTGACGGCGACCGCGCTCTGATAGGTGCCGACGATGGCCGACACCTTCTCCTGCGTGATGAGACGCTCGGCTTCGGCGCGGCCCTTCTGCGGATCGGCCTGATGGTCGGCAAAAACGAGACGCAGCTTGGCGCCGCCGAGACCGGAGAAGCCCTCTCCCTTGGCCATCGGCAGATCGAAATCGTAGTTCTTGTTGACGATGTCGGCCGCCGTCTCGAAGGCGCGCTGCGCATCGACGCCGATCTGCGCGCTCGCACCCGAGAGCGGATAGATCACGCCAATGACGACTTCCTTGGCCTGCGCGCGAACCGGAGTCGCGAGCGGCAGCAGCGCAGCAGAGGCAGCGCCTCCAAGCAGAACATCTCGGCGAGAAATCGTCATGTCGTTGTCCTTTGTGATCGGCGGCTATCGATAGGAACTAATCGAGGTTACGGTAAAGCCCGAAAGATCGGCAAGCTGCTTCTTATAAAACAGCGAGTTGCTTATTCTTGAGGTCGGTGATGAGCATCACGCCCGGCGCATGCGTGATCGCAAACGGCACTTTCGCAGCTGCAATGACCGCTTGCGGAGTGACGCCGCAAGCCCAGAATACCGGGATCTCATCATCGTTGATGTGCACTGCATCACCGTAATCCGGCTTGCCGATATCCTTGATGCCGATGGACTGCGGCAGGCCGAGATGAACGGGCGCGCCATGCACGGACGGAAAGCGTGAGGTGATCTGCACGGCACGGATCGCATCGGCCGGCTTCAGCGGACGCATCGACACCACCATCGGTCCTGCAAAGGGACCGGCCGGCTTGCAGGCGATGTTGGTGCGATACATCGGCACCAGCGTGTCCTGCTCGATGTGGCGGATCGGCAGATCCTCGGCCATCATCGGCTCTTCGAACGAGTAGGAGCAACCGATCACGAAGGACACGAGATCGTCGCGCCAGTATTTCGACACTTCGGCAGGCCGATCGATCGCCTCGCCGTCTTTCCAGACGACATATTGCGGAATGTCGGTGCGGATATCGAGATCGAGACCCAGTGCCGGGATCCGGGGATCGCCGGGATCGGATATCCCGATGATCGGGCACGGCTTCGGATTGAGCTGGCAGAAACGGTGGAAGGCGGAGGCCTGGGCTTCCGGCAGGATCACGAGATTGCCCTGGACATATCCGGGCGCGACACCGGCCGTGCTGGCATATTTACCGGCACGGTATTCACGGCGGGCATCTGCGCTCGGCAGGTCGCCGGCGTCATCACGATCAAGCTTCGCCAGATTGCTCATTGCCACCTGCCTCAATTATCGTCTTGCCTGAGTTTTAACCTCGACTTAGTGGGACATAGCGCTAGGATAATGTCTAATCGTGTTTTTTGATCGCCTCCGATAAATCGAAGTTATCTAAAAAGGACACCCGACCGAGATGGCGGACTTCAAGGCGCTGGAGACGTTTCTCTGGGTGGTCAATCTCGGAAGCTTTCGCGGCGCGGCGCAGAAGCTCAATACGACCCAGCCGGCCATTTCCCAGCGCATCGCCCAGCTCGAACACGAGGTCGGTGTCCGCCTGTTGCAGCGTGACCGACGCATAGCCTCTCCCACCCCCGCGGGCCGACAGATGCTTGTCTATGCGGAAAAGCTGATTGGCTTGCGTTCGGAGATGATGGCTGCGGTCGGCGACCGCTCGGCCATGCGCGGCGTGCTCCGGCTCGGCGTCGCCGAGACCATCGTGCACACCTGGCTGTCGAAACTGATCAAGCAGGTCAACGAGGCGTATCCGAACCTGTCGCTGGAGATCGAGGTCGATATCACCCCGAATCTGCGGGCGCGCCTGCTAGCACAGGAGATCGAACTCGCATTCGTGGTCGGCCCGCTGGCCGCGTCCGATGTGCAGAACAAGGTGCTGTGCGACTACCAGATCGGCTTTCTCGCCAGCCCGTCGCTCGGGCTCGGCAGCGAGGTGCTGTCGGTCGAGGATCTCGCGAAACATCCGATCATCACTTTCCCGCGCAAGACGCGGCCTTATGAAGTCGTGCGTTCGATTTTCAACCTGCCCTCGCTGCCGCCGATCCGGCTGCATGCCAGCGCGTCGCTGGCCACCGTGATCCATATGGCAACAGAAGGGCTCGGCATTGCCGTGATCCCCACCGCGATCGTGCAGAACGAGCTCGCCGATGGACGCCTGCATCTGCTCAACACCAATGTGCCAATCCAGCCGCTGACCTTCGCCGCAAGCTGGCTCTCCTCGCCCGACACCGTGGCGATCGAACTTGTCGCCAATCTCGCCGCGCAGTTGGCCCAGGAAAGTGCGGCATCATGCACGGCGCCGCATATCAGCCCCTTGGTTGACGCGCTGGCGACGGCGCGTCATTGAAACACCCCCCATTCCACCACGCGAAACTCCCAGGACGAACCGCATGACCAAGCTTGGCGACAATCTCAAGATCAATTCCGCACGGCTATGGGACGCGATCAACGACACCGCGAAGTTCGGCGGCACCCCGAAGGGCGGTGTACGCCGCCTGACCCTCGGGCCCGAGGACAAGCAGGTACGCGACTGGTTTCGCAAGGCGTGCGAGGACGCCGGCCTCGAGGTGAAGATCGATGCGCTCGGCTCGATGTTCGCGCTGCGCAAGGGGCGCGACATGTCGAAGGCGCCGATCGGTATCGGCTCGCATCTCGATACCCAGCCGACCGGCGGCAAGTTCGACGGCATTCTCGGCGTGCTCGGCGCGCTGGAAGTGGTGCGCACGCTGAACGATGCCGGCATCGAAACCGATGCGCCGATCTGCATCGCCAACTGGACCAATGAAGAAGGCTCGCGCTTCGCCCCCGCGATGATGGCGTCTGCCGCCTATGTCGGTGACTTCATCACCGACGACATCCTCTCACGCAAGGACATCGCGGGCGTGACCGTCGGCGAGGCGCTCGACTCCATCGGCTATCGCGGCGACGTCGCCGTCGGCACGCAAAAGTTCTCGGGCTTCGTCGAACTCCACATCGAACAGGGGCCGATCCTCGAGGCCGAAGGCAAGACCATCGGCGTGGTCGAAGCCGGCCAGGGCGTGCTGTGGTTCGACGGCAAGATCACCGGCTTCGAAAGCCATGCCGGTTCGACGCCGATGCCGCTGCGCAAGGATGCGCTCGTCACGCTGTCGGAGATCGTGCTGGCGACGGAGCGCGTGGTCACCGAGATCGGCGCCCTCGGCACCATCGGCGAAGCGGTCATTGCCAATCCGTCGCGCAACGTGATCCCCGGCGAGATCGCCTTCACCATGGATCTGCGTAGCGCCGATGAAGGCAAGCTGGACGCCATCGAGAAAGGCGTACGCGAGGCCATCACCGCGATCGCTGAGAAGCGCAAGGTCGAGGTTGTGTTCGACAAGGTCTGGCACAAGCCGCCGACGCATTTCAACAAGGACTTCGTGAACGCCGTCGAGAGCGCCGCGGAGCAGCTTGGCTATTCGCATCGCCGCATCACGTCGGGCGCCGGCCACGATGCCTGCAATCTCAATAACATCATGCCGACAGCGATGGTCTTCATTCCGAGCAAGGACGGCATCAGCCACAACGAGCTGGAATCCTCCACCCAGGACGATTGCGCCGCCGGCGCCAATGTCCTGATGCATACGGTGCTGGCGCTCGCCGGCGTTTCGTCGAAGTAAGATAAAGGGGCACAATCCATGCGCGGCGTATTCGTCGATGCCAGCGAAGAGCTGGCAGTCATTCTGGAACGGCTGACCCAGCCGGGCGATATCGCGATCAAGGTCAATCGCGATGAAGACATCAAGTCCGCCGATCTGCCGAAGGTGCTGGACGGCGCCGAGATCGCCATCGTCGACCACACCTATGTGCCGACCGAAGTGGCCAAGGAATGCACCGGCCTGAAGCATATCGTGTTTCTCGGCACCGGCGCGCGCAGCTACATGAACCCGGATGAACTCGCCGCAATCGGCATCGAGGTGCATCTGATCCGCGGTTATGGCGACACCGCCGTCGCCGAATGCGCCATCGCGCATATGTGGGCGGCCGCACGCGGCCTTGCCGAGCAGGACCGCGAAATGCGGGCCGGCAACTGGCTGCGCGACGAAGGCATGGAGCTGACCGGCAAGACCATCGGCCTGATCGGCTTCGGCGGCATAGCCGCGGAAGTCGCGCGCATCACGCTCGGCTCGGGCATGAAGGTGCTGGCCTGGAACCGATCGCCGAAGAGCTATCCCGGCGTCGAATTCACCGACATGGAAACGGTGCTCGCCAACAGCGACGTGGTCTCGATCCATCTGCTGCTGAACGACGAAACGCGCGGCATGATCACGCGCGAGCACATCGCGCGGATGAAGAAGGGCGCGATCCTAGTCAATACGGCGCGCGGAGCGATCGTCGATCAAGCCGCGATGATCGACGCGCTGCGCTCGGGCCATCTTCGCCATGCCGGCCTCGACGTATTCGAGATCGAGCCGCTGCCGGCAGGCCATGTGCTGACGACGATTCCAAATGTGACACTGTCGGCGCATTCGGCGTTCCGGACGCCGGAAGCGAGCATCAATCTGATCGACGCGGCGTGGAAGCACTGCCGAAGGATTGCGGGGCAGACGCAACCTCCGACCTCATCCTGAGGAGCCGCGCATTTGCGCGGCGTCTCAAAGGATGGCCGCGCGCCCCCATGGTTCGAGACGGCGCAAGAGCGCCTCCTCACCATGAGGGCTCTACGGAGTGCTGTTACTCCACCATCTCTGCAACAGCCTTGCCGCATGCGGTCGTGTCCGCCTGGCCGCCAAGATCACGTGTGCGCAGAGTGCGCTCCGCCAGTGTGCGTTCAATCGCCTTCACGATGGAGTCCGCTGCTTCCTTCTCGCCGAGATGCTCCAGCATCATGGCGCCGGACCAGATCATGCCGATCGGATTCGCGATGCCCTGCCCCGCGATATCCGGCGCCGAACCGTGCACAGGCTCGAACACCGACGGGAAATCGCCGGCCGGATTGATGTTGCCCGACGGCGCAATGCCGATGGTGCCGGTGCAGGCCGGACCAAGATCCGACAGGATGTCGCCGAACAGGTTCGACGCCACGACGACATCGAAACGATCCGGATTCATTACGAAATGCGCAGTGAGAATGTCGATGTGATACTGGTCCCACTTCACGTCGGGATAGTTCTCACCCATCGCCTTCACCCGCTCGTCCCAATACGGCATGGTGATCGCAATGCCGTTGGACTTGGTGGCCGAGGTGAGATGCTTCTTCGGCCGCGACTGGGCGAGATCGAAGGCAAACTTCAGGATGCGATCGACGCCGGTGCGGGTCATCACCGTCTGCTGGGTGACGAATTCGCGATCGGTATCCGGGAAGCTGCGGCCGCCCACCGCCGAATATTCGCCTTCGGTGTTTTCACGGACCACCCAGAAATCGATATCGCCGGGCTTGCGACCGACCAGCGGGCACGGCACGCCGGGCATCAGGCGCACCGGGCGCAGATTGACGTATTGATCGAATTCGCGGCGGAACTTGATCAGCGAGCCCCACAGCGAGATGTGATCCGGAATCTTCGCCGGCAGGCCGACCGCGCCGAAATAGATCGCGTCATGCTTGCCGATCTGTTGTTTCCAGTCATCCGGCATCATCTGGCCGTGCTTTTCGTAATAGTCGTAGGACGAGAAGTCGTAATGGTCGAACTTGACCTTGACACGATGCTTCTTGGCGACGGCCTCGAGCACGCGCAGGCCTTCCGGCATCACTTCCTTGCCGATGCCGTCGCCGGGGATGACTGCGATCCGATATTCTTTGCTCACGAGAGGTTTCCTTCGCCAGATTGGATTGCCGGAAGGTTTGGACCAAAGCCGGCCTGCGATCAACGCTGCAGTGCAATGTTGACCGCTTTTGCCGCGGCAGCCTAACTCCGATGTGATTGCGAACCGGGAGGGCATTCCATGGATCTTCACCTGCGCGGCAAACGCGTCCTGATCACCGGCGCCTCCAAAGGCATCGGCGCGGCGGCAGCCGAAGCTTTCGCCGAGGAAGGCGCAAATCTCCGCCTTGCTGCCCGCAATGTCGAGAAGATGCAGGCGCTGGCCGAGAGCTTGCGGGCCCGTCACCAGATCGACGTGGCCGTCCACGGCACCGATCTGCGCAATTCCGAGGATCTGGCTGCACTGGCCGCTGCATCGGTGGATATCGACATCCTCGTCAACAATGCCGGCGACATTCCCGGCGGCACGCTGGACAAGGTCGACGAGCCGACCTGGCGGCATGCCTGGGAACTGAAAGTATTCGGCTTCATCAACCTGACGCGGCTGGTCTATGCACAGATGAAGGCGCGGGGCGGCGGTGTCATCGTCAATGATATCGGCGCAGCCGGCGAGAAATTCGACGCCGGTTACATCTGCGGCAGCGCCGGCAATGCGGCGCTGATGGCCTTCACCCGCGCGCTCGGCGGCAGGAGCCTCAAGGACAATATCCGCGTGGTCGGCATCAATCCCGGCCCGGTCGCCACCGACCGCTATCTCGCGCGGATGCAGGCGCAGGCCAAGGCGCAATTCGGCGACGAGAACCGCTACCGCGAGCTGGAGCAAAGCCTGCCGCTCGGCCGCGCCGCCAAGCCGCGCGAGATCGCCGATCTGATGGCGTTCCTGGCCTCGGATCGTGCCGGCTATACGTCCGGCGTCATCTATACGGTGGACGGCGGCTGGAGTGCGGGCTGGTGAGCCTTAAACTCTCCCCGCTTGCTGGGAGAAGGAAATCAGCTCAACGCTCCAGCGTGCACCCACCACAGCGGATACGCGAGCTGGATCGCATGGGCGGCGCGCTGCGCATCCGTGTCATTGTCGAACAATGCAAAACAGGTCGCGCCCGAACCGGACATGCGCGCGAGCCGCACGCCCTCTGCTGCGCCAAGCGCGGCAAGCACGTCGCCAATGATCGGCTCGACCTTCAGCGCCGGAGCTTCGAGATCATTCGTGCCTGAGCTGACGGCCGCGATCCAGTCATCGACCGATGCGCCTTCGCTCGGCCATGATGGCGCGCGCAACACATCGCCGGGGCCGACACGAAGCTGACCGTTCTTCAGGCCGAGCTCCTGGAACACATCCTTGGTCGCCACCGGCACGCGCGGATTGACCATCACGCAGGGCAGACGCGGCAGACTGAGCTGCAGGAGATTTTCGCCGACGCCCGTCATCACGCAGGCATGGGACTGCACGCAGACCGGCACATCGGCGCCGGTCAGGCGCGCCACGTCCATCACGCGGGGATCGTCGAGCTCGAGATTGTTGGCACGCACCAGCAAACGCAGCGCAGCCGCGGCATCCGCCGAACCGCCGCCGATGCCGGCGGCGACCGGCAAATGCTTGTCGAGCGCGAAAGTACCGAAGGTCAGGCCCTTGATCTGCTCGCCGAGCAGCCGCGCCGCCTTGATCACCAGATTGTCGTTATTGTCGCCGCATTCCTGCGCGCGCGGCCCTGTCGCAATCAATGCGAGATCGCCGCCCGGCGTGAACGTCAGCCTGTCGGCGCAGTCGGCGAACACGACCACGCTTTCAAGATCGTGATAACCGTCCGTACGCCGGCCGATGACGCGCAAGGTCAGATTGACCTTTGCACGCGCCAGTTCTTCCAGAGCAGGCTGCCCAGTGCCCGCCGATACCCCCGTCATACGATCAGCCGCCTTTGTCGTTGTCTTTCTTCTGCTCCGGCTTGTCGGCCGAAGCCGCGGCCGGGGCCGTTTCGTTCAAGCTGCAACCTTCCGGCTTCTCGCCGCCATCGGGCACGCATTTCTGCATCTTGGCCTCGATCTTCGGCAGCTCTTCGGCTTCCGGCTTCAGGTCTTTGGCATGCTGCCACTGGAAGCGGGCCTCCAGCTTGCGGCCGACGCGCCAATAGGCGTCGCCAAGATGGTCGTTGATGGTCGGATCTTCCGGCTTCAGATCGATGGCGCGTTCGAGCTGCTTGGTCGCGTCCTCGAAATTGCCGATGCGGTAATAGGCCCAGCCGAGCGAGTCGACGATGTAGCCGTCATCCGGACGCTGCTCGACCGCGCGCTTGATCATCTTCATGGCGTCGTCGAGATTGATGCCCTGGTCGATCCAGGAATAGCCGAGATAGTTCAGCACATGCGGCTGTTCCGGCTGCAGCTCGAGCGCCTTCTTCATGTCGAGCTCGGCCTTGGCCCACTGCTTGGAACGCTCCAGGCAGATGCCGCGGAAGTAGTAATAGACCCAGTTCGGCTTGTCCTGGTTCGCAGCGATGACGTCGATACCTTTGGTGTAGGTCTCGGCGCAGTCGGCGAACTTCTTGCGGCCGCGCTCGATATTGCCGAGCGCCATGATGGCTTCAAGGTCCTTCGGATCGCTGGCAGTAACATCCTTCAGGATCTTGATGCCCTCGTCGCTGCGATCGGCGGCGTCAAGATTGGTGGCCTGCTGGATCATCGCATTGCGCTTGAGCGCGGAATTCGCCGGCATGCGCTCATAGACCTTGATGGCCATGGCTGGCTTCTTCACGGACTCATAGAGATCTGCAAGCGATAGCAGGGCCAGCGAGTGATCCGGCTTGAGGTAAAGCGCGAGCTGCAGATAGACGAGAGCAAGGTCTTCGCCGCCGCGGCGGGTCAGCGAGGCGCCGATACCGTAGAGGGCTTCGGAGGCGCCGGCCTGCGGGCTGTCCACCAGCGTCGGCAGTTTCTTGCCGGCCTTGGTCTCACGGATGCCTTCCAGCACCAGCGGATGGCGCGCCAGCTTCTTGTTGAAGTTCTCATAGATGGCAAGCGCCGCAGCGTCGTCCTTGTTGCGCGACGTCCAGCGGCCATAGGCATCGACCACGCGCAGCGCGGAATCGTCGAGCTTGAAGGCGCGCTCATAGCGCGTGCCAGCCTCTTTCTGCTTGCCCGCGAGATCGAAGATCAAGCCAGCATGCAGATCCTTGAAGATCGGGTACCATTCCGGGCCAGCCAGCTTGTCGATATTGGCAATGGCCGCCTTGGTGTCGCCGGCGCCGTAGCTCGCCCAGGCGCCGAGCAGCGTAGCAACGAGGTCGGTAATCGGACCGCGGACCGACTGATTGATGTTGGTCTGCGCCGCCGCATACTTCTTGGCCTTCAGGTCGCGGACACCGACCACGAGGCGGGCAACGCGATTCGACTTGTCGATGACCAGAATGCGCTCAGCGAGCTTCACCGCCTCGTCGATATCGCCATCGGCGAGCGAGGAGATGAAAGCGCGATCGAGCAGTTCGTTGTTCTTCGGGTCGGTGCGAAGCGCGGAGCGGTAAAACGCCGCAGCGGACGAGGCATCGCGTTCCACGCTGGCATGACGCGCGGCCAGATAACTGCCGGCCGTCGTCATCTGCCTCAGATCCTTGGCGGTCGGGAACTGAGCCGCACTGTCTCCGGCATGATCCGGCGTCTGGGCGAAGGACTGCGCGGGCAGCGCCAGAATGGCGAGCGTGGCGGCAGCGAGCGTCAAGCGGTTGAAACGGGAGGACATCAAGTTCGCCTAGCTCCAGGAATCATGGGCGGGAGTTCGAGCACAAACGCGATCTGAATTGCGAGATAGGCCCGAATGCGCTGCCAACCCGGCAACATAGCGCGGTGCGACAATGCCGCTTTTGGCGGCCAATCGCAAGGATCGGGGGGCGCAGATGCACCAGGGGGCCTGTCAGGTTCGGGCGACCGGATTGCGCCGTACACGCCTGACAACGCTTTCAGTGTGGCGGCATCGTGACGGGGCGGGTCACGCCGCAGTGATGCGGGGAAGCGTAGCCCGGATGGAGCACAGCGCAATCCGGGAATCAGAGCTTCCACATCCCGCCGGTCCCCGGATTGCGCTGTGCTCCATCCGGGCTACAGGCGCTCTTACATCGCCTCGTAATTCGGGCCACCGCCGCCTTCCGGGGGCACCCAGGTGATGTTGCCGTTGGGATCCTTGATGTCGCAGGTTTTGCAGTGGACGCAGTTCTGCGCATTGATCTGGAAGCGCGGCTCCTGCCCCTCGCCGACCCACTCATACACGCCGGCCGGACAATAGCGGTTCGACGGGCCGGCGAAGACGTCGTGTTCCGACGACTTCTGCAGCGCCATGTCGGCAACCTTCAGATGGATCGGCTGGTCTTCCTCGTGATTGGTGTTCGACAGGAACACCGAGGACAGGCGATCGAAGGTGATCTTGCCGTCCGGCTTCGGATAGGCGATCGGCTGATACTGCTTGGCGGGCTTGAGCGCCTTGCGGTCCGGCTTCTCGTGCTTCTGCGTACCGAACAGAGAGAATCCGAACGTGTTGCACCACATGTCGAAGCCGCCGAGCGCGTTGCCGAGCAGCGTGCCGAACTTCGACCACAGCGGCTTGGCGTTGCGGACGGGATAAAGATCCTTGCCGATCGAGGACGAGCGCCAGGCGTTTTCGTAGTCGATCAGTTCGTCATTGGCACGGCCGGCTTCGAGCGCCTTGGCCAGATGCTCGGCGGCGAGCATGCCGGAGCCCATGGCATTGTGGACCCCCTTGATGCGCGGCACGTTGACGAAGCCCGCAGCGCAGCCGATCAGCACGCCGCCGGGGAACGAGAGCTTCGGCACCGACTGATAGCCGCCTTCGGTGATCGCGCGCGAACCGTAAGCGAGGCGCTTGCCGCCTTCGAAGGTGTCGCGGATCAGCGGATGCGTCTTGAAGCGCTGGAATTCCTCGAACGGGTAGAGATAGGGGTTCTCGTAGTTCAGATGCAGCACGAAGCCGACAGCCACGAGGTTGTCGTCATAGTGATAGAGGAAGGTGCCGCCACCGACATCGTTGTCCAGCGGCCAGCCGAACGAGTGCTTGACGGTACCCTTCTTGTGCTTGGCCGGATCGATCTGCCAGACTTCCTTGAGGCCGATGCCGAATTTCGGCGGCTCGCAATCCTTGTCGAGCGCGAATTTGGCGATGATCTCCTTGGTCAGCGAACCGCGCGCGCCTTCGGCGAACATCGTGTACTTGCCGAGCAGTTCCATGCCGCGCGTGAACGAGTCCTTCGGCTTGCCATCGCGGCCGATGCCCATGTCGCCAGTGGCGATGCCCCGCACGGCGCCATTGTCATCGTAAAGCGTCTCGGCAGCAGCGAAGCCCGGATAGATCTCGACACCGAGCGCTTCGGCCTTGGCGCCGAGCCAGCGCGTCACCATGCCAAGCGAGGTGATGTAGCAGTGATGATTGTTCATCAGCGGCGGCATCAGGAAATTCGGCAGCTTGAAGCCGCCGGTCTTGGTCATGAAGTAGAACTGGTCGTCCTTGACCTGGGTCTTGAGCGGGCAATCCGCATCCTCGCGCCAGTCGGGGATCAGCTTGTCGAGATTGACCGGGTCGATCACAGCGCCCGACAGGATGTGGGCACCGACTTCGGAACCTTTCTCCACCACGACGATGGACAGGTCTGCATTGAGCTGCTTCAGCCGGATCGCCGCCGACAGGCCGGACGGGCCGGCGCCGACGATCACGACGTCGAATTCCATACTCTCGCGCGGCGGAAGTTCTTCAGTGCTCATAATTTCGTCTCGGACCCGTTTCCAACCCGTTCAGAACGCTTCTAAGGGTCCTTGTTTCCGATTTTTGGCGGAAGAACAACCATTGAAATGCACAGGCCCCCGCGCGCCGGGTGGCGATCCCGGCCGGATGCTGGCATACCTAGATTGATCGCCATGATGCCCGAGCCCGCCCCCACCGTCGCCCAGTTGCTCGCCTTCTATCTGGAGGCCGGGGTCGATTGCGCGCTCATGGACGAGCCGGTCAACCGGCTGCTGGACGAGGACATCGGGCTGCACGCGCCCGCCGAGGCGGCGCCGAAGCGCCCGCCGCTGACTGGCATGCCAACCGCAGCGCCC
>WPCJ01240091.1_pt1 | contig 15170 bp, 12 predicted proteins | sample 5399831 | NCBI WGS metagenome assembly WPCJ01 (sample SAMN12869470, study PRJNA574797) | sludge metagenome | isolation source: wastewater treatment of pH10 | place: China:Beijing | collected 2019-05-20 | reverse complement strand
CCTGCGGCAAGGGCAGCGCCGCCAACGGCAAGGCCGGTTCCGACCGCCGCGCCCGCGCCAAGCTGCGGCCCGCCGCTGACGAGGCCGGACGCGATGCCGGGACCGAAAATGCCAAGGCCGACGAGCGACAGCGCCGCGAGCACGATGGCCATAGCGTCGTCGATGCTCGGCGTCTGTCCGCCGAAGCCTTGCGTGAATTGCGAGAACAGCGTCGAACCGATGCCGACGATGACAGCCAGCACCAGAACCTTGATGCCGCTGGAAATGACGTTGCCAAGCACGCGCTCGGCCATGAAGGCGGTCTTGCCGAACAGGCCGAACGGGATCAGCACGAAGCCCGCCAGCGTGCTCAATTTGAACTCGATCAACGTGACGAAAAGCTGGATGGCGAGGATGAAGAACGCGAGGATGACGAGCGCCCAGGCGAACAGCAGGCAGGCGATCTGTATGAAGTTCTCGAAGAAGGCGACCCAACCCATAAGGTCGGAAATCGAGTCGAGCAGCGGCCGGGCAGCATCGAGGCCGGTTTGCGCGACCTTGCCGGGCCGCATCAGGTCTGCGGCCGAAAATCCCGTCCCGCTCGCTTTCAGGCCCAGGCCGGCGAAGCTATCGAAGACGATCTTCGCGAGGCTGTTCCAGTTGGAAATGAGGTAGGCGAAGACACCGACGAACAGCGTCTTCTTGACGAGCCGGGCGAAAATGTCGTCGTCCGCGCTCCATGACCAAAAGAGCGCGGCCAAGGTCACGTCGATGACAATGAGCGTCGTGGCGATGAACGCCACCTCGCCGCCGAGAAGGCCGAACCCGCTGTCGATGTAGCGGGTGAAGGTGCCGAGAAAATTGTCGATGACTCCCGCGCCGCCCATGCGTCACCGCCCTTCCGGGGCGGCCGGCGCGCGGGTCCGGCCGAGAAAGCGGTCGCGGGTTTCGGCCCATACGCGCAGGCATTCCGGGTCGTCGGCCGCCTTTGCCCCAAGCTGCTGGCATCGCCGCTGCCCTTCGCGCAGCGGATCGCGGTCGGGTTGGATGAGACGTGTCGGCGCCTGCGCCAGTACGTCTTCCTTGCGCGTCATTTCGATGGCCGTCGCCGTGATGGCGATGGCGACGAACACGATTGCGCCGATGCGCGCCAGCAACTTGCCGTCCATGCGCTCGCCCTCAATTGCCGTTGTTGAACATCTGCGCGTTGCCGGGCTGGTAGCCGCTGCCCGGCGTCAGGAAGCGGCGGCGCTGCTCGCGTCCCTGTTCGGCGGCTGCCGCTCGTTCCGCTTCGGTCAGCGCGCTCGACCGGCCATTGGCCGCGAGAAGCGCGACAAGATCGGAAAGCTGCTGCGACTGGAGCGCGAGAATCTGATTACCTGCCTGCGTCGCCTGGAGCGCGCCGGTCGCGCCCTGGCTCTGGCCGACAAGCGCCGACATCTGCGTGCGGTTGCTGTCGATGTTGCCGACGACGCCGGCCTGAACGCGCATGGCGTCCTGCAGGCCGCCCACGGTGTTTTTCCAGCGGGTGCGAGCATCGGCGACAAGCTGCTGGTCGCTCGCCGACATCGACACATTGCCGTATTGGCTTTGAAACGCTTGGTCGATCTGCTGGACGTTGAAGGCGATGTTCTGCGCCTGGCTCAAAAGTTGCTGCGTGCGCTGGACGTTCTGCTGAATCTGCTGGAGCGCCGAAAACGGCAGGCTCGCCAGATTGCGCGCCTGATTGATGAGCATCTGCGCCTGATTTTGCAGGCTGGTGATCTGGTTGTTGATCTGCTGGAGCGCGCGTGCGGCTTGCAGCACATTTTGCGCGTAGTTGGTCGGGTCATATACGATCCATTGAGCGGCAGCCGGCGGCGCAAAGACGGGGAAAACGGCAAGCGGCGCGGCGAGCATGGACGCGGCCATGAAGACGGCGCGCGAACGAAAACGACGAATGGTCATGGATAGGACTCCTTTTCGGTTTGGGGGATGAGCGTCGAGAAGCCGGGGAGAAGATCGACGGCCCAACCGACATCGCGGGCTGCGAGCCACGCGGCGAGGAAACCGTCGCGGCCGTGGTCGGCGACGATCTGCGCAATGAGCGTCTGGTCGGATTTTGAGGATGCGGCGCAGAGCGCGAGGCCGACTTCGGACAGGCCCAGCTCGAACAGGCGATTTCCGCGCCGCGACTGGCAATAGTAATCCTGCTTGGGCGTCGCCCTCGCCAGAATCTCGATCTGCCGGTCGTTCAATCCGAATCGCCGATAGATGGTCGTGATCTGCGGCTCGATGGCGCGTTCGTTCGGCAGCAAAAGCCGCGTCGGGCAGCTTTCGATGATCGCGGGCGCGATGTTGCTGCCGTCGATGTCGGACAGGCTTTGCGTGGCGAAGATGACGCTGGCGTTTTTCTTGCGCAGCGTTTTGAGCCATTCGCGGAGCTGGCCGGCGAAACCCTCGTCGTCCAGAGCAAGCCAGCCTTCATCTATGATGAGCAGCGTCGGGCGGCCGTCGAGGCGGTCGCCGATGCGATGGAACAGGTAGGCGAGCACGGCGGGCGCGGCCCCGGTGCCGACAAGCCCCTCGATCTCGAACGCTTGCACGTCCGAACTACCAAGGTGTTCGGACTCCGCGTCGAGCAGCCGGCCGTATGCGCCGCCGACGCAATACGGCCGAAGGGCTTGTTTCAGGTCGTTGGACTGCAACAGCACCGCAAGGCCGGTGATGGTGCGTTCCCCGACCGGCGCGGAGGCGAGCGAAGTCAGCGCCGTCCAGATATGTTCCTTCACCTCCGGCGTGATCGCGATGCCTTCGCGCATGAGGATCGCCACGATCCAGTCGGCCGCCCAGGCGCGTTCGTAGGTGTCGTGAATGCGCGCGAGCGGCTGGAGCGAAACGGAGGCGTCCGAACCTTCGGTCAGGCCGCCGCCCAGGTCGTGCCAGTCGCCGCCCATCGCGAGCGACGCGGCGCGGATCGAACCGCCGAAGTCGAACGCGAAAACCTGGCTTCGGGCGTAGCGCCGGAACTGGAGCGCCATGAGCGCGAGCAGCACGGACTTACCCGCGCCGGTCGGGCCGACGACGAGCGTATGGCCGACATCGCCGACGTGAAGGGAAAACCGGAACGGGGTCGAGCCTTCGGTCTTTGCATAAAGCAGAGGGGGCGCACCGAAATGCTCGTCCCGTTCCGGCCCCGCCCACAATGCAGAAAGCGGAATCATGTGGGCGAGATTCAAAGTGCTGATGGGTGGCTGCCGGACGTTCGCGTAGGCGTGGCCGGGCAAGCTGCCGAGCCATGCGTCAACGGCGTTGACCGTCTCGACCATCGCCGTGAAGTCGCGGCCCTGGATGACCTTTTCGGCCAGCCGCAATTTCTCATCTGCGACGCGCGGGTCAGCATCCCATACGGTGATGGTGGCCGTGACATAGGCCATGCCCGCCACGTCCGCCCCAAGCTCCTGCAAGGCCATGTCGGCGTCGGCGGCCTTGTTCGCCGCGTCCGTATCGACGAGAACGGACGCCTCGTTCGTCATCACCTCTTTCAGGATCGCGGCGATGCTTTTGCGCTTGGAGAACAATTGACGGCGGATGCGGGTCAGCAGCCGCGTCGCGTCGGTCTTGTCGAGCAGGATCGCGCGCGTGCTCCAGCGATATGGAAACGCCAGCCGGTTCAAATCGTCGAGCAGGCCGGGCGTGGTCGCGGTCGGAAATCCGATGATGGTGAGGACGCGAAGATGCTGGCCGCCAAGGCGCGGCTCCAGCCCGCCGGTCAACGGCTCGTCTGTAAGCAGCGCGTCGAGATAGACCGGCGTTTCGGGAACGCGGACGCGATGGCGTTTCGTCGAGACGCAGGAATGAAGGAAGGTCAGCGTCTCGCTGTCGTCGAGCCATGCACATTCCGGCATGAAGCCGTCGAGCAAGGCGAGCACGCGGTCGGTGCGGTCGATGAAGGCGCGCAGCACTTCATGCGGATCGACGCCGGATTGCTCCCGGCCCTCGTAAAGCCATGTCTCGGCGCGAGCGGCTTCCTCGGCCGGGGGCAGATAGAGGAAGGTCAGGAAATAGCCCGACACGAAATGCGTGCCGGCTTCCTCGAAACCGGCTTTGCGCTCGGCGTCGAGCAAGGCCGATGCGGGATCGGGAAAGGTGCTGTCGGGATAGGTCGCGGCTTCGCTGCGCTGCGCCTCGACGAAAATGCTCCAGCCCGATCCGAGACGGCGGAAGGCGTTGTTGATGCGGCCGGCGACGGCGACCAGCTCGGCCGCGACGGCGGAATCCAGATCGGGACCGCGAAAGCGCGCCGTGCGCTGAAAGCTGCCGTCCTTGTTGAGAACGACGCCTTCGGCGACGAGCGCCACCCACGGCAGAAAGTCGGCAAGCCGGCTGGCGGTGCGGCGATATTCGGCAAGGTTCATCATGGCCGTGCCCTCACGCTGCAAGGTTCGCGGGGATGCGCAAATGGCGGCGGCCAACCTCGACAAAGAGCGGGTCGCGCTTCGCCGCCCATACCGCTGCGAAATGGCCGATGGCCCATATCGCCAGCCCGACAAGCCAGAGGCGCAGGCCCAGGCCCACGGCCCCGGCCAGCGTCCCGTTCATGATCGCGATGGAGCGCGGTGCGCCGCCGAGCATGATGTGCTCGGTCAGCGCCCGATGGACGGGAATGGAAAATCCCGGCACCGCGTCGAGTTGTTCGAGGACGGCCGCCATCAAACGAGCGCCCCGCCGCCGAACGAGAAGAACGACAGGAAGAAGCTCGACGCGGCGAAAGCTATCGACAGGCCGAATACGATCTGGATCAACCTGCGGAAGCCGCCTGACGTGTCGCCGAACGCCAGTGTCAGGCCGGTGACGATGATGATGATGACGGCGATGACCTTGGAAACCGGCCCTTCGATGGATTGCAGGATTTGCTGCAAGGGCTGCTCCCACGGCATCGACGAGCCGGACGCATGGGCGGCCGGGGCCGTGAGCAACGTGACGGTCACGAAAGCCGTGGCTGTCGCGAGGCGGTGACGGATATGCGAGACGGATTGAATCATTCGGGTTCTCCTGTGCTGGCGGGGGTGATGCGGTAATCGCCGTCCGGCCCCAGCCCTTCGACGCGGGCGAGTTCGGCCAGCCGGCGCGCGGAACCGCGACCGGCGAGGACGGCAACGAGGTCGATGGTTTCCGCGATCAGGGCGCGCGGGACGGTGACGACAGCCTCTTGAATGAGCTGTTCAAGGCGACGCAGCGCACCGATGCCGGTGCCGGCATGGATGGTGCCGATGCCGCCCGGATGGCCGGTGCCCCAGGCTTTGAGCAAGTCCAACGCTTCCGCGCCGCGCACCTCGCCGATGGGGATGCGGTCAGGACGCAGGCGCAGCGACGAGCGCACAAGGTCGGAGAGCGTCGCCACGCCGTCCTTCGTCCGCATGGCGACGAGGTTGGGCGCGGCGCATTGCAGCTCGCGCGTGTCCTCAATGATGACGACGCGATCCGCGCCCTTCGCCACCTCGGCAAGCAGCGCATTGGTCAGCGTGGTCTTGCCGGTCGATGTGCCGCCCGCGACGAGGATGTTTGCACGCGACGCGACGGCCGCGCGCAACGTCGCGGCCTGGTCTGCGGACATGATGCCTGCCGCTACGTAATCATCGAGGTTGAACACCGCGACGGCGGGCTTGCGAATGGCGAAGGCTGGTGCTGCGACGACTGGCGGCAAAAGCCCCTCGAACCGCTCGCCGCTCTCCGGCAGCTCGGCCGAGACGCGCGGGGATCGCGCGTGAACCTCCGCGCCGACATGATGTGCGACGAGCCGCACGATGCGTTCGCCATCGGCGGGCGACATCGTTTCGCCCGTATCGGCCAGCCCTTCGGAGAGACGGTCGATCCAGATACGGCCGTCTGGATTCAGCATCACCTCGACCACGGCCGGGTCTTCGAGGAAGCGCGCGATGACTGCGCCGAGCGCGGTGCGCAACATGCGCGCGCCGCGCTGGATCGCTTCCGGCTTATGATGTGTGGTGGTCAATCTCGGCCCCATTTCCTGACGGGGCGCAATTGACGGTCCCCGCAACGGGGCTGATTAAGAGAGGCGGAAGTCGGACCGATTCAACAACTATCGAAGCGGATGCGGTGATCGGCGGCTATCGGCGGCGAATAGGACGGGTTGAATATTCAGGATTGATCGCCAGTCGCCCCGGATTGATCTTGCGGATAACTGTCACGGAGCGAATCGACATCACGTGACAACTCTTTCAGGAACCTGTCGCCGGTCGCAAGACGCCGACCGAGCGTCTGCATGAAGCCCTCGAACCTTTCGGCTCCTTTCGCGCGGGCGGATGCTTGCGCGTTCTCCGGCAGCGGCGGCGTGGAGGCAAGCCAGATGTTGACGAACAGCGAAACGGTTTCGCCGAGCACGGCCAGATCCTCGTCGAGCGCGTGGATCTCGCGGCCGAGTTTGTCGAGGCGTCGCGACATGGCCGCCTCCAGCCGATCCGAAGTGTCGCCGGACAGGAAGGATGCGACGGCCGCCTCGACGATGGCGGATTTGGAGACTTGCCGGCGCAGCGCCAGCGCCTCGACCTGTTTCAATAGCTCGAACTCGAAATAGACGTTCATCCGGGTTTTGGTGGTCATGGGCGTGTCCTTCAAAGCTCGATGCCGTCGCCGGGGTCGAGCGACGCTTGCCGCGCGACGATCCGCATCCGCTGGCGCATGGCGCGGGCCTTGGCGGCGTCAACGTCCGGCTCGTCGACCAGCAAATCGAACTCCTGTTCGGGCGGACGCGGCGGCGCGATGATTTCCTCATGCTCCGGCAATTCCGGCTCGCGGCGGATGCCGGCATTGGCCGGATCGCCCTCGGCCGCTCCGGGCGCGGGCGCGACTGTGGGCTTCGCTGCCGACACCACGCGGCTCGTCCAGTCATCGGATGACGGCGCGGCGGTGGGATCGGCTGCCGGATCGGGCGGGGTCAGGATGCGTTCCATGAACCGCGCGTCCTCGAAATATCTGGCTTTGGTCGCCCGGATCGGCGGCGTGCCGGCAACCATCACGATTTCGTCGGATGGCGGGAGCTGCATCACCTCTCCCGGCGTAAGCAGCGGCCGTGCCGTCTCCTGCCGTGACACCATCAAATGCCCCAACCACGGCGCGAGGCGGTGGCCGGCGTAATTGGTGGAGTCACGCATTTCGGTCGCGGTGCCGAGCGCGTCGCTGACTCTTTTGGCCGTCCTTTCGTCGTTCGCGGCGAAGGCGACTCTGACGTGGCAGTTGTCGAGGATGGAATTGTTCGGGCCGTAGGAGCGTTCAACTTGATTGAGGCTCTGCGCGATCAGAAAACTCTTGATGCCGTAGCCCGCCATGAAGGCTAAGGCGCTCTCGAAAAAGTCGAGGCGGCCGAGCGCGGGAAACTCGTCGAGCATCAACAGCAACCGATGGCGCTTGCTGGTGGTGTTCAATTCCTCGGTCAACCGCCTGCCGATCTGATTGAGGATCAGGCGAATGAGCGGCTTGGTGCGGTTGATGTCGGACGGCGGCACGACGAGATAGAGACTGACGGGCTGTTTGCTTCCGACAAGATCGGCAATGCGCCAGTCGCAACGCGCCGTGACGCGCGCCACAACGGGATCGCGATACAAGCCCAGGAACGACATGGCCGTGCTCAACACGCCCGACCGCTCGTTCTCGCTCTTGTTCAACAGCTCACGCGCCGACGAGGCGATGACGGGATGAACGCCAGTTTCGCCCAGGTGCGGCGTGTCCATCATCGCGCGCAACGTCGCCTCGATGGGACGGCGCGGGTCGGACAGGAAGTTGGCGACGCCCGCCAAGGTCTTGTCGGCCTCGGCATAGAGGACATGCAGGATCGCGCCGACTAGCAGGCTGTGGCTGGTCTTTTCCCAATGGTTGCGCTTGTCGAGGCTGCCTTCGGGATCGACGAGAATATCCGCGATGTTCTGCACGTCGCGGACTTCCCATTCGCCTTGCCTGACCTCCAGCAGCGGGTTGTAGGCCGACGATTTGGCGTTGGTCGGATCGAACAGCAGGACGCGGCCATGCTTCGCGCGGAAGCCGGCTGTCAGCGTCCAGTTCTCCCCTTTGATGTCGTGGACGATGCAGCTTCCTGGCCACGTCAACAGCGTCGGGACCACGAGGCCGACGCCCTTGCCGCTGCGGGTCGGCGCGAAGCAAAGGACATGCTCCGGGCCGTCGTGGCGCAGGTAATCGCGCTCGTATCGGCCGAGCACGACGCCATCGAGGCCGAGCAATCCGGCCGAACGGATTTCCTTGTCTTCGGCCCATCGCGCCGAGCCATAGGTCGCGACGTTGCGTGCCTCCCGCGCCCGGATGATAGACATGGTGATGGCCGCGACGATGGCGAGGATACCGCCGGACGCCGCGATGATGCCACCCTCGACGAAGATCGACGGCGCATAGGCGTCGAACGCATACCACCACCAGAACAGCGCGGGCGGGTAGTAGATCGGCCAGCCGGCCAGCTCGAACCACGGATTGCCAAGTTGCGCCTGAAAACCAAGCCGCCACGCCGTCCATTGCGTCGCCGTCCAGGTCGTCACCACAACAATGGTGAAAACCACGGCGATCTGACCCCAAAGGATTCGACCTCCACGCATAAAAGCTCCAGTCGAAACAAGAGACGGAGCCGATCAGAGAGTAAGCAATTATGGGACAGGCAACAGGAAAGAGGATGCGAGAGGGTTGCCGGATACTATCGGCGGCAAATAGGACGGGTTGTGCTTAGGCTCCCGTCCGCCGTCGTTACTGCTGTGCGATCGGCCGAGACGAATCACGGCGGCTTAATCCGGTCGGGTCAGCCTGACCCATTTTGCTGGCGAGTGTGAGCAGGTTTCGCAGCACCGCGCTGCGGTTGAACGGCGACCAAACGGCCGAAAAAGGGACCGGCTCCGACTCGTCTGCGATCGGAAGGAAGACGACGCTGGACGATGGCAGCAGCGATGTAGCCGCGCCGACGATCGTGATGCCGAAGCCCTGTCCGACCATAGAAAGCAGGGTGCCGCGTTCGACATCGAAGCGCTGGATGGAGGACGCGGGCCAGCGTCCGGCAAGGCGCAGCACGATATGGTCATGAACCTGGGGGCCGGTGCCGCCGTGGCGGACAAGGAACGTCTCGCCCGCCAAATCTGCCCAGGTGACGGCGGACATTTCGGCGAGCGGATGCCGATCCGGCACCGCCGCGACGATCGGTTCGGTCCATATCCTCCGAGAATGGCAGTCGGGCAGTTCGGGCGTGCCGGCGACGAACACGATGTCGAGCCGGTCGGCGCGAAGCTGCATGACGGTTTCGCGGGCCGTCCCCTCCGTAATCTCGACCTCGATGCCGGGATGATCTTCGCGATATTGTGCGATCAACTCGGCGAGAAAGCTGCGTGAGGTCATGGCGTGGACGCCGATGCGAAGCCGGCCCCACTCTCCCGACGCCGCCATGCCGGCCGTCTTCACCGCATGGTCGAGTTGATCGACGCCGGTTGCGACACTTTCGACGAAGCGACGACCGGCTTCTGTCAGCCGCACGCCTCGCGCGTGACGCTCGAACAGGAGGATGCCAAGGTCTTCCTCCAGCGCCTTCACGCGGGCACTGACGCTCGACAGGCTGACGCCGAGCGCATTGGCAGCGTGACGGAAGTTCAAGTGTTCGGCGACGGCGAGTGTCTGAACGAGCGACACAAGGGGAATGCGCGAACCCAACTGGGTCGGCACGCCCCATTGACGATCAACCATTGACGTTGAACGTCGCCGCATCGCCTAGCTTACCAATTCGCTGTGATGCAAGGATTGCGTTCATGCCTCCAGCGACTTGAGAAGATTCGCGCCGAGCCGACCCTCCAGCGCCTTCTTAACAGTCGACTCCTTCATCATCTCGACCGCGAACCATCCCCAATAAATCCGGTGACGTTTGATTAGGCCGGCTTCGAGGTCCATACATTCAGCCAGATCAACTTGGTAATGTCCGTATGGTGTTTCCGCCGGGTACTCCCATATTAATGTCCGGCCATTCCAGAGGTAGCCGTCGCGATGCCAGTGGACTTTTTCGTCCGGCCGCCGCTTCACGGTCTCCTGGAGAAACAACAACACCTCTTGCTTGCCCCGCGCGATGCCCTTGCCAGGGCCAAAGAACGTGGGCACGAGCGGACTCTGAACCGTGGCATCCTCGGCGTAGATAGTCGCCATGCCCCCCATATTACCCTCGCGAAGGTACTTGTCCCACAGTTCATAGATACGAACAGCTTGTGCCTCGGTCGTCGATGTATTTGAGACGGAGCTCATAGCGGAATTCTCCTGTTGGACGGTGAGAGGAAGGGTTGGGCGGCATATACAACACGCCGCCACTCAGCCGTTCATGTAGCGCTTACCCTTGGTTTCACAATCACAAGCGTTTCGATGAGGGACGAAGCAAAACCGTCAGACCAACGCACTATTAAAACTGGCAGCGCATCGCCCCGAGATTGCCGCAAGTCAGAGCGTCTCATCGCGCAATTCGTCAGATGGATTTGGCTCGATTGGAATCATCACTACCATTAAGAAGGCCACGGCTGTGATGATCACCGGATACCAGAAACCGAAGTAAACATTGCCCGCCCAAACTGAGAGTGCCGATACAAAGAGCGGGACCATTCCACCGATAAGGCCCGTGCCGAGGTGGTAAGGCAGTGAGACCGAAGTATAGCGCACCTTTGCAGGGAAAAGTTCAACGAGCCATGCCGCCATCGGCCCGAATGCCGCCGCGTAGCTGGTCAGGAGGGCAACAAGTAGCAGGACAACGGCCATCGTATTGATCTGCGCGGGATCGGCCCGGCTCGGAAGTCCAGCTTCTACTAATGTCCGCTTGAGCGATGTAGCATCAGAACCTACGATCTCCCTATTGCCGATCCGCGTGGTCGGTTCGGCGCCCATTGGCCCCGGAAGCAAACTGTACGAGACACCTGCTCCATTCAGCACTGCTCTAACCCGATCGCATTCGCTCGGCTTCATGTTGGGTGTAGGAAAGACCGTGAAACGGCAATTGCTTGCTGTCACCGTCACGATGGTCTGTCTCTGGAAATCAGCGAGCGCCGGATTCGCGGCTCGCGTAATCGCATGATAGACAGGAAAGCAAGCAACCACGAAGAGTCCGAGGCCGGCAGCGATTATCGGACGGCGACCAAGGCGGTCGGAGAGAGCTCCGAACAAAACGAAGAGAGGCGTCGCTACGATCAATGCTGCGCCGATAATCAAGAAACTCGTCATCCTATCGACACCGAGCACTGCCTGCAAAAAATACAGACCTTGAATCTGCGAGGCGTATCCTGCCGCCCCCATACCAGCGGCAGCAGCAAGGGCGACGATCAGCCGCCGCATGTTACCTGGAATGGTGAAACTCTCTAGAAGAGGAGATTTAGCGAGCGTGCCCTCAGCTTTCATATGCTGGAATGCTGGCGACTCGTTGAGCTGGAGCCGGACATAGACGCAGAGCGCAAGAAGAATGAGGGAGAGTGCGAATGGCACGCGCCAGCCCCAAGCGGCGAAGGCCTCCTGACCGATGAGGAAAATACAGCCCACGACGACAATCATCGACAGAAGTTGACCTAAAATGGGCGTAATCTGAATCCAGCTTGTCTTATATCCGCGCCTATGTGCCGGTGCGTGCTCGGCAACATAGATTGCGGCACCTCCATACTCGCCGCCGACGGAAAGGCCCTGCGCGAGACGCAGAATTACGAGAATAACTGGTGCCGCCCATCCAATCTGCTCGAACGTAGGAAGGAACGCTACAGCCGCCGTCGAGAAGCCCATGATTAAGATGGTCGCGAGAAATGTATACTTGCGCCCAATAAGATCGCCCAGTCGGCCAAATACGACAGCGCCGAAGGGGCGTGCCACGAAGCCAGCGCCGAAGATGGCGAGGCTCGCGAGGAATCCGGCAGGCCCGCTCCCCTTCGGAAAAAACAGATCGCCAAAGTAAATGGCGAGTGATCCGTAGAGAAAGAAGTCGTACCATTCAAAAGCCGAGCCTGCGCTAGCCGCCAGAAGGACTTTAGCTTCGTGCGTTGCCGCATTCGTCGTCAAATCTGCCGGGTCCGTAGTTGTTTTAGCTACAAGAGTACCCATTGTTTTGTTTCCTCCGCCTGTGGTTGTGTCAGCACGGTGGAGGGCTTAGGGCGACTCTTCGTCAACATGTCCCCGGAGCACGAGCCTCCCCCGCTTATGGCGCGCCGATTGGCCCGGCGTCGCAGGACACACTGCAAATCAGAATAACGCGCGTCCAGAACGAACGTTTAGTTGACGATCGAAGTGTTCGGATATCTTTCCGAATTTATTCGATGCTTCGATGCTGGTCGAAATAATCACCCAGGACATGAAGCCAAATTGTTGGCATGATCGGGCAATGGTGTACGGTATCGACATTGCAACAATCGCTGCTCTAATGGGCGACACGGCCCGCGCGAACATACTGAGCGCTCTTATGGACGGCCGTGCACGCACCGCGAGTGAGCTTGCCTATTGTGCCGGCGTATCCGCTCCGACGACGAGTAGCCACCTCGCCAAGCTTACTGACGCAGAGCTTCTTGTTGTGCAAGCCCAGGGGCGATGCCGTTACTATCGGCTGGCCAGTCCCACGGTTGGCCAAGCTCTCGAAGCTCTGACCCTGGTGGCATCCGAAACGCCGCGGCGTCACCGCAGGCCGGGTCCACGAGACGAGGCGATGCGCCTGGCTCGAACCTGTTACGATCATCTTGCGGGAAAATTGGGCGTGGCGGTGACTAATGCGCTCATTGAACGTGACTATCTAAAGCCGGCCGGTCAGCAGTTCCGCTTGACCCCAAACGGAGCGACATTTCTGGCCAAAATCGGTGTTGATCTTGAGCCGAGGCGCTCTCGAAGAGCCTTTTGTAGATCGTGTCTAGACTGGAGTGAACGACGTCCACACGCCGGAGGTGCACTGGGAGCCGCCATAGCTGCGCGTTTCTTCGAGCTAAGATGGATTGAACGTTTGCCAGACGTCCGCACTGTTCTCATTACCGACTTGGGATACGACAAGCTATGGGAGTTGTTCGGGATCAATTTTGCGAATGAGTGCAAGGCGACACTGCAACAGAAATGATGATTAGCGAACATCCGCGAACGCCAGATGTAGGCGCGCATTTATTCTCTCCTGAGCAATACAAACTGACCATGGGGGGAAGCTTTCGCTTCGGGCGGGGGTTGACCGCGTGGAACATAACGTTCCGTCAGGACCTGCCAAGCGGCCGATTTTACCAACCACCTAGAGATGCGCCCCGTGGTCATTTCTAATCTGACATCGAGGACAGTTGATGGAAGTATGATCTCTGCGGCACCCATCAAAGCGACGGCCCTCTCGATCGCCCCAACTGCCACGATACCGATCCACCCTGCATGACGCCCATAATCTCGCGGCCGAGTTGACGGTCGATGACCGGCCGCCAAGGAACAAGCGTGAACTCGTGCGCCTTCTCGACAATGGCGAACTTGCCGCTGATGAGCTGCACGGTGCCGGTGAACTTGCCGCTGACGGTTTCGCCGTCCGTAGCTGCGCGGAACGGCAGCGCCTTGCTCGCGGCGATCTCCGCCCCGACGCTGGCAACCTCGCGCTCGCGCAACGTCGCGAGAAGATTGCGCCGATAGAAGGTCCGGCCGTCCTGTCGACGCGTAGCGTCGCCCTGGTCGATGTGATGCTCGCGGCGACTGTCCATCGCCTCGCGCACCTGTTGGCCGAACCCGGTCGCTGCAAGGTCGGATGCGTCGGGCGTGATCAACCGCCGGTCGAGCCACGTTGCGCCGTCCGCGCTGATCTGCTTTTCAAGGTCGAGCACCGACAGGACGCGAACGCTGGCCTGCCGATTGCGGCCGGCGTCGTATGCGGCGGCGCGGCTCTCGAAATCCTCGGGGATGCGCCATTGGTCGGCGTCGATCCGCTCGGCGATCCCGGCTCGGCGCAAAGCCTCCAGCCGGCGCACATGGGCATCGACATAGCCCTCATAGTCGCCACCCGGAACACGCCCCTCGAACTTCGCCTGCTCCAGATGGCGGCTCGGCCGATAGACGCCATCCTCGGCGATGGCGGCAATGCTCCGGTCGGATGGCCGCTGCGCGGTGTCTGGCGGGCCGATCTCGACGACGCTGCCTATCCGCGCGTCCTCAACGCGGGCCGGGTCGATGCCGGCGACATGGTGGGTCCGGCCGTCGATCCCGTCCACTACAACGGTCAGGTTCTCGCCCAGTTCGTCGGACAGATATTTATCGACGACACGGCCGACGATGGGCGTCTCGGGCGGCCCGTCATGGATTTGGAAGGTGAGCGGGTCGCGCTCCAGGCCATCGGCCTTTAGCGCCTTGTGCATGTTGCGGATGATGTCGCCGCGCTCGCCCATGTCGCGCAAGGTCGGCTCCATGCGCTCGCTCAACTCCCAAACGCCCGGCGCGTGCTCGGTCGCAAGCCCCATCTTCTCCAGCTTGGCGAGACGGCGAAGGCGCAGCGCGCGATTGAACTGGCGGCGCGGCTCGGCCGGCTCGTGGCGAAGGTCGAGGAATCGGTCGTCTGCTTCCTCGGCCATCGCCCGGTCGATGCGGGTGAAACGGTCCTGGTCGATCTCGGCTGACAGCTTGCGGGTCTGCTCGATCTCGGTGACGGGACCAAGCTCCAGCGTGGTCAATTCGCTCGCCCGCTCGCGGATGCCGTTGGCAAGATAGTCGCCGTTGATGACAAGGTTCTCGCCCAGGTCTTCCTTGCCGCGCACGATGACATGGACATGGGGATGGCCGGTGTTGTGGTGATTGACCGCGACCCAATCGAGTTTCGTGCCAAGGTCGGCTTCCACCTGACGCATGAGGTCGCGAGTATAGGCTGTCAGGTCCGATAGGTCCGCGCCGTCCTCCGGCGAGACGATGAATCTGAATTGGTGGCGATCCTCCTGGCCGCGCTCAAGGAAAGCAGCGCCATCGGCGCGGTCCTCGATCGCCGAATAGAGCTGGCCGCGCTCGCCATCGCGCGATGTGCCGTCGCGCTGGATGTAGCGAAGATGGGCGGCTGCCCTTCCATTCCTGCCGGCTTCCTTGACGTAGCGGGTCTTGACGACGATGCGGCGCATTCCGGGCGCGCTGTGACGCCAGCCGCCCGACAAGGGGCGGGCGCGAACGAAGGCCGCGCCGCGACCGCGCCGGACGCCCGGTCCTCCAGTCGAGCGCGC
>WPCJ01324606.1_pt1 | contig 15175 bp, 12 predicted proteins | sample 5399831 | NCBI WGS metagenome assembly WPCJ01 (sample SAMN12869470, study PRJNA574797) | sludge metagenome | isolation source: wastewater treatment of pH10 | place: China:Beijing | collected 2019-05-20 | reverse complement strand
ACGGCGCCGCCGCCCGCACCGAGCAGCGCCCCGCCGGTGGTGTTGGAGAGCTGGCTCTGGCCGGTGTAAGGATTGACCGAAGTGCAGGCGCTCAGCGAAAGAGCCGCGAGCCCGGCGATCAGTATTTTGGATTTCATCGAGTCCCCCGTAGGTGTGGCGCACGTTCTCGCCAGCGATTGCGGCAGCAAGGTGTTCGCCTCACCGCCTTTGCCCGCGGCGAGACTAGAGCAGTTCGCCCTTTCGTTGAAGCGGTCCCCGCCGGCCGGTCAGCCGTGCGCCCAGCCGCCGTCGACGATGAAATCCTGCGCGGAAATCATCTTGGAATCATCGGCGGCGAGGAACAGCACCATGCGGGCGATGTCCTCCGGGTAGAGCCTGCCCTTCAGCGCCTGCTGCTGGTCGAGCGAGGCAAGCGCCTCGGGCGTGGCCCAGAGCGACAGCTGGCGCTCGGTCATGATCCAGCCCGGCACCAGCGTATTCACGCGCACGCCGTGCTGGCCGTACTCCTTGGCCATCGACCGCGACATGCCGTGCATGGCGGCCTTGGCGGCAGTGTAGACCGTCAGTTGGGCCGAGAGCGTCATCCAACTGACCGACCCGAAATTGATGATCGAGCCGCGGTTGGCGGCGACCATGCCGGGGGCCACGGCCTGCGCCGCGAAGAAGGCGTGCTTGAGGTTGACGGCGATGCGCTTGTCCCAATCCTCGGGGCTGACATCGGCGATATCGTGCCGGTGGTCGTTGGCCGCATTATTGACCAGCGCCAGGGTCGGGCCGTGCGCGGCCTCGAAACCCTTGATCGCGGCCTGATAGGCGGCAATGTCGGTAACGTCGCAGCGGGTGAACCGCACCGTGCTGCCGGCTGCATTCAGCTCGGCTGCCAGCTTTTCACCGGCTTCGCCGGCGACATCGACGAAGCCGACTTTGGATCCCTGCGCGGCAAAGGCGCGGACCATGCCCTCGCCGATGCCCGAAGCGCCGCCGGAGATGATCACCGGCATGCCGTTGAGGCTGGGATAAGTTGCGTATTCAGACACGGAAACCCCCGGGAAACAGTTATTGGCGGGGGATTTAGCGTGAGGGGCGACGCCGGGCAAGCTGACTTCCGCCGGCTGCGGTACGCCCGGGTACGATTGTCACCCGGGCGACATACGGGGTGGCTACGGGATGGCCTCCCCTCACCTCCACGCGAAGCGCCCTGCCATGTCCCTCGACCTCGTCAAACCCGCCCAGATCGCACTGCTCGAGGGCCCGCCGCAGGCGGAACGCGACCGGCTGGATGGGCTGGCGCGCACCGAAGCCAACCATGCCGAGGCGCTTGCCGGGCTCGCTTGCCTGCAACGGCTCGAGGCGCCGATGGCGGAGCCCGGCGAGATCCTGTCGTTCCCGCTGACGGTGGCCGCCTGGAATCTCGAGCGCTGCTACAATGTCGAGAAATCGGCCGTGCTGCTGCAGCGCGAGGGCGCAGAACTGGTGCTGCTGTCGGAGGTCGACAATGGCATGGCCCGCACCGCGCAGCGGCACACCTCGCGTGACATCGCGACCGAACTCGGCATGAACTACGCGTTCGGCGTGGAATTCCTCGAGCTTGAGCTGGGCGCGGACGTCGAGCTCGCCTTCTGCGAGGACGATTTCAACCGCCACGGCTTTCACGGCAACGCGCTGCTGTCGAAGGCGGCCCTGCAGGCACCGGTGATGATCCGGCTGGAACCGCATGGACACTGGTTCACGCCGGAAAGCCCGGCCCGACGGGTGGGCACGCGCTGCGCCATCGCGGCGGGCGTGATGACCACCGAAGGCCCGCTCTACGCGGTGTCGGTGCACCTCGAGAACCGCGGCGATGCCGCCTATCGCGAGGCGCAGGTCAAGCGGCTGATCGATGCGATCGACGAGTTGGCCGGCGATGCCCCCGTCATCATCGGCGGCGACCTCAATACCGGGCTCGCCGATGGCGGCGACTTCGAGAAGGAGACGCTGTTCGCCCACGCCTATGGCCGCGGCTTCGAGCGGCACGGCGGCCCGCTCGACCAGACCACGACGCGGCCCAGCCGGGTCAGCCGCAGCCCGCGCGGCACCTGGAAGCTCGACTGGTTCCTGACGCGAGGGCTGCTGGTCGAAGACAGCCGGATCGTGCCGTCGGTCGCCGATGACGGCGAAGTGCTGTCGGATCACGACATGGTGGTAGCAAGGCTGGGTGGGTTTGCGGGCTGAGGACTGTATCGGCCATACCACGGCACCACTGAATACTGTTCTTGCACCATAACCGGCCGCGCACGCGTGATGACAGGTCGGGAGCAGCTCTGTATCGTCGCTTCCAACCGGGGGCACGACCATGAACGAAGCCGGGCAGAGGCTGCACGTCATCGACGGCCTGCGCGTATTCGCGGCCTGCATGGTGATGTTCTTTCACCTTGGGTACTGGTCCTGGGCCAACCCCAGGAGCCGCGGGGCCAGCATCCTCGAGGGCGCCGCCCAGTACCCGCAGCTGGCCGCGTATTCATGGTGGGGGTGGGTCGGGGTGGAGATCTTCTTCGTCATCTCCGGCTTCGTCATCGCCTATTCGTCGGCGAACGCCGGCTTCCCCCGCTTCGTGCGCAGCCGTTTCCTCAGACTGTTCCCGGCCATACTGGTCTGTGCCACGATCACGCTTGCGGTCATTGTCGGAAACGACCTGATGCCGTTTTCGCGGGCTCTCCAGGCCTATTGGCGGACGCTGGTGATCTGGCCGTTCGGTGGCTGGCTGGACAATGTCTATTGGACGCTGTCGGTTGAGCTGACGTTTTACTGCATGGTGGCCGGGTTGCTGCTGCTGGGCAGACCGCAACTGTTCGCGGTCGCCATGGGAGCGCTGGGGCTCATCACTACCGGGTTGGCGGGTGGCAGCTATCTCGGCGGTCGCCTCGAGCCGAATTTTCCGGGCCTCAGCGACCAACTCAGCGACACCTTGCTGCTGCGCCACGGCATGTATTTCAGTCTGGGCTATTTCATCTGGTCGGCAATGGCGACCGGTTGGACACGAACAAAGATAGTGCTCATCGCCATCCTCCTCACCGGCGGCGCATTCCCCATCCTGGTCAGTGCCGACAAGCTGGCGCGTGCGCCCGGTGTCGGGTCGGGCTGGATTCCGCTGGGTGTCTGGCTTGCCGCGGTGGCCATAATGATCGCATCGGTGGTGGTCGCGAGCCGCCAGCGTTCACGACCGCAGAGACGGTGGCTGACCCTGCTCGGAATGGCCACCTATCCGCTTTACCTGCTGCATTACATAGCGGGCGCGGCCCTGATGGCGGTGCTGGTTCGCGCCGGCTGGTCGCCGGGCATCGCCTTGCCGGCGGCCTGCCTCGCCATGATGGCGAGCGCAATCGTTGTGACCGTGGTGGTCGAGTGGGGTCCCCGCCGGTGGTTCGCCGCGGCAATCGACGCCGTATTCGGCGGCGGCAGGGCAGCGGGGGCGGCGGTGACCACGGCCCAGAAAGACTGAGGGCCCGGCTGACGCCAGGCCCATCATTCACTTGCCTCCGCCGGAGCCGGCGCAACACTCAGACCGCGTCGTCCTCGACGATGACCTTGCCGGTCGGGGCGATGTCCATCGCTTCGACCTTTTGCAGCAGCTGCTCGATCTTTTCGACGTTGGCGATGTGGCGCGTTTCCATCGAGAAGTTAAGCGTGATGTACTCGCGGCCGGGGCAGAAGGTGCAGATATTGGCCGCCGGGTGCCAGGCGCCGCAATAGATCGGCTCCATCATGCCGTGGGTCATCGGACCGTAGGTGCGGTGCGGCGGCACCAGGGTCAGCACCACGTGGATGCCGCCATTGAAGCGCCAGAAGCGCTTGCCGGGCAGGAAGGGCAGCGCGTGGTTGAGGGCGCGCAGCGAGCGGAACATCGAGTTCATCATCACCTGGAACTTGGTGATGTCCTTCTTCTCGATCTTGTCGATGGTGTCGTCGACCTTGCGGACATAAGCGACGAAATCGTCGATCACCTCGAACTTGGCTTCGAGCGCACGGACGCGGAAGAAATCGTCATCGGCGTCGTGGCGCTTGCCGTCGAGCATGGTGTAGGCGGCGCCGATCACCTTTTTCGACATGTGCCGCTCCTCGCCCTCGCCGTTCAGCGCATGGGTGACGAGGGCGAACATCAGGGAGCGCTGGCGTACGCCGAGCTTGTTGGCGAGCAGCCGCAGCCGGTGACGCTTCAGCGCCAGGGTCTTGAAGCCCCACGGCTTGTCCGGCGGCGCCAGGATGTTGGCGAGGGTCACGTACATGAAGGTCATGCCCCAGCCGCGCAGCGTGCCCTTGATGCGGGCGCCGAGCCCGACCTTGTTCGATTTGTCGCTCATCACGCCGTGGCCGGCGGACGCGGAGCGGGTGAGCAACGCCGAGTCGGAGCCTTCGAGCAGCGCGTGGCTCGAGCGCACCTGGATCATCGAGGCGCGGCCCATCGCATCGGGGCCGCCGCGACGCACCACGGCCGAGACGCGGAACAGCGGCAGGTCGTTGCGCTCGAAGATATCGGGCGATTTCGACACCCACTTGTCCGGATAGCCGTCGAACTCGTCGACTTCCTCGACATGGGTGATGGCATCGAGCAGGTGCTTGGGGAACGGCTGGCCGGGGCGGGCGCCGACGAAGCCATGGCTCAGTTGCGGCGCCAGCGCCACCATGTCGGCGACCAGATTGCCCAGCGTTTCCTTGTCGAAATGCGAGCGCGAAGCGGCGGTGAAAAACACCGTGTCGCGCGCTTCGTAGAGGAACCACTGGAAATCGGTGAACAGCGCCTGCGGGTGCTTGTTGACGGCGGCGAGCGCCAGGTCGAGCACTTCGGCATGATCGTTGGCGAAGCTGGACGAAGAGAAGCTCTTCATGGCGGATCCCCCTGTTTCCGTAGGTTGATAGTAGCGGACGCCGGAACCGGGTCAACGGAAAGGCATCGGGGCCGTTAATCCGGGTCGAACGGCCAGTGGGGAGCGAAGTGACACGCCCGCGCTGAACCCATTCTGAACGGAGAATACCACTCCCCCGGTGAGGCGCGTGCGACGAGTTGCGCACATCTGCTTGATTGGCAGACGGGCCGCCATTGTTTAGGATGGTTCCAAGCTGCACCGGCAAGGGCAGCCGAACCAATGACTTGTATTGGCCGCCGCGCGGCGAATTGACCTATGTCAAAGCCGGGGTCCGAGGAATAGCTATCCTCCGACCGGTGAGGTCACCAGCAGGCTCAGCGCCTGCGCTACGAGAGTGGGACTATGGACTATCGCGGGTTTTTCGAGGACGCCGTCGACACCTTGCGGCAGGAAAAGCGCTATCGCGTTTTCGCCGACCTCGAACGAATTGCCGGGCGTTTCCCCCGGGCCATCTTCCGGGACAATGCCGACAACCAGCGCGAGATCACCATCTGGTGCTCGAACGACTATCTGGGCATGGGCCAGCATCCGGTGACCATCGCCGCCATGCAGGACACCGCGGCCCGACTCGGCGTCGGCGCCGGCGGCACTCGCAACATTTCCGGCACCAACCGACCGCTGGTCGAGCTCGAGCGCTCGCTGGCGGACCTGCACCGCAAGGAAGCGGCGCTGGTGTTCACCTCCGGGTTCGTGTCGAACGAAGCGGCGATTTCGACCATCGCGCGGCTCTTGCCCGATTGCGTGATCTTCTCCGACCAGCTCAACCACGCCTCGATGATCCAGGGCGTGCGCCAGTCGGGCATGGAAAAGAAGATCTTCCGCCACAACGACGTGGCGCACCTGCGCGAGCTGCTGGCATCGGTCGACCGCAAGCGCCCCAAGCTCATCGTCTTCGAGTCGGTGTACTCGATGGATGGCGACGTGGCGCCGATCGCCGAGATTTGCGACCTGGCCGAGGAATTCGGCGCGCTCACCTATATCGATGAAGTGCACGCGGTGGGCATGTATGGCCCGCGCGGCGGCGGCATTGCCGATCGCGACGGCCTGATGGGGCGCATCGACATCATCGAAGGCACGTTGGCCAAGGGCTTTGGCGTGATGGGCGGCTATGTGGCCGCCAACCAGGCGATCATCGACGCGATCCGCTCGTATGCGCCGGAATTCATCTTCACCACCGCCCTGCCCCCGGCGCTGTGCGCGGCGGCGCGCGCCTCGATCGAGCACCTGAAGCTGTCTTCGGTGGAGCGCGAAGGCCAGCAGCGGCAGGCACAGCTGACCAAGGATATCCTTGGCGACGCCGGCCTGCCGGTGCTGAAGACCGACACCCACATCGTGCCGGTGATCGTGGGCGATGCGCGCCTGTGCAAGGCGGCCAGCGACATGCTGCTGGAAAAGCACAACATCTACATCCAGCCGATCAATTACCCGACGGTGCCGAAAGGCACCGAACGGCTGCGCATCACGCCGACGCCGCTGCATACCGACGAGATGATCATCGAGTTGCGCCATGCGCTGGTCAGCGTCTGGGCCAGCCTCGAGCTGCAACGCGACCGCCCGACCGCCAAGGTCAGCGCCGACAAGCTGACCAGCGGCGACCTGACACTGAGCAGCGCCGGCGGCTGAGCTCGCCCGATTCTCCGATGAAACCGGCTTGACCTTCTCCCTTGCGGGGGAAGGTCACGTGCCGCAGCACAGCCTGGACGGCTGCCGACCGCCGGCAAGGCGCTAGGCCGCCGGTTGCCCGTCGCCGAAATCGAGGTTGGTCGGGCGGCTGAGATAGCGCGGACCCGGCTCGGTGATGGCGACGTCCGGCCCGACGACTTCAAGGGCGAAGCGGCGGGCCCAGACCTTGCCGCTGCCGCGCAGGAAAAAGCCATAGCGGATGGTCGCCGCCGCCTCGGGGACCGCCAGCACGACCTGCCGCTCGGTCCAGCCGGCGGTGCCGACAAGCGGCCCACCCGGACGCTGCATCAGGTTGTCGAAATGCAGGTAACGTCCCTGCACAGGGTCGACGCGCATCCACAACGTCGCCGTCTCCGCCGTTTCGGTGCGCAGTTCAGCCGTCAGCCGCAGCCGGCCGCCGCGATAGGGATCGGCGAGGATCGACTGCATCAACACCGCCGTCTCACCGCCGGCCCGATCAATCACCGCGCCCCGGTCGGGGCGGCTTTCGATCAGGGCCGTGCCCGGCGTCCGCGGGTCGATGCCGAGGCGATAGTTTCTCTCGTTGGTCCCGCTGGCGACGTGCCAGCCGGACGGCAGCTCGAGCGGCTTCAGTTGCGCCGCTTCGATGCGTGCCGCGAGCATGTTCCAGTTGGCGAAGCCATATTGGCGGGCCACCAGTTCGAGCGCGTCGGAATGCGAGATGTCCTGGCCGCGTTCGGCGAGCGCCCGGCGCAACGCCTTGGCCATATGCTTTGCGTCGAGAAAGGAATGCATGGTCTGATCCTCTGGCGGACAGCGCGTAAGGTCAGTGCTCGCATTGCCGACGGGCTGTCCGTTGAGGGCTCAAACCCGGCTTTGGTGGTGGTGCATTCACCTTTCCCCCTGTGGGGCGCGAGCGGCGGGCTGCACCAGCCCTGCCCGCGCAGGATATCGACGCCGCCGAGTCTGTCAAACGTGGAAGCTGCAAACAGCTGGATTGTGACAGCGGCTCCAGCGAAGCTTGCCGCCATGCTGCTCCGCCTTCACTCCCGCTACCAGAACTCCGCCGGCCAACGCGTCAGGATCGTGCTCAACCTCAAGGGCATCGGTTATGAGTATGTGCCGGTACCGTCGGCCAGCTCGGCCGAGTATCGCGCCATCAATCCGCAAGGGCTGATGCCCGCGCTGGAGATCGATGGGCGGATCGTCGCCCAGTCGCTGGCGATCATCGGGCTGATCGAGGAGCTCCATCCCGATCCGCCGCTGCTGCCGGCCGACCCGCTGGACCGAGCCGAGGCCCGCGCCTTCGCGCTGCTGATCGCTGCCGATGTGCACCCGATCAACAATAACCGGGTGCGCAAGTACCTGGCCGGGCCGATGGGCGCCAGCGAAGCCGAAATCGATGGCTGGTACCGCCACTGGATCGCCACGGCATTCGAGAGCCTCGAGACGGCGCTGGCGCGCCGGACGCGCCCCACCCGCTATGGCTTCACCGACACGCCCGGGCTGGCCGAGGCCTGCCTCGTGCCGCAGATGGCCAATGCCCGCCGCTTCGGCTGCGACCTCGCGCCCTACCCGCGGCTCGAAGCGCTTGATGCCTCGTGTCGCGACCTGCCCGAGTTCGTTGCGGCACGACCTGAGATGCAGGTGGATTTCCCCGGCTAGGCTTCCACGGAGCGGGGCCGAAAACGAAAACGCGCGCCGGGTGAGCAGCGCGCGTCGGTTCTGCCGTGAGACGAAAGCTACGCCTTTTGCGCCTTGATGGCGTCGCGGATTTCGGTGAGCAGCTTTTCTTCGGTGGTCGGGGCCGGCGGCGCGGCAGGGGCAGCCGCCTCCTTCTTGCGCAGACGGTTGATGCCCTTGACCACGAGGAACAGCACGAAAGCGATGATGGTGAACTTCACCACGGCGTTGATGAACAGGCCGTAGTTGAGCGTTGCCACACCGGCGGCCTTGGCGGCGGCGACGGACGGCACCGGGATGTTGTTCGGGTTGGAGATGACGATGAACAGGTTGGAAAAATCGATGCCGTTGAGGATGATGCCAATGATCGGCATGAACAGGTCGTCGACGATGGACGAGACGATGGCGCCAAATGCCGCACCGATGATCACACCGATGGCGAGGTCGATGACATTGCCCTTCAAGGCAAAATCGCGGAATTCCTTGAACATGTAAGTCCCCTTGGTTGGCAGCGCCGGCCGGCCTCCCCGTTCTCGGCAAATGACCCAAGCCGCGCCCTCGGCTCAGTTTTTCCCTGTTTGAGAGACAAATCAACTCAACTGTTGAGCGCCCGGCCGCGCGCCTGTGGAGGTGCCGGGCGCGGCCGCCCCGCGGCACCAACCCGAAAAACCTGCAGCACAGCCCCGACTTTGTGCGGCCTTGCGACGGGGTGAGGCGGGGCAGATATTGGGACCGGGCACGGAACAAGAGATGGTCGAGACGCTGGCCGAGACACAGGATTCGCTGCGACAGGCGATCGAGCACATCCCCCAGGGGGTGGCGGTGTTCGATCGCGACCTGCGCCTCGTCACCTGCAATTCGCGTTATGGCGAGCTGCTGGCGCTGCCGGACGGGCTGCTGCGCGCCGGTACGGCGCTGTACGACATGGCGCTGTTCGTGGCGCGGCGTGGCGACCTGGGCACCGGCGACGCGATCTCGCTGGCGGCGCAGCGGGTGCAGACCCTGACGCAGTCGCATACCACGGTGAGCCAGCGGCTCGGCGCCAAGGGCCAGGTGCTGGAGTTCCACTCCTCGCGGCTGCCCGATGGCGGCCTGGTGATCAGCTTCGCCGACGTCACGGCGCGGGTGGATGCGGAGACCGAACTCGCCAGCATCAACCAATCGCTCGAGGGCCGGGTCGAGGAGCGCACCGCCGCCCTGATCCGGGTGAACTCGGAACTTGAGGTGGCGCGGGCCAAGGCCGACGCCGCCAATCGCGACAAGACCCGGTTCTTCGCCGCCGCCAGCCATGATCTGTTGCAGCCGCTCAATGCGGCGCGGCTCTACACCTCGACGCTGGTGGAGCGCGCCGGCGGCACCGGGCTCGACGAACTGGCGCACTCGATCGAAGCCTCGCTCACCGCAGTGGAAGAGATCATGGCGGCGCTGCTCGACATCTCGCGGATCGACGCGGGCGCGGTGAAGCCGGCGGCGATGCCGTTCCAGGTGCGCGACCTGCTGAAGAAGGTGGATGTCGAGTTCGCGCCGCTGGCGCTAAAGAAAGAAATCGAGCTCAGGCTGGTCGATACCTCGCTCGCGGTGGTGGGCGACCGGGCGCTGACGGCGCGTGTCATCCAGAACCTCGTCTCCAACGCCATCAAGTATACCCGTCCGGGCGGCCGGGTGCTGGTCGGTGCGCGGCTCCGCGGCACCAGGGTGCGGTTCGACGTGATCGACACCGGCATCGGTTTCAACAAGGACCAGCACGCGCTGATCTTTGCCGAATTCAGCCGGCTGGAGCATGGCGCGCGCATGGCGCAGGGGCTGGGCCTCGGGCTGTCGATCGTCAAGCGCCTGGTGGCGGCGCTGGGGCTGACGATGGAGCTCGAGAGCAAGGAAGCCCGCGGTTCGCGCTTTTCGCTCTACCTGCCCTACCATCGCTCGCTCAAGGTGATGCCCGAGGAAGGTCCGGCGCGCGAGCCGACCTCCAACCTCGATGGCTTGCGGATCCTCTGCGTCGACAATGAGCGTGCCATCCTCGACGCCATGGAGGGCCTGCTCGGCGGCTGGGGGTGTGACGTGCGCTCGGCCCGCTCGCTCAAGGACATCGACAAGGACGGGCTGCTGCTCGGCTGGCTGCCGGACCTGGTGCTGATGGATTACCACCTCGACCAGACCTCCGGCCTCGATGCCATCGAGTGGCTGCGCCACAATGTCGGCGGACACCTCCCCGCCGCCCTGGTCACGGCCGATCGCAGCCCGGCGGTGCGCGCGCTGGCCGAGGATCGCGGCATCACCGTGGTGACCAAGCCGGTGAAGCCGGCCGCGCTCAGGGCGACGATCAGCCAGTTGGCGGGGCAGCGGGGTCGGAAGCGGGTCGAGGCCTAGGCCGGCCTGTAGACGGCATGCACCATGCCCGAGCCGAGTTGCTTGAGATCACCAAGCTCGAAACGCGACGCATAGTCGGTCGGAAACAGCCGGGTGCCGCGCCCCAGTACGGTGGGATAGATCAGCATGTGCACCTGGTCGACGAGGCCGTGCGGCAACAGCGAGTGCACCAGCCCGGCGCTGCCATAGATCAGGATATCGCCGTCGCCCTCGTCCTTGAGCCGGCGCACTGCGTCGATCACATCGCTCGACAGCACGCTGGTATTGTTCCATTCCGCCTGGCGCATGGTCGTCGACGCCACGTATTTCGGCATGCCGTTGAGCCGCCTGGCGAAGCCCCCGGGATCATCGAGCGTCGGCCAGACGGCGGCAAAACCCTCGTAAGTGGTGCGGCCCATCAGCGCGATGTCGGCGGCCCACAACTCCTGCCGCATGATCTCGTCGCCCTCCGGTCCGCGGGTGAACGGCCCTACCCAGTTGCCGAGGCCGGAGTTTTCCATGCCGACGGGATCCTGAACGACGCCATCGAGCGAGATGTAGACGCTCACGACCAGCTTGCGAGGCATTTCGGCTTCCTTCCGTTTTGGTTCCGCAAGAGGCTAGTGGACCGGTCGGCGGCTGTATTGAACGGAAGCGACACGAGGCTCAGCGCGCTTCCTGCACCATGCGGCCCGGCGTCTGACCCATGAAGCGCTTCAGGGATCGGGTGAGGTGCGCCTGATCGGCATAGCCCCCATCGGCAACGGCGTCTGAAATGCTGGAGCCCGCATCGAGCCGCCGGGTGGCGTCATGGGCGCGCTCGATCTGCCTGATCACGCCGACGGTCAGGCCGGTCGCCCGGCGCACCCGGCGCTCCATGGAGCGCCTGGACAAGCCGGTCGCCTGATTGGCGACGACATCGGCGACAAGCGGATCGTATCTGATCAGGCCGGCGCGGGCCAACCGTCCGAGAAACACCTCGACATTGTCGTAAGCGGGGATTTCCCACTCGCTGCCGCCCAGATGCAGCGTGTCTCCCGCTCCGATCGATATGCCGCTATCCACCAGGGCCGCGAGGCAGAGACCGGGCATGAACACACCGAGCCTGAACTGCACCCCGACGAACTCCGCATCAACCGGAATGGGCATGGCAGTTGCCCGGGTCTCCGGTCCTCGCAGCGTTGCGTAGGTGGCTGCCGCGTGCCGCCAGATGACGATTTCCCAGTGCGTCGCGGCAGTCGAGATGAAGGTGTTCGAAGGCACGCTTTGTGCCCGCCAGACCCTGTCGGCGAGCGGGGAGGCGCACTCCCGCGTTTCAATGTCAAACAGCTGTTCGGCGCGTCGCATCGAGCAAGTCCCGCGATTGATCGTCCATGGTCGATATCCATAAGACGATCAGCGGGACGCCGAGACGACAGGCGCAGACAACAAGACGGCAGATCCTGCCAATAGGCTCAGGCGCCGGACAGCAACTCGTCGAACTGGCCTTCCTCGATCTTGCTCGCCGCGATCACCGCCTGGGTGCGGCTGTCGACGTCGAGTTTCTGCAGGATCGCCGAGACGTGGGCCTTCACCGTGGCCTCGGAGATCGACAGCTCGTAGGCGATCTGCTTGTTCATCAGGCCGTCGGAAAGCATCATCAGCACGCGCACCTGCTGCGGGGTGAGCGTCGCCAGCCGCCGCATCAGGGCCGACTGGTTATCCTCGGCCGGGAACTCCATGCCTTCGGGGACGAAGACCTCGCCCGACAACACCGTTTCGATGGCGCGGCGGATATCGGCCGGACCGACCGACTTGTGCAGGTAACCCGAGGCGCCGAGTTCGAAGGCCCGGCGGATGATGCCGCCATCCTCGACGGCGGTGACGATCATCACGGGGATTTCGGGGTACTGGGCGCGCAGCAGCAGCAGGCCGGAAAAGCCGCGCACGCCGGGCATATTGAGATCGAGCAGCACCAGGTCGCAATCACGGTCGGCCTCGAGCGCGGCGCTGAGCGCACTCAAGTCGCCTGCTTCCTCCACCGAGATCGACGGATCGCCGCCGGCCAGGGTCTGGCGCAGCGCCGCCCGGAACAGCGGGTGGTCGTCGACGATGATGATGCGACGGGTGGTCATCTTACGCGTGCACTCCTGGGCGCCCTAAGTAACAAGCGGCTTGCCGCTTTTGTATCCCACTTAAGACGGGCGTGGGGATAGAGATTGCGGCAGTGGTCGACCGCGGACCTTCTCCACAGCCCAGTCGCTGCGATTCGCAAAATGCGATTGAGCTTAACCCGATCTTTACCATGTTTTCCCAAGAGTAACCGGATTGCTCATGGCCCGAACTGGGTCTGAGGTGTTCCGTTTCAGGTGCTTGGGATCGACCGATGGCCCGCGCGACTTCCCCGTTCCAGACACAAGAGTTCGGCCAACCAGGCTCCGGCGAGTGGCAGGAACTGCGCGGCGAACTGGTAGCGCTGCTCGACCAGGTGGAAACGCAGGTTGCCCGCACGGCGCGGCCCGAACCGACCTATCAGGGCCTCGCCGAACGGATGCGCGACCTGCGCCATCAGGTGACCGAAGCCGAGCCCGACACGCGCCATCGCGAGGCACTGCGCTCGGTGCAGCGAGCGATCGACAAGTTCTCCGACCGCGACGAACCGGTGGCGCCGGTCAACCCGCGCGACACGCTCGAATCGGCGATCCAGCAGATTCGCTCACGGCATTTCGGCGGGGCCGCCGCGGCGCCCCAGCCGCAGCCGCAGATGCCGGCGCCGCAATTACCGCCGCAGCCGGTGCCGCAATTCGACGAGCTGGCAGAAGCGGTCGGCGGGATTTCGACGCGGCTCGAACGGCTCGAAGGCGAGCTGCGCGTTCAGGCCAAGGGGCAGACCGCCAATGTGCGGGAGATCGCCGAGCAGGTGGGCCAGCTCAGCCATGTGGTCGAGCTGCTGGCCGGGGCCGTGGGCGAAACCGGACAGGTGAAGCGGCTCGAGGCGCATATTGCGGGGCTCGCCAAACTGATCGCCGAGGGTCCCAAGGTCGACATGACCGCGCTGACCCAGCGCCTCGACGACGTGTCGATGACGGTGGGCAAGCTCGCCGAACTGCAGAAGCACTACAGCGAGCGCTTCGACAGCAGCGGCATGAACGCACGGCTCGATGACGTCAGCGCCACCGTCGCGACGCTCGCCGAACTGCAGAAGCATTATGCCGACCGCTCCGACGTGAGCGGGATGACGGCCCGCCTCGATGACGTGAGCGCCACGGTGGGCCGGCTCGCCGACCTGCAGGTGCAGTATGTCAACCGGGTCGAAAACCCGAAGGACGGCCTCAAGGACGCCATGGGGGCCATCGAGAATGGCGTCCGCAACATCTACGATCGGGTCGATGCGATCGAGCGGGCCATGGTGATGCCGCCGGCCGAGCTCGAAAAGATCACCGAGGAACTGGGGCGCCTGGCGCAGGCGGTGCGCCAGCCGCAGCAGCCGCAGGGGCTGATCGAGCTGATCGACGCGCTGAACGTCAGGATCTCGGATATCGAGGACAGGAGCGCCGAAGTCGGCGAACTGAAACTCGACATGGAGGCGCTGCGCGACACCGTGATGGGTGCGCTGGAGCCGCGCTTTGCCGCGCTCGAGCAGCAGATCGAGGTGCTGAGCGACAAGGTGACCGAGCGGCCCGCCGACATGAGCATAGGCCAGCTCGAAGCACAGGTGCGCCAGCTGGTGGCGCGCATGGACCAGACCGGCGAACAACTGACCGGGCTGGCCAAGCTCTATGCGCCCGCGCCAGCCGAAGCTCCCGACTTCGACCAGTTGGCCGAGCTGGTAGCAGCGCGCACCTCCGATGCGATGCGCAAGCTCGACAAGCCGACCAAGACCGGGCTCGACGAAGCCGGCTATGCCGAGATCGAGAAGCGCGTCAGCCAGGCAATGAAGGCGGCCGCGAAGGAAAAGCCCGCCGAAGAGACCATCGCGCTCGACGCGACGATCCGTGAGGTCAACGACCGGCTGAAGCGGCTCGAGGCTTCGCTGGAGGCGAGAGCCGAGGCGCCCGCACCGGCGCCGGTCGCCCCGGCCAGCTTTGCCACCCTGCCCGAGGCGCCTGCCGCCAAGGCGAAGCCGGCTGAAGCCGCTGCGGCGCCGGCTCTCAGCGTCAGTGCGCCGGCCGACCCGATCGCGCCGCTGCTCGCCAACCTGTCATTCGAGGACGAGTTGCCGTCGCGGCCGCAGCCGGTCGAGCTGGGCGACAGCATGCCGAGCGACCCGATCGCCGATGCACCGCTGGTGGACAAGCCGTTCGGCGACCCGAACCCGCTGCACTCGGCGCTTGAAGCCAAGAACGGCCCGCGCAAGCGCCACGTCGAGCCCACGGGGGAGCGGCCCCCGGCTCCGATCCCGTCGCTGGAGATTACCGAAGCCCGGGTGAAACCGCCCTTCGACCCGAGCCTGGCCGAACGCCCGCCGCAGCCCAAGTCGAGCCTCGACCTGCCGGCCGAAGAGGTGTTCGTCGCCAACCCCGCGCCCGAGGCGCCGAGTGCCGCTCCGGCGGACGACGAGCCGCCGATGCCGAACCGCAATACCTTCATCGAGGCGCATCGCCGCGCCGCGCGGCAGGCCG
>WPCJ01290001.1_pt1 | contig 15187 bp, 8 predicted proteins | sample 5399831 | NCBI WGS metagenome assembly WPCJ01 (sample SAMN12869470, study PRJNA574797) | sludge metagenome | isolation source: wastewater treatment of pH10 | place: China:Beijing | collected 2019-05-20 | reverse complement strand
GTCCGCGCGCGCTCAATCCGCTCGGCTGCCGCACGCTGGGCCGCAGCGTGGGCGGCCGCCGAGTCGCGGGTCTCGCCGGTTGCTGCAACGTCGTCAAACACGGGCTCGTCTTCGACGGCTGCGACGACGGCCTGCTCCGCGGCGATCGGGGCGAGCTTTGCACGACCAGGGGCAAGCAACACGAGCGTGCCGAGGCCGACGGTGAACGCGAGCAGGGACCAGAGCAGCACGGCGGGCCCGATACCGGCGATGAGCATGCCAAGGCCCACGAGGGAGCCGACGACGCCGAGCAAGCCGGCAAGCGCAGCGAGCGAACGCACCCGTCGCACGATCGGCTTCCGAAGCTTCGCTGCCCGGTTCATCGCTACCTGCTTTCTCTGCATCTGTTGTGCTCGGATCTCCGCACGAACCTGCTCTGCCCGCGCGTTCGCGAGTTCCGCTTCGCGCTCAGCTTCCTGCCGTTTCTGCGCGGTCTTGAGGAGTCGCTCGTGTGCGAGTGCCTCGCGGGCGGTGGCCTCGACACGCACCTCGTGCGGCACCTCGGCTGTCTCGGCGAGCACGCGAAGGGTCCGCTGCAGACGCAGCGCGTTGCGCTCGGCGGCGTTGAATTCGCGACGCCGAAACCACGCTGGGACGAGGACGACGGCCCAGAGGAGCGCGATGATGAGGAACATCACCCCGCCGCCAAGCCCGCCTGTACCCATGGGGTAACTGTAGCTAGCGCTGCAGCGGGGCGCACTGTCGGCACGCCGCAAACCGCCGGGTTCCCAGTGTCACGCGGGTTCGTCGAGGCGCGAAAGCATCGACCCGTGCACCTCCTCGCGGGTGACGGCGAAGCTGTCGTGGTCCCGCCAGGCACCGTCGATGTGAATGTAGCGCAGACGTCGACCCTCATAGCGGAACCCGAGCTTTTCGGGGATCCGCAGCGAGGCAGCGTTCTCCGGCCGGATGCACATCTCGACGCGATGCAACCCAACCGTCGCGAACAGGTAATCCACGGCAAGCGCCACAGCCGTCGGTGTGATGTTCCGCCCCGCGTGGCCGCCGTCGATCCAGTATCCGATACTCGCCGACCACAGCGCGCCACGTGAAATGTCGGAGGCCGAAAGCTGGCCGACAACCATCCCGTCGTAGGTGATGACGAACGGAACCCCGCGGCCTTCGCGATACTGCTCGAGCATTCGCTTGATCGACGGCTTCAGAGACACCGTGCCTGGCACCGGCCCTGCTCCACCGGGGTGCGTCGCCTCCCACGGCGTCAGCCACTCCCTGTTGTCGCGCAGCAGTGCCTCGAGCGCGCGGGCATCGCGGCGGCGGATCAGCCGAATGCCGACCCGCCCCGCGCTCAGAGAGCTCGGCAGATCTCCCCCGTCAGCACCAAACATTGCCGAGGGAGCGGCTATTCGCCGCGCAGCTTATCTGCGAAGCCGATCACCCAGTCACGGATCTCGTCGCCGAGCTCGGCGTGATCGACGCCGAGGAGCACGTTCGCCTTGATCCAGTCCGCACGGTCGCCGGTATCGTAGCGGCGACCCTTGAAGATCACGCCATACACCGGAGCCTCGCCCTCGCCAGCGGCGAGGACGTTGAGCGCGTCGGTGAGCTGGTACTCGCCACCACGGCCGGGCTCGAGATCATCGATGATGTCGAAGATCTCAGGGCGCAGCACATACCGACCAATGATCGCGAGGTTCGACGGCGCTTCCTCTCGGCTCGGCTTCTCAACGAGCTCGGTGATGCGCACGACGTCGGCGTCCTCGGTGGGCTCGACCTGAGCGCAGCCGTACAGGTGGATCGATTCCATCGGCACCTCCATGAGCGCGACGACGGTCGCCTCGCGGGTGTTGTGCACCTCAACCATGCGGTCGAGCAGCGGATCGCGGGCGTCGATGAGATCGTCGCCGAGTAGCACGGCGAACGACTCGTCCCCCACGTGCATCCGCGCGCGACCGACGGCATGCCCGAGGCCCAACGGCTGTCCCTGGCGGAGGAAGTGCACCTCGGCGAGCTCACTCGCCTCGTGGACCTTGCCGAGCTTGTTGTCGTCGCCCTTGTTCTGCAGGGTGTACTCGAGCTCGGGAACCCCGTCGAAGTGGTTCACAAGGTTGTCTTTGTTGCGCCCGGTGATAATGAGGACGTCGTTCAGGCCAGCGCTCGCTGCCTCCTCGACGACGTACTGGATCGCCGGCTTGTCAACGATCGGCAGCATTTCCTTTGGCATTGCTTTCGTCGCGGGGAGGAAGCGGGTGCCAAGGCCAGCAGCCGGGATCACCGCTTTCACGACGCTCGCTCGGTTTTCAGTCATGAGGGTAAGCCTATCCCGCAGCCCCAGAAATCGCCGTATCCGCGGGCGCCCCCTCGCCGTACGGAGCTAGGCTGGCGTTGTGTTGGAGAAGCAACAGCTGCGCCGGGAGATCCAAGCGCGCCGCGTCACGAGGGCTCGCGCCGACGAGACCGCCGCTCCTGGCGCGCACACAGGACGCAGCGGCCTCACCGAGAACCTGATCGCGGTTGCGACCGGGATCGGTGCGACCCGCATCGCGTGCTTCGTTGGGGTGCGTGGAGAGCCCGACACCGCAGGATTTCTCGAGTGGGCCCGCACGGCGGGTGTCGACGTGCTGCTCCCACGTTCCCTCGCCGGCGGATCGCTCGAGTGGGCACTGCACGTTCCGGGCGATCTTAAAGCGGGCGCGTTCGGGATCCCGGAGCCGCAAGGACCCGCGATCGTTGGGGGCGCTGCGAGCGCAGAGCTGATCTTCGTGCCCGCTGCCGCGGTCGATACGGCTGGCGGCCGACTCGGCTGGGGCAGGGGCTTCTACGACCGCGAGCTCGCGCGCATCGCCGCACTGGGTGCAGCGTCCCCTGCGGTCTTCGCTGTGGTCTGGGAGTCCGAGGTGCTCGCAGCCGTGCCCCGCGAGCCCCACGACGTTCCCGTTCATGGGGCAGTCACCGAGGAAAGCGTGCACCACTTCGGGTAGGCTCGTAGATTGTGCCTACCTATGCTTACCGCTGCGCCGATTGCGGGCACAGCTTTGACATTTACCAGAGTTTTTCGGACGCGACCTTGACCGAGTGCCCGGAGTGCGGCGGCGACCTTCGCAAGGTGTTCGGTTCGCTCGGCGTGACCTTCAACGGTTCCGGGTTTTACCGCACGGATTCCCGGAGCTCGTCAGATGGTTCCCAGGGATCAAGCAGCTCGTCGAGCTCGAGTTCATCGACTTCGTAGCGCCGCGGTCCTTCGCTCAAAACACCTGCACCTGGCCTTCCGGGCCCGCGTGCACGCCGTCGCAATACTCGAACCCGACAGCACCGCCAGGGTAGTCGCCCGCTGCGATCTGCACGTCGGCGGTGCCGTCCACTCCAAGCACCACGCTGCCTCTTGCGACGCCGCCAGACAGCAGGCATACGCGTCCGCCGGCTATTCCGGCGATGCGCAGCTGTGCGTGCGACCCGTCTTGGCCCGCCACGCGAGGGAGGATCGAGACCTGTGGCAGGGTGAGTTCGAAGTTCAGCGCGGCACTCCCATGTTCAGCGGAGTCAACGTACTGCACGGCTCGCGCAGAGTGCATGCCCACCCCAAGCCCCAGCTCCGACAGGTCCGCAGCCCAGCGGCCATCGTCGCCGACTGACAGTTGGAGCTCGGCGCCAGAGACAAACAGACGCAGCGGAGCCCCGGGTTCACCTGTGCCGACGAGCGTCGGGGGCAGCGTGCGGGTGAACTCGCTGCCGAACCCAATGGTGGGCAACGCGATGTGGTGCTGAGGCGGCTCTGGCTGGCCAGTCTCCACCGGAACGGTAACCGTCGGGCCACCAACGCCAGTGTGAGCGCCCTCTCCTTCAGCCGCGGCCGCAGCAGAGCCCGCGGTGGTCGTGTCTGGGCTCGGCGTGGACTCCGTCGCCGCGGGCTCCTTCTCCGCCCCGCTACCGCTGTCAACCGCCGGAGGCTTGTCCGACCCCGTTGGCGCGACCGGTTCCGTTGGTGGGAACAGCAGAGCAGCGAGCCCAACAATCATGCCGACACAGGCTGTGCCAGCGATCGTCACCGTGCGAGCGTAGCCTAACTGCACCAACGTTCGAGACCACTCACCCAGTTCAGCCACCCGCTCCTGCAGGGCTGCCATCGACCCACTCGCGAGTGCCGAGGTCTGGCCTGCTGCCCAGGCGGCGCCGCCGACAAGCGGAAGTAGGGCGACCGCGCTCGCAAGGAACGCGTCCTCCCGCCGGAGCTGGGCTTCCTTGGCTCGGCACCCGCCGCACTCCTCAAGGTGGGCCTGCAGCTTCGTGCGGCGGGTCTGCGGGAGGCCCCGTCGTACGTACCGCGGTAGGTCCTTGATATAGGTGTAGTGGTCGTCTTCCGCACTATGCACAAACCGCTCATTGAGCCATGCCACACGGAGCGCTTCCTTTGCCCGTCGGAGGAGCTGGCTCGTAGAGTTCAAGCTCAGGGACATGTCGTGCGCGACTTGAGACCTCGGCAACAGCTCGACCTCGGACTTCCAGAGCACCTTTCGCCACCTGGCCGGGAGCGCGTCAAAGGCGATTTGAACGTCGCGAACAAGCTCCTCATGCTCGATGGCCTCGGTGTGGTCCTCACCGGGCTGAAGCTCGAGCTCATGTTCGGCGCCGGTGAGCACCCGGCCGGTTCGCCGATACGTTCGGTGCGCAAGGTTGCGCACCGTCGCGAGCAAGTAGCCGCGAAACGTCTCCGCTGGCCCCTCTCCGCTTCGGATCTTGTCCCACAGCACCGTGAACGCCTCGGCCACGACGTCCTCAGCTTCAGAGCTCGTGAGCGACGCTGCCACCGACATCGCCAGCGCACGGTAGCGTTCCCAGAGTTCCCCGAATGCAACTGCATCGCCGTCGCGTGAACGGCGCAACAGCTCTGCGTCGCTCAAACTCTCGAGCGCACCCTCACCCTGATCAGCCCTGTCGTCTTGCCTCATGTCGAACCCCCGGTTACCTCCGCCTGGTGAACTACTTACTTGGTGTGCCCTCGGAATGAGCCACCCCGAGAATGTCGAAGACAAAGATCATCGTGTCGTCACCCTCGAACCCCATTTGGGTCAGCGCCTCGGAGCCATAGCCCGCCGCCGCGGGCACGACGGCGATGACCTGCGAACCGACAGTCTGACCGACCAGCGCATCTGCAATGCCAGGAACCACCCCGGTCGTCACGAACTCCTTCGGCTTATCGCCCCATGTGGATTCGAACTCTGCGCCGCTACGCCAGATCACGCCCACCGAATGGACGTATACACGGTCGCCAAGCTCGACCGTGTCTCCAGACCCAACGATCAGTGGCGCGCTCTGAGCCTGTACCGGCACTTCGAGTTCATCCGTCACTGAGACCGTTGGCTTGCCCTCGCCGTCTCGCTCAACTGTGGGCAGCCCCGCGACTGCCGGTTGCGCTTCCCCCTCTGCTGCGGCGAGCAGAACCGCCTGCTTCAGCGTTCCGGGCAGCCCCGGTACGACGTCGAGCACGTCGACGATTATGACGAGGGCGCTCTCTTCCGTGAGACCGGCCACACCGGCCGCGGCGACCCGGCCCTCGCCATAGACCTCCGGCGCAGGCACGACCGTCGCGATGCGGTCTCCCGGTGCCCCGCACCGGAGGGTCTGGCTTGCCCAGTCGCTCGCTCCGGCAGTATTGATGAGCCGAGCGGACTGGGCAGAGATCCGTTCCCCGTCCTCGCCGTTGAACACCGTGACCGTCGCTTGCACTGCATCGTCAGCGTTCAAGGCGTCGCCGTCTCCTGACTCGAGCGTCGACCGCTCGAGCGAGGTCGCTCGGACTGGCGTGGAGGATGTCAGTTCGAGATCCATCGCTCCGGCGTCGCCCGTCACCCGAACAGACTTGCTCGCACCACCTGACGGCGCGCACGGTTCGCCTGAGGCGTCTGTCGCAGGGGTGCAGCCGGCCAACGCCAGCGTGAGAAGTCCGGCCATTGAGACTCCGATGAGTGAACGATTCACGGTGTGTTATTCCTTAAGGAGTGTGAAGAGGTAACGCTGAGCAGCGTCAACCGAATAGACAGAGGGATCGGGCGTCGCGTTTGCGTCGCCCTGAAGAGTGAGGTTGCGCAGGTTGAGGTCCGCGCCCGAATCAACACCTGTCACACGATGCGTGACGGTTCGGCTTCCGGGGCTCCGCTGCACGGTCACGATGTCTCCCACCGCGAGCTCCGAGGCAGCAACCCGCTGAGTCAGGATGAGCGACCCCTCGGCGATAGTCGGGTGCATCGAACCACTCGTGATCCGGTAGATCTTGATCCCGGCTATCTGTGCTGCCAGAATCGCGAGTAAGAGAATTCCCCCGACAGCTATGAGCCAGCGGGTGCCCCTGGCACGGGGGCGCGCCCGCACCTCGAAAGACTCCGAGGTGCGGGCGCCGCCTCCGACCGGTGCTACGGTGCGCTGCAAGAGTCGCAGTTTTCCAGGTCGTTCGGATTCGTTGTCGTCACGTGAACGACTGAGTCCTTGTCACTGTTACTGCTGCCGGCAACGCTCATGCTGGCGTCGGCGCTCAGGTTCGCGCCGCCCGGAGTGCCATCCTTCACCACAACATCGAACTTGACGACCACCTGGCTTCTGCCGGGGACACTCCCTGTCCACGTGAGCTTCCCATTGGTAAACGATGCCTTGGTGGGCGCCGCGTCGCCGACGGTGATGAACACGCTTCCAGCGTCAACCTCAACGTCATCAATGAATGCGCTGATGTCGAGGCCCACCGTGTAGTCCGCGGGATCCGCGAAGGAGTTGCGGGCGATCGCCTGGTAGCTGATCGTCGTTCCAGACATCACTGCGCTGCCCGTGAACGGGGTCGAGTTCAGCGAAATCGTCTGGTAGCGCCCGACGTTCTGAATGCCCTCAATAACAGCCGGCGCCCAGACGTAGAGCCCGTTCGGTGAACCAGTCGCGGTGACCGAAGCGACATTTCCGTCCTTGTCCAGGCATCGGGCATAGTCGTAGCCGCCGCACGCAGCGCCGCCGCCGTTCTCACCCCATGAGAGGATCGTCCCGTCTTCGAGGACCAACGAAGCCGAGTCTTTGTTTCCGCCAATGAGAACGGCCTTCCGTCCGTCCTCCTGCGCAGGATCCCAGATCTTTCCGGTGAGGTGATCACGATTCACGGGGGTCCGGTTACCGTAGTTCAGGCTGAATGCGCCACCCCACTGGTTATTTCCGTACGCCCAGGCTGTGCCGTCTTCGGTGATGTACTGAGTCGAGCCGTAGCGCGCCGACGCAGCGACGACGTTCTTTTGCTTCAGCGTCGGCAGGGTGCCGTTCGAGCTCGAGTCCTTCAGCTCGTCGTTACCCGAGAAGTTGTTCTCCTCGCTGCCCCAGGAGTAGAGGTTGCCCTTCTTCGTGACCATGTGGCCGTGCGCGTAACCGCCACCGAGCGACGAGATCCCCTCGGCCTTAGCAAGCGCGGTCACCTCTGGAATCAACGCAGGGGTCTCGCATCGGAAGTCGTGGTAGACGGCGCTCACGGTGCGGCACCCGGCGGCCTTGAGGTTGTCGTCGGACGCGCCGGCACCAAACCGGAACGACCGGCCCCAGAAGTAGACGTTGTTCTCGTCGTCGACGGCGTAATAGCCCTCGTACCCGGAGAACACGCTCACAATGTTTGGCTGTGCGCCCCCGGGCCACTTGGTGACCTGCGTAGCGACACGGAGTGACGCGGCGCCGTTCGCAGCGGTGCCTTGGCCCCGCTGCGCCAGCGCGTTGTCTCCGACCGTCCAGATGGTGCCGTCGGTCTTCGTGTATGCCGCACCGTACTCCACGGATGCGACGGCGGCCACATCGGTGTCGATGATCGCGTCGGCCCAGTTCGTCGTCACATTCTCGGGCGTGGTACCCGCGGGCACCACTCGCCCAGTCCCGTTGAAGTTATTGCCGAACATGTAGAGACCACCGTTGTTCTGGCCCCAACCGAAGAGGTTGCCCTCGGCGTCAACAGCGTAATTTGCGTACGCGGATGACGCCATCGACGTAATATCCGCCATGGCCTTGAACTGATTCGGCTTGTGCAGGTTGAACGCGGTGCCCGTGGAGTAGTCAATTCCGTTTGTGCCGCCACCTTGACCCGCCGACGATGTACTCGGGCCGGTGTTTCCGTAGTAGCCCCAGATCCAGAGGTTCCCTGCAGCATCCAGCACCTGCATGGTGTCAAGCGCGAACGATGGCACAACCGCTGCCAGCGCGTTCGTTGGCGGTACGGAGACCCCGTCCGCCCGGGTAAACACGGAGTCGGTGTACCCCGCCGAACTCTCATTCACGAGTGGCGAGGCGGTTACTGCGAGGGCGGCGACGCCGAGCATCGCCGCTCCCCCGAGCAGGGCTCGTCTGAGCCCTGCTCGGGGCCGTGGCCGGTCGGCCCGGCCGTTCTGCTGTGCAGAGGTGCTCATTAGAAGCTCTCTCCTTCAATACGGATACCGAAATCAGTGTCGACGCCGTTGTATGCGGCGAGTTTGGTTCTCGTCAGGTCGTTTGCATCGAAGTCGAAGACCGCCTTGACAGTAAAGGTCGCCTCGCCGCCGCTTGCCTCGAGCGCGCGAGTGACAGACCCCCGAAGCGTGCCGTCACCGTTCGGCTCATTGTCGGCGTCGGCGCCGAGGCTCACATCGTCGATGACAACGTTGCCTGCCTCGTCAGAAACCGTGAACTTCAGTTGGGTGAACAGATCCGGGTAGATCTCGTCCTTTCCCGGAGCAATCCGATACTTCACTTTTGCCGACGACGGATCACAGATGACGAAGAACAGTTCTCCGGTGGCCGCACCGTTGTTCCGAACGACGACCTCCCACGTCATGCCGCTCTTGATGAGATCGCCAGCTGAACTCGCTGAGGTCAGCATCAGCGGCTCTTCTGTGGTGGAGTCGACAAAGTCTCCCACTCCGTCAGAGACCTGCAGGTCGTACTTCGTGAGGCCCGACGAGACACCGTGGCTGTCGCCAGTTCCGAACAGCCCGGTCGCCCAAGCTGCAAGGCCACCGGCGGCGAGCAGCGTCGCCGCCGCTACCGATCCCGCGATCCACCGATTACGGCGGGCCCCGCGGGGGGCCGCGGCGCCCTGAGGCGCCGCGGCAGAGTCAGTCGTTTCCAAGAGACCCTCTCCTTCTGAGTAGTTATGCATGCTGAGCTTCCTCCTTCCGCTTGCGGCGCACGAGGAGTGCGCTGCCAGCGGCGAGGGCGAGCAGACCGAGGATCGCGAACGGCATGATGTCTCCACCAGTCATCGGGATCTGCTCGCCGGGCTTCGGCGGGGTAATCGGGTTCTCTGTGCTCGGTTGGTCCGGTGAATGCGGGCTCACCACGACGTTCCGCAGGGTGGCCGGGGCCACCGCGGTCTCGTTGACCTGCACGGTGTACTGGATCTCAGTGGTGCTGAGGGCCGGTACCGTACCAGTCCAGGTGAGTTTCTTCCCGGTGATCGCAACGCTCGTCCCAGCCGGGGCTGTGGGCTCACCCACCAGGGTGGCGTCGTCAAGCACATCGCTCAGGTCATCGTTCACGACGACACCACTGATCTCGTGCGGCGTTTCGTTGGTGACGGTCACCGTGTAGGTGACCTTGTCACCACGCGAAACCTTGGTGCCGCTGCCTGGATCAGAGGTTTTCTCGAGCTTCACAGTGCCAACCGGGTTGACGGTCTCCGGCACGTCGGGCGAGTGCGGACTCGTCACCAGGTTCCGCAACGTGGCCGGGGCCACCGCGGTTTCGGAGACAAGAACCGAGTAGGTAATCGTCACCGTTTCCCCAGCGGGAACTGATCCGGTCCAGCTCAGTGACTTCCCGTTGAGATGCACCTTGGAACCGTCCGACACCGTCGGCCAACCGATGAGTGATGCGTCGTCGAGAATGTCCGAGAGGTTGTCCTCCACGTACACACCGTTGATCGGCACGGCGCCAGGATTCGTCACGGTGATCGTGTAATCAACCGTGTCGCCGGGCTTGACCGCGATACCGGAACTCGGGCTGCTGCTCTTGTTGAGCTGCACCGTTGCGACGGGGTTCTCGGTTTCTGGCACGTTTGGCGAATCCGGGCTCGACACGACGTTCCCGAGTACTGCAGGGGCCACCGCATCGTCATTCACACGCACCGAATAGGTGAGCATGATCGACTCACCGGCTGGTACATCGCCAGCCCACACAAGCGTGCTGCCGTCGATTCGCACGTCACCCGCGGTTGCGGCGGGCGTGCCGACGAGCGTCGCGTCGTCCAAGACGTCGCTGAGATCATCGGTAACCGTGGTTCCCAGCACAGCTGCCTGTGCATCGTTCGCGATCTCTACCGTGTAGGTCACGGTGTCACCGGGCTTCACCGAGGAGCCACTTCCGGGCAGCGACGTCTTCGAAAGGCGCAGCGTTCCGACGGGGTTCACGACCTCCGGCTCGTCTGGCGAGTCGGGGCTGGTGACGAGGTTGCGAAGCACCTGCGGTGCCGTCACGTCCTTGTTCACCACGACCCGGTAGCTGATCACGATGTCCGTGTTCGCTGGAACCGTTCCGTTCCAGCTCAGACGCCCATCGGAGATCGTCGCAGTCGAGCCATCCGAAACGGTCACACTGCCCTCATCCAGCTTGGCGTTGTCGACGACGTCAGAGAGGTCGTCGGTCACGCTGACACCAGAGATGTCGACAGCGGTCGTGTTGCGAACCGTCACCGAGTAGTCAACGGTGTCGCCCGGACGGACAGCGGTACCCGCAGCGGGCACATTCTCCTTCAGCAGCGTCACGGTGCCGACTGGGTTCTCGGTGTCGGGGACATCCGGAGAGTTCGGACTGGTGACGAGGTTGCGAAGCACCGCCGGAGCGAACGCGTCGGCGGCGACCCGCACCGAGTAGGTGATCGTCATGCTGCTGTTCGCAGGCACGTCGCCTTCCCACCGGAGGATCTTGTCCGCACCGAGAGTTGCGGCGGAACCGTCCGACACCTCGATGTCACCCACCAGCTTCGCGTTGTCGAGCACATCGGTGAGGTCATCAGTGACGACCGTGCCGAGGATGTCGACGTCGCTGCCGTTGAGCATCGTGACCGTGTAGGTCGCGGTCTCACCGGGCTTCACTGCGGTACCCGAAGCGGGGTTCACGCTCTTGGTGAGCGCGAGCTTGCCAACCGGGTTCTCCGTACCGGGACCTTCCACACCGTCGACCTCGAGCGTGTTGCTCAAGACCTGGGTGCCGTCAGCCTTCGGGTCAGTCTTCACCGTGTAGGTGATGGTGACCGTCGCACCAGCGGGAAGCTCGTGATCCCAGGTGACGACATCGCCGTCCATGGTGACCGCGGGCACGGTGTCGGCCGCTGTCCAGCTCGCGACCGGTGCCGCAATGAGCTCCGCGTCGTCAACAACGTCGCTGAGGTCATCGCGCAGCGCGATCCGTTGCGATTCAGTGAGACCGTTCGTAGCGGTGAGCTCGTACGTGAGCGTCTGGCCCGGGGCGACAGTCGTTCCCGACGTGACCTGGTTGCCGTCTGCATCAAGCAGTCGCTTCGCGGTGATGAGCTCCCCGATGGGGTTCTCAGTCTCGGGCTCCGACGGGGAGTCAGGGCTCACCACGCGGTTGCGCAGCACATCACCCTGCTTCGCCGAGTCGTTGACCTTTACCGAGTAGGTGATCTTTACCACCTGGTTCGTTTCAAGGTCACCGGTCCACACGATGCTCTGTGCAGACGCATCGAAGCTCACCGATCCGGCATCAGCCGACGGATCCCCAACGAGGGTTGCCGAGCCAAGAATGCCTGCCAAGTCGTCGGTCACGCGGACCGATTTCACTGGCGCGTCAACCGGGTTGGTGACAGTAACGGTGTACTGCACCGTTTCGCCCGGCTTGACGCCGGTACCGCTGCCTGGATCCGCGACCTTGTCGAGCACGACCGTGCCGACAGGGTTTTCGGTGTCAGGCTTGTCATCGGAATCCGGGCTCGTCACGAGGTTGCGGAGTACCGCAGGCGCGGTCGCATCCGCATTCACGCGAACCTCGTAGGTGAGTGTCACCGATCCTTCAGCGGGAACGGTACCGACCCACGTCAGGGTGTTGCCGTCGATCTGTGCGGTGGAACCGTCTGAGACGGTCGGTGCGCCCGTCAGCTCCGCGGAGTTCAGCACCTCGGACAGGTTGTCAGTGACCTCGACGTTGGTCTGGTCGACCTCCGACGGGTTCGTCACCTTGACTGTGTACGCCACGGTCTCACCCGGCTTGACTACGGACCCGCTGGCCGGCACGGAGCTCTTCTCGAGCCCAACCGTGCCGACAGGGTTCTTGATCTCCGGCGTGGTTGTGGAGTCCGGGCTGGTCACCGCGTTGCGGATCGCATCCGGAGCCTTCGCTGACTCGTTGACGGTCACCGAGTAGGTGACTGTGACAACTCCGTTGCCAGGCACTGAGCCGGTCCAACGCATGGTCTCACCGTCCAACGAGACAGCACCGCTCGATGCCTCGGCATCGTCGTTCCAAGTCGCGTTGTTCAGCACATCGGCAAGGCTGTCCGAGACCGTTACGTCCTCCAGCGCGGCTGCGCTCGGGTTCGTGATCGTCACGGTGTACTTGACCTTCTCTCCGGGTTTGACGACCGTGCCGTCACCCTTGTCGTTCACCTTGGCCAGCATGAGCGTCCCGACGGGGTTCTCCGTGTCAGGCGTGTCCGGCGAGTGCGGACTCGTCACAACGTTACGAAGCGTCGCGGGCGCAGTCGCGTCGTCCGCCACCTTCACCGAGTAGGTGATGGTGATGGAGTCACGAGCCGGGACCGTTCCGTTCCACGTGATCGCGCTCCCGGTAAGGGTTGCGACCGAACCGTCGGATACGGCGATCGTGGCCTCATCCAGAGTTGCGTCATCGAGGATGTCCGAGAGGTCATCCGAGACGCTGACATTGGTTGCGTCAACGTCGTTCGGGTTGCTCGCGGTCACGGTGTAGGTCACCGTGTCCCCGGGGCGCACGGTCGAACCGGAGGCCGGGTCGACAGTCTTCTCGAGCGCAATGGTCGTGACGGGGTGTTTGGTTTCGGGAACCTCAGGCGAATCCTTGCTCACCACTACGTTACGGAGTACGTCGCCGCTTTCCGCGCCAGCGTTGACCATGACTGTGTAGCGAATTACCGCATCCTGAGCTGCAGCGATATCTCCCGTCCACGTCAGCGTCTGAGCATCCGCATCGATGACGGCGTTACCACCACCAGAGATGACTTCGGGCTCACCCACCATCGTTGCAAACGGCAGGACTGACGACAGGTCGTCGGTTGCTGTGACATCGGTCATGTCGACACCCGATACGTTGCGCACCGTCACCGTGTAGGTCACAGTCTCGCCAGGCTTCACGCCCGATCCCGCCGCAGGCTGTGAAGCCTTCGACAGTGACACCGAGCCGATGGGGTTCTCAGTCTCTGGAACCGTCGGTGAGTCCGGGCTCGTGACGACGTTGCGCAGCGATTCCTCGCCAGTAATGTCATCGTTCACCTTGACCGTGTATCGGATCTCAACGGTGCTATCTGCGGCAACGTCACCAGACCATGTGAGGATGCTCTGCTTGAGCTCAAGCGCTCCCCCACCGGAGATGATCTCTGGGTCGCCGACCATGGTTGCGTTGTCGAGGACATCGCTCAGGTCGTCGCTGAGTGTCACGCCTTCCATCGCGACACCACTGCCGTTGGTGGCCGTAACGGTGTAGGTGATCGTGTCGCCCATCCGCACAATCGAACCTGCCGGCACATCGGTGGTCTTCGCAAGCTCAAGCGAACCGATCGGGTCCTCAGTAGAGGGCTCGTCCGGCGAGTCAGGGCTCGTGACGACGTTCCGCAGGCTTGCGGGGGACGTGACGGTTTCGTTGATCTTCACGACATAGGTGATGGTGATCTCCTCGCCGGCCGGCACATCGCCGGTCCAGGTGAGCTGTCCCGCATCGCGCGAGACGGCGCCCGAGGTAGCGGTCGGTTCCGTCGTGACAGCTGCGTGTAGCAGGACGTCGTTGAGGTTGTCATTCACCTCGACGTTGTTCACTGCGACCTCGCTCGGGTTCTTGACGGTCACGGTGTAGGTCACCTCGCTGCCAGGCTTCGCCGGGCCCGCGGGGTTCACCACCGATGTCTTACCCAGTTCGACAACGCCCACCGGGGTCTCGGTCGACGGTTCGTCGGGCGAGTCTGGACTCACGACCGCGTTCCGCAGGGTCTCCCCTACGCCAGCGTCCGCATTCACAGTCACCGTGTAGGTGATGACCACCTTGGCACCGGCCGCGACGTCACCGTTCCAGCTGAGCGTCGCACCTGCGATTGACGCTGCGCCACCGCCCACGGTCTGAAGGGACCCTTCGACCAGCGTTGCGTTGTCCAGGACATCCGACAGGTCATCCGTGATCGAGGCACCGACCACGTCGACACCCGACGTGTTCGCGATCGTCACCGTGTAGGTGACGTCATCACCGCGATTGGCGGCGACGCCGTCAGCGACCGAGGTGGTTTTCGCGAGCGAGACGGAACCGATGGGGTTCTCGGTGTCCGGCGTGTCAGGCGAGTCAGGGCTTGTTACAGCGTTGCGGAGCGTACCGGTAAACGCGTCGGCGTTGACCTGCACGACGTAGTTCACGGTAACGGTCTCCTGCGCAGCAAGGTCACCAGCCCAGGTCAGGATCGTCCCATCTATCGTTGCACCGTTGTCGGGGCCGTCGATAAGGGTCGCCTTGTCGAGCACGTCAGACAGATCATCCGTCACGACCACGCCAGAGAACGGCGCGTTCGCGGGATTGTGAATGGTCACGCTGTAGGCGACCGTGTCGCCGGGCTTCACCGGCGTACCGGAACCCGGAGTCGCGCTCTTCGAGAGCTCGACAGTTCCGACCGGGTGAACAGTCGTCGGCGGATCCTGCGGATCATTCGTCATGTCATCACTCGTGACAACATTCTTGATCGTCGCCGGAGCAACCGCGTCAGCATTCACCGTCGCCTGGTAACTCAGCGTCACCGTCTTGTTGCCAGCAACATTCCCGGTCCACACCAGGCTCGTCCCATCAAGGATCATCCCCTCAGGAAGCGAGTCAGTATCGATCGTCGCGTTCGCCAGCACACCAGCCACGTCATCAACCACACGAACATCACGGATGATGCGCGGCGTATCGTTCGTGACCGTCACCGAGTACGTCACGGTATCGCCCGGACGAACCGTCGACCCCGAAGCCGGGTCCGACGTCT
>WPCJ01162143.1_pt1 | contig 15187 bp, 12 predicted proteins | sample 5399831 | NCBI WGS metagenome assembly WPCJ01 (sample SAMN12869470, study PRJNA574797) | sludge metagenome | isolation source: wastewater treatment of pH10 | place: China:Beijing | collected 2019-05-20 | reverse complement strand
CTCAACACGCTGCTGCTTTCGATCCGCAAGGATATCGGCACGGCGCTGCTGCTGATCGAACACGACATGTCGGTGGTGATGGAAATTTCGGACCATGTCGTGGTGCTCGACTACGGCACCAAGATCGCCGACGGGACGCCGAAGGAGATTCAGGCGGACCCGAAGGTCATCGCCGCCTATCTCGGCGTGGACGACGAAGAGGTCGCGGCCGTGGAAGCGGAGGTCGGCCTATGAGCGAGGCACAGCCGCTGCTGCGCGTTCGCGGCGTCAAGACCTTCTACGGCAAGATCATCGCGCTGAAAGGGGTCGATATCGACGTCAACCAGGGCGAGATCGTCACGATGATCGGTGCCAACGGTGCCGGCAAGTCGACGCTGATGATGACGATCTTCGGCAATCCGCAGGCCCGTGAAGGCACCGTCACCTATGACGGACGCGACATCACGCGGATGCCGAGCCACGAGATCGCCCGCATCGGCATCGCCCAGTCGCCGGAAGGGCGGCGGATCTTCCCGCGCATGACCGTGCTGGAGAACCTGCAGATGGGCGCGGCCGTCGCGGGGCTGCAGTATTTCGACGAAGACCTCGAGAAGATGTGCACGCTCTTTCCGCGGGTGAAGGAGCGGCTGCAGCAGCGCGGGGGCACCCTGTCCGGCGGCGAGCAGCAGATGGTGGCGATCGCGCGCGCGCTGATGGCGCGGCCGAAGCTGCTCCTGCTCGACGAGCCTTCGCTCGGTCTCGCGCCGCTGATCGTCAAGCAGATCTTCGAGGCGATCCGCGAGCTCAACAAGACGCAGGGCCTGACCGTCTTCCTGGTCGAGCAGAACGCCTTCCATGCGCTGAAGCTCGCCCATCGCGGCTATGTGATGGTCAACGGCGTCGTCACGATGAGCGGCACCGGCAAGGAACTGCTCGCCAACCCGCAGGTGCGTGCGGCTTATCTCGAAGGCGGGAGGCACTGACGATGCAGGGCATCCTCTACGAAGAACCGACGATCTGGCTCTTCCTGCTGGTGACCGTCGTCATGGGCGGCTGGCTCGCCTGGATGGCCGGCCGCGCGATCGCGGTGACCTGGCGGCCGAACTGGCAGCTTTTCATCTACATGCTGGTGCTCGGCCTGTTCGTGCGCTTCATCCATTTCGCGCTGTTCCAGGCGACGCTGCTGACACCGCACTACTACATCGTCGACACGATCGTGCTGATCGCCTTCGGCTATGCCGGGTGGCGTTACACCCGCGCCAAGCAGATGACGCGGCAATATCACTGGCTGTTCGAGCGCGCCGGCCCCTTCGGCTGGAAGCCGCGCGCAGGCGCCGTGATCCGGCCTGAATTGCTCTAAAAGCTAACGAGCTTGTCGCGTGACAGACCATCGGAAAAGCGCAAGACTGCGGTTCACGGTGGCCAAAACGCGCCGAGACGGGCGGCCCGTCCAGCCCGTTGATCAATCAATACAGGGGAGTTGCATCACATGAAGAAACTGCTGTTGGGCGGCATTGCGCTCGGCGCGGTCCTTGCCTTCTCCGGCATGGCCAACGCGCAGATCAAGCTTGGTGTCGGCGGCCCGATCACCGGCCCGAACGCCGCGTTCGGCGCGCAGCTCAAGAACGGCGCCGAGCAGGCCGTCGAGGATATCAACGCCGCCGGCGGCGTCCTCGGCCAGAAGATCACGATCTCGATCGGCGACGACGTCTCCGATCCGAAGCAGGGCGTCTCGGTCGCCAACAAGTTCGTCGGCGACGGCGTGAAATGGGTGCTCGGCCACTTCAACTCCGGCGTCACCATGCCGGCCTCGGAAGTCTATGCCGAAAACGGCATCCTGATGATCTCGCCTTCGGCCACCAATCCGAAGATCACCGAGCGCGGCCTGTGGAACACCTTCCGCACCTGCGGCCGTGACGACCAGCAGGGCGGCGTCGCCTCGGCCTATCTCCTGAAGAACTTCAAGGACAAGAAGATCGCCGTCGTCCACGACAAGACGACCTATGGCCAGGGCCTCGCCGACGAGACCAAGAAGGGTCTCAATGCCGGCGGCGTCAAGGAAGTGCTCTACGAAGGCGTCAACGCCGGCGAGAAGGACTTCTCGGCCCTCGTCTCGAAGATCAAGGCCTCGGGCGCCGACTACCTCTACTGGGGCGGCCTGCACACCGAAGGCGGCCTGATCGTGCGCCAGATGCGCGACCAGGGTCTCAAGACGATCCTCGTCTCGGGTGACGGCATCACCACCGACGAGTTCGCCACGATCGGCGGCCCCGGCGTCGAAGGTACGCTGATGACCTTCCCGCCGGACCCGCAGAAGCGCCCCGAAGCGGCCTCCGTCCTCAAGAAGTTCGAGGCCAAGAACTTCAAGCCGGAAGCCTATACGCTCTACAGCTACGCTGCGGTCCAGATCATGGCCGAAGGCGCCAAGCGCGCGAACTCGGTCGACCCCAAGAAGATCGCCACGGCGCTGCATGGCGGCCAGCCAGTCAAGACCGTGATCGGCGATATCGGCTTCGACAAGAAGGGCGACATCACCCGTCCGGACTACACCGTCTACACCTGGAAGAAGGGTGCCGACGGCAAGATCACCTATGTCGAGAATTGATCTCGAGAGCTGATCCCGCCCCCTGAACACGACGGCCCGCCCCGGAACCTCCGGAGCGGGCTTTTTCATGGGCTGCAGCGGCTGCAGCGAGTAAAATCAGCAACGCCGGATCGAGAGACGATGGAATGCCCTCCCTTGTGCCGTTTCAGCAGGCTTCACCTGCAGGCGTCCGGCGAACTCCAGCAGCGAGGCTGCAACAACCATAACTCCTATCAATGAATATTACACAACCATTGGTTGCATAAGACTGATTTGATCGTTACCTTGCGGCAGCCCCGATACGGTGGCCCGGGAGGAAAACATGTCTCGAACTGTCAGCTCAGCTCTGCTTTCACTTACGCTTCTTGCCCCGCTCGGCGCCAAGGCGCAGGAGCCGCTGTTCGGGGACTGGGGAAATCCCGCATGGAGCCGATACTTCAAGGCGATCGAAAACCGTCTGATCGGGCCGGCCCCCTCGAATAGCGACCTGGCCATCCTGCTTCCCACACCCACCAATGCCGACTGGAGCAGCAACAATCAGACGCGGCGCCTGGTCGCCATGAATGGCTGGGGCGAATTGATGCCCTCGCTTCAATGGACCTATCTTCGCAACAGCTCCAAACGCATCAGCGACGGCTACAAATACTTTCTCAATGCCGCGATGCTGCAGCGGATTGGCCAGGGGAATGCCAGCGAAGATCTGAAGAACGCGACGCGGCGAGCCCTGGACGAACTTGAATTCGCCCGTTCGGACTACAAGGCCTCCGTGGAGCAGGCCGACGCCGCATACGAGAGCTACGCCAGCGTAACCCCAAAACCCCAACGCCTCACCAAGGCGCAATTCTTCAAGCAGCAAGCCTATGACGTCCAGATCAAGGTCAAAGACAGGGCGCTCAAGGAGGCGGCCGGCACCTTTGACATCATATCCGGCGGCCTGAACGACCCTGATATCGCCCTTCTCAAGGACGCCCAGATCAGGCTCACCAATCCGAACCAGAAAATCCGGCTGCCTGCATCGAACGAGCTGCTCAACGATCCAGACCGTTGGCAGGAATATTATATCACGACAATAGATAAATCGATGAACACGTTCATCAACGACTACAAGCCGCAAACACAAGAAATAAATGAAGCGCAATCGTCTTCGCAGTATTTCGAATCACGCTGGAAGGTCAATGTCAGCGTCAGCTTCCTGGGGTTGTTCCGCGCTGGCGGGGCCAGTGCGGAGCAGATCACACGCGAAAAGCACGTCAGGACCAATACGACGAATATACAGATCGGGTTTGAGAACCTGGACGTTTTCCCGATCACGCGCGGAGAATGGTACAGCCAGAACGTCATCGACAAGTTTGGGCCCACACTCAAACCGAGTGAATTCAATGCGGTGTTCGGCCCCGGCGGGCAGCTCGAGGTCGTCCCGATGAACCTTCTCGTCGGAAAGGGCATGTCCTTCACGGTCTTTGCCGACAGCCAATCGCTGGACTACCTGTATCAGCACTTCCATGCATCCGCAGATGCCGGCGTCATGATCGGGTGGTGGAAACTGGGAGGCAGCGGAGAATACTCGACGACGAAGGAGAATATCGAGGTCAAACGATTCTCGGACAGGATTACCTTCAGCGATCTGAGCGGCAGGCCACAAGTCATCGCAATGGCCGTGAAATATATGGCCGGCAGCATCAAGCCCGCGGCGGCCGCAGCGCCCCTGGTGAGCGCGGAACAGATGACACGCGGCCTCAAGAACATCGAAGCCATCTGGACAGCCGAACGAGGCGCAAAAGCGCTTCAGGATTTCGCCCGCCCCACGTTGATGCAAAATATCCGCCTGCAATTCCAATAGGATGGCAGTCGCTGCGAGACAAAAGCCGATCGGGCCGCACAGACCCGATCGGCGAAGCCGCGCCCGCTGATCCATGGCAAGCGAGCAGCCTGAGCAAGGCAGATGCCGCCAGCCCGTCGAGGATATCGCTGCAATCCCGACGGGTCCCGTGCACAGGCCTGCGAGCGAGCCTTCGATCCTGGCTTGTTGCCTTAGCCTGGAAACGATCGCGGCTCGCGGCGCCCGTGCCGAACCGCCTCCGGCGAGCGTGGCCGCATAAGGCGGCGCAGGAGCACGCCGGTCCCGGCGGCCAGCGCCCCCTATTGATTCAACGTCGGCGAAACTACGCTCAAGCTCTTGAGAAAGCCTGCAAAACGCAAGATTCCGTCCGGCCAGGGGCCATGCCCGGATTCACTATTGAGATGGCCACTGTCGCCGGCATCGACGAATTCCGAGCCCCAGGCTTCCGCAAGCTGCCTCGCCTCGTCTTGCGTGCAATAGGGATCGGTCGCGCTGGCGATCAGCACTGACGGGAACGGCAGCCTCTCCCGGCGATGGGCGATGAAATCCGGTCCCATTCCGGGTACCGCGCCCTTCGCCTTTTCGGAAGCCGGCGCGACCAGGAAGGCCCCCGCGACCTCGCCGGGATGGAGATGCTCGGCCGCAAAGGCGACGGCACTGCAACCTGCCGAATGGCCCACGAGCACCACGGGGCGCGTCGCCCTGCGCACGGCCTTCACAATCTCGTCGGCCCAGACATGGCGGGAGGGCTTGTACCAGTCTGCCTGCTCGACGCGGCGCGCCGTCTTCAGGCGGGTTTCCCAGCGGCTCTGCCAATGATCGGGCCCGGAGCCCGACCAGCCGGGAACGAGGAGGATGTCGACGTCGGAGGATTTCATGATGGGTCAGTGTAGAGCTGTCTTCCCGTGCGCGCTGCAGCTTGAAACGCTGCTGCGCAGACACGGGACCGTCTCACGAAGAAGCGCCTTTCCGTCATGCGGTCCCGCCTCGGCGCAGCAGCGCTTGCGTGCTGCGGCGCGTGCGGGGTGACGAACCGGTCATCAAAGTAAGTTGGCCCGCCAGCGGGTTCAAGCGTCCCCGAACACCCGGCGGAAGATCGTGTCGACATGCTTGAAGTGATAGCCCTCGTCGAACATCGCCTTGAGCGCGCCGGGCGAGAGTTTCTCGGCGACGTCCTTGTCGGCCATCAGGTTGGTCAGGAAATCCTCGCCATGTTCCCAGGTGCGCATCGCGTTGCGCTGGACCATGGAGTAGCTGTCCTCGCGGCTCGCGCCCGCTTGGGTAAGCGCCAGCAGCACGCGCTGCGAATTGTGCAGCCCGCCGAGCCGGTCGAGGTTCTTCCGCATGTTCTGCGGGTAGACCAGCAGCTTGTCGACGACGCCGGTGAGGCGGGCCAGCGCGAAGTCGAGCGTCACCGTGGCGTCGGGGCCGATCATGCGCTCGACCGAGGAGTGCGAGATGTCGCGCTCATGCCAGAGCGCGACATTCTCCAGAGCCGGCGTGACCATGCCGCGCACAAGCCGGGACAGGCCGGTCAGGTTCTCGGTCAAGACCGGGTTGCGCTTGTGCGGCATCGCCGAGGAGCCCTTCTGGCCCGGCGAGAAATACTCCTCCGCCTCATAGACCTCGGTACGCTGCAGATGGCGGATTTCGGTCGCCAGACGCTCGACGCAGGAGGCGACGACGCCGAGCGTCGCGAAATACATCGCGTGCCGGTCGCGCGGGATCACCTGGGTAGAGACCGGCTCGACGGTCAGTCCCATCTTCTCGGCGACATAGGCTTCGACCTGAGGATCGATATTGGCGAAGGTGCCGACGGCGCCCGAGATCGCGCAGGTCGCGATCTCGGCGCGGGCCGCGACGAGCCGGGCGCGGCAGCGATCGAACTCGGCATAGGCCTGTGCCAGCTTGAGCCCGAAGGTCACCGGCTCGGCATGGATGCCGTGCGAGCGGCCGATCGTCGGGGTCAGCTTGTGCTCGAAGGCGCGGCGCTTGATAGCGGCGAGCAGCGCATCGACATCGGCGATCAGGAGATCGGTGGCGCGCGCGAGCTGGACCGAAAGCGTGGTGTCGAGGATGTCTGACGAGGTCATGCCCTGGTGGACGAAGCGCGCCTCAGGGCCGACGATCTCGGCCAGATGCGTCAGGAAGGCGATGACGTCATGCTTGGTGACGCGCTCGATCTCGTCGATGCGCGCGACATCGAAGACCGCATCCTTGGCCGTGGCCCAGATCGTCGCGGCCGCTTCCTTCGGCACGACGCCGAGTTCGGCGAGCTTGTCGGTCGCATGCGCCTCGATCTCGAACCAGATGCGGAAGCGGGTCTGCGGCTCCCAGATGGCGACCATCTCGGGGCGGGAATAGCGCGGGATCATCTCTGGCCTTCCACTGATGATGTCAGCGTTTCAAATCTTCAAACCCACGAACCGCGCGCAGCCTCGGCTGCCTTGCGGATCGCGTCGATATTCCCGGCATAGGCCGAAGGCCCGCCCTTGAACACGGCCGAACCTGCGACCAGCGTATCGGCGCCGGCCTTGACGACCAGCGGCGCGGTCTCGGGCGTCACCCCGCCATCGATCTCGATGGAGATCGGCCGGTCGCCGATCAGCGCCTTCACCTGCGCGACCTTCTCGACCACCGAGCGGATGAAGCTCTGCCCGCCGAAACCGGGATTGACGGTCATCAGCAGGATGAGATCGACGTCCTGGATCAGCGCCTCGGCGGCGCTCGCCGGCGTGCCGGGATTGAGCACGATCCCGGCCTGCTTGCCCTGCGCCTTGATCGCCTGCAGCGTGCGGTGCGGATGCGGGCCGGCCTCGACATGGAAGGAGATCAGGTCGGCGCCGGCCTTGGCGAAGGCTTCGATATAGGGGTCGACGGGCGCGATCATCAGATGCACGTCGAAGAACTTCTTGGTGTGCGGGCGGATCGCCTTCAGCACATCGGGGCCGAAGGTGATGTTCGGCACGAAATGCCCATCCATCACGTCGCAATGGATCCAGTCGGCGCCGGCGGCGTCGACAGCGCGCACCTCCTCGCCGAGCTTGGCGAAATCGGCCGAAAGGATCGAGGGGGCGATGCGGATGGAGCTGGTCATGGCCGGCGGTTTAGCCCCGGCAGCCGTTTATCGCAATCAGGCCGAGCGCAGTTTCACCGGAAAGGACAGTCTGCGGTCCGCTTCCGCCATCTCCGCCACCACCTGCGCGAAGGCCGGACGCAGCTTCAGCCGGGCATACCACTCCGCCAGTCCCGGATAGCCGTCCAGCGATGGTCCGCCGAGGCGGCGGATGAAGAGCACCCCCATAAACAGTGAGATATCGGCCAGCGACAACCGGCCACCGAAGAACGGACGTCCCGCCAGCTTCTGCTCCAGCACGTCGTAATGGCGCAGCAGCCCCTCTTCTGCGATCAGCGCGTCGGCTTCCTGCGCAATGCGCCGGTCGCGATCCGGCGAAGGCGGCTCCGTGCGATGCATCAGCGGCCTCAGTGCCTGGAACAGAATCTCGTCGCCATAGAGCTCGTCGATCCGGCAGCGCGCCCGCTCGACCGGCGTATCAGGCATCAGCCTCGGCTCGGGATAGGCTTCGTCGAGATATTCGTTGATCACGGTGGAATCGTAGAGCACCAGTCCGCAATCGGTGAGCACTGGCACCTGCCGCTTCGGATTGAGCGCCAGCACTTCCGGATGCCGGGGATCGTAGCCGGTGGTCTGGTTGAATGGCACCACGACGCGCTGGAAAGCGAGCCCCTTCTCCGCCAGCGCGATCTCGACCTTGCGTGAGAACAGGCTCAGCGGTCCGGAATAGAGGGTGATCATGGCGCGGCTCTCCTGCGACGGGGAAAGCCTCGCAAGCCCCAGCGTCAACGCCCGTCAGCAGCCTCCCGGCGCCTGATCCGGGCCGCGACGCCCGCGAGCAGCCAGGGCAGCAGGTAGATCGGGAACTGCGCCAGCGCGAAATAGAGAAAGGTCGTCGGCGAGACGCCCGCTCCCAGGGCTGCGACCAGAAGACCCATGTTCCGCTGCCCGGTGCCATAGCCGATCATGAAGCGCTCGGAGGCCGGCAGCAGCCGCAGCACGAGCCAGCTCGACACCAAACCTGCCGCAGAGACGGCGAAGACGCATCCGAGCACGAACAGCACGAGCCTGGGATCGTCGAGCGCCGCTTTCGTCACGCCGTCCATCGCTGCAATGGCGAAGATGAAATACATCAGCACGCCGAAGCCATCGAGATTGGCCTTCATCGCCTTGACGCGCGCGAGACCGAGCCAGAGCCGGATCGCGATAGCGACAGCCATGCCGCCTCCGATGAAGATCAGGAGGCGCAGCGTCAGCACCCAGCGATCGAGCGGCACCGCCGCCCCCGCAAGCAGCTCGACCAGGATCGGCGCGACGATCGGGCTCGCGATCGTGGTCAGGATGACGCTCGCGATGATCAGCGAGGGCTCGAAGCCGTAGAGGATCGCCACCGCCGGCGAGGACATGATCGGCGGCGCAGCTCCCATCATCGCGAGCCCCAGCACAATGCCTGGATCGAGGTTCTCGCGCCCCACCAGCAGCAGCGCCGCGCCGATCAGCAGCACCGGACCGGCGATGAGCCAGAGGCAGCTTGCAGCGAGTTTGGCCGGACGCCGGAACAACCCGAGCGTCACGCTCATGTCGAGCCGCATGAACACGACGGTGGTGAAGCAGAAGATCGTGATCGGCAGCGCCGGTCGCGCCATCGCGGAGAATTGCGGCAAGGCCAAGCCGAGAAAGATCGAGAGCGCGAAGCCTTGGGTGCCATGGCGGCCGAGCCACGCGAGCGCGGCAGCGATTAAGGCGGCGGGATGCATCGGCTTTGGCTCTGGAATCGCTCTCGAAACGAAGGCAGACTGGCTGAAGCTAGGCGCAGCGTCACCTGCCAGCGACGCAGGCCGATCCTGCGCCGGCATAAAATTGCGCCCTGCATCATCGAAACCTGCCCCACGCCATCGTTCTCAGAGAACCGGCGCACAAACTGCGAAAGATTACGCCGTTCCGCGCAAAATCCGGTCGCGACGCTGACAACCACGCGCAAACCGGTATCCTTGCGGGAAAAGGGGTTGTCAGGAGCAGGCCATGAAGGTGGATACGATCGTTCTCGGCGCCGGTATCGTCGGCATTTCGGTCGCGCTTCATCTCCAGAAGGCCGGACGTGCCACCCTGCTGGTCGACCGGCGCGCGCCGGGCGAGGAAACCAGCTACGGCAATGCCGGCCTGATCCAGCGCGAGGGCGTCTACCCCTACGGCTTCCCGCATGATTTCGGCGCGCTCATCCGCTATGCGATGAATAACACCATCGACGCCTCCTATCATTGGAGCGCGATCCCGAAGCTCGCCCCGTTCCTGTTCTCCTACTGGATGCATTCGCGCGCTTCCCAGCACGAGGTGATCGCGCATAAATACGCCAAGCTGATCGAGCATTGCGTCACCGAGCATGACACGCTCGCGCAGGAAGCGGGCGCCACCAACCTGCTGCGTCGCGACGGCTGGATGAAGGTGTTCCGCACCGAGAAGGAGCGCGAGACCCGCCTCGCCGAAGCCGCGCGCTGGAATCGCGAGTTCGGCCTGAACTACCGCACGCTCGACATGGCGACCCTCAAGGCCGAGGAGCCGCATCTCGACCATGGCAGCCTGATCGGCGGCCTGCACTGGACCGATCCGACGACCGTCGTCGATCCGCTCGGTCTGTCGAAGGCCTATGTCGCGCTGTTCGAGAAGCTCGGCGGCCAACTCGCCATCGGCGATGCGGGCACGCTCCAGCAGAACGGCGCCGGCTGGACGGTCACTCTCGCCGACGGCACCAAGGCCGAGGCCAGGGACGTCGTCGTCGCGCTCGGCCCTTGGGCCGACGTGCTCAGCAACAAACTCGGCTACCGCCTGCCGCTCGCGGTCAAGCGCGGCTACCACATGCATTACAAGCCGCAGGGCAACGCCGTGCTCAACCATCCGGTGCTCGACACCGAGCGCGGCTATTTCCTCGCCCCGATGCAGCAGGGCATCCGCCTGACCACCGGTGCTGAATTCGCCGAACGCGACGCCCCGAAGACCCCGGTGCAGCTCGCTCGCGCCGAGCCGATCGCCAGACAGCTCTTTCCGCTCGGCGAGCGCCTCGATGCCGAACCTTGGCTCGGAGCCCGGCCCTGCACACCGGATATGATGCCGATCATCGGCCCCGCCCCGAAGCACAAGGGTCTGTGGTTCTCCTTCGGCCACGCCCATCACGGCCTGACGCTCGCTGCCGTCACCGGCCGCATGATCTCGGAAATGGTCACGGGCCAGAAGGTCTTCGTCGACCCGACGCCGTTCGCCCCGGCGCGGTTCGTCTGACCCGCCGCCATCGGGCACCCGCTGGAGAGCACCTGTCATCCCGTGTGCGCACAGCATGAAATGCTGCTGCACTGACACGGGACCGCTCTCAGGAAAAGGCGCCTTCTCGTCTTACGATCGCCCGGCTCCGCAGCGGTGCTTCGCGCCGCAGCGCGGTGCGGGATGACACCACGGTAGCGCGTGCGGGATGACAGACCTGCGCCCCGCCCCCTCGCCTCCCGGCTCGCAGCCTGCCACGATCCGGCTCCCGATTCCCGACCGAGATCTCGCCATGGCCCTCGCCAAACCGCCCGTCCAGGACAATGCCTACGCCGCCGCGCTCGCCCTGCTCGATCGCGTCCCGCTGATCGACGGTCATAACGACCTGCCCTATGTTATCCGCAAGGACGGCAAGGCGAAGGGCGATGTCGCGACCTACGGGCTCGACAAGGTCCATGCCGAGGGCGACACCGACATCCCGCGCATGCAGGCCGGCAAGATGGCGGCGCAGTTCTTCGCGGCCTATGTCCCGCCGAAGCAGCCCAACCCCGCCGGCTTCGCGCTTGCCCAGATCGCGCTGATGCGCGACATCCTCAAGCGCCACGCCAATGCCTTCCGCCCCGGCCTCTCCGCCGCCGATGTCGAGGCCGCCAAGGCCGAGGGGCGCATCGCCCTGTTCATGACCATCGAGAACGGCTCGGCGGTCGATGGCGAGATCGACTCGCTCGACGCCTATTACGACCTCGGCGTGCGCCTGATGACGCTCTGCCACAACGACACCACCGACTGGTGCGATTCCGCCACCGACGCCCCGCGCCACAATGGCCTCACCGGCTTCGGCAAGGACGTGCTGCGCCGGATGAACAAGCTCGGCATGGTCATCGACCTCGCCCATGTCTCGCCGAAGGTGATGCATGACGCGCTCGACATTTCCGGCGCCCCGCTGGTCTGGTCGCATTCCAATGCCTTCACGCTCTGCGATCACCCGCGCAACGTCCCCGACGACGTGCTCGATCGCGTCGCCGGCAATGGCGGCATCGTGATGGCGACCTTCGTGCCTGATTTCATCAGCCAGGCCTCGCGCGACTGGCACCGCCCGGCCAAGGACCAGTACGGCAAGACGCCGGACGGCATGGACAGCGCCAAGGCAGAGGCCGAGATCACCGCCAAGTCCGGCCCGCGCCCGAAGGCGACGCTGCCGGAGTATTGCGACCATGTCGACTATCTCGCCAGGCGCATCGGCCACGACCATGTCGGCATCGGCTCGGACTTCTTCGGCTGGGGCAATCCGGACGGGCTTGAGGACACCACGACCTTTCCGTCGGTGATCGCGGAGCTGATCCGCCGCGGCTGGTCGGAGGAGAATCTGACGAAGCTCGCCGGCGGCAACATGCTGCGCGTGCTGCGTGCGGTGGAGAAGGCAGCAGGCTGATCGCCCCTTGCCGCGTCATGGTCGGGCTTGTCCCGACCATCCACGTCTTCGGCTTGTCGGGCGTGGGTTCGAGACGCAGATGCTCGCCACGGGGGCGAGCATGACGTATGAGCTTGCCCAGCGCGCCGGCCCTCCCGAGCGCGAAGCAAGCCTCATCGCAAAGACAAGACCAGATTTCCCATGACCGGTTCCGGCACCGACCGCACCCGCCCGGCCGTCCAGGCCCCCGCCCCCATCGTCATCCTGGTCGAGCCGCAGCTCGCCGAGAATATCGGCATGTGCGCCCGCGCCATGGCGAATTTCGGCTTGTCCGAAATGCGCCTCGTCGCCCCGCGCGACGGCTGGCCCACCGGCGGCGGCCTCAAGAAGGGCGCGACCGCGGCCGCCTCCGGCGCGACGCATATCCTGGAGAACGCCCGGCTCTATGACAGCGCGGCCGAGGCGATCGCCGACCTCAACCATGTGCTCGCGACCACGGCCCGCGAGCGCGGCCAGATGAAGCGCGTGCTGACCCCGGCCGAGGCGATGCCGGAGCTCGCCGGCCGGATCGGCTCCGGCGAGCGCGTCGGCATCCTGTTCGGGCGCGAACGCATCGGCCTCACCAATGAAGAGATCAGCCTCGCCGACGCGATCCTGACCTTCCCGGTCAATCCCGCCTTCGCCTCGCTGAACCTCGCCCAGGCCGTGCTGCTCAACGGGTATGAGTGGTTCAAGACGACGGGCGGCGAGCCGCCCTTCCGCGAGAGCAACCTCTCCCCGCCGGCCAAGCGCGAGATGATCCTGTCGATGTTCGACTATCTCGAGAGCGAGCTCGACCTCTGCGGCTTCTTCCCGGCCGGCAAGAAGCCGGTGATGACCGCGAACCTGCGCGACATCCTGCACCGGCTCGACATGACCGAGCAGGAGGCCCGCACGCTGCGTGGCGTCTTCAAGTCGCTGGTCGAAGGCCCGAAGAAGGAACGTCTCCTGGCGCGGCAGCAGACCCGCGAGCCGAGCGAAGAATAAAAGAAGCCGGCCCCGAAAGGCCGGCTCGTCTGGTCGGGGGTCTCGAAACGCCCGGTCAGAACTGGTATTTCAAGGTCGCCTTCACGGTACGGCCCGGCTCGCTGTAATAGTCGCGAGACTGGGCCAGAACGCCTGTCGGCACCGTCACGGCATCCCAGTATTTCCGATCGAAGATGTTGTAGACGCCGACCTGCAGCTCAAGGTCCGCGATCTGCGGCATCGGCCTCCACCAGGCCATCGCGTTGAAGATCGCATAGCCCGGAGCCTGGAAGCCCTGCATCGAGCCGGTTGTCGCGACGCTTTTGCGGGCCCCGGCCAGTTTCGTCGACACCTCCCCGCCCCAGTTCTCGTTGCCGTAGGCGATCGCAAGGATGCCCTGCACCGGCGGGATCGAATTGAGACCGATGCCATCGAGCTTGTTCTTGCCGTCGGTATAGGCGAAGGATCCCCGCACCAGCCAGTTAGGCGCAAAAGCGTATTGCATGTTGGCCTCGACGCCGGAAATCTCGACGCGTGCCACATTCTGGTAACCCGAAATGCCGCCCTGCGGATACAGCCCGCCTGCCGGCGCGATCTGCACTGTCTCGATGAAGTTGCGGTAATTCGCGTGGAAATAGGTCACGGAGCCGCCAAACGCCTTGTCGCCGAAGCGGAAGCCGACATCGATGCCGTTGCTGGTTTCAGGCCGCAGGTCCGGGTTTCCGGCCCGCAGATAAGTGCCGACAGCACCGAACCTGGCATAGAGCTCGCTGGCGGTCGGAGCCCGGAAGCCCTTGGACCATTGCGCGAACAGGGTGACGTCCTTCAGATAGGGCGCGTTCTTGATGATGTCGTACTCCAGCCGCACGCGCGGCGACCAGGCATCATCGCTGGACGTGGCCGGCATCCCCGAGAAAGACGAGCTCCCGAGATAGGCCGCCGTCGCCTTCGGCTTTTCCTCATACCGGTCGAAGCGGATGCCCGGCGTCAGGCGCAGCGTATCGTCGAGGAAGCCGAACTGGTGATGCGCATAGAACGCCATCATCTTGCCCTCGACGCGTGGCGTGTCGGACTGGTTGGTGTGCAGGTTGTTGCAGGCTGTGAACGCGCCCGTATACGGACGGCGGCAATTGTCCAGTCCCGCCGAATACTGGTCTAGCGTCGATGCACGCAGTTCCGTTCCGAGCGTGAGCTTGTGCGAGACGGGGCCCGTGATGAAGCTCTTGATCAGGTGCCCGTTGAAGCCGAAGGATTTCTCCTCGACCTCGTTGTTGCGGCTGTAGGGTCCGATCACGCTCGTGTAGCGATAGGCATTGAGGATCGAGTTCCGCGTGACGCCCTGCCAGTAGAAATTGGCGTGCGCTTCATCGATGAAGCCGCCGGGCTGCTTGTAGTCATAGGTCAGCGAAACGCGCTTGCGCTCCACGTCTTCCTGGGTCTGGTGCGCGCCGGGGCGGTAGTTGCCGGTGAGCGAGACCGCATTGGTGCGTGTCTGGATCTTTTCGCCGCGCTTGAAGATCTCGCCGGTCAGCCCGAAGCGATGTGCCTCGTTCACGTATTGATGCAGCTTGGCCAGGAAGCTGTACTGATTGAACTCGGCCGGATTGGGCTCGGTGCGGGCCGCCCCGATTGCCGGATTCGTGCCGCGACTGTCGGTCTCGTGGCCCCTCCGGAAGCCGCCCTGCAACAGCAGCCAGGTATCGTGGAACCGGCCTGCCACCGCGCCGCTGCCGAACCAGGCCTTGTCGGTCGTATCGAACCCGGTCTTTGCGAGGCCACCGATCGTCTTACCCGAGCGGATCAGGTCCTCCGGGTCGAGAGTGCGCACCGCCAGCGCGCCGCCGAGCGAGCCCGAACCGAGCATGCTGCTGCCGCTGCCGCCGCGCAGGAGATCGAGTGTCGACAGCGCATCGAAGTCGAAGGCCGTGCCGATGCTGCGGTCGATGCGATTGTCCTGGATGAACGGCTGGCGGATGCCGTCGACCGTCGTCAGCACGCGCGCCCCGTCCAGGCCGCGGATGTTCACCGAGCCGTTGACCC
>WPCJ01294290.1_pt1 | contig 15191 bp, 14 predicted proteins | sample 5399831 | NCBI WGS metagenome assembly WPCJ01 (sample SAMN12869470, study PRJNA574797) | sludge metagenome | isolation source: wastewater treatment of pH10 | place: China:Beijing | collected 2019-05-20 | reverse complement strand
AGGGGGATGAGGAAACGAGACATCGTCATGACTTAAGACCTCGCGGGTCGGCCCGGATCATCGCATCCGCCGGGGGCCGGGTCCCTCCGCCGGATGACGCCGGCGGCGCGGGGGCCGTTCAGCGTGTCGCGCCGGGCTCGCCGTGGGGACGTGCCGCGATGCGACGACGCAAGGAAGCGCCTTTCGGCTTGAACGCTCTCCGAATGGCGCGTTCACCGGGCAGTCAGGTTTTCGACGCGCTCAGCGGGCGAGGAACTCGCTGATACGGCCGACGCCGTAGAGCAGGCCGAAACCCCAGGCGAAGGAGGCCAGCCAGTTGGCGAGCTGGAACTGCCAGGATGGCATTGCGACGATGCCGGCGACGATGGCGATGACGGCGCGCAGCGGCCCGAAGAAATGGCCGATGAGAATGCTGGCGATACCCCATTTCTCGAAGAAGGCATGGCCGCGGTCGAGCAATTGCGGATTCTTCTTGAATGGCCAGTAGTCATGGACGCGTGGCCCGAGCAGGAGCCCAGCCCAGTAGGAGACCCAGAAGCCGCTGCCGGCGCCGAACGAGGCCGCGAGAGCCAAGGGCACGAGATTGAGGCCCGAGGCACCGGCAACGGCGCCGAAGGTGGTGAAGAACATCGTGGCTGGAATCAGCCAGGAGAGAATCGCGACGCATTCGGCGAAGGCGACCGCGAAGACGATCGGGATCGCCCATTGCTGATGGGCCTGCATGAAGTCGACGAGCGCCTTCATGGCTTGTTCGAGTTCGGCCATGGCGTTCGGCTCGGCTCCGGCGGGGGCGGGTCGGTTCCGCCATATGGCCGTGTCGAAGGTGTGATGCAAGCGGCGGGCAGCGGCAGGGCCGGGCGTTGCCTTCCCCGGATGATCGCCTATTAATTTCGGCAACGCGGAAAAGCTGACGGCCCGGCGCCAACGCTGCGCCTGACGGGGAAACGGATTTCATGGAGTTGCAGGATCGCCCGCATCCCGATGCGGGCACTGGGCCGGTTTCGTCGGGCGATCCGGCAGTTGCGCTCGGCGGCATCGACATCACCTTCCATCTCGCCGATGGCGGCCGCTATCAGGCGGTGAAGGGCATCGATCTCAAGGTCCATCCCGGCGAGTTCGTCTCGATCGTCGGGCCGACCGGCTGCGGCAAGTCCACGCTGCTCAATGCGGCGGCGGGACTGCTCGCGCCCTCGGCCGGCACGGTCGGCATCTTCGGCAAGCCGCTCTCGGGGCTGAACCGGCGCGCCGGCTATCTCTTCCAACAGGATGCGCTGATGCCATGGAAGACGGCGCTGGAGAACGTCAAGGTCGCGCTGGAGCCTATGGGTGTGCCAAGCCATGAGGCCGACCAGCGGGCGCGCGAATGGCTCGGCCGCGTCGGCTTGCGCACCTTCGTCGATCGCTATCCGCACATGCTGTCCGGCGGACAGCGCAAGCGCGTCAGCCTCGCGCAGATGCTGATCCGCAACCCCGAAATCCTGCTGATGGACGAGCCTTTCGGGCCGCTCGACGCGCAGACCCGGCAGATCATGGGCAATCTCCTGCTCGATCTCTGGTCGCGCGACCGCAAGGCACTGATGTTCGTAACCCATGACCTCGAGGAGGCGATCGCGCTCTCCGACCGGGTCGTGGTGATGTCGGCCGGGCCGGCGGCGGGGATCGTCGCCGATTACAAGGTCGACCTGCCGCGCCCGCGCGACATCGCCGATATCCGGCTGGAGAAGGCCTTCCACGAGATCCATCGCGATATCTGGGCCTCGCTGCGCGTCGAGGTGCAGAAGGCCTATGCGATGGGCGAGGGGCGCGAGCTCGTCGGGGGAGACGCGTCATGAAGCGGATGAAGCTGCTTTCGCTCCAGATCCTGGTGATGCTGGTCTTCCTGGGCGTCTGGCATGTGGTGACGACCACGAGCCTGTTCGGCGACGTCAAGACGCTGCAGTTCTTCTTCTCGACCCCGGCTGCCGTGCTGACACGCACCTTCAAGCAGCTCACCAGCGGGGACATCTACTACCATCTCGGCATCACGCTGACCGAGACGGTGCTGGCCTTCGTCATCGGCTCATTGGCCGGCGTCCTGTTCGGTTTCGCCTTCGCCCGGCGCGAGCTGCTCTCGGCGGTGTTCGATCCCTATATCAAGGCGGCGAACGCCCTGCCGCGCGTCGTGCTGGCGCCGATCTTCGCGCTCTGGTTCGGCTTGGGGATCTGGTCGAAGGTCGCGCTCGGCTTCACGCTGGTCTTCTTCATCGTGTTCTTCAACGTGTACCAGGGCGTGCGCGAGGTCTCGCCGACGATCCTGGCCAATGCGCGCATGCTCGGCATGAACGAGCGCCAGCTCTTCAAGCATGTCAACTGGCCGTCCGCGCTGACCTGGATGTTCTCCAGCCTGCATACGTCGGTCGGCTTCGCGCTGGTCGGCGCGGTCGTCGGCGAATATCTCGGCTCGTCCGCGGGGCTCGGCTACAAGATCCATGAGGCCGAGAGCGTGTTCGACGTCACCGGCGTCTTCGCGGGCATGCTGATCCTCGCGATCTTCGTCATCGCCATCGACTCGCTGGTGACGGTGGTCGAGAAGCGGCTTCTGGTCTGGCGTCCCGGCCAAAGCTCGACGACCACGACGTAAGGCGAGTTGCCGGGGTCAGCGGAACTCGCCTATCGTTACCCGACAGGCGCCCCGCAGAAGCGCTTTTTTCATTCAACCGGAGGTTTCGCCATGATCTTCACCCGCCGCGGCGCGCTGGCTGCGCTCGCTCTTTCGACCGCGCTCGGCGCCGCGCCGCACGCCGCGCTCGCCCAGAATGCCGAGAAGCCGAAGCTCACCCTCGGCGTCGGCGGCAAGCAGCTCCTTTATTATCTCCCGCTCACGGTCGCGGAGAAGAAGGGCTACTTCAAGGATCAGGGGCTCGATGTCGAGATCAACGACTTCGGCGGTGGCGCCAAGTCGCTGCAGGCGCTGGTCGGCGGCTCGGTCGATGTCGTCACGGGTGCCTATGAGCACACGATCCGCATGCAGGCGAAGGGGCAGGACATCCGCGCCGTGATCGAACTCGGCCGCTTCCCGGCGATCACCATCGCCGTCCGCAAGGACCTCGCCGACAAGGTGAAATCGGCGGCCGATTTCAAGGGCCTCAAGATCGGCGTCACCGCGCCCGGCTCCTCGACGGCTCTGACGGCGCAATATGCCATGGTCAAGGCCGGGCTGAAGGCGACGGATGCGGCGATCATCGGTGTCGGCGCCGGTGCCAGCGCGGTCGCGGCGATCAAGCAGAAGCAGGTCGACGTGATCTCGCACCTCGACCCGGTCACCTCGAAGCTCGAGGCCGACGGCGACATCGTTTCGGTGATCGATACCCGCACCGAGGCCGGCACCAAGGCCCTGTTCGGCGGCTCGAACCCGGCGGCCGTGCTCTACCTCAAGAACGACTTCGCCGAGAAGAATCCGGTCACGACCCAGAAGCTGGTCAATGCCCTGATGAAGTCGCTGAAGTGGCTCGAGACGGCGAAGCCCGAGGATGTCGCGGCGCTGGTGCCGGAAGAGTATCTGCTCGGCGACAAGGCGCTCTATATCCGCGCGGTCAAGAACTCGCAGGAGAGCTATTCGCGCACCGGCATCGCGACGCCCGACGCGATGAAGAGCATGTACGATTCGCTCAAGCTGCTCGATCCGGAGCTGACCAACTCGAATGTCGACCTGTCGAAGACCTTCATCGACAGCTTCGCCAAGAAGGCCGCCTCCGGCTCCTGATCCTGATCGTGGGCGCAAACGCCGGCTTGTCTTTTGACGTCGCGCCCATCCTGCGTTCCGTGCATGCTGTGCGGATTCGCGCTGGGGGAACAACGTGAGCGGCGAAACAGCCTTTCTGGATGGCGGCGGCGATATGGCCGCCGCCATCCGCGACTACGACTGGAGCGCGACGCCGCTCGGGCCGATCGCCAGCTGGCCCGCAGCGCTGAAGATCGCCGTCGGCATGATGGTCAATTCGCGCTTTCCCAAGTGCATCGCCTGGGGCGCCGGCCTGATCACGATCCATAACGATGCCTTCCGGCCGATACTCGGCGACAAGCCCTGCGCGCTCGGCCGTTCGTTTCGCGAGGTCTGGGCGGAAATCTGGGACGATATCGGGCCGTTCGTCGACAACGCGTTCGCCGGCGAGGCGATCTTCATCGAGGATTTCCCGCTGACGATCGACCGCTACGGTCATCCGGAGCAGGTCTGGTTCACCTTCTGCTACAGCCCGATCCGCGACGAGGCGGGCCAGGTGCTCGGCATCATCGACACGGTGATGGAGACCACCGGCAAGATGGAGGCGGAGCGCAATGGGCGCCTGCTCAATGCCGAGCTCGCTCATCGCATGAAGAATACGCTCGCGATGATCGCCGCGATCGCCAGCCAGACCTTCCGCTCGGCCGAGACGCTGGAGGAGGCGCAGTCGATTCTCAGCGACCGCATCGCGACCTTGGGCGAGGCGCACAGCATCCTGACCCGGTCGAGCTGGAGCAGCGCGCCGATCCGCGCCGTGATCGACGGGGCCTTAGCCCCGCACCGCTCGGATATCGGCACGATCCGGATCGAGGGACCGCCGCTGCAACTGGCGGCCGATCAGGCGATGACGCTGGCGCTGGCCGCCAACGAACTCGCGACGAACGCGGTGAAATACGGCGCCCTCTCGGTCGAGACGGGCGAGGTCGCGATCCGCTGGTCCGTCGGCCGGCCGCAGAGCGAAGATGCGTTCCGCTTCGAATGGATCGAGAGCGGCGGGCCTGCCGTCATCAAGCCGCGGCGCCAGGGATTCGGCTCCCGCCTGGTGGAGCGCGTCATGGCGCAGAAATTCCAGGGCGAGGTCGAACTGGATTATCGGCCGGAAGGGCTGCGTTACGTCCTGACCACGACGATGGCGCATGTCGCGCCGCGGGAATAGCCGTTCTGCGCAGGCGATGGATCGCTTCACCGCTTTCGATTGGCGCCAAGCGCGGGAGCCGTTAGGTTCGCGGCCCCATCGCCAATCGGGTTCTGCCTAAGATCATGAATATCCTCTCGATCCAGTCCCATGTCGCCTATGGCCATGTCGGGAACGCTTCCGCCGTCTTCCCGATGCAGCGACTCGGTGTCGATGTCTGGCCGATCCATACGGTGCAGTTCTCGAACCATACCGGCTACGGCAACTGGAAGGGCCGCGTCTTCGACGGCGGCATGATCGACGAGGTGATGGAGGGGATCGCCGAGCGCGGGGTGCTCGCCAAATGCGACGGCGTGATATCCGGCTATATGGGCTCGGCCGATATCGGTCACGCCATCCTCTCGGCGGTGGAGCGGGTGCGCGCTGCCAACCCCCGGGCGCTCTATTGCTGCGATCCGGTGATCGGGGATGTCGGGCGCGGCGTCTTCGTGCGGCCGGGCATCCCCGAATTCATGCGCGAGCAGGCAATGCCGGCGGCCGACATCGTGACGCCCAACCAGTTCGAGCTGGAACTGCTCACCGATGTCGAGATCAAGACCCTCGCCGATGCCCACCGCGCCGTCGAGGCGCTGCGCGATGCCGGGCCGAAGGTGGTGATGGTGACCTCGCTCGATACCGACGAGACGCCGGCCGACTCGATCGACCTGATGGCCGCCGACGCGAAGGGGAGCTGGCGGGTGCGCACACCGAAGCTCGACGTGAGCGTCAACGGTGCGGGCGATGCGATCGGGGCGCTGTTCTTCACCCACTACCTGCGCGAGGAATCGGCGGCGGCGGCGTTGTCGAAGGCCGCATCTTCAGTCTACGGCCTGCTGAAACGCACCAAGGAGGCAGGCTCGCGCGAAATCCTGACGGTGGCGGCGCAGGACGAGTTCGTCACGCCCTCGCAGGTTTTCGAGCCACAGGCGATCTGAGCGGATCGCGATGAAGCTGCGCGTCGGGACTTTCAATGTCGAGAACCTGCTGACGCGGCACCGCTTCGATTCGGGCGGACGAACCGAGACGGCGGCGGCGATGTCGCTGTTCCATTTCCCGCGCGCCGACGAGCGCGACGCTGTGGAGCGCTCGCTCGCCGTCGCACTGGAGGACGACAAGCGCCAGATGACGGCGCTCGCCATCGCCGAGGCGCAAGCCGACCTCTGGATGCTGCAGGAGGTCGATTCGCTCGCCAGCCTGCAAGCCTTCTTCGCCAATTATGTCCACCGCATCGCCGATCATCGTTACGGCCATTTCACGCTGATCGACGGCAATGACCGTCGCAATATCGATATCGGCTTCGCGGCGCGGCGCGACCTGTTCGGGCAGGGGCAGGTCACGGTGCGCTCGCACAAGGACCTGACCTTCGCACAGGCCGGCGTGCATGACCGCGAGCTCGCCATGCTCGGCATCGGGCCGCATGGCAAGGTCTTCGCCCGGGACTGCCTGGAGGTGGAGCTGAGCTTCGCGGGGCGGCGGCTCAGCCTGTTCGGCTGCCACCTCAAGTCGATGAACAATGGTCGCGAGGACGGACGCACAGCGACGCTTCCGGTGCGCCATGCCGAGGCGCGGGCCGTACGCTGGCTGATCCAGCAGCGGTTCGGCGGCGGCTGGCGCGAGACCAACTGGATCGTCCTCGGCGATCTCAACGGCTATCGCTACGGCCTTGGGCCGCGCGCCGAACGCGTCGACGAGGGCGACAGCGGCATCGAGCCGTTGCTCGACGATTTCGCCGTCGATCCGATGGCGACGCTGCCGGCGCATGAGCGCTGGACGCATTTCCGGCGCTACTGGTCCGACAGCCAGGAGCGGCTGATCGACAGCCATATGCCGCTCGACCACATCCTGCTCTCGCCTTCGCTCGCGGCCGCCAATCCGAACCCCGCCATGCAGATGATCCGGCGCGGATTACCCTATCGCGTGCCGCTCGATCCGCGTGAGCCGGACCGCTCAATGGCGAAGCTCGCGACCTGCGCGAACCGCTATCCGCGCGTCGGCTGGGACCGGCCCAAGGCCTCCGACCATTGTCCGCTCACCATCGATCTCGACATCCCCGAAGGCTGACCCGATGAAACGCCGCTTCGTCACACTCGACGTCTTCACCACGCGCCGCCATGCCGGCAATCCGCTGGCGGTCGTGCTCCAGTCGGAAGGGCTCGACACCGAGGCGATGCAGGCCATCGCCCGGGAATTCAACCTCTCCGAGACGGTCTTCGTCGCGCCGCCGGAGCAGCCGGAACACCGCGCTTCCGTCCGCATCTTCACGCCGGGTGGAGAACTGCCCTTCGCCGGCCATCCGACGGTAGGGGTCGCGGTCTGGCTCGGCCTCACCGACGAGGCCGAGGGCAAGCCCGCCGACATGCTGGTGCTGGAGGAGAAGGTCGGGCCGGTCTCCTGCGCGGTCTCGATCAAGGGCAGCCATGCCGGACACGCTACCTTCACCTTGCCGCGCCTGCCGGAACAGCTCGCGCAGCCGGTCTCGGATGCGCAACTGGCGGAAGCGCTCGGCCTCGCTGCGGCTGATCTCGGCTTCGACGCGCATCGCCCGAGCGCCTTCTCGGCCGGCGTCGCTTATACGATCGTGCCTGTCGCCAGCCGCGAAGCGGTCGCCAGGGCGCGGGTCGGGGGCGCTTTCGAGCGCGTCATGGCTACGGCGCCGAACGGCAATGTCTTCGTCTATTGCCGCGAGACCACCGAAGTCGGTCATCACTACCACGCCCGCATGTTCTGGCCGGGTGCCGGTGTCGGCGAGGATCCCGCGACCGGCAGCGCCGTTGCCGCTTTCGCCGGAGCGGTCATGGCCTACGACAAGCCGGAGAACGGCGACCACCGCCTCGTCATCGAGCAGGGCTACGAGATGGGCCGGCCGTCGCAGATCACGCTGGAGCTGAGCGTACGCGGTGGCGCATTGGTCTCTGCCCGCATCGGTGGTTCGGCGGTCGTGGTCAGCGAGGGCGTGCTGCTGTGAGCGAGGGCGTGGAGAACGGTGCGATCGTCCGGCTGTCACGGGTCGATGCCCAGATCGAGCCTTATGATTGGGCTTTCGCACGCGAGAATGCCGCGCTGATCGCGGAGCATTGGGCGGAGATTCGTGCCGAAAAGCCGGCGATGTTCAACGGCCGCGTCATGCTGCAGCATCGGGCTGCGATCCGCGACGGCGTATTCGAGGCCGGCTATTTCGAAGTGGACTATGCGGCTTTCCTGACATGGCGGGATGCCGGCCATCCCGGAGCCGCCATCCGCAACGGTTTCGCCATGGCGGCGCTGCGAGCCAATGACGGCGCATTTCTCTGCGGGAAGATGGGCGATCACACCGCCAATGCCGGCAAGGTCTATTTCGCCGCTGGCACGCCCGACCGCGAGGACGCCCGCCCCGACGGCACGCTCGATCTCGGCGGCAGTGTCATCCGCGAGCTCGGGGAGGAGACAGGCCTGCGGGTCGAGGAACTGGCGGTGGGTGATGGCTGGACGGCGCTGATCGAACAGGGACGCATCGCCTTCATGCGCGAAGTCCGGATCGACCTTCCTGCCGAGACGGCGCGCGCGCTGATGCTGGAGCGGATGAAGCACCTCGAAGAGGAGGAACTGTCCGACATCGTCATCGTGCGCGATCTCACCGATACCGAAAAGCACGATATGCCGCCCTTCATGCGCCGCTATCTCGCACATATCTTCGACGGCAAGTGACCCTGCCTGCTTCACGAAAGTAACCCGATGAGCTCCGCCGCGACCGCCTATCCCGAAGCCAGTTATCCTGAGGCTCTTGCGCTGCCGGCCGAGAATCCCTTCGCGACGCGCTGGGAGACTCCTTTCCGCCTGCCGCCCTTCGCCACGATCAGGCCGGAGCATATCCGCCCGGCCTTCGAGGCTGCGCTTGCCAAGCACAAGGCCGAGATCGCGGCGATCGTGGCAGACAAGGCCGCGCCCGATTTCGCCAACACGATCGAGGCGCTGGAGCGGGCAGGGCGGGCGCTCAGCCGGGTTGGTGGCGTTTTCTACAATCTCACCGGTGCCGATACGAACGAGGCGCTGCAGGCGATCGAGCGCGAGATGTCGCCGATCACCTCGCGGCACTGGTCGGCGATCATGATGGACGAGGGGCTGTTCGCCCGCGTCGATGCGGTCAATGCCAAGCGCGATGCGCTCGGCCTGAACCCGGAGCAGGCGCGCCTGCTGGAGCGCAGCTACAAGGGCTTCATCCGCTCTGGCGCGAAGCTCGGCGCGGAGGACAAGAAGCGCCTCGCCGCGATCAACGAGCGGCTGGCCGGGCTCGGCACGCAGTTCAGCCAGAACGTGCTGAAGGACGAATCCTCCTATGCTCTCTTCATCGAAGACGAGGCGGGTCTCGCCGGCCTGCCGGAGTTCGTGAAGGCGGCGATGGCGCGTGCTGCGGCCGACCGCGGCAAGCCCGGTCAGCATGCGGTCACGCTATCGCGTTCGATCATAGAGCCGTTCCTGACCTTTTCGGCCAGGCGCGACCTGCGCGAGGAAGCCTTCATCGCCTGGAGCAAGCGCGGCGAGAATGGCGGTGAGAGCGACAACCGCGCGATCGTCGCCGAGATGGTGAAGCTCAGGGCCGAGAAGGCCAAGCTTTTGGGCTATCAGACCTTCGCGCATTTCAAGCTCGACGACGCGATGGCGAAGACGCCGGAGCATGTGCGCGGGCTGCTCGAGCTGGTCTGGAAACCGGCCAAGGCGCGCGCGGCGCGCGAGGCCGCCGATCTGGCGGCGCTGGCGCAAAGCGAGGGCGAGAACGGCCCGATCCGCCCCTGGGACTGGCGCCATTATGCGGAGAAGGTCCGGCAGAAGACCTATGCGCTCGATGAGGCCGTGCTGAAGCAGTATCTCCAGCTCGACCGCGTCCGGCAGGCGGCCTTTGACGTGGCTGGCAAGCTCTTCGGGCTCTCCTTCGCGGAGCGGCCGGAGCTCCAGGGCTATCATCCTGACGTGCGCATCTTCGAGGTCACGGAGACCGCGAGCGGGCGCCATATCGGCCTCTTCGTCGGCGACTACTTCGCCCGTGCCTCGAAGCGCTCCGGCGCCTGGATGAGCGCCTTCCGCGGCCAGCGCAAACTCGACGGCGAAACCCGGCCGATCATCGTCAATGTCTGCAATTTCGCGAAGCCCGCCGAGGGCAAGCCCGCGCTGCTCTCGCTCGACGATGCGCGCACGCTGTTCCACGAGTTCGGCCACGCGCTGCACGGCCTGCTTTCGGATGTGACCTATGGCTCGCTCGCCGGAACGGCGGTGGCGCGCGACTTCGTCGAACTGCCCTCGCAGCTCTACGAGCACTGGTTCCTGACGCGCGAGGTGATGCGGAATTATTGCCTGCATGCCGAGACGGGCGAGCCGATCCCCGAGGCGCTGATCGAGAAGATCGAGAAGGCCCAGACCTTCAACCAGGGTTTCGCCACGGTGGAGTACACCTCCTCGGCGCTGGTCGATCTCGCCTTCCATTCGCTGGAGGCGCCGGCCGAGGTCGACCCGCTCGCCTTCGAGGCGGCGGAGTTGGCCCGCATCGGCATGCCGGCCGAGATCACCATGCGGCACCGCACGCCGCATTTCACCCATGTCTTCTCCGGCGACGGCTATTCGGCCGGCTATTACAGCTATCTCTGGTCGGAGGTGATGGATGCCGACGCCTTCAACGCCTTTACCGAGACCGGCGACGTATTCTCGCCCGCGGTCGCCGAAAAGCTGAAGCGCTACATCTATTCGGCCGGCGACATCCGCGATGCGGCGGAGGCCTACACGCTGTTCCGTGGCCGCCTGCCGACGCCGGATGCGCTGCTGGAGAAGCGGGGGCTGGCGGCGTAGCAACTGCCACGCATCATGGTCGGGCTTGTCCCGACCATCCACGTCCTCATCGATATAGGGCTGTGTTCAAGGCGGGGCTGCTCGCCACAAGGGCGAGCATGAAGGTGGAACGTGGCTCAGCCCGGATAACCGAACTTCGCCTTGGTCGCGCGGATCTGGCCGGTTGCGCCGGCATCGTTGCCGGCCGAGCAGGCCGAGCGGGCGCGAGAGATTTCGCCGCTGACCCGGTCATGCACGCCCTTTGTCGTGTGGCCGGTGGCGAGATCGTTGTCGATCACAGCCTGAAAGCGCTCGACCTCGCCCGAGCAGCCGGTGCCCGAGGGCATGCGGAAGGTATTCGGCGTCACGCCGGGCGCAGCCTGCGACGGCGGCGGGGCCGGGGGCGGGCCGCCCGACGGCGTCTGGCAGGCCGACAGCAGGATGGCGGAGAGTGCGAGGACGGGCAGATGGCGCATCGGAAAGCTCCGCGAATGCAAAACGATGCGACGATGTCTGATTCTCGGCATCAGCGAAATCGCGCAGTTGCTCTGCCGGCTGCTACCGCGGCATGTTGACGGACAGGTAGGGCGCGGTCGCCTTCTCGTTGGGGCCGACGATGGCCGGGACCCGGTTCGCGATCGGCTTGAGGCTCTTGAGATAGGCGGCCAGCGCGAGAGCGTCGGCGTCATTCAGTTTGCCGTAGCTCATGTAGGGCATGGCCGGCGCGAGGGTACGACCGTCGGGCCTGGCGCCCTGCCGGACCGCCTTGACGATATCGGCTTCCGACCAGGCGCCTAGCCCGGTCTCCCGGTCCGGCGTGAGATTGGGTGGGAAGAAGGTGCCGAGACCAGGGATCTGGAACCCGACTTCCGATCCCGCGAGCCGCCGCTCCATATCCGGTTTGCCGAGAAAGATGCCGGGTGTGTGGCAACCGGCGCAGTCCATGATGTTCGCCAGGTATTCGCCGCGCCGGAGCTTCTCCTGTGGCGATGCGGTTTGCGCCGTGAGCGAATTGGGGACCGACAGTCCGACGAGGATGAACGCACCGAAGATCGCGTGCCGCATGATTGGCCCCCCGGCGTCTCGTGCAGTCGTTCCCGCTGCACCGATCGATTCGAGCAGTTGGTCTTGATAGGGAAGAGGTGACGTAAGGGAGTGTTTAGCATTCCTCCAATGAGAGTGAAAGAGAAATGGCTCGGCGGGACCGGCCCTAGCCCCGATCCGGCATGAAGGTCGCGACCGCGGTAAAGAAGCCGGCCGCCGCCGCTGCAAGCCAGATCGCGTCGAGCCCGATGCGGCCATGTGTGACCGCACCGGCGACCGCCCCGCTGAGCAGGCCGAGCCAGAGTACGAAATGGCGGAGGAAGGCGAGCTTCGGCCCGCCGAGCAGGGCGCCTGCGATGCGCTGTCCCATCTTGACCAGTGTCCCGGTCATGTAGGTCAGCCCGATCGTGACCTCGCCGTCACGCTGGAAGACGCTGTTCTCCGCGCCCATGGCCATCGCCAGCACCCCGGCGCCTGCCATGCCGAATCCGATCGTGTCGAGGCCGGCCGAGATCAGCAGCGCGAGCGTCACGAATGCCAGCACCGCGGCCTTGCGCTGGCGCCCGGCAAAATGCCCGGCGAGCGAGCCGCCGACGACACCCAGCACGAAGAGCGCGAGGATGATCGCGGCGAGCAGGATGCCGCCGGCGTGGCGCCCGGCAAGCTCGATGGCGAAGCGGGTCGTATTGCCGCTCATGAAGGAGACGAAGAAGCCGCCGAGGCTGAGGAAGCCGAGCGCGTCGACGAAACCCGCGAGGCCGGACAGGCAGAAAGCGAGGCCGATGACCGGCCGGTCATAGTGTATCATGGGTACCGCGCTCCGCTGTTCCACGCCGGCTTGTGTCGTGAACGCATCAGACTGATCCGAAAAGCGGTTTCCGGTTTTCGCATTGATGGCGGTACGGCGCGACCGCCGGTCGAATCGCGCCCCGCCATCCTAATTCACAGAGAGCACCTGTTCTTAATTCAAATAGACATGCGACATATGCTTGCGCTGGGGCCGGTGCTTCGGTTACATCCTGTCCTGTCGAATTGAGGAACGCCCGTGGTTTCGACCGCCCGCCATGACCTGACGAAGGACTGCGCCGTTGCGCAGATCGTCGGCATGCGCGCTCGCGCTCCGTTCTCGCTTCTTGGCCTTCTTCTCCTTAGCCGCCCCTGAGGGCCGGCCGGGCATGCTGCCTGGGCGCTCAGGGGAGTGACGAGAACCGCCGACAGAAAACTTAGCGCCCGCCTTTCCCGAAATTCCGCGGCGCGCCGACACCCGGAAGCAGAATCATGACCAACCCGACCCAGTCCGGCTCCACAAAAGATCGCGTCCTGATCTTCGACACCACCTTGCGCGACGGCGAGCAATGTCCCGGCGCCACCATGACCTTCGAGGAGAAGCTGGAGATCGCCGAGATGCTCGACGCGATGGGCGTCGACATCATCGAAGCAGGCTTTCCGATCGCGTCCGACGGCGATTTCGAGGCGGTGTCCGAGATCGCCCGCCGCCTGAAGCGTGCGACCGTGGCGGGCCTCGCCCGTGCCATCAGCGCCGATATCGCGCGGGCCGGTGAGGCGGTGCGCCATGCGGTCAAACCGCGCATTCACACCTTCGTATCGACCTCGCCTATCCATCTGGAGCACCAGATGCGCAAGACGCAGGAGCAGGTGCTGGAGATCATCACCGCAACGGTGACGCAGGCGCGCAATCTGGTCGAGGATGTCGAGTGGTCGGCCATGGACGCCACCCGCACGCCGATCGATTATCTCTGCCGTACGGTCGAGGCCGCAATCAGGGCCGGCGCGACCACGATCAACCTGCCGGATACGGTGGGTTACGCCACGCCGGACGAGTATCGCGCCATGTTCAAGGCGGTGCGGGAGCGCGTGCCGAACGCCGACAAGGCGATCTTCTCCGCGCATTGCCACAATGATCTGGGCCTGGCTGTCGCCAATTCGCTGGCCGCGATCGAGGGCGGCGTGCGGCAGGTCGAGTGCACGATCAATGGCATCGGCGAGCGCGCCGGCAATGCCGCGCTGGAGGAGATCGTGATGGCGCTGCGCGTGCGCGGCGACGTGATGCCCTACGATACCGGCATCGATGCGACGCAGTTGATGCGCATCTCCAGGGCCGTCTCGACGGCCTGCTCCTTCCCGGTGCAGTACAACAAGGCGATCGTCGGCCGGAATGCCTTCGCGCATGAGAGCGGCATCCACCAGGACGGGATGCTTAAGAACAACACTACCTACGAGATCATGACGCCGGAATCGGTCGGCGTGACCAAGACCTCGCTGGTGATGGGGAAGCATTCCGGCCGCGCCGCCTTCCGCTCCAAGCTGAAGGAGATGGGCTACGATCTCGGCGACAACCAGCTCGAGGACGCCTTCACCCGCTTCAAGGCGCTGGCCGACCGCAAGAAGCATGTCTACGACGAGGATATCGAGGCGCTGGTCGACGAGAACATCGCGACCGCCCATGACCGCATCAAGCTGGAATCGCTGACGGTGATCGCCGGCACGCGCGGCCCGCAGCGTGCAACCATGAAGCTCAATGTCGATGGCAAGCACGTTACCGAGGAGGTCGAGGGCAACGGCCCGATCGATGCGATCTTCAATGCGATCAAGACGATCGTGCCGCACGAGGTGACGCTGGAACTCTACGACGTGCATGCGGTGACCGAGGGCACCGATGCGCAGGCCGAGGTTTCCGTCAGGCTCTCGCGGGACGGTTCGTCCGTGACCGGCCGTGGCGCCGATCCCGATACGCTGGTCGCCTCGGCCAAGGCCTATCTCGCCGCGCTCAACAAGCTGATCGCGCGGGGCGGGCGCCTGCACGCGCAGGCGGCCGAGTAAGAAAGCGAGTCCTTCGGGGAAGGGTATCATCCCGTGCGCGCCGCAGCCTGAAACGCCGCGGCGCGAATACGGGATCGCGTGACGATCGAGCTCCTTCTTTCAGGAGCTCTGTCAGGGCGTCTTTCCCGAGAACGATCCCGCGTCTGCGCAGCGGCATTTCACACCGCAGCGCGCACGGGATGACAGCGCTGCGGTCAAAACGCCGACAGCGCTTGATTTCAGTGGATGACGCTGGCGCGATCTGGCGCCGGCTCGCCTTTTGCTTTCATCTGCGCTTCCGGTGCGGTCGCTCCCCCGGCGACCCTGGGGAGCGCGATGCCGATGGGCTATTTTCCGAACTGGACACTGAAAACCTCCGGCGCCGTGCTGCCGGACGAGCGGCTGCCGACCGGCCAGACGGTCGTGGCCGGCCTGCAGCATGTCGTCGCGATGTTCGGCTCGACGGTGCTGGCGCCCGAGCAGATGGGCTTCGACCCGAATGACGCGATCTTCTTCTCGCGTATCGCGACGCTGCTGTTCTTCGACATCACGCGCGGGCAATTGCCGAGCTATCTCGGCTCCTCCTTCGCCTTCATCGGC
>WPCJ01258761.1_pt1 | contig 15200 bp, 14 predicted proteins | sample 5399831 | NCBI WGS metagenome assembly WPCJ01 (sample SAMN12869470, study PRJNA574797) | sludge metagenome | isolation source: wastewater treatment of pH10 | place: China:Beijing | collected 2019-05-20 | reverse complement strand
AGGCCTGATCTCAAGGGCAGTGCCGTCTATGCCAGCGGCCATCCCTGTCCCATGTGCATGGCCGCGATGCGGCTGGCCGGCGTCGACAGGGTGTTCTACGCCCACTCCAACGACGACGGCGCGCCATTCGGACTTTCCACGGCGGCGATCTACGAGGATCTCGCCAGGCCGTTCGCTGAACAGTCCATGGCCATCCGCTATGTGCCGGTGCGGCCGCAAGGCGAGAGGGACCTCTATGCCGAGTGGGCCGAGGTCCGGGACCGGCAGGGATAAGACATGGCTGGCGAAGGGGCTTCGCGTTCGGCGCGCGTGTTGCTGCTGGTGGCCGTCGCCCTCATTGGCCTCAATCTGAGACCGTTCATCACCGGCATCGGACCCTTGGTGGCCGACATCGGCGCGGAGACCGGTCTCGACCTCAAGGGCATTTCCCTGCTGACCCTGGTTCCGATGGCCCTGATGGGGATCGTGGCCTTTGCCGGGCCTTTCCTGCAGTCCCGCATTGGTGCACGGCGCTCGGTCCTCGCCTCGCTTTTCGTGCTTGCCGCAGGCTCCCTGCTGCGCCTGTTCGCGACGACCGGCTGGCAGATCGTAGGGACCGCAGCCCTGCTTGGCCTGGGCGTGGCGGTCATCCAGGCTGTGTTTCCCGGCATCGTCAAAAAGCAGTTCCCGAACCATGTCGGAGTGGTCATGGGGCTCTATTCCGCCACACTGGTCGGCGGCGGCGCCTTGGGCGCACAGGCAGCGCCACTGATTGCATCAGCCACCGGCGACTGGCATTTCGGTCTGGCCTGGATGGCGATCCCGGCGGTGCTGACGCTTCTGCTTGCGGCCCACACCTTGCCGCGCGACAGGGCAGCGCGACAAGGTGGCATCAGTGCCTGGACCATGCTCGGGCGACCCCGCCTTTGGCTGCTGATGGCCTGCTTCGGCCTGGTCAACGGCGGCTACTCGACCGTCGTGGCATGGCTGGCACCTTTCTATCGCGAGCATGGCTGGAGCGCTGCCGCCAGCGGCAGCTTGCTGGCGATCATGGCTGTGTTCCAGGGACTGGCTGCCCTCCTGCTGCCGATGCTGGCCAGGGGCAAGGACCTGCGGCCATGGCTGTGGCTGACACTTGCCATGCAGGCGGCAGGCTTTGTCGCGCTGGCCTTTCGCCCTGAAGCCGCGCCGTTCGCTTCGGCGATGTTGCTCGGCAGCGGGCTGGGCGGTTGTTTTGCGCTGTCGATGATCGTTGCGCTCGACCATCTGCCCGATCCGACCGAAGCCGGCGCGCTTTCTGCATTGATGCAGGGCGGCGGCTTCCTGATCACGGCATTTCCGCCCTGGATCGTCGCCGCGCTGCACGACGCCACCGGCAGTTTCGTCACCGGCTGGTTGACGCATCTGGTCGCGGTTCTCGTCGTCGCAGCGCTGTACTGGCGGGTTTCGCCGGCCAGTTATGCTCGGGCCATGAGCGTCCCGACGATCGGGGATGAGCCGAGACTGCGTGCGCCTGCGAGGTCGCTCTAGCCTGTCCGAAACTGTGCTCGGCGGGGAGAGGCGCAATCAGGTCGTGGTCGTTTCCAGACATATCGGACAACCCTTTTGGCAGGGAATGCACGGCCCCCCGGCCGTTCGATCGGCACGCTGAAGTCGGCGCTGCGTGACAAAACTGACGGTTTCTTTGATGACATCGTTTCACAAGTGATGGTCTCTTGCGCGCTCTATTTCATCCAAAGTTCGGAGTCTATTTTCCGGCGACGTTGAATGAAGAACGAGAAACATCATGCGTCTGGCACCTGTTCCCTTGACTGCCAAGGAGACGTCACGTCTCGGAAGCTCAATCCGCTCCGCTGTCCTCATTGCCGCCTTCGTATTCGCCTCAACCCTTTCCAGTGCACATGCCGAAGAACAGAGTTGGGTCGGTACCTGGATGGCGAGCCCGCAACCGACATGGAAACCGGATTTCGCTCTTCCAACCAAGATCCCGCAATCGGTAAAAGACCAGACCATCCGGCAGGTCGTGCGAGTCAGCCTCGGGGGCGACCGCGTGCGCCTGGTGTTCTCCAATACCTATGGCGATCAGCCGTTGAGGATCGGTGCTGCCGGCGTGGGGCTAGCGGGCGAAAACGGAGCGGTCGAGCCGGCAACGATCCGCAAGGTCACCTTTGGTGGCAAGGATGGAATCCTTGTTCCACCCGGCGCTCCGGCCGTGAGCGATCCGCTTGACCTGACTGTCGGGCCGCAGGCGAAGCTCGCCGTCTCGCTCTACCTGCCCGAAGAAACACCGCTGACGACGTTCCACTGGGACGGCCGCCAGACTGCGAGGTTCGGCAACGGGGATCTCACCCGTGCCAAAGATTTCCCCGCTACGTCGACAACGGATGCCCGCATGTTTCTCAGAGAGGTCCTCGTGGAGACCCGGAACAACGGCACTGTCGTCGTCGTCGGTGATTCAATCACCGACGGCAACGGGGCGACGGTCGACGCTGACACGCGCTGGTCGGATTTTCTCGCCAAACGGCTCGCTCCCGACCACATCGCGGTTCTGAATGCCGGCATTTCAGGCGGCAGGCTGCTTCAGGACAAGATGGGGGTGAACGTCGCGGCAAGATTGCAGCGGGACGTGTTCTCGCAGCCGGGCCTGAAAGCGGTCGTTCTGCTCATCGGCATCAATGACATCTCCTGGCCGGGTACCGATTTTGCTGCAGCCCAGCAGCGTCCGACGCTCGACGACATGATCGCCGGCTATCAGCAGGTCATCGCGCAGGCGCGCGCCAACAATGTGCGTCTTATTGGAGCGACCTTGCCTCCTTTCGAAGGGGCACTCAGCGGAACACCGCTCGACGACTACTATCATCCCGACAAGGATGCCCTGCGTCGGGAGGTCAATCGCTGGATCAGGGAAAGTAACGCCTTCGACGCCATCGTGGACTTCGATGCAATCCTGCGCGATCCGGACCATCCCGCTCGTCTCGTCCCTGCCTTCGATTCCGGCGACCATCTCCATCCCGGCGATGAGGGCAACCGGGCGATGGCCGACGCCATAGATCTTGGTGTTCTTCTCGGTCGCTGATCCCGACCGGACAAGGCTTGGCTGCTATGGCTGCCCACAGGGTACGCATGAACGGCTGCGTTGCGTTGTCTGTCGCGATACCCGCACCTCGCGTTTTCAGAACGGCAGTTTCCGTGACGGCATTCAGGCAAGCTCACCAAGATGCAGACGAACCCATCTGGCTTCCTCGGAAGCCGTGCGGCGAAAGTGTCTTTTGAAATCTCGGCTGAACTGGGCGGGACTGGCGTAGCCGACCGATGCCGCGATTTCTGCGATCGTTCGGTTCCCGCGAGCGACCATTAACCGCGCCTCGTGGAGCCGGATCGCCTTCACATATTGAATTGGCGTGCTGCCGGTCAGGTTCCTGAAATGGACGTGGTAGGAAGGGACGCTCATGCCTGCGTCGTTGGCCAGCGCGGTGACCGAAATCTCGGAAGCGTAGCTTTCGTGCAATCGAGCGAGCCTTTGCACGATCCTCCCGGAAGGCCCCGTTTGCTGCAGGGCTGAGATCATCGCGCTGCCTTGTGGGCCGACCAGGACCCGATAGTGCAGCTCGCGCAGGATGCCCGCGCCCAGGATCGCAAGCTCGGCAGCATCATTCAGCGCCCGTAGCAGGCGCAGTACGACATCTTCGATAGCCGGCTCCATTCTGCTGGAGATCAGGCTTTTCGCCTTGCCGGATACCGCCCGCGAGCCGACTTGCGTCGCGATCTCGGCAGCCAGTCGCATGTCGAACTCGACATAGACAGCAAGCAGGGGGTGTTCCGGGCTGGCCATGGATTCCATGCGGAACGGAACGGGCACCGACACGGCAAGATAGTGTTCCGCGTCATAAAGATAGACCTCGCCTTCAAGCATGCCCTGCTTGCGTCCCTGCAACACGAACACCGCGCCTGGCTTGTAGAGCACGGGAACGTCGTGAAGCTCCGTCTCGGTCCTGAGAATGCGGACACCATCAAGCGGTGTCGGATTGTACCCCTGGCGGGGAGCCAGCTGGCCGGCCAGCTCGACCAACTCGTTCTGCCCGATCCGCTCTCTGCTCGTTTTCATAGGATTCGACAAGAAACCAATAGGATCTGCGATCGATACGCGCCTTCAGAAGATTATTTGTCAATGTCAGACAGGCAGTCAACAGGAAGAGGTCCGGCATGCAACAGAGAACATTCTTTATCACAGGCGCGAACTCCGGCTTCGGTTTCGCCATCGCGGCGGCGGCCAGCCGGGAAGGACATAAAGTCATCGGTGCCGTTCGCTCACCACAATCACGCGCGGATCTCGCCAAGCGCCTGCCGGCGGTTCATTCCGTCCTGTGTGACGTGACGGAGTTCGATCGGGTAGCCGACGTCGTCCGGCAGGCCGAGGAGGATCATGGTCCGGTCGATGTGCTGATCAACAATGCCGGCTACGGTCACGAGGGGATCCTCGAGGAGTCGCCTCTCGAAGAGATGCGGCGTCAGTTCGATGTGAACGTCTTCGGCGCCGTCGCAGTCGCCAAAGCTTTCCTGCCGCGGTTCCGCGAAAGGCGTAGCGGGTTCATTGTAAACGTGACCTCGATGGGTGGCATGATCACCATGCCCGGCATCGCTTATTATTGCGGGAGCAAGTTCGCCCTTCAGGGTATTTCGGAAGTCATGCGCGCAGAGATGGCGCCTTTCCGCGTACATGTGATGGCCCTGTGTCCCGGCTCGTTTCGAACGGATTGGGCCGGGCGCTCGATGATCAGGACGGAACGGTCCATCCCGGACTATGACCCGCTATTCGAGCCCATCCGGCGGGCACGACTGGCCAGAAGCGGCAAGCAGCCCGGTGATCCGGACAAGCTCGCTGCGGCTGTTCTGGATATGGTCGGGTCCGACAATCCGCCGCCGCAGCTCCTGCTCGGCAGCGATGCCCTCAGGTTCGTATCGGAGAGAGTCGAACGTTTGAAGCAGGAGATCGAAGCATGGAAGCCGGTCACCGTCTCGACCGACGGTTGACGGATCGGTCCGCGATCTGGCGACGTCCGCCAGCATGTTACCGGCAGCCCCAAGGTGAGCACGGTATCTGGTATTCACCTTGGGTCTGTTCTCAAATCATGATCAAGGGAACATCGTCTCAGAGGTTATCCAGAGCCCCGTCCACGGCATGCGGCTCGATGTCGGAGATTTCGTCTTCGCTGAAGGCGAGATTGGCAAGTGAACCCACTCCCTCGCGCACCTGCTCGGGCCGGCTCGCGCCGATGATGGCCGAGGTCATCCTGGGATCACGCAGAACCCAGGCAAGCGCCATCTGGGCCAGCGTCTGGCCCCGCCGGTGCGCGATCGCCTGCAACGCGCGGACCCTGGCGGTGTTCGTTTGCGTGATCGAATCCGCCTTGAGGAAACGCCCTCCGGCGGCGCGGCTGTCTGAGGGGATGCCGTTGAGATAGCGGTCGGTGAGCACGCCCTGTGCCAGCGGCGAAAACACGATGCAGCCCATGCCTTCGGTTTCGAGCCTGTCGAGCAGACTATCCTGTTCGATCCAGCGATCGAACATCGAATAGCTCGGCTGATGGATCAAAGCAGGGGTTCCCAGATCGCGCAGGATCTTTGTCGCCCTTGCGGTCTGCTCGTTCGTATAGGAGGAGATTCCGACGTAGAGCGCCTTGCCCTGACGCGCGATCGTATCCAGCGCACCCATTGTTTCTTCCAGCGGCGTTTCGGGATCGAAACGGTGCGAATAGAAGATGTCGACATAGTCGAGCTTCATGCGCCTGAGGCTCTGATCCAGGCTGGAGATGAGATACTTCCGGCTGCCGCCATCACCATAAGGCCCAGGCCACATGTCCCAGCCGGCCTTGGAAGAGATGATCATCTCGTCGCGATAGGCCTTGAAATCCGAGGAAATGATCGTGCCGAAGAATTCCTCTGCAGAGCCGGGCGGGGGACCATAGTTGTTGGCAAGATCGAAATGGGTGATGCCGAGGTCGAATGCCTCGTGCAGAATCTTCCGCGAGCGGTCGGGCTGGGTATCGTGGCCAAAATTGTGCCAGAGCCCGAGCGATATCGCCGGCAGCTTCAACCCGCTTCCGCCTGCGCGTCGGTACTGCATGCCTTCATAGCGCGCCGGGGATGGGGAATAGGGCATGTGTTCTCCAGTGCAGTCGGGCCTGCCGGCGAATCACGGTACTCGCCGGCCATGACTGTGGTTTGGCTTTTCAAGAAATTCGACCCCGTCGGGGCCAAGCCGTGAGGCTGCGCGTTTACTCCGGCTTTTCTCCGCGCCGGCGGTCCAGCCACGCGTAGATTTCGCCGACGATGCCGCGCCGGAAGATCAATACGCAGATCATGAAGATCAGGCCGGTGGCGATGGTGACGGGAAAGTCGGAGGTGGCGAGCAGGTTCTGCAGCGCAACGACAAAACCGGCACCGAAGATCGGGCCGGCCATCGTGCCGATGCCGCCGAGCAGCGTCATCAGGATGACCTCGCCCGACATCTGCCAGGCGACGTCGGTCAGCGTGGCGAACTGGAACACAAGCGCCTTGATCGCGCCGGCAAGGCCGGCAAGAGCCGCCGACATGACGAAGGCGGCGAGCTTGTAGTTCTGCACCGAATAGCCGAGCGAGATGGCGCGGCTTTCGTTCTCGCGGATCGAGCGCAGGATGAGGCCGAAGGGCGAGTTGACGATGCGCCAGACGATGAACAGGCCGAGCAGGAAATTGGCGGCGACGAAATAATACATCGTGTGTTCGTCATGCAGGTCGAACACGCCGAGGAAGGTGCCGCGCGGCACGCCCTGGATGCCGTCCTCGCCGCCGGTGAAACTGGCCTGCACGCAGAAGAAGAAGAACATCTGCGAGAGCGCCAGCGTGATCATGGCGAAATAGATGCCCTGGCGGCGAATGGCGACGAAGCCGATGACGAGGCCGAGCAGGGCCGCGCCCGCAACGCCTGTGAGGATGCCGATCTCCGGCGAGAAGCCCCAGACCTTGACCGCATGCGCGGTGAAATAGGCGGCTCCGCCGAAGAACGCAGCGTGTCCGAAGGACAGCAGGCCCGTATAGCCGAGCAGAAGATTGAAGGCGCAGGCAAACAGCGCAAAGCACATCATCTTCATCAGGAAGATCGGGTAGACGAAGAAAGGCAGCGCCAGCAGCGCCACCATGCCGAGCCCGATCAGGACCATCTCGACGCGGTTCGCTGTTCCCGCTTTGCTGGCGTGTATGGTTGCGTCCGCCATATCAGGCATCCTTCCCGAACAGGCCGGCTGGGCGGATCAAAAGCACGATGGCCATGATCACGAAGATGACGATGCTGGAGGCCTCGGGGTAGAAAACCTTGGTCAGGCCCTCGGCGAGGCCGAGCATATAGCCGGTCAGGATCGCCCCCAGGATCGAGCCCATGCCGCCGACCACAACCACCGCAAAAACGATGATGATCATGTTGGAGCCCATCAGCGGGCTGACCTGGTAGACCGGCGCAGCCATGATGCCGGCGAGCCCGGCAAGGCCGGCGCCGAGCCCGTAGGTCAGCGTCAGCAGCATCGGCACGTTGACGCCGAACGCCTGCACCAGCTTGGGGTTTTCGGTCGCGGCGCGCAGGTAGGAACCAAACTTGGTCTTTTCGACCAGCAGCCAGGCGCCCAGGCAGACGATGAGCGACGCCACGACGATCCAGCCGCGATAGATCGGCAGGAACATGAAGCCGAGGTTGACGCCGCCGGCGAGAGCGGGCGGCACCGGATAGGGGTTGCCGGAAACGCCGTAGACATAGCGGAACACGCCTTCCAGCACCAAAGCGAGGCCGAAGGTGAAGAGCAGGCCGTAAAGCGGGTCCACCTCATAGAGCCGCGACAGCGCCAGCCGCTCGACGACAATGCCGAACAGCCCGACCACGATCGGCACCAGGATCAATGCTGGCCAGTAGCCGATGCCGAGCTTGGCGAGGATGAGATAGCCGATGAAGGCGCCGAGCATGTATTGTGCGCCATGCGCGAAGTTGATGACGCGCAGCAGGCCGAAGATGATGGCGAGGCCCAGCGAGAGCATGGCGTAGAACGAACCGTTGATCAGGCCGACCAGCAGCTGTCCGGCAAAGGCCTGGATGGGGATGCCGAAAATCATTGGTCAGACCCCCAGCACTTCATGCAGCTCATCCATCCTGTTCTCGAGTTCGCCGACCGGAAACTCGGACAGCACCTTGCCGTGCTCCATCAGGTAGAAACGATCCGCGACACGGCTGGCGAAGCGGAAATTCTGCTCGACCAGCAGGATCGTCATGCCGCGGCGCTTCAGTTCGGTCAGCAATTCGCCGATGCGTTGCACGATCACCGGCGCCAGCCCTTCCGTCGGTTCGTCGAGCAGGATCGTCCGGGCGCCGGTGCGCAGGATGCGCGCGATCGCCAGCATCTGCTGCTCGCCGCCGGAGAGCTTGGTGCCCTGGCTGCTGCGCCGTTCCTTCAGGTTCGGGAACAGTTCAAAAATCTCGTCGACGCTCATGCCGCCCAGGGCCACCACCGGCGGCAGCATCAGGTTCTCGTCCACCGTCATAGTCGCGAAGATACCGCGCTCTTCCGGCACATAGCCGATGCCGGCCCGCGCGGTGTGGTGCAGAGGCATGCGGATCAGGTCCTTGCCGGCAAACGTCACCTGGCCGGTCCGCTTGCGGATCAGCCCCATGATCGCCCGCAATGTCGTCGTCTTGCCGACGCCGTTGCGGCCGAGCAGCGTGACGGTCTCGCCCTCGCGGATGTCGAGGTCGACGCCATGCAGCGCATGGCTTTCGCCGTACCAGGCGTTCAGGCCGCGGACCGAGAGCAGGGGAGAAGCGCTACTCATGTTCGGTCCCCATATAGGCGACCCGCACGCGTTCGTCCTTGCTCACGGTGTCGTAGTCGCCTGCCGCCAGAATCTGGCCGCGCTGCAGCACCGTCACCCAGTCGGCGATGTCGGCGACGACGGATAGATTGTGCTCCACCATCAGCACGGCACGGTCACGGGCTATGGTGTGGACCAGTCTGGAAATCGCGCCGACATCCTCGTGGCCCATGCCCGCCATCGGCTCGTCGAGCAGCAGGACCTTGGGGTCGAGGGCGAGCGTCGTCGCGATCTCCAGTACACGCTTGCGGCCATAGGAGAGGTCGGACGCCAGCCTGTTCCTGGCATTGTCGAGGCCGACGGCCTGCAAAAGGTCCATGGCCTTCGGCGTCAACTGGTCGAGCGCGGAAAGCGAGCGCCAGAACTGGGTGGCGAGACCGTTGGGACGCTGCAGCGCCACCCGCACATTGTCGAGCACGGTCAGGTGCGGAAAGGTCGCCGATATCTGGAACGAACGCACCACCCCCATGCGCGCCACCTTGGCCGGCGCTGCCCTGGTGATGTCGTGGCCGGTCAGGGTGATGGTGCCTGCTGTCGGCTGCAGGAACTTGGTCAGAAGATTGAACACGGTCGTCTTGCCGGCCCCATTGGGGCCGATCAGGGCATGAATCTTGCCGTGATGGACATCGAGGTCGACATCCTTCACGGCAACGAAGCCAGCAAAATCGCGCCGCAGGCCGCGTGCGGACAGAACGGGCGGGTTCGATTGGGGCTCGCTGCTCAACGATACCCCCAACCCTGGTTACGACATCGCCCTACTGTACGAGCGGGCATCCGGACTCCGCAGGCTTGGTGTAGGCTTCGTCGCCCGGAATGGTCGCGAGAACCTTGTAGTAATCCCACGGTCCCTTGCTCTCCGACGGCTTTTTCACTTCCATCAGGTACATGTTGTAGATCATGCGGCCGTTGGCGCCGACCTTGCCGCCGCGTGCAAAGACGTCTTCGACCGGCATTTCGTGCAGGTTCTTGGAAACAGCTTCGGTTTCGTCGGTGCCGGCCTTGTCGATGGCCTTGAGGTATTGCAGCACGGCCGAATAGGTGCCGGCCTGGATCATGTTCGGCATGCGGCCGGTGCGGTCCATGAACTTCTTCGACCAGGCGCGGGATTCATCGTCGCGATCCCAGTAGAAGCCTTCTGTCAGCGTCAGGCCCTGTGCAGCCTCCAGGCCGAGGCCATGCACTTCTGCGAGGGTGAAGAGCAGTGCCGCCATGCGCTGGCCGCCCGAGACGATGCCGAATTCCGCCGCCTGCTTGATCGCGTTGGCGGTGTCGAGGCCGGCATTGGCGAGGCCGATGACCTTGGCTCCCGAGGACTGCGCCTGCAGCAGGAAGGAGGAGTAGTCGGTGGTGGCGAGCGGATGGCGCACCGCGCCCACCACCTTGCCGCCCTTCGAGGTGACGAATTTCGAGGTCTGTTCTTCCAGCGAATAGCCGAAGGCATAGTCCGCAGTCAGGAAGAACCAGGTGTCGCCGCCTTGCTGGACGAGCGCCCCGCCGGTGCCGACAGCCAGCGCATGGGTGTCGTAGGCCCAATGGAAGCCGTAAGGCGAGCAGGACTTGCCGGTGAGTTCGGACGTCGCCGCGCCGGTGACGATGTCGATCTTCTTCTTTTCCTTCGAGATGCCCTGCACGGCGAGCGCGACGGACGATGTGGTGAGCTCCATGATCGCGTCGACCTGCTCGGTGTCGTACCACTGGCGTGCGATGTTGGAAGCGATGTCGGCCTTGTTCTGGTGGTCCGCTGTTACGACTTCGATCGGCACGCCCTTCACCTTGCCGCCGAAGTCCTCGACCGCCATCTTGGCGGCCTCGTAGGACCATTTGCCGCCGAAGTCGGCATAGACGCCCGACTGGTCGTTCAGGATGCCGATCTTGACCTTGTTGTCTGAAAACTGCTGAGCGGCTGCAGGTAATGAAACGCTTGCAAGAAGCGCGACCGCGAGCGCGCGTGAGATCATCGCCATATGGTTCCTCCCGAGTGGACAGCGGCCCTCCAGCCGCCGCATGCGAACCCTCACCCTTTTGCAGTCTAGCAAGGACGCATGCGTAAAGTCAGCATGGCATGGCCATGTCGGGGAATTCTAGTTCGACGATGTGCGTAGAGCGTGACAGCCGGAGGATATTCTCCGGGCTGCTGCCGGACGGGCAATGTCCCGCCGGGGCTCCGGCTATACCTGATGCGTAACGAGCGCGATGCCAAGTCCGATCAGGATCGAACCGCAGGCCTTGGGCACCATCCAGCTCGATGTGCCTGAGGACAATCGTCCGAGCGTGACCGAGGCGAGGCCGACGGCGGCGACATCGGCGGCCGAGAATACCAGATTGACCACCACACCGAGGACCAGGAACTGCAGCCACAGCGGGACAGCTGCGCCGGTGTCCACGAACTGCGGCAGGAAAGTCAGGAAGAACAGCGCCGTCTTGGGATTGAGCACTTCGACGACAATGCTGTCGCGCAACGTGTTCGGCGGATGAGGTTCGTTCTTGTCTGCGGCCTGGTTCCACCCCAGGAACATGGTGACGCCAAGCCACACCAGATAGGCCGCACCGGCAAAGCGGACTGCTGCGTAGACCGTCGGCGCATTCTCGATCAGCGATGCCAGGCCGATCGTGGCGGCGGCGATATGAAAATAACAGCCGAGATGGATGCCGAGTGCCGCCAGCAATCCGGCATGGCGGCCATGGGCCACGGTCTGCGCGGTCATGTAGAGGATCGCCGGCCCGGGCATGAAAGCAAAGGCCACCGTTGCGACGACGAACGGAATCCACGGCTCCGGCAATGGCATGTTTTCCTCCCGTCCTGCGACGCCTCCCCGGCGTGCTGTCCCCGGCAATCGGTTGCCGTTGCGGGAAGCGATAGGGCGGTTGGAGGAACGGAGACATACGACAGATGCCGTATTTCGGCAGGGGCGCACCGCCGCTGTAGCAGTCCTGGTTAAGCAGGCGTTAACAGCGGCGGAGACGGCAATTTCGGCCCAGCTAGGCTTTTCCGGTGGCCTTTTTCTGCAGTTCCCCGTCTGTCCTGTTCCAGCCGGGGAACGTCACAACTTCAGCCTGACACCATCTCAATACACCGCGCGTCCGCCGGAGATGTCGAACACCGCGCCGGTCGAGAAGGCGCAATCCTCCGAGGCGAGCCAGGCGATCAGGGCCGCCGCCTCGTCCACCTGAAGGAACCGGTTCATCGGAATCTTCGAGAGCATGAAGTCGATATGCTCCTGCTTCATCTGGTTGAAGATCTCGGTTTTCGCGGCAGCCGGCGTCACGCAGTTGACGAGAATCCCGGAGGTGGCCAATTCCTTGCCAAGCGACTTGGTGAGGCCGATCAGCCCGGCCTTGGAGGCCGAATAATGCGATGCGGTCGGGTTGCCTTCCTTGCCGGCGATGGAGGCGACGTTGATGATGCGGCCCCAGCCTTTCTTCAGCATCTCCGGCACCACGGCCTTGCAGGTGAGGAACGGGCCGATGAGGTTGACGTCGATCACCCGCCGCCACACTTCGGTGTCGAGTTCCCAGGTCCTGGCATTGCCGCCGGTGATGCCTGCATTGTTGACGAGGATGTCGATCCTGCCATGGCCGGCGGCGGTGGCATCGGTTGCAGCCCTGACGGAGGCTTCATCGGTCAGCTCGACGACATGGGTCGAGACCTTGCCAAAATTGCCGAGTTCGGCCGCCGCTTCGTCCAGGCGGGCGGCGTCAATGTCCCAGATAGCGACAGAGGCACCGGATTTCAGCATGCGTTGGCAGGCAGCGTAGCCGATACCACGCGCACCGCCGGTGACGATTGCCACGCGGCCGTTGAGGTCGAGAGTGTTCATCTTGATATATCCTGATCAGGCTGCGTTGACGGTGGTCTGCTGCTGCTCGCCGAGCCCGGTTATTCCGAGGCGGATGGTCTGTCCGGCTTTGAGGTAGACCGGGGGCTTCTGGCCGAGACCCACGCCGGGCGGAGTGCCGGTGGAGATGATGTCCCCAGGCTGCAGGCTCATGAACTGGCTGATGTAGCTGACGATGGTCGGCACATCGAAGATCATGGTGCGGGTGTTGCCGTTCTGGTAGCGCCTGCCATCGACGTCGAGCCATATGTCGAGTTCATGCGGATTGGCGATTTCGTCGGAGGTTACCAGCCATGGGCCGACAGGGCCGAACGTGTCGCAGCCCTTGCCCTTGTCCCACTGGCCGCCGCGCTCAAGCTGGAAGCTGCGCTCGGATACGTCGTTGATGACGCAATAGCCGGCGATATGGTCATAGGCCTCCGCCACGGAGACGTATTTCGCGGCTTTGCCAATGACGATGCCGAGCTCGACCTCCCAGTCGGTCTTCGCCGAGCCGCGGGGTATTTCGATCCTGTCGTTGGGCCCGACGATCGCGCTGGTGGCCTTCATGAACAGAACTGGCTCCTCGGGGATGGCCATGCCCGATTCGGCGGCGTGGTCGGTATAGTTGAGGCCGACGCAGATGAACTTGCCGACCGCGCCGACACAGGCGCCGATGCGATGGGAGTCTTTGACGACGGGCAGTGCGTCAGGTGCGAGGGACCGGATGCGCGCGAGGCTTTCCGGATCAAGGGCTTGCCCGGCGATATCAGGAACCACCGCCGACAGATCACGCAGCGCCCCCTGGGCATCGAGGAGCGCGGGGCGTTCATGGCCAAGGTCGCCATAACGGACAAGCTTCATGGGTGTTTCCTTGCTGGTGGGAGCGGCTGTCCTGTCGCGGAGGATCAGCTCGGATCATATAAAGTATTACTTATTAGCGGATTGCTGTCCATATTTATCTTGGACTTGAATTTTAAGAGATAGAAAAATATGATTTATAAGGTAAGGCGAGCCCGAGCGAGGCTTCGTGACGTGATGGGATGAAGAACGGCAGCGACGCTGCGGTCATCCGCCGGCAGTGTGAGGATGGAGGTCAAGAATGGTCGAACGGTCTGTGCCGCCCCGTCGTGGCGAAGCTGTGGATCCGTCCGTCACCACCGGCGATGAATGGAGTGGCCGCGAGGTGCGCCCGTCGGGCTACCGGATCAGCGGTCTCCAGGGGCATGTCATCACCGAACTTGGCCGAGCCATCGTGTCCGGTCGCTTCGCGCCGGGGGAACTGCTCCCAAGGGAGCCGGAACTCATGGCCGAATTCTCGGCAAGTCGCCCTTCTCTGCGCGAGGCGCTCAAGGTGCTCGCGGCGAAGGGCTTGATCGAAATGCGCCAGAAGGTGGGCACGCGCGTGCGTCCGCGCGACTTGTGGAACATGTTCGACAGCGATGTCCTGGCCTGGCATCTCGGCGAAGAAGGGGTCGGTCCCGAGCAGCGCGACAGTGTGCTGCGCGATCTGATCGAACTCAGGCATGTGATCGAGCCCACCGCGGCCCAGCTCGCGGCCGGGCGCGCCACCATGGATGATCTGCGTCGCCTCCGCGCAGCCCTGCAGGCGATGGAGGTGGCGACGGGCGACATGGCAAACTATGCGAGGGCGGACGTCGAATTCCACATGGCCGTCTTCAAGGCGAGCCACAATGTGCTTCTCGCCAGTTTCGCTTATCTCGTGGCCGATTTCCTGCGGGTGAGCTTCTCCATCCAGCAGAAGGCTCTCAACGAGCGCGACAATCGTATTCAGGACGATGTCGCTCAGCATCGCCTTGTGTTCGAGGCCATCAACGGTGGCGAAGGGGAGAGTGCCGCACGCGCGATGCGCAATGTGATCCTCAACGGCAAGAATTCATTGCTCGCGGCTCTGGAATAAGCTGCCATTTCCATCAACGTCTCGCTGCGACGGCCTGGATGCATTTCGACCTCGCCTGGGAATATGGTTTTCTTCGCGCGATACCGACGGGAGCAATGATCGCCGGCCTGTCGTTCCGGCTCTCTGCCACGCATGTCTTCTCGCCTTTTGCTCAACGCCATTGGCTGCCTTCGGATCCGGCGTGCGCCGCGCTTCATCCGCATCTGCGGCATCTCGGGGCGGAGTTCGTCTGTTTGCCCTTCGGCGTTGGTGGCGCGGTGAGCGACATCGCGGTTTCCTGGCGCAAGCTCGGCATCGAACGATGCAACCTGCCCGCCCACGGTCTTGCTGCCAATGCAGAATGGACGCTGGAGGACCGGACGGAAACCCGATTGTGTTTCGTGCTGGACTATCCGCCGGATCATGCGGTTCGGCGCCTCAGGCGGGTTTTGTCGGTACGGCCGGAGGCTCCGGTGCTCGATCTCAGCCTGCAGATAGAGGCTCGACGGCGAGATTGGGTATCGGTGGGGCTCCATCCGATATTCTCCCTGAGCGGGCCGGCGGAAAGCCTTTATCTCCAGGCCGGCTTCCGTCGGGGTTACACCTATCCCGCGGCG
>WPCJ01070156.1_pt1 | contig 15203 bp, 12 predicted proteins | sample 5399831 | NCBI WGS metagenome assembly WPCJ01 (sample SAMN12869470, study PRJNA574797) | sludge metagenome | isolation source: wastewater treatment of pH10 | place: China:Beijing | collected 2019-05-20 | reverse complement strand
CCGTGCGTCGGGCGCTGGGTGGCGCTGGAGGCCGGGCTGCCGGTGGAGGTGCCCGGCATGCAGCTCGACCGGCGCTGCGGCGGCGGGCTGCAGTCCATCGCCACGGCGGCGATGATGGTGCAGTCGGGCGCCTGCGACGTGGTGGTCGCCGGCGGCGTCGAGAGCATGAGCAATATCGAGCACTACACCACCGGCGTCCGCTGGGGTACGCGCTCAGGCTCGCCCGTCCTCCACGACCGCCTCGACCGGGGCCGCGAGAGGGCCCAGCCGGAGCACCGTTTCGGTCACATTTCGGGAATGATCGAGACCGCCGAGACGCTGGCGCGCAAATACGCGATCAGCCGCGAGGAGGCCGACATCTATGCCGCGCGCAGCCAGCAGCGCGCGGCGGCGGCGTGGGCCGAAGGCCGGATGGCCGAAGAGGTCGTCCCCGTCACCATCCCGCAAAGGCGCGCCGATCCGCTGGTCGTTGTCACGGACGAGGGCATTCGCGGGGACAGCACGCCCGAGAGCTTGGGCAAGCTTCGCCCGATCCAGAAGGACGGGACGGTGACGGCCGGAAACGCCGCCCAGCAGAATGATGCGGCCGCTGCCTGCCTGATCGTCGCCGAGCATCGGCTGGAAGAGCTCGGCCTGACGCCGGATGCGTTTCTCGTCGGCTGGTCGGCGGCCGGGTGCGAGCCGGCCGAGATGGGCATCGGCCCGGTTCCCGCCACGCAGCGGCTGATGCGCCGCACCGGCATGACGCTCGACCGCATGGACCTGATCGAGGTGAACGAGGCGTTCGCGGTGCAGGTTCTTTCGGTCCTCAAGGCATGGGGAGACGTGCCGGTCGAGCGGATCAACGTGAACGGCTCGGGCATTTCGCTCGGGCATCCCATCGGCGCGACCGGCGTTCGCATCATGACGACGCTCATCCACGAGATGAAGCGGCGCAAGGCCCGCTTCGGCCTCGAGACGATGTGCATCGGCGGCGGGCAGGGCATGGCGGCGATTTTCGAGCGGGCGTGAGATGAGGATAGTCAAGCCCGGCGGGATAGACTTCGCGCGGATCGTGCGCCCCGGCGACCTCGTCGTCTGGGGCCAGGCCTGCGCCGAGCCGCTGGTCCTTACCGCCGAGCTGACCCGGCAGCGACACAGGATCGGCGGCTTCAGCGCCTTTGTCGGCATCAGCCTCGGGGAGGTCACGAACCCCGACCATGCCGACTGCATTTCCTTCCGCTCGTTCTGCGCGACGGGCACGAACCGCCGGCTGGCCGAGGCCGGCCGGCTGGACGTGCTGCCGCTGCACTATTCGCGGTTGCCGTCCTGGCTCGAGCCGCGCGTCGACGTGCTGCTGCTCCAGCTCGCGCGGTGCCCGGACGGGGCGTACAGCCTGTCGGCCGCCTGCGACTACGTCGCCGGCCTCGCCGGGCGGGCAAGACTGGTGGTGGCGGAAATCAACGCGCAGGCGCCCGTGACCGACGCCCGCATCCCTGCCGAACTCATCGACATCGCCGTCGAGGTCGACTATCCGCCGGCCGAACTGGCGCGCGCCATGCCCTGCGAGCTGGAACGGCGCGTCGCGGCCAATGTCGCCGGACTGGTCGAGGACGGCGCCACCCTTCAGTTCGGGCTGGGCTCCGTGCCGGAGGCGGTGGCTCCCCTGCTGGGCAACCGCCGGCGTCTCGGCCTGCACAGCGGCGTGCTGTCGGATTCGGCAATTTCCCTGATCGAGACCGGAGCCATCGACAACTCCGCCAAGGCGCTCGACGCGGGCGTCTGCGTCGCCGGAACGCTGCTCGGCAGCCGCGATCTGCTGAAATTCGCCAGCGGCCGGCGCGACATCTCGCTGCGCCCCATCGCCCAGACGCATTCGCTGGCGCGGATCGCCGCCCAGCCGCGCTTCACCGCGATCAACTCCGCGATCGAAGTCGACCTGTCCGGACAGGCGAACACCGAAATGGCCGCCGGGCGCTATGTCGGAACCATCGGAGGAGCGCTCGATTTCGCGCGCGGGGCGCACGCCAGCGAAGGCGGCCTTGCCATTCTCGCCCTGCCCTCGGTCGCGACGAGGCGCGACGGAACCGCCATCAGCCGGATCGTGGCGCGGCTGTCGGGGCCGGCGACGATAGGCCGTGCCGATACGGGCGTCGTCGTGACCGAACATGGCGTGGCCGACCTGCGCGGGCTCGGCCTGAACGAGCGGCGCGATGCGCTGCTGCAAGTCGCCGATCCGCGCTTTCGTGACGAACTGGCCGTCGCATCACGCGGGCTGTGACGCTCCAGCCTTGCATATCGGAGGAAGATTGGATGTTTCATCTCGACATGGAAGAAGGATGGCAGGACGTTCCCGGAACGAGCGGGATACGGCAAAAGCCCCTGTCCGGCGATTTCGACGAGGCGGCGGGCAAGGGCTTTCGCACCCGCTGCATCCGGATCGAGCCGGGCGGCGAAACATTCGAGGCGTTTGTGCACGCCTACTGGGAAGAGGTCTTCATTCTCGAGGGAACTCTTACGACGAAGGCGGACAATGTCACCGTCGCCGCGCCCGCCTATGTCCTGCGCCCGCCAGGAACGTCCCACGGCCCCTTCGTTTCCGGCACCGGCTGCGTCATGCTGGAAACCCAGTACTTCGCGGACCGAACGCCGGGTGACACCTCTTATGTCGAGGACGTCCGGCATCATCGCGCTTGAGGCGAAGCGCGTGCGGGACGCCGGCCTCAGGATAATTGCAGAAGCGCCGTGAAAACGGGGACCGGGAAAGATGGGCCTCTTCCCCGATCCGAACCCTCGGCAGTCAGCCGTTCCTGCGAGGCAAGTCGCTGGCCGTTCGGAGCCTATTCTATCACGGCGCAGGCGAGCCGATCGCCGGCGTCGCCAGCAGGCTGGCTCTCGTAGTCGTCCGCGCCGGCGTGGATCATCAGCGCCCGGCCGCGAATGCCGGTGTCGCCGTCCGCCAGCGTGACGGCCGGGTTGAGCACCTCGGCGCGCAGGGTTCCGTCGGCCGGAACGTATTGGTTGGGCATGTCGCCGGCATGCGGACCGTTGGGCGCGCTGTAGCCGTGCTCCTTCGAGCCGGGGTTGAAGTGGCCCCCGGCGGATTCATGACCCGTGGTGTGATCGCAGGTTCCCGTCTCATGAACGTGGAAGGCGACCCAGCCGTCTTCCGGCAGGCCGGTCACCTCGATCCTGATCAGCACACCGCCGGAGGATACCTCCCAAAGCTCGGCCGAGCCGTTGGCCTCGCCGTCGGCGTCGACGAAGCTCGCGATTGCGGTGGCCGGCTCCTGCGCCAGGGCGGCGCCCGCCAGGAGGATGGTGGAAAATACTGTGAGGGTGCGCAGCATGGCTATTCTCCTTTTTACGTCGCGCTAGATCGTTTCAACGTTTCAACGTTTCACGGAAACGCTGAAACGATCTATCTCCTTGTTTTCACGCAATTCCGGACGGAAAACCGCTTCGCACTTTTCCTGGAATTGCTCTAGCGGTCCGGCCCCAGCCCGTCGGTCAGCCGCTCCCTGAGGTCAGCAACGTCCGCTGCCGACACCGCGCCGCCGCGGTTGCCCCAGCTCGACCGCACATAGGTGGCGACGGACGCCACCTGCTCGTCGGTCAGCTTCCCGTCGAAGGCCGGCATCGTAAGCGGCGTGGGATGCGCTCGTGTCGGCACGGCCCGGGCGCCCTCGAGGATGACGCGGATCACAGTCGTCGCATCCTCGTTGTTGACCTTGCCGGAGCCTGCCAGCGGCGCGAAGAAGCGCGGCACGCCGCTGCCGTCGGAGACGTGGCACGCGCTGCAATTGTCGAAATAGATGGCGCCGCCCGCCCGCATCACGGCCTCGTCCGGCCGGGAGGGGGCACGGCGCTCCTCTCCCTCGAGATCCCTGAGGTAGACGGCGATGGCGCGCAGGTCGTCCTCGACCATGTGCTGGGTCGAATAGTCGATCACTTCCGACATGATCGAGAAAGCGGCGGTATGGGCGTTGCGGCCGGTCTTGAGGAACTCGACGATGTCGTCCTCGCTCCAGTGCGCCAACCCTCCATTCGGCCCGCCGCGGATGTCGGGCGCCGACCAGTTCTCGAGCTGCCCGCCCATCAGGTGACGGCTTTCCTTGTCGGCGCCGGCGAGATTCTTCTCGGTGTGGCAGCCGGCGCAATGGCCGGGGCCTTCGACCAGATAGGCGCCGCGGTTCCATTCGTCGGATTTCCCGGGATCCGGCCGGAACGGCTTCGGCTCGAAGAACAGCAGCCGCCAACCGGCGAGCGACAAGCGCCACGACAGCGGCCAGGGCAGCGCGTTGTCCGGCTTCTCCTTCTTCACACGGGGCAATGTCGACAGGTAGTCGTAGAGCGCGTCGATCTCGTCGCGCGGCATTCTGGAAAAATGCGGGAAGGGAAACGCCGGATAGAGGCGCGAACCGTCGGGAGCGATGCCCTCGTGCATGGCGCGCCAGAAATCGTCGCGCGACCAGCGGCCAAGCCCGGTTTCGGGATCGAAGGTGATGTTGGGCGTGTAGATCGTGCCGAACGGCGTCTCGAGGCCGCGGCCGCCGGCGAAGGGCTCCTCGCCGGGCGCGGTGTGGCAGCCCTGGCAATTGCCGGTGACCAGCGCGTAGCGCCCGCGCTCGATCTGCGTGTAGACCGTGCCCTGCGCGGCGGCGGGCAAGGCCCCGGCCGCCGAGGACGCCGCAAGCACGGCTGCGATGGCCAATATCCTCCTCATGCCTGCACCAGGGGGCCGGGAGCGCGCAGGTATTGCGTGCGGATGGCGTCTGCCGCCCAGTAGGCGAGCGCGGCCACCGTGCCGGTCGGGTTGTAGCCGGCGTTCTGCGGGAACACGCCCGCGCCCATCACGAACAGGTTCGACACGTCCCAACTCTGCAGGTAGCGGTTGACGACGCTGCTCTGGGGATCGGTTCCCATGATCGTGCCGCCGGTGTTGTGCGTGGTCTGGTAGGGCATGGAATCATAGGGGCCCTCGCGCGGGCTCAGCTTGATCTCGCGACCGCCCATGCGCTCGGCGATCTCGCGCACCCGCTCCGTCAGGAAAGCCGACATCGCCCGGTCGTTGGGCGTGAAATCGAAGGTCATCCGCATCAGCGGGCGGCCGTAGACGTCGGTATAGGTCGGGTCGAGGTCGAGATGGTTGCCGGCATAAGCCATCGAGGCTCCGTGCGCGCCGACATTGGTCGACTTCAGGAAATTCTCGGCCACGGCCTTCTTCCATGCCGAGCCCCAGGCGGGCGTGCCTTGCGGCGTGCGCTGCCGCTCGATCGGCCGGTTGTGCGTCGTCCAGCAGGCGATGTAGCCGCCGCCGATGAATCCCAGACCGGAATGGTCGAAATTGTCGCCGTTGTATTCGTCGACGCACATGCCCAGCGCACCGGCCCCGACGAACTCGTTGGTGTGCTTGTCGTCGAAGAAAACGTCGGCGCCCGACATCACCTGGTAGCAGTAGTTCTTGCCGACGAGTCCTTCGCGCGTGGCGGGATTGTAGATCTCGCCGATGCCGGAGAGCATCATCAGCCGCGTGTTGGAGAGCTGGTAGGCGCAAAGGATCACGAGATCCGCCGGCTGCTCGTATTCCTCGCCGTTCTGGTCGACGTGGAGCACGCCGGTGGCGCGGCGGCCGGTGGAGTCGAGCTTTACCTGGAAGACTTCATTGTGGACCTTCAGCCGGAAATTCGGCTTCTTCATCAGGACAGGCAGGATGGTGGTCTGGGCGCTGGCCTTCGAATAGTTGCCGCAGCCGTATTTCTCGCAGAAGCCGCAATAGGTGCATGGAGCGAGCTGGCAGCCGAGAGGGTTGACGTAAGGCTGCGTCATGTTGGCCGACGGCCCCGGAAACGGCTTCAGTCCCAGCTCCTTCGTCGCGGCCTCGAACTGGCGCTGCGCGAAGGTCATGTGCATCGGCGGGTTGGGATATTCCGCGCTGCGCGGGCCTTCGAACGGGTTGCCGCCGTCCCGGATCTCGCCGCTCAGGTTGCCGGCCTTGCCGCCGATGCCGCACAGCTTCTCGAAGCGGTCGTAATGCGGTTCGAGCTCGTCATAGGTGACGCCGTAGTCCTGAACCGTCATGCCGGGCCGCATCGGCCCGTAGCGCTCGATGTTGTGGCTGGCGGCCAGGAAATCGCTCGGCAGGAAGCGCCAGGTCTGGCCGTTCCAGTGAACGCCCCCGCCGCCGACGCCTTCGCCGGGAAGAAAGGAGCCCCAGCGGCGCATCGGCAGCGCCGTCTGGCTGCGGTTGTTGCGGAAGGTCAGCGTGTCGCGCGCCGTCGACTGGAACATCTCCTTGCGCCAGTACCAGCCCAACTCGTCCTGCGCGACCGTGGTCGGGAAATGGCTCGGCGTGTCGCGCCATCCGCCGCGCTCGATCGCCAGCACCTCCAGCCCGTCTTCCGTCAGCTCCTGTGCCAGGATCGCGCCCGTCCAGCCGAAGCCGACCAGCACCACGTCAACCGGCGGAAGTTTCCGCGCCATGCCTGTCCTCCTTGCCTGCCGCCCTTGCGGGGGTGGGTTCAATCGACGTTCCACGCCGCCCGGCCAGCAAGGCCGACGGGCTCGATCGAGATCGGTTCTCCGTTGTGGTCGAGATAGTCGCGGTAGTCGTAGCGGACGCCCGGAAAGCCCACGAGGCGCCAGCCGATCATGTCGCGGTTGCCGCCGTAGATCGGATCGCAGAAGAAGCCCTCGACGGTGTTGTCCTGCAGCATCCCGAAGAAGTCCGAAGCAGACACGCCGTCGAACTCCAGTTCGTCCTCCTCCATCTGCGTGAGGAGCGCGTCCTGATCCTCCTCGCCGAGATCGGCGAAGGCGGAACCGTCGAAGCGTTCGCGACAATGGGCGTCGAGGGCGGCGATGGCGGCGCGATAGAGCCCGGCGGGAGGATGCGCGCTCTGGTAGCCCTGCGTCTGGAGTCCGGCGGCGAACGGACCCTTCATGTACCAGCGCTCGCCGCGGCCGAACGAGCCGGCCAGCTGGTTGTCGATGAAATCGACGACGCCCGCCTCGCGTGCGCCCGGACCCAGATCGTCGGTCGGGATCAACCGGCCGACCAGCGCATCGACGCAACGCCGTTCGGTGTCCGTGAGGAAGCGCTTTCCATCGAAACCGCGGGGGCTGGGCGATGTGCCGGCTATCCACGGGATGCCGTGGGGAGCGTTCTGGCCGAAGGCGCCCGACACGAGAAGCGATCCGCCGCCGAGGAGCGACGCCACCAGTATCTTCCGTCTCGAAAGTCGCGCGTGAGCCACCCGTCCCTCCATCAACACGATGGTAACAGCGCCGCGGCGAGAAGGTTCCGGGGGGTGCGTTCCAGTTCCTTGCCCATGACGGGACCGAGGCGTCATGGCCGGCGTTCGTGCGTGACGACGAACCGCGGCTGCCCCGGATCACCGCGCAAGCGGTGCACGGTTCGATCTGCGTGCTCCTGCGCATCAGGACGAGGGGAAGGTCACGGTAACGGTAGTGCCGTGCGAGCTTTCGATGTTAAGGGCGCCGCCGAGTTGGGCCACGAAGCCTGCGATCAGGCGGCTGCCCATGCCTTTTCCGCCATTGGCGGGGACGTACCCCGCCCCGTCGTCCTTCACGACGAGACGGGTGCTATCCCCCTCCTGCATCAATTCCAGGTAAAGCCGGCCTTCATCCCTGTTCGCGAATGCGTGCTTGAAGGCGTTCGACACGATCTCGTTGATGATGAGCCCGACGGGCAGCGCCTGGTCCCTCCCGATGCTGATCGGCTCCAATCGTGTTTCGATGTCCACGTTGTTGCTGAACCCGGCCGCGATCTCCCTGACCAGCCGCTCCGCGTAGGGCGCGAGTTCCACGCGGTCGAACTGGTCCGACCCGTAGATCTGCTCGTGCACGGCGATCATCGCCATGATCCGCCTCGTCATGTCCTCCTTGCTGTCTTTCGGCAGCGGCTGGAGCTGCACCAGCGACGACACCGCCTGAAGGTTGTTCTTGACGCGATGGTGCACTTCGCGAAGCAGGAACTGGTTTCTTTCCAGCGCCTGCTCGAGCTCCAGGCGCCTCGTCGCATCCGCCCGCAGCAGGCGCACGATCCAGATCGTGCCGAGAACGAGAAGGCCGATCAGCGGCACGCCGACCGCCAGCCCGGACCGCAGGGGCGCCCGGAAATACTGCAGGGCTTCTCCCCGCTCCACGCCCGTCGTGGCGACAAGCGGCCAGCCGTCGACCTTCCGGTATCCGACGATGCGGGAGAGGCCGTCCGCAGGCGAGACGGCGCTATGGTAAAAACCGTTGGGGGCCGCCGGAAGAAAGGTGGCGAAGAGAGGCGTTCCGCTCAGGTCGATGGCCTGAGCGAGCTGGGGATGCCGCGCCACCAGCCAGCCATCGGCCCGAATGACGGACACCGTCGAGTGGGGTCCAAGCTCCATCGTGCTCCAGAACTCGTCCATGGTGCGGGTCGGAATGGCGATGCTTGCCGCCCCGTGAAACTGGCCGTTCCGCGAGATGCGGCGAGCGATGACGAAGACCTGCTCGCCACTCAGCCGGTCTTCGAGCTGTGGCGAGATGACGACCGGATCGCCGCCCCGCAGCCGCTGGAAATATTCCCGATCCGAAACCTCGATGCCTATCGCCTCGCGAACGCTCGACAGCCGCAGATGGCCCGTCTCGTCATAGACGGAATACTGGAACCCTTCCGGCAGATCGCCGACGGCCTGCCTGATGTCGGCTATCACGCCGGCGGTCGTCCGGATCGGTTCGTCGCCCAAGGTCGCGTCGATGCGCCGAAGGGCCTGGTCGCTGGCTTCGATCATCCACTCGATATGCGCCGCGACGATCTGTGCGGATGACTTGGCCCTCGCCTCCCCCGCTTCCAGGGCTGCGCTGTAGCTCTGCCAGATCATGAGGAAGGCAAGGCCGCCGATCGCCGCCAGCATGGCGATCGCGAGCCATGTGACCGCGAAAGGTGTCGCGATCACGTTGGTCCAGTGCTGCGGCCGGTGAAACTTGCTGGACACGCGAACCCCTCCGGCCACACCTCAACAACACTGCATGGCGGCCGCTTGCATCAATCTACGCTCAGATCGGCAAAGGAGAAAGCGGGATCGCAACCGGATGCGGGATGCCTGCCGCTGTCTCCCATCGGAGGTTTTGCGGCGAAGCGCGAGACGACGCGGCAGTCGTCCGGCATTGCAGCGATGGATGCGACCCTGCCCCCGGATTGGCGCACCCTTCAGTCACGCCGCGCGCTTCAGTCATCCTCCGGCTGCGGTGCGCCGTCTTCCGGTGAAACCGCCGGGGCGATGTCGGTCTGGGGCGGCTCCGGCGGGCTGCCGGTCGTTCCCGGTTCCGCGCCGGCTTCGTCCGGGTCCGCGGCGGCCTCCTGCGTCACCCTGTCGGTGGGGATCGGCTCCGGCGTCACCGAGCCGTCGGCAGACGCCACGCGCCAGACGGTATTGCCCGCGTCGTCGGCGATCAGCAGTGCGCCGGTGCCGTCGATCGCGAGGCCCACCGGCCTGCCGCGCGCCTTATCGCCGTCCAGGAATCCGGTCACCACGTCCTGCGCCATTCCCGAAGGCATCCCGCCGGAGAACGGCACGTAGATGACCTTGTAGCCGTTGAAGGCGTTGCGGTTCCAACTGCCGCGGTTGCCGACGAACGCGCCATTCCGGTACGTCTCCGGCAGAGCGGAGCCGTCGGTGAAGGCGAGGCCGAGCGCCGCGACGTGGCTGGACAGCGCATAGTCCGGCGATATCGCGGTTTCGACCAGGTCGGGCCGAGGCGGGTGCACGCGCTCGTCCACATGCTGTCCGTAATAGCTCCACGGCCAGCCGTAGAATCCGCCTTCGCGCACGGACGTCATGTAGTCCGGAACGAGGTCGGGTCCGAGTTCGTCGCGCTCGTTGACGACGGTCCACAGCACGCCGGTTTCAGGATGAAAGTTCAGCCCGTTCGGATTGCGCAGGCCCGAGGCGAAGACCCTGGACGCGCCCGTCTCGCGGTCGACCTGCCAGATCGCCGCGCGTCCCTTCTCGGCTTCCAGCCCACGCTCGCCGGCATTCGAGTTCGAACCGACCGAGGCATAGAGAAAGCGGCCATCGGGACCGAGGGCAAGATCCTTGGTCCAGTGATGATTGATCGGGCCGCCCGGAAGGGGGGTGAGGAGGGTTGGCCCGGCAGTGATCTCCGTCTCGCCGAGCTGGTAGGGATAGGCGAGGATGGCGTCGGCGGCGGCAACGTAGAGCGTGCCGTCGTGCCAGGCGACGCCAAACGGCGAATTCAGGCCGGTGAGAAGGTCGTTGCGTTCGTCGACCTCTCCGTCGCGGTCGGTGTCACGCAGCAGCGTGATGAGGTTGGTTTCCTGCCCGTTGCCTCCGCCTCCGGCTGCCAGGTCCATGATCCAGCCGCGGATGAAGTCCTTGGGACGGTCGAGAGGCTTGCCGGGCGGCGCCTTCGACTGCACCACGAGCACGTCGCCGTTGGGCAAGGTATGGACCGTGCGGGGGTTTGCGAGATCCCGCGCATAGGCCGTGATGACGAGACCCTCGGGAACCGTCGGCGTCTCCCCATCCTGCCATCCCACCACCTCGGCCACCTTGAGGTCCGGCAGGAGGCTCTGCGAGGGCGCCGGCAACACCGGATCGGGACCGATCTGCCGGGACACGTCGAAATTGTCGTCACCGCAGCCGGCGAGAAGCAGGCAGCCACCCGTGAACGCGAATGCATAGAGGAAGGGGATCCTAGACATGGCGCGCTCCCGGTCGGGCCAGCCCCGGTCGGGCCAGCCATGCCGTGACGATCATCGCGAGCACCGTCGCGGCCGACAGGACGAGCCCATAAGGCACGACGGCCGTCCACCCGTCCGCCGTATGGACGAAGTTGTTGATCGTGGCCAGGACGAGGACGACGATGCCGCCCGCAACCGCAAGCCACGACGGCCTGATCCTGCGGACGAGGCAGTCCGCCACCCGCGCCAGCAGGGCGAGAATGCCGAAGACCAGCCCTGCCAGCAGCAACCACTCGGAGAAATGCAACCACAGCAGGTTCGACGTCCGCCAGTAGGCGATGTCGGTCAGCAGGGCGAGGCTGAAGCAGGCGATCGGGAATGAATGGAAAGTCGCGTGGACCGGATGCAGCGCCAAGGCCGCTGGCGGCAACGGATGGTGGCTCGTCATGAATTTCTCGGCGCGTTTGGGGTTCGACGATCGATACATACGAACAGAAGCGGGGTTTTGTTCCGACCCCGCGGGCTTTTTGCCTCGTGTTCAGGTGGTTGCGGACGGCGGCCGCACTCGATAGCGGATCCGGGCCGTCTTCCTCGCGGAGCCTGTCAGAGCGTTGCGAGCTGCCGGTTCGGGAGGGAGGACGGATAGGCGGCGCGGATCGCCACCTTGCTCTCCAGTGCGGCGATCACGCTGTCGGCGAAATCGGTCTTGTACATCTGCGCCATGCTCCACAGGCCGCCGGGCGTGAACACGTTGATTTCCAGTATCCTGTCGCCGACGATGTCGAGGCCGACCAGGAACATCCCGTCCTGGATGAGCTTCGGCCGCACCGTCTCGGCGATCGACAGCATCCGGTCGGTCACCTTCACCTTGCGCGCCGTTCCGGCGGCGTGGATGTTCGAGCGCACCTCGCCCTTGGCGGGCACGCGACGGAAGGCGGCGTGGCGGCCGTCCCGCTCGAGCGGCCTCCCGTTCATCATGAACAGCCTTACGTCGCCGGCCTTGGCTTCGGGCATGTAGGCCTGCGCGATCAGGTATCCCTCCCCGCTCGCCGCCTCGAATATCTGGTTGAGGTTCGCGTCCCCCGGCGTGTCGATCTTGAAGACGTTCTTTCCGCCCGAGCCCTGCAGCGGCTTGACGATAGCGCCCTTGGGCTGCTGCTCGATGAAGGCGCGGATCTCCTCTATGCTCTTGGAGATCAGCGTCACCGGCCTCACCGCTTCCGGAAAGTCCTGGAAATAGAGCTTGTTCTGGGCCCGCGCCAGCCCGTCGGGGTCGTTGACGACCAGCACGCTGCGGTCGGCCGCCAGACGCCCGAACATCGCGCCGACATGCGCGGCCCAGGGCCGCTCGGCCGCATCCAGCGACGGGTCGTTGCGCAGGAACAGCACGTCGATCTCGCGGGCGTCGATCGTCTTTGTCCTCGTATCGTCGCCCTGAAGATCCCGGTGCAGCGTCTCCGGCTTCTTGTAGCCGGCGCCAGGAACGATGAGCGCCCGCACCAGCAGGCTGTCGTCGGGGCGCAGGACGAAATCGCCGGGCGTGACGTAGCAGATCTCGTGCCCGCGGTTGAGCGCCGCCAGCGCCAGCGCGGTGGTGGTGTAGTGAGGGCCTTCGCCCTCGATCGAATTGACGAAGAACGCGATGCGCATGGTGTTTCCCTCAGCCTGAGATCATGTCGACGGGCGACAGGCCCGCGCGGGCCTTTTCGAGGCGCGGCCCGGCCTTCGGATGGGACAGGAAGGCGGGCCTGGTCCGCGGGGCTCTCAACAATCCCCGCAGGCTCAATTCCTGCATGACGCCGAAATGCCGGGCCGCGATCGTGCCCATCCAGAACGGATCGAGCGAACCTCCCCGGCGCAGGTGATCGAGCACCTCCAGGAGGCCACGCAGATAGATCGCGTCCTTGGCGAGCCCGCCGCCGCGATGGAGCCGCAGGGCGATGTTGAAGGCCGAGGACGCGGCGAAGCCGTGGTCGCGGACAAGCAGGCGGAACGTCTCCGTAAACGACGCACCGCCGAGCATCGCCGCACACGCGACGACGCGGGCCGCGATGAGGCGCAGCCGCGCGGTCGTCAGGCCGCCGACCATATATTCCGCGAAGACGGCGAGGCCCTCCTGCATGCCCTCGTAGCCGGCAAGGCCGGAGCGGAAGAGCCGCAGGCCCTGCGCCGAACCGTTGAACCAGGTGATCAGGTGAACGCCGATCTCGTGGCTGAGCAGCGCCTCGACCCGGCCCCGCGACATGGTCGTGTCGCGGGCGATGAGGAGGCGGTCCTCCACCACCATCATGCCGGGCGGCAGGTCGTCGCGCAGCTCGACGCCGGCGTCGAACTCCGGATCCTCGTGGCGGTAGGCTTCGATCATCGCCCTCGCCTCGCGCACGAGGTCGCTGCTGTCGGCGATGGATTCGGTTCCGCCAGCGGCGGCCCATGCCCGCCCGTCCGCCAGTATCGCTTTCGCCGCCGCAAGCAGTTCCGGCTCCACCGGGCCGTAGAGCGCACGGCCGATCTCCACGAAGCGCGGCGTCTCGCGTGCCAGCAGCATGGAAAGCTGAAGGTCCAGCTCCTGCCGCTTTTCGCGGTAGAGGTCGAAGAGCACCGGATCCTCGAAACGGTCGAAGGCGATCGAGAACAGCTTCCTTTTCTCGGCGTCCGGCCGCACCGTCAGCGGCCGGTAGAGAAAGCGCGGGGCGCGTCCGAACCCGCCCGCCTCGAACTCGCGCCAGGCCGCCCCGGAATTGATCGGCGTCACCGCCAGCAGGAAGTCGAAGCTCGACGCCACCTCGTCCATGGAGCGGTCGGCCCGGCTGACCGCGTCGACGAAGGCCCGGCGGCCGAGCGCGCGATGGGTGGAAAGCGCCAGGGCGCCCGTCGCCTCCACGAAAGCGGCAATCGCCCTCAGGCCGGCGTCGAAGATGTTGGCGACCACCCGTTCACGCAGGTCGGGATAGGTGTCCTCGGACTCCGGCACCCGGTAGATCGGCGCGAACCGCACGGTGACGCGGGCGAACTGCGGAACGAGCGTGGCGCGTTGCGCCGGAATATCCTTTGCGGCGCGGCTCGTGACGATGCGCGGGCTGCGGAACTTTGCCTCGACACCTTCCACGCCCGCCGTGAAAGCCTCGAGCGCCGCATCCGTCTGCGACCCGTGCGTGGCCGACAGGGTGATCTCGAAGGGCGGCAGGAAAGGCGCATCCTCGCTCAGGAATCGGTCGCGTTCCAGTTCGCCGACATCGAGCAGCAGAAATGCGCCGAAGCGCTCGACCATCTCGGAGCCGACCGCCTCGATCAGCGGCAGCGCGCGCTCCGCATCGGGCGCGATCAGGTAGGACGCGTTTGCCGAGGCCACGTCCCGCGCGGCAGGCTGCTCGCGTCCTTCGGCAAGGTGGACGCAGAGAAAAGGCAGCGCGCGGTCGATGTGGAGGCGGCCGCCGTCCGCGAACTCCTCGCGTACGGGCTTGCCGTCCCGGATCGCGGCGAGCGCCGCGGCCACGACACCCTCGTCCGTCATCTGCGGCTTCTCGTCCCGGCCCGGCCTGGCCATCATGCCCCCTCGAGGCTTTCTTCCAGAACGGGCAGCGCGGAGCGGATCATCGCCCGTACCGCATCGAGCGCCTCGCGGTCCGGCTCTCCGGTCCACTCGTCCATGAAGAACTTCTTGAACTCGACGGCGATGGCGCAGCCCGTTCCCGGAAACGCGGCGTGAACGAACCGCGTCTGCTCGCCACGGCCCTCGAAGGCGACGTTCTCGCGAACGTCCATCTTGCGCCCGCGAAACTCGAAGGTGCGCAGCCGTTCCATGAACGGTTCGACGACATGGGCCCAGCGGACGCGATCCATCGAGAAGGTGCCGATGTTGATCTCGGGCGCGCCTTGCGGATCGGCGGGCGCGGCATCCGGTCCGTCGCGGCGGTGGTTGTAGCTGTGGACGTCCAGCACGACGAAACGCCCGTGCCGGGCCTGAAGATCGCCCAGGATCCGACCGAGCATCGCATAGTAGGAATCGTGGAACGCCAGCGATTCCCCGATCGTCTCACGCGACGGTTTCTCCCTCCAGATGTCGAGGCCCCAGGCCTGCTCGGGCGAGAGGTAGATCGCGCCGTCCCTCGGCCGGTTCAGGTCCACCTCGAAGCGCGAGCGATGGCAGACGATGCGGTTGGGCACGTCGCCGATGACATAGCCGGTAAAGGGGTCTTCCTCGCGCAACCGCGCCGCGGCCCCGATCGCCATCAGCGCCTCCACCTGCGCGCTCACGCCATGACCGTCGTGGATTGCCGTGGCGAGCACCGGCGAGGCGCCGCGATGCACGCTCCACCGGCCGCCCTCGCCGGGCGGTGCGTCAGGATGGTCGGGCGCAAGAAGTGTCATGCTCGGATGTCGTCCCTTTCCGCGGACAAGGATCGGCGCTGCTGCGTGAACGTGGAAGGCCGGATTTGGTTCACTGCCGCCGCAGCCGTGCCAGGAACTGCCGCCCGGACTGCCGCCCGGAACGAATCGATGCCGACCGGGTTCGGAATGCACGGGG
>WPCJ01001080.1_pt1 | contig 15206 bp, 13 predicted proteins | sample 5399831 | NCBI WGS metagenome assembly WPCJ01 (sample SAMN12869470, study PRJNA574797) | sludge metagenome | isolation source: wastewater treatment of pH10 | place: China:Beijing | collected 2019-05-20 | reverse complement strand
ATCCTTTCCTATGACATATCGATTATTATGGGGAAGAATATCCAAGAAATTAAAGATGTGAAGGGCTTCTTGCCCAGGTCTGTTGCGTACGCTGAGAGGCTGAATGAAGATTTTGGCGAAGGACTTGCAGGTTTTTATAAGTCCGTCTGGGCTGAAAGAGAAGGCGGCCTCTCCATGAAAAATAAACATCTGATGGTTTTTGCCGTCGCCTGCTCCAACAATAACGTGGAGAGCGCAGTAAAGATCATGGAAAGGCTTCACAAATTCGGAGCCACAAGAGCTGAAATCGTGGATACTATGATGATTGCAGCCTGGACTGGCGGCATTCAGAATTTCACGGATTTCAGTGCAGCAATATTGAAGGAAATGGAGAAGCTGGGCTATTAAAATCCCGTTTCTCTCTTATTTTTTAGATAACTTTTAAATCAGTCTTCTTTATGGAAAAGCGTAAAATCCTTAGGTCTTTAGTTTAGTAGATATAATCGTCAACTTACTTACATTCTACCATTATTGATTCTGCAAACTTATTTCTATTTTTTAATTAATTCTTTCTCGTAATACTTAATTTCATTTTATTGTATTTCAGTTTTGAAACCAGGCTCAAGTTCTGTACCAACTCTTTAATACTGTTTGCACCTAATAAAATATGTAAGACAGCACTCGGAGACTACTGAATGTACTGCGCAACTGAAGGAATGAGCAGGATCTGTAATCCGGTCCTTTATCGAGAAGTCCAGAAAATGGACCAGCTGTGGATCAGGATTGCAGTCGGGATTCCGGTAGTAATCTCATGGTATGGTGCTTACCAGCAGCTCATTCTCAGAAAACCTTTCGGGAACAATCCTGCCCCTGACTGGATGATGCTTGTTTTGCTGGTGGTCTTCGGAGCCATTTTTCCTCTTTTTTTCCATTCCCTTAAAATGAGTACCGAGGTCAGGAAAGAGGGGCTGTATGTCTGTTTTCATCCTTTCCATTTTTCTTTCAGGACCTTTCCGATCAAAACTATCAGGAGTTGTGAAGTAATTACTTATAATCCTATAAGGGACTATGGGGGCTGGGGCATACGTTACGGGCTAAAAGGAACAGCGTATAACGTAAAAGGAAACAGGGGTGTTCTTTTTGAATTTTCGGAAGGGAACAAAGCGAAAAGGCTGATGATTGGATCCCAGACCCCGGAAAAGCTCTCAGAAGCTGTTAACAGGGCAATTAAAATGCAGAATTGAAGACCATCCTGCAGAATTGAAGATCATCCTTGTTTCAGTTTTTATTTTCAAAATTTTGTAGCCGGGGAAATTGAATATTTATCTAAAATCCTGTCTTTATTTCGACACTAGAAGCCCCTGTATTCATAATTTTTTCGGTAACGTTATCTACTTTACTTTATTTTCGCATAATATCTTTTTAATTTTTAATACTTTAGTCAACTTCCCCTTTATGATCTTGTTATTTAAATTAAAATTAATATAGTATTTTCATTTTTTTTCGGAAGATTTATCTACTCAGTTCTGATAGAGAAAAATAGAAGGATTTCAGTCAACAGACCTGCCAGGTTAAAAGTTTTTCAGAAGCAGACGCTTACTATTCATCATTTTCTTTAAAGGGCAGTATTTAAGTAATACAGGTATGCAGTATTCAATGGGAAGTCAGTGAGGGAAGAGTAATGTGCCTGTTTCGTGATAAAAAGAAAATTTACTACGTAAATATTATAAATGTGTATTGGTCAGAGTGCACACCTCGATCATTTAAACGGGAGAGATTATAACGGAACACCCTGAAACAGGTTTAATCTTTCGAGAAGTACAGGATTTGCATAATAATGTCGTTCTGATCTCTGTCCTTTATCCTGCCATTCTTTTATGGTACATCGAGATCCACAGCCTCGTTTTCGGAAAACCTGCCGGGGTTCAGAACATTCCTGATCTTTATTTGCTGGCTCTATGGTTCGTTTTCGGAGTATTCTTTCCTCTCCTGTTCTACAGCACCAAACATATAACAGAGGTTCGAAAGGACGGAATCTATATCCGGCTTGTTCCTCTGAATCCTTCATTTAAGAAAATCCCTATTTATATTGTTGAAGAATGTAAAATTCAGGCATATGAGCCTTTTACAGGGAAGGACTATGTGGACAGGCCCCCCTCCAGAAGGGCAAATTTCGTTGTCATCCTGAAACTCATAACCGGAAAAAGGGTTGTGATCAGTTCAAGAAATCCGAAAGAACTGCACCAGGCAATCATGTCTGCTGTATCTAACTTCTAATTCTAGCTTTTAATTCTAACTTTTTTCTAACTTTTTTCTAACTTTTTAATTCTAACTTTTTAATTAATTTGGAATTCCTCAAAATCTCTTCTGGATTGCCTCAGGATTTTTGTCTCAGGGTATATATACTGCCGGCTTAATATTTATTCTGGATCAGGGAAGGAAATAAATTGGAACCTTTAAGGCAAAAAGCATTTTTTCGAGATAGATACGTGCTTTATAATACCTGCAAGGAGGAAAACATATAGGGGCGGGCACTGGAGCTGGCAGGAAGAGGAGATTTTCCGGCGAAGGGACAGAATTTTTTTACAGAGAGCATGCAGGGAAACCTGTAATAGAACTCGAACTCAAAAGCCTGTTACAGCTTTTTGATTCTTTTGACCCTGCTCCTTTCAGAGAAAAAGACCTCGACCCTGAAGCAGAAGAGTACATCTACAATGCCGTTGATGAATTTTCTCTCAAAAAACCTCTTGAAATCATGATATATCTCCCGTCTGCAGGGATAACTCCGGAAATCGAAAACGACCTTAAAGAAGCCATAAAAAACCATTTTTCCTACAAAAAACTCCTTACCGAAATTGAATTAAAAAGGCTTCTTCATCAGGGAAGAAGAAACCTCATAATAGCCCTTACTTTCCTGTTTCTCTGCTTGCTTGCTATCAGGCTGCTTGCGACCTTTGAAGAAAGCCTTGTGAACACTCTTTTTTCCGAAGGGCTACTTATTATTGGCTGGGTTGCCATGTGGGAACCGGTACATATTTTTCTTTACGGATGGTGGCCAATCGTCCACAAACGCAACATTTACGAAAAAATCATACATATGGAAGTGTACATAGGATTCAGGCCTTCGGCAGGTAAATAAACTTCAGGGCACCTTTTTAAGCCGGATAAAGCCTGATGGTTCACTGCCCGAAATATGAAACTAAAGCCTTATATAGAATATGACAACAGTTTAATTGATAACAGTTTTAATTATATTCATATGAGTTTAAAAAGGCTGCAGACGGTGGATGAGAAATGGATTGGGGATTGGATATTTTCCCGAAAGGTACAGATAATCTTTACAGGAAACTGAATGGAAAACTCATGATAGAACTTGAGCTTCATACTGCAATGCAGCTTTTCAATTCCTTTGACCCTGCTCCTTTTCACGAAAAAGAACTTGATCGGGAAGCGGAAGAGTATATTTATAATACGGTTGGAGAATTTCCTTTAAAAAAACCTCTGGGGATCTTTATATACCTTCCTCCTTCCGAAGCTGATGGAGAAACGGAGCATATCCTCAAAAAAGCGATCAGAAACCATTTTTCTTACAAAAAACTTCTCACGGAGATAGAACTTAAAAAACTTCTCCAGCGGGGAAGGAGAAATATGACAATTGCAACCCTCTTCCTTTTTCTCTGCCTGCTCGTAATCCGGCTCCTATCAACTCTTAAAGAAGGACTGGTACATACCATGCTTTCTGAAGGTTTTACCATCATCGGCTGGGTTGCTATGTGGGAACCTATTAACGTTTTCCTTTACGGCTGGTGGCCTGTTGTGCAAAAAAGGAACATTTACAGGAAAATTCTCAGCATGGATGTAAATATCATAGCTGGCTCCCCAAGCAAAGTAAAACTGTCCGACCCCCGTTTCTCACCGAAAAAAATCAAGCTGAGGGCTGATGATCCGGAATTTTTTCAGTAGCCTTTCATTCGGATATCCGGGCGTCCACAACCACATGCAGGACTCCGGGAGAATACTTCTTAATCTTTCGGGTTTCGAGAACCTCTACTTTTTTTCCCAGTAATTCGGCAGCTTTTTTTACCCTTTCTTCTGGTCTTGTCATTGCAAGGTTTTCAGGCACCGTTTCATGGTAATGAAGAATTCCCCCGTTTTCTTTCAGAGCTTTTATAGCCTGTCCCAGGTAATGGTGGGTTGTTCCCACATATCCCATAATTACCCTGTCTGCCTCCCCTTCTGGAGCAGCCTGAGAGCAGTCTCCGAGAATCGGGATAATAACATCTTCCACACGGTTCAGCCTGATATTTTCTTTCAGGTAGGCAAAGGACTCAGGGTTTATTTCTATCGAGGTAATTTTTTCCGGCTTTGCATGGACAGCCATGGGAATTGAAAAATACCCTATCCCTGCAAACATGTCCACAACAGTTTCACCTGCTCCGAGGAGGCTCATCCTTTTTCTCTCTTCCAGGTTGCCTTTGGAGTACATAACTTTTGTTACGTCCTGCTTGAAAAAGCAGCCATGTTCCTTGTGTATGGTTTCGGTACCGCTGCCCAGAAGAAGCTCTCTTTCTGGCTGACGGAACTGTCCTCCGATTCCTAAATCTCTGACAACACTTTTGCATTTAGGATACATGGAAAGCAGGGCTTCTGCAATCAGAATTTTCTTATTTTCGAGGTTTTCCGGGATGCTGACGATGATGATGTCTCCTAATATATGCCAGCCTGAAGGGACCTGAGCAAGTTCTGTTTCTGAGAGAGAACCTTTAAGGCATTCTTTGAGGGATGCTGGAATTTCCAGAAATTCGGGATTCTCCTGTTCGATTACAGGGAATCCTTCAATTGCTTCACATGCAACCTCTATGACAGGAATTTCGAGAAAAGCGCCTTCTTTTGTCTGAAGTTTCCGAATTTTTCTAGTAATATCCAGAAATTTCCCGGCAATTGCTTTTTCCCTGATTTCTTCTCCTTTTTCAGGCGGAATCCGGATTGCTCTATACATTCGATCTGATGAATAGTGTGCATGGAATTAATGTTTTTTGTTGGAGCCTTCTGTAATCAGGCCAGAATTTCAGGATGAAAAAGGACATATTGAGAAAGAAAATTAAGATATGTGGTAAAGTTCCGGGACTCAATGAGAGGCAAACCAGAGCTGTCGAGAGATTAAAGGAAATAGACCCGGAATGTGAAATTTTCTGGGATTCCGGGATAAAGATTCCCGAATTCATCAAAGGTACCCTTTCGAGACCTTCAACTGAAAGCCCTTAAGATATAGCAATAAGATTCCTGGAAGATTGCAGGGATCTTCTGAAAATGCGGCCCGGAATTGATGAAAATCTGAAACTTTCAAATACAGAGACCAATTTTTTCGAGAAGCCAGGTATGTCCTGCTGCACGCCTGCCGCCAGCTGTATGGAGAAAAAGGGCCCGAATATGCTGCAATTATAAAACGCCCGGGCTGCAGTTGGACTTGGAAAACCGGCAGATGGCACTGAAGGCCTTTTTTTTCTTGAAACGGAGATTTTTCCCGGAATTCTGATCCCGGACGTCTACCCTGAAGGAGTCCTGAGTTCCATTTGTGTTGATGAAGAAGGGCTCATAAAAAACATCGCGTCAGCGTAAACATTGAACACTCCTAACGTTGAACACTCCTATCTCAGGGATTTCAGGGTCGTACTGTTTACTCCTTCGGGAAAAATATATAATTTTCTCAGTTTTTTCTCTCTGCGCAGCACCTGGACAGAACCGGTATTTCAGCTAAAAAAACATGTCATAAGTCAGTACCGCGGCTAAGAAAAATAAATAAAAAATCTGGTGGCCTGTTTTAAATTAAAATACTTTAATATTTTCTTCTGACCACCCGGGCTGATTTATGGCAAGGAATTTCAGGGTGGAATTTCCTGTATTGAATGTGGTTTGAACGGCGCCTGCAGGTATGTATATAAGCTGGTCCATGTGCAGTTCCACCGGAATTCCGTCTATATACAGGATGCCTTCTCCTTCAAGGATATAATGGACTTCGGGGTTTTTCATCAGGTGGGGAGCAATATTTTCTCCGGGCTTGACAATCGAATGAGCTATGCTGTAATCGAGGTCAAGGTTCTGGCCGGGATTTTCAGGGTTCAGCAGCTCCACAGCATGAATATTTCCCGGCTCCTCAAGATACTTGCAGTCGCTGAGGTTTCTGCACATTATATGATCGTCCACATAAAAACTTGAACCCACGATGTAAGACTGCCCTCCGAAGGTAGATTTTTTTACGAAAGTAAGTTTGCGGTAAGTCTCGGAGATGCCCGGATCCTGCCAGTTATAATCTATCCAGCCTTCTCCGCTTTCACTCTTGGCTGCTTTTATAAAGAGTTCACCTATGGGTTTTCCGTCTGCATCAAGAAGCCCTTTCATGTCCTTTCCTTCACTGTCCTTATCCTGAGGACAGACCAGCTGAGTCCCGTTTATTGTCCAGACAAAAACACAGAAGTCATCGTTGTTCCAGGGAGACTCTTCCTCTCTGAATGAAGCAAAAAGTTCTTCTCCCCGTGCATCAAGGAGCCTGACTGTAGCCCTGACTTTATTTTCTATGTCCCTCCTCTCAGTTGCCATTTTACTCTCACCCTGTGCAAGGATAAGAGAGTCCGGAGGTGCAGGTTTCATAACGGCCGGTTCCGAACTTGTGTTCTCTTCTGAGGCATGATCTTTTCCTGCTATTTCTCCTGTTACCCCTGCAGCAGATACACTTACATTTTCATTTTCGGGCTCATCCGCAATTGCTTTCCTCTCGTCGTGAGCCCCACAGGTAAGTATGCCCAGAAAAATGGCAACTGCAAGCATTCCACATATAATCTTTATTAAATCCATATGACTTCCCTATTTTTTAGATTTCTATTCAATATTGAAAAACCCTTAAGAGCCTTTATCAGAATTTTGAAAAGCTTTCGTCAGATCTTCTTTTATATATAGTCATAATAATTATCACAGGTGTTATTTTATTTTTTCACTATGTTGTTTGGAAATTGTTTGAAGAAACCCTGTTTACTAAATCCCGGATAATTTTTAAGGGATAATTTTTAAGTGATCTGAATTTTTCATGGCTTTAGCTTGCAAATCAATAATTTCTTTATAACTTCACAATTCTTTTAAATTCTGGTTCTTTTAATCTCTCTACATTATGTTCAAGCCTTAATAACTTTATATCGATTTTATCCGAAAATTATGGAACGCAGGACTAAGCAAAGAAAAAACAAAAGATGTAATAAGATCTAAATATAAAAAATGGAAAAGATGCAAACAGGTGTAAAAATAAAAAACAGGTTAATAAGCGTAAAAAATGAAAGGTAAGTAAATAAACGAAAAATGAAAAACAGTTAATAAATGTAGAAAAATGAAAAATATTTAAAAAGGGGTAAAAATGCCGGAACACTATAACCTTATTTCCTGGAACGTAAACGGCCTCCGGGCCGCTGTTAAAAAAGGCTTCCTTGACCTTTTGCTCGAGCACCGGTTTGATATTGTATGCGTTCAGGAGACAAAAGTTTCTCAGGATAAGCTTCCTCGAGAAGTTAAGAACATCCAGGGTTACTATAATTATTTTGTTTCCGCAGAGCAGAACGGTTACAGCGGGGTCGGAACTTTTTCAAAAAATAAACCCATTAAGCTCGAAAAAGGTATGGGCATCGAGGTATTTGACAGGGAAGGCCGCTTTCTGAGGACCGACTACGAAGATTTCGTCCTGCTTAACATCTACTTCCCTAACGGCAAAGCTTCTCAGGAACGCCTGGGATATAAAATGGCTTTTTATGATGCTTTTCTGGACTATGCAAATGCCCTTAAATCCGAAGGTAAAAAGCTTGTAATCTGTGGGGACGTGAATACAGCCCACAAAGAAATTGACCTTGCCCGCCCGAAACAAAACGAAATGATTTCAGGATTTCTCCCCGAAGAGCGGGCATGGATGGATAAATTCCTTGCAGCCGGATACCTTGATAGCTTCCGCATGTTCAACCCTGAAGGCGGTAACTATTCCTGGTGGTCAATGAGAACCGGCGCACGCAGCAGAAACGTCGGCTGGCGCCTGGATTATGTTTTTGTCAGCGAAAATCTCAGAGAAAACGTGAAATCTGCCTCTATTTACCCTGAAATTATGGGTTCGGACCACTGTCCTGTAGGGCTGGAACTGGAGTTTTAAGTTAAATCTATTTTAATCTTTATTTTTAAGGGTTTATCATTTTTTACTCGGGTTGCAGAACTTATGCCTGATTAAAATTTGTGCTTGATTAAAACTTATACTTTATCTGGACTGGTGTTTTTTTAGGATTTATGCCTGACTTATAAATCCTGATTGAGCATCCTTTTTAATTCCGCAATATTTCCCAGGATTTTTCCTTCGAGTTCCTCTATTTTTTCAATGATAATCTCGGGCTTTTCGTACCTGATTTCTTCATACTCGATTTCTTTGTACCTGGAAATCGAAAGATCGTAATTATTAGCTTTAATTTCTTCGGCTGGCACGTAAAAGCATTTTCCTTTTCTATCGGTCGGGTTTTCTTCTCTACGGTTTCTGAATCTTTCGATGATATCCGGGATATCTCCTTTTCTGTCAAGTGGAGTTCGTTTATCATCCAGGGAATAGCCGTCGGCTTCCATATCATAGAACCAGACTTTTTCCGTATTCCCGCCGTTTGTAAAGATGAGCACTGCAGTTGAGACTCCTGCATACGGCTTGAATACGCCCGAAGGCATGGAAACTATTCCTTCGAGCTGACATTTTTCGAGCAGGAGCTTTCGGAGGTCCCTGTGAGCATTCGAGCTTCCAAAGAGCACGCCGTCGGGAACGATTACGCCGCACTTACCTCCGATTTCGAGCATCCTGTACATTTTTTCTACGAAAAGGAGTTCGGTTTTTGTTGTGCCAAGTGTCAGCCTGTCATTGATGTCGTTTTTATCAATGCTCCCCTTGAAGGGCGGGTTTGCAAGAATGACTGTAAATGCTTCTTCTCCGCTGTACTGGTTTGAGAGCGTGTCGGTAGATTCGATATGAGGGGCTTTAATTCCGTGCAAAACCATGTTCATGAGCGCAATCCGGACCATAGTAGAGTCAAAATCAAAGCCGTAGAATGTGTCCTGGTGCAGCTTATCCCATGCGTTCTGCTCGGTTATATGGTCTCCGATAAGGCCGTGCCAGTCCCCTTCCTCGTCTTCTGTCACCATATCGGGACTTGTGTACTTTTTGAGGATATACCTGTAAGCAGTAAACAGGAAACCGGCAGTCCCGCACGCAGGGTCGCAGATCCTGTCATTGACATCAGGGTCTACAAGCTCGACTATCATCCTGATTATGTGCCTTGGAGTCCTGAACTGCCCGTTCTTGCCTGCGGTTGCGAGCTGGCTTAAGAGATATTCGTAAATGTCTCCCTGCACATCAGAAGTCTGTCCCGAAATGTCGAGCTCGTCAATGATTCCTACGGCCTCCTGTACAAGAGAAGGTTTCGGGATAATGAACACGGCATCTTTCATATGCTGGGAAAAAAGCGTCTTCTCCCCATCATGAATATTCTTGATAAACGGAAACACGACATCTCTGACATGCTTAAGCATCTCCTCAGCAGATTTGTGTTTCCATTCCGACCACCTGCACTCCTCGTGCCCTTCAAAAATAGAAATATAAGCCTTTCCGGTAGCATTCGCCCGCCTCTGCTCCAGCACGTCCATATCCTCAAGCCTTTTCATGAAAATGAGGTACGACATCTGCTCAATGGACTGCAAAGGGTTGGACAGCCCGCCGCTCCAGAACCTATCCCAGAGGGCATCTATTTTTGACTTTTTTTCGGGTGGGAGTCTCATGTGATCACTTGTTTTTTACTTGTTTTTTGGTTCGTTTTTAACCTGTTTTTTTAACTTGTTTTGAGCGTTAGTTTCGGGTGTTGTGTTTTAAATGTTGTGCTTTGATATAAAAGAAGAGCCTGAGGTTATTCTGTCTACCTGAAAGCAAGATCTAAACCTAAAAATTAGGTTTTTTCATTCAGTTTTCTTTTCATTGAGTCTTCTATTGTGCAGAACTAAGTGTCTGTCTGGAAATAGCTGCTTGTTGCTGGGAAATCGTGAAGCAGTTGAGAATTTCATGCATGTCGAGTGTTTCTTACCTGAGATATTATGAAGTTTACCGTTTTTGCAGGAACTTCTGGAAGATACATTTAATTCTAATACTCTGAGCTCCAAATTACCTTTATGTCCAGGCGGCTCGTAGATTTAACAGTCAGGGAATTGATGAATGCATCCACTCTTTTTGAAAAGGAGAAATATGAAAAGGCACTTGAGAAGCTTAATAAAGCTGAAAAACTGGCGGAAAAGGCAAAAAGTTCGGACCTTATGTGCCGTGTTCTGCTCCACAAAGGAGAGGTTATGGATTCCATGGATTATCCAGAAGAAGCTCTGGAGCTGTATGAAAAAGCTCTGGATATTTCATCACGCCTTTTTTTAAATGAACCCCAGGATTCCTCCTATCAGAAATGTCTTTATAATTCCATTGGTCTCATTGGAACTAATCTTGAAGATAGAGATAGTTTTTCGGCAGCAGAGAAGTCTTATGGACGTACAAATAAATTATTTGATGGGATAACTGATGAATATAATAAACTGATTGCGGAGCAGCCTGAAAACTCTGAGTATTTGTTGAATTATTTAAAAACCCTGAAAAATATTGGTGCTTATTTTTTAATTATCGGTCAACCTGAAAAGCAAATCCCGCTTACCAACAGTACCCTGGAAACTTTCAGAAAAATATTAATTCTCCAGCCCGAAAATCCGAATATTTTAGAGCAGCTGGATTTATTTGTGAGGAAACTTGGAGAAGAATTTCTGGAAAATGAGCTTTTTGAAGATGCGAAAAAACTCTATGACCAGTTACAGGAGATTTACAGGAGTCTTCTTGAAAAATACCCAGATAACGAGATTGTAATTCATTATTTTATTTTCTCATATGGGTATTTAGGAGACCTCCAGTCGATACAGGGATACCCTGAAAAAATGGAAGAAACTTACCTGCAGGCTCTTTCAATAGTAGAAGATAACTTACGCAAAAACCCTGAGGACGCTGCATTTCTTGTTAACAGAGGTAAAATTTACGAGGAAATCGGGCTCAATTATTCGGAATCCGGAGACCCCGAAAAAGCAAATTCGTTCTATGAAAAAGCGCTCGCAAACTTTGAAGGTATGACAGGAAAGTACCCGGATGACCAGGATTATCAGTTTAAACTTACAGAAACTTTCGGCAACCTTGGGAAACTTTTTGCAAAAATAAAGCGCATCGAGAAAGCAAAACAATGCTATATGTATAAGATTAAAATTTATGAGTCCCTCTTCGAAAATGGTCCCGAGGATGAAGACCTCAAAATGGAGATTATCGATACCTTCACGCAGATAGGGAACCTCTATGCTGAAGCAGGAGATAGGGATCAAGCAAAAGAATACTATGAAAAGGCGATTGAAGGATATGAAATGCTGCTTTCCGAAAACCCGGAGTCAACTGATTTTGAGATTGGCATTTCGGACGTCCTCACGGCTCTTGGGGACATGTATGCAAAAGTGGAGCATGAAGATGTGGAATCCGAAGACGAAACCGAAGATGCAGAATTTGAAATTGCCAGGGAATACTACGAAAAAGCCCTCAAACTAAACGAAAAAGAATTTGGACGATATCCTGACGATTCAACATGCCAGGATGAGCTTGTCAGGACACTGGGCAAAATTGGAGATTCATTTGCAGCTCAGGAAAGGTACATTGATGCAGTTCCATATTACCGGCGCATTATCGAGATCAAGGAACAGGCGGTAAGAGATAATCCCGTCGAATGGATCTATATAATGACTCTTACTAATTCTCTGTATCAGTTAGGGTATTTATATGGACAAATAGGGGAAATAGAACTGGAGAAGCAACAATATTCAAAGGCGGAGGAACTTTTCTCAAGATTATTACACGATGAAAAAATCTCCCTTCCGGTAAAGCAAATCCTGGCTTTTGATGTGCAGGGCCGTGGAATAGACCTTCTTAATTCCAGGAAATACGACAGCGCGAAAGGAGCCCTTGACCTTGCCCTTGAATTCTTTGAAAACGAGTATGAAAAAAACCCGAAAGAGCCGGAAAACTATCCTTTCATATGTGAAGCACTTCACCAGAGTGGAAGGCTGCAACAATCCCTGGAGAACTTTGAGGAAGCGGCTAAAATCTTTGATTCACTGCTCCCAGCAGTGGAAAAATTGCTCGAATCAAATCCCGAAAATCCCGAAAATGCCGAATACCGGGAAAAAGCAGGAATCAATTATACCGATGCCGGGGAAGTGTATTATCTTATCGAGGAGTATGAAAAATCTAAGCAGTCCTTTAAAAGAGCCCTGGACATAAATGAAGTCCTCCTTGATGAAGAACCGGATAACCCCATATATAAGATAAACCAGGCGGAAACATTCGGGAAATACGCAAAGTTACTCTCAAAACTTGGAAGGAATGAGGAAGCAGACGATTACAGTACAAAATCCAAGGAAATATACAGGAAACTGGCTGAAGAGGACTGTGGCGAAAAGGATACTGATGAATAAAAAATGAAATTTAAAAACCATGTAGACCTGTGATGTTATGCACAAAACCTTCAGAGAATTTAACGGCAAAACCTATATGCTCGATGAACTGAGCTATTTCGGGCTTGAAAAATCCGATGCCGAGAAAAGAAAAGCCATGATTAAAAAGAGCGGGCTCGGAGTTAGATGCATAAAGAAAGCAAATGGCAAATACGTAGTATACCGCGAATATACCGGCGATATAAATGAAGAAGACGGCTCTTCGCTGTTTAGAATTGGTTGAAAAATAGTTACTCAGTTATGGGTTCCTATGCTTAACTTTTTCATATTAATCTCTAATGCACTCATAGTAAAATATTTTTTCAAAATGGTAAATTCCTAAATATTTCGTTCTTCAATTTTTGTATTGATTTTTCGGAAGGAAAGTCAGGGATTCTTTTCTCGTAAAAACTAACAGATTCATTTATCAGGTTTCTATGGTCTGAAATATATTTTGGGAACCTTGAATCCAGGGTAAATGTGTAAGCCCAGTCTTCTTCCGACCTTATAGACCTTCCAATACTCTGGCATACTGAAATAGCAGTTCTGTATTTATAAAAAATATTGTTTCTGAAGAGACTTCTGGTTTGTGCAGATGTAAGCATTTTTAAAATACCTGGCAATTGCAATAGACAGCGCAGTTTTTCCCGAACCTGTCGGAGCCTGAATTATAAAATTGATTTTTCCCCTGTCAGGGCCTTCCTGAATTTTATCTAAAACGTATCCCTGATGTCCCCTTAACTCTCCATGCGGGAAAAAGTCTTTGATGACTATATATATTCCAGTTTAAATTTATACCTGCTGTACTTATTTATATAGTAAATATGAAACGATATATATACATATGGATAAGAGGCTGCCAGAATCACCTACCTCACAGGACATCACTGCGCTGAAGTTATCTTCAGGTAATTCGGGTAATTAGAGTAAATCGAGAATTTGTTTTTCCATTTTCACTTAATTCTAAATAATCCTAGTTCCAATTTATCTACATGTCCAGACAGGCTGAGGATTTAATGGTTAGGACTTTAAGTGATGCATCTTCTCTATTTGGAAAGGAGAGGTACAAAAAAGCCCTTGAAAAACTTGATAAAGCCGAAAAACTGGCGGAAAAAACAAAGAGGACGGACATCCTGTGCCGTGTTCTACTGCAAAAGGGAGCGGTAATGAATTCCATGGGTAAGCCGGACGAGGGCCAGGACCTGTACGATAAAGCCCTGGATATTTACAGGACTTCCAATTTAAATGAGCAGGAGAGTTCGGTTCTTAAACATACCCTTTCGAATACCTTTAGTGAGCTTGCAAAACACTTTAAAATGGTAGACAGTATCGAGAATGCAGAAAAGTGTTACTTGAACGAAATAAAGGTCTATGAGATCCTTCTGGAGAAGGACCCCGAAGATGAGGATTCAAACCTGGAAATTGCCAGAGTTTTCAAAGCTATTGGAGATCTATATGAGTATTTTAAGCCAGAAAAGATGGATCCCGAAACTGAAAGGCAGTATTACGAAAAAATTCTGGACATAAGGGAGAAAGCATTTGAGCTGCTTCCTGATAGTGAGACCTATATATATGACCTGGCCCATGCCCTTGGAAAACTTGTTGATTACTATATAATTCGACAGGACTATAAATCCGCGATTCAATTTCAAGAGCGTGTTGTTGAGGTCATGGAGGAACTTATTGATCTTCTGGCAAACTGGAAGGACCTGAAAGCCAAGAGCAATGCCTATGATAAACTGGGTTCCCTTTATGCGGAAATTGGAGAAGAGGAGCTCGCACAGGAGCAGTATTCAAAAGCCCTTGAATATTATGGGATGATTTTTGATGACGAACTCTGGCCCTTTTCTGTTAAGGCGACGCTGGCCTCCGAACTCATGGAACGCGGAAAGACCCTCCTCCTTTTAAAGAAATACGAGAGTGCGAAAGAATCCATGGATGTGGCTCTCGATTTCCTTGAAGGAGTAGATAAAGAAGAAATGGAAGACAGCACAGAAGAATCCCTGGACCTGGCCTCTGTTATTCTTGGAGAAGGATATGAGGAAGAGTCGGAAGACTCTGGCTATCTGGCAGAGTTGGCTGGAATTTTCAGGGAGTATGCAAAAACTCTCTCAGACCTGAACCGGAATGAAGAAGCAGAGGAGTTTACTGCAAAATCGGAAAAAATATTGAGGAAACTGGCTTAAGAGGGTAATGGAGATTCATAAACTTTCTCCAACATCCCCTTCAAATATTCCAGAAAAACCGGATTTCATGGGTTTAAAGGTAAGGAAATATCCTTCTACTCCAAAAAAGGTTTTTAAATTCACCTGGGATCGAAAACCTCCGCCAGCTTGTCTGGCGGCCCTGCACAAAAAAGAAGTTGAAAGAAGAAGGAATAAAAAAGTGGAAAACAGGAAAAAGAAGATTTAAAAAGCAAAGATGAACGATAAAACCTTAATGAGTTATTATTTGCCTATTACTTCTCTTTTTATCTTTATTTCTTCTTTTTTATCATTTTGGGAAAGGCCGCTCTCCTTCGTCGAGCGTGACAAGAACGGTTCGATAAAGCTAATACGGTTTTAAGGGTCAGAGTTCAAGATTCAATTTCTTACAATTCATGCTTATGAAACCAGTTTCCC
>WPCJ01073857.1_pt1 | contig 15242 bp, 13 predicted proteins | sample 5399831 | NCBI WGS metagenome assembly WPCJ01 (sample SAMN12869470, study PRJNA574797) | sludge metagenome | isolation source: wastewater treatment of pH10 | place: China:Beijing | collected 2019-05-20 | reverse complement strand
GGCCCGAGCGGCAGGCCTTCCGCATCGCCGGCGAGGCGCTGGGCTTCGGTCTCGGTAGCCTGTTCGCCCTCATCGACCCCGCCCCCGTGGCGCTGGTCGGACTGAACGCGGCCGCCTTCGACCTGATCGAGCCGGCGCTGCGCGAGGCGATCGCCAGGACCGCCGGCGGCCATCATTCGGGCTCGATCAGCTTCAGCATCGAGCCCGACCAGATCGCCCTGCTGCGCGAAGGCTGCGCCATGCGGGCGCTGACCCATGTCGACCACCAGATCTTCGCCTCGGGCAGGTCGGGCACGGAAGGCGCCGACCGGTCTCAGTCTTCCCTGATGGCGTAGCCCGAACCGCGCACGGTGCGGATGACATCCGGCATGCGACCGGTGTTGACCGCCTTGCGCAGCCGCCCGACATGCACGTCCACCGTGCGCTCGTCGATATAGATCGTCTCGCCCCAGACATTGTCGAGCAGTTGCCCGCGCGAGAACACCCGGCCGGGATGCTGCATCATGAATTCCAGCAGGCGGAATTCGGTGGGGCCGAGCTTGATCTCGCTCTTCTTGCGGTAGACGCGGTGCTGCTCGCGGTCGAGCACGATGTCGCCGACCTTGAGCACCGAGGACAGCACCTCGGGCTTGGCCCGGCGCAGCAGCGCCTTCACCCGCGCCACCAGCTCGGGCATGGAGAACGGCTTGACCAGATAGTCGTCGGCCCCGGTCGAGAGGCCGCGCACCCGGTCGCTCTCCTCGCCGCGCGCCGTCAGCATGATGATCGGCAGGCGCTCGGTCTGCTCGCGCATGCGCAGCCGCCGGCACAGTTCGATGCCGGAGATCGCCGGCACCATCCAGTCGAGCACCAGAAGATCGGGCACGTTTTCCTGCAACCGCAACTCTGCCTCGTCGCCGCGCGTGACGATCTCGACCTGATAGCCCTCGGCCTCGAGATTGTAGCGCAGGAGCACGCCCAGCGGCTCCTCGTCCTCGACCACCATGATGCGGGGTGCGATCATGCCTCGTCTCCTCGAAACACTCAGGCCGCCGGCACCGGCACGCCGGTCTCGTCCTGCTTCGGCCGATGCGCCGGCAATTGCTCGCCGGTCAGCACATAATAGGCATTTTCGGCGATATTGGTCACATGATCGCCGATCCGTTCCAGATTCTTGGCGCAGAACAGCAGATGCGTGCAGGCGGTGATGTTGCGCGCATCCTCCATCATGTAGGTCAGCAACTCGCGGAACACTGACGTGTATTTGACGTCGATCAGTTCGTCCTCGTCGCGCAGCCGCACCAGTTCCTCAGGATTGCGCGCGCCATACTGGTCGATCACGCCCTGCACCTGCTCCAGCACCAGTTCGGCCATGTCCTCGATGGAGCGGGCGAGGCCGCGCGGCATCGCCGACTTGCCCACGGCATCGACCCGCTTGGCGATGTTCTTGGCGAGGTCGCCGATCCGCTCCAGATCGCCGGCCATGCGGATGGCGCCGACCACGGCGCGCAGGTCCTGCGCCATCGGCTGGCGCTTGGCGATCAGCGTGATGGCGCGGTCGTCCAGGGTGCGCTGCAAGCTGTCCATGACGGCATCCTCGGAAACGACGCGCTGCGCCAGCGCCGTATCGGGAACGATCAGGCTCTGCGTCGCCTCGTCGACCATCGACCGCGCCAGACTGACCATGTCCCGCACCAGCCTTTCGATCTCCTGCAGATCGTCGTCGAAGGCGGTCACCGTATGGGCACCCATCATCCAATCCTCATCTGTTGGAACGCCAGCGCACTCAGCCGAAACGGCCGGTGATGTAGTCCTGCGTGCGCTTGTCGTCGGGGTTGGTGAACATCTTCTCCGTCGGCCCCTCCTCGACCAGATTGCCGAGATGGAACATGGCCGTGCGCTGCGAGACGCGCGCCGCCTGCTGCATGGAGTGGGTGACGATGACGATGGTGTAGTTCTCGCGCAGCTCGTCGATCAGCTCCTCGACGCGCGCCGTGGCGATCGGGTCGAGCGCCGAGCACGGCTCGTCCATCAGGATCACCTCCGGCGACACGGCGATGGCGCGCGCGATGCACAGGCGCTGCTGCTGGCCGCCCGACAGGCCGGTGCCCGGCTCGTGCAGCCGGTCCTTCACCTCGTTGAACAGGCCGGCCCGCTTGAGGCTCGATTCCACGATGGCGTCCAGTTCGGTCTTGCTGCGGGCAAGGCCGTGGATGCGCGGCCCGTAGGCCACGTTCTCGTAGATCGACTTCGGGAACGGGTTCGGCTTCTGGAACACCATGCCGACGCGCGAGCGCAGCTCGACCACATCGATGTTGCGATCGTAGATGTCCTCGCCGTCCAGCGTGATCCTGCCGACCACGCGGGCGTTGTCGATGGTGTCGTTCATGCGGTTGAGGCAGCGCAGGAAGGTGGACTTGCCGCAGCCGGACGGGCCGATCAGCGCCGTCACCTGGTTCTGGCGCACCAGAAGGTCCACGTCGAACAGCGCCTGCTTGTCGCCGTAGAAGACGCCGACCTTCTCGCCCCGCATCTTGACGGTTTCCGGGGCGGCGGCCGTCCTGTCGTTCACTGCGGTTTCGATGCTTGCTTCGCTCATGATGTTCACGGGTGTTGTTTCCTTGATCTACCAGCGCCGTTCGAAGCGCCGGCGCAGCAGGATTGCGGCCAGGTTCATCGCGGCAAGGAAAAGCAGAAGGATGATGATGGCGCCGGAGGTGCGTTCCACGAAGGCGCGCTCGGCCTCGTTGGCCCACATGTAGATCTGCACCGGCAGCGCGGTAGCCGGGTCCATCGGCGTCGCCGGATAGTCGGCTACGAAGGCCACCATGCCGATCAGCAGCAGCGGCGCGGTTTCGCCCAGCGCCTGCGCCAGGCCGATGATGGTGCCGGTGAGGATGCCGGGTGCGGCCAGCGGCAGCACGTGGTGGAACACGGTCTGCATCTTGGAGGCGCCGATGCCGAGCGCGCCGGCGCGGATCGATGGCGGCACCGCCTTGAGCGCGGCGCGGGTGGCGATGATGATCGTCGGCAGCGTCATCAGCGTCAGCACCAGTCCGCCGACCAGCGAGGCCGAACGCGGCAGGCCGGCGAAGTTGACGAACACGGCAAGGCCGAGCAGGCCGAACACGATCGACGGCACCGCGGCGAGGTTGTTGATGTTGACCTCGATCAGGTCGGTCCACCGGTTCTTCGGCGCGAACTCCTCCAGATAGATGGAGGCGGCGACGCCGATCGGCAGCGCCAGAACCAGCACGATCAGCATCATGTAGAGCGAGCCGATCAGCGCCACGCCCATGCCCGCCGTCTCCGGCCGGCTGGAGGCGCCGAAGGTGAACAGGCCGCGGTTGAAGCGCTCGACCATGGCGCCGTCGGCGCTTAGCGTCTTCATCCAGCCGACCTGCTTGTCCTTTACCTTGCGCCGCGATTCGGGAACCAAAAGATCGATCTGGCCCTTGTGGGCGGAATCGACGTCGGCGGCGGCCAGCACCCACACGTCACGCGTGGTGCCGATGATCGAGGGGTCTGCGATGACCATGTTGCGCAGTTGCGTGCGCACGCCTTGCGAGATCATGCCCGACAGCAGGCGCAGATCGGCCCTCGCCTCCGGCGCCTCGACATCGATGCCGAGCCTGGCGGCCAGCGAATTGCGCGCCAGCAGCGGATAGTTGGCGGTGGACAACACGGCCGGATCGCTGGCCCGCTTGCCGTCGGGATCGATCACATCGGCGTCGAAGGTAACGGGCAGGCTGATCGAGGTCTGCCAGAAGGCGGTGTAGCCGCCCCGGATCACCGTAAACAGCAGCGCCGCCAGGAAGAAGATGCCGATGCCGATGGCGACAAGGCCGTAGAGGCGGAACCGGCGCTCGGCGCGGTAGCGGCGCTTGAGGCCGATATCGCGGCGGGGCGGCGCCACCGCATCCGCAACCGCGCCTTGATCGAACGGGATGTCGGTCATTCGTACTGTTCCCGATATTTGCGCACGATGTAGAGCGCCAGCACGTTCATGCCGAGCGTGATGACGAACAGCGTGATGCCGAGCGCGAAGGCGACCAGCGTCTGCGGCGAGGTGAATTCGAGGTCGCCGGTGAGCTGATTGACGATCTTGACGGTGATGGTGGTCATCGCCTCGCCCGGGTTGATGGTGAGGTTGGCCGCGACGCCGGCCGCCAGCACCACGATCATGGTCTCGCCGATGGCGCGCGAGGCGGTGAGCAGCAGCGCCCCGACGATGCCCGGCAGCGCCGCCGGCAGGATGACGTTGCGCACCGTCTCGGAGCGCGTCGCGCCGAGCCCCAGCGAACCGTCATGCAGGGCGCGCGGCACCGCGCTGATGATGTCGTCGGACAGCGACGACACGAAGGGGATGAGCATGATGCCCATGACGAGGCCGGCGGTAAGCACGCTCTGCGCCATGATGAGGGGCTGGCCGCCGGCAAGGGCAGCCGAGATGTCGCGCAGCAGCGGGCCGACCGTCACCAGCGCGAAGATACCGTAGACGATTGTAGGAATGCCGGCGAGCACCTCGAGCACCGGCTTGACCACCGAGCGCACCTTCCGCGAGGCGTATTCGGACATGTAGATGGCGGCGAACAGGCCGACCGGCACGGCGAACAGCATCGCCACCAGCGCGATGTAGAGCGTGCCGGCCAGCAGCGGGATGAGGCCGAACTGGCCGGTCGCACCGCCCGAGCCGGCGGCGGCGAAGCGCGGGTCCCACACCGTGCCGAAGAAGAAGTTGGACAGCGGCACCGACTGGAAGAAGGCCAGCGTCTGGAACAGCATCGACAGCACGATGCCGACCGTGGTGAGGATGGCGACGGTGGACGCGCCGATCAGCCCCCACAACATGACCCGCTCGACATTGTTGCGGGCACGGCGGCGCAGCGTGATGCCGGACAGGCCGAGCCAGGCGCCCGCCAGCGACAGAAGCACCGCAATGATGCCCGAATAGCGCACCGAGGCATCGGTCATGGAATTGTAGGTTTCGGCGGCGGGGACCATGTAGGCCTCGCCATTGGAGGCCATCGCCACGCCCTTGGTGGCAAACAGTGCCTTGAGGTCAGCCTGTCCGGAGCGTACCTGCTCCAGCTCGCCGGTGTTGAGGCGGCGAAGCCCGGTTCCGATCGTATGGACGGTGCCCATGGTGAGCGAGCGGTTCACGTCGGAGGCGGTGCGCACCTGCTCGGGCAGGCTGCGCCACACCGCGCCGTCGATGTAGAGCGGGCTCGCCACCTTCCAGATGGCAAAGAAGATGACGGCGGGAAAGATCGCCAGGATGAGCGCATAGGAACCATGGTAGCCGGGCAGCGAGTGCTGCTTGACGCCGGCCTGCGGCTCCAGCCGCGTCGCCCGCAGCCGCGCCACGAGATAAGCCGCGACGCCTATGGCGAGGATGACGGCAAGGACCCAGGAAACGCTCATGAAGTGTGTCCGGTTGGCTCTGTTCGCTGCACACCTGAAAGGGAGCGGGGCGCGGCAGGCGCGCCCCGCGCCGGATCGTTACATGGTCTTGCCGGCCTCGAAGGCCGCGCGCTGCTCGTCGCGTTCCGCGTCGGGCGCCGACACCAGGCCGTATTCGGCCAGCGGGCTGTCGGGGCCGACCATCTCGTCGGCGAGGAAGAAGTTCACATACTCCTTCAGGCCGGGCACGACATCGAGATGCGCCTTCTTCACGTAGAAGAACAGCGGCCGCGACACCGGATATTCGCCCTTGGCGATGGTCTCGACGGAGGGGCTCACGCCCTCGACGGTGGCGACCTTCAGCTTGTCGGCATTGTTCTCGTAGAAGGCGAGGCCGAACACGCCGACGCCGGTCTTGTTGGAGTCGATGCGGGCGAGCGTCTCGGTGTAGTCGCCGTCGATGTCCACGGCCTTGCCGTCCTTGCGCACCGCGATGCAGGCGGCAGCGGCGGCCTTGTCGTCGGCGCCGGCGGCCTTGATGGCGTCGAGCGCGCCCGAAGCCTTGCAGCCCTCGGTCATCAGCTTCTCTTCGAAGACTTCGCGGGTGCCGTGCTTCTCGCCGGGAATGTAGGCGGCGATATCCCAGTCGGGCAGCGCCGGGTTCACTTCGTTCCACTTGGCGACCTTGTTGTCGACCAGCTTGCCGTCGACGACGACCTGCGCGGCCAGCGCCTTGTAGATGTCCTGCGCGGTCAGGGCCCAGTCGGGACCGTTGATGTCGGTGGCGAAGACGATACCGTCATAGCCGATGCGCACTTCCTGGATCTCGGTCACGCCGGCATCGGCGCAGGCCTTGACTTCCGATTCCTTGATCGGGCGCGAGGAATTGGCGATGTCGATGGTGTTTTCACCGACGCCCTTGCAGAATTCCTTGAGGCCGCCGGAGGAGCCGCCCGATTCCACGACCGGCGTCTTGAAGTCGGAGAAGGCTTCCGAGAAGTTCTCGGCAACGATCTTGGCGTAGGGAAGAACGGTCGACGAACCGGCGATCTGGATCTGGTCGCGCGCCGAGGCGAAGCCGGCCGTGGCGGCCAGCGCGAGCGCCGCAACCGACGCGGTGAGAACGTATCTTTTCATGTGGCCTGCTCCTGTTCGCAAGGTCTCTGGCAGCGCTTCCTTAGCGCCCGGTCTGGCCAATAGACCCCGTTTATTACAGTCGCATGACAGTTTGGTGTCAGTCCGATTAAGCTTTGCGAAGACCGCCGGCGCCGGCCTTTCGACCGGAGCGGCAGGCCCTGGGCTGAAGCATCGGAAGAGAAAGTGGAATCCGGTTTTTTGGCAAAACCATAACCGCCGCCGCGGCGCTTTGCTGCCGCCCTAGCCGCGTCCGGTTTCCTGCTGCGCCTGTCCGGCACCCGGCGCGCGGCCGAGCCAGCGTTCCAGCTTGGCCATCAGAGCCCGGGGACTGACCGGCTTCGGCAGATAGTCGTCCATGCCGCATTCGAGGCACCGCTCCCGGTCGCCCTTGAGCGCATGGGCGGTGACCCCGACGATCGGCACGTGCGGACCGTCGACGCCCCCGATCTGGCGGATGCGCCTGGTCGCCTCGTAGCCGTTCATCAGCGGCATGGAGACATCCATGAGGATCATGCGCGGCCGCAGGTTCTGGAACGCCCCGACCGCAAGCTGGCCGTTGGCGACGATCTCGAAACTGTAGCCGCTCTCGGACAGGATCTGCGTGAAGACGAGCTGGTTCACCTCGTTGTCCTCGGCCACCAGGATATCGAGGCCCCCGTCCCGCACCGGCCTTTCCTCCACAACGGGCGATGGCCGCACGGATCCCGGACTCGCCGCATCGGGCGCCTCCTCGGGCTCCTGCGCCTCCGCATGGGAGGCGCTGCCCCGATGGCGCTGGATCGCATCGACCACCGTCTCCAGCAGCGCCGACGAACGCACCGGCTTGGTCAGATGGGCATGGATGCCGAGATCGCGGCACTGGGGGTCGGACACCGAATGATCGACCGAAGTGAGCAACACGATCGGTGTGTCGGCAAGCGCCGGCGTGCCCCGTATGGCGCGCGCCACGTCGGGGCCGTTCATGCCGGGCATCTGGTAGTCGAGCACGACGCACTCCACACCGATGCCGCGCGCGGCCGCCAATTCCAGGACCTTCAGCCCTTCCATGCCGTTGGCCGCAGCACAGGAATCGAACGCCCAGGCCTGCATCTGCTCCGACAGGATGGCGCGGTTGACCGCATTGTCGTCGACAATGAGGATGCGCGCGCCGGTCACGTCCACCGGCGGGGCGCGTCTGGTCCCGGCGCCGGCCTTGTCGAGCGTGATCTCGAACCAGAAGGTCGATCCTTTGCCCTCCACGCTTTCCACGCCGATCTCGCCGCCCATCAGGGCCACCAGCCGCGAGGAGATGGCAAGGCCGAGCCCGGTGCCCTCGTGCCGGCGCGTCGACGAGCCGTCGACCTGGCTGAACTTGTCGAAGACCAGCGCAAGCTTGTCGGCCGGAATGCCGATGCCCGTATCGGTCACCGCGAAATGCAGCCTCGTGCGGCCGTCCGCATCCTGTCCGGACACATCGACCAGCACATGGCCGCTGTCGGTGAACTTGACGGCGTTGCCGAGGAGATTGAGCAGCACCTGGCGGATGCGCCCCGCATCCCCGACGAACTGGTCCCCCAGGCCGGGCTCGACGCGGATCACCAGTTCCACGTCCTTTTCCCGCGCATGGGCCGTGACCAGGGCCATGGCGTCCTCGATCACCTCGTTCAAAGGGAACGGCGCCGGGTCGAGCACCATCTGTCCGGCATCGATCTTCGAAAAATCGAGGATGTCGTTGATGATGTTCAGGAGAGCATGGCCGGACTTGACGATGATGTCGGCGAAGGTCCGCTGCTTCTGGTCGAGATCGGTCTTCGACAGGAGTTCGGCCATGCCGAGCACGCCGTTCATCGGCGTGCGGATCTCATGGCTCATATTGGCCAGGAATTCCGACTTGGCGCGGTCGGCCAGCTCGGCCCGGCGGCGCGCCTCCTCCAGTTCCGCTTCCCGCAGCTTCAGCTCGGTGATGTCGGTGGTCGAGCCGATCAGATAGAGCGACCCGTCGGAGGCGGTCATGGCGCTCTTGCGCGCGAACTGGTGGCGGACCGTCCCGTCGGCCGCAACCACCACCTCCTCGCTTTCCTGCGTCTGGCCGGTGCGCAGTACGGCCAGGTCGCTGTCGGTCATCTCCTGGCCGTCCACGCCGAACAGTTCCATGTCGGTCTTGCCGACCGCCTCTTCGGCGGCAATGCCGGTCAGTTCGATCCAGCCGCGATTGACGTAGAATTGCCTCAGATCGGCATGCTTGGCGTAGATCGACACCGGCACGTTGTCGATCAGGCTGCGGAACAATTCGTTCTCGCGCATGCTTTCGCGCAGCGCCCTTTCGCGGTCCTTCAGCGCCGTGACGTCATAGTAGGAGATCAGACGCCGGCCGCCCGAAAGCGCCACGACGGAATAGATCAGCGTGCAGCCGTCGGCGCGCCGGAATTCGCGCGGCGCCACCTCGCCACCCCGGATTTCGGCCAGACGGCGCGCGACATAGTCCTCCCAGACATGCGCCTCCACGCCATAGACGCCGGTGTGGCGATCGGCTTCCATAAGGTCGCGGAACGGGCAGCCGGCCCCGATCGCGTCGGGCGACACGTTCCAAAGCCTCCAGAACGCCCGGTTGACGAGCTCGACATTGAGCTTTTCGTCGACGATGACGATGGCCATGTCGAGCATGTCCACCGTCCGTTCGAGGTCGATGCGCAACTGGTGGCTGCGCGCCTCGGCACTAAGCGCATCGGCCTTGTGGCCTTCCAGTTCCGTCACATCGACGCAGGTGGCGATCAGCATGCCGGTATCGGTGCTGATCGACCGTTGCAGAATGATGCGGCCGCTTGAAAAGCGGATCAACAGCGGCTCGCCCGACGCGTTGCGCCGGGCGGCCAGCACCTTTTCGCGCCAGTTCCCCCGGTCGAGCCCGTCCGTGTCCCACAGCCCGCGCTGCAGGCCGGCATCGAGGATTTCGCCATATGTGATGCCCGGCCGGATGACGTCGGCAAGCCCGCAATAGATCTGGAGCAGCGCATCGTTATGGAGCACGAGAACATCGTTCTCGTCATAAAGGCACAGCGCGTCGCTGATCGCGTTGAGCGCCGCCATGGCCTGCCGGGCCTCCCGCACCACGGCCGAGGGCGCCGGCAGCAGGTCGCGTGCCTGTGCGACGATGGCGGTGATGTTGCGCGCCCGGCCGCGATAACCGGCAAAGCTGCCGTCGGCATTGAACTGCGGGTCGCCGCTGGTCGAAATCCACCGGCAACGCGCCGAGCCGTCCTTCAGCTCGTAGACGAAATCGCGAAACGGCCGGCGCTCCTGCAGGTCGCTCAGATGCGCCATCGCTGTCCGGCTGCCGTGGCGCAGTTGCTCCATGAAGTCGAAGCGGAACCGGCCGATCACCGTGTCCGGCGCGATGCCGGTGGCGGCATGGTAGTTGTCCGAGAGCCAGGAAAAGCGCAGCTCGGCATCGGTTGCCCACTGCCAGCCTTCTTCGGAGCTTGCCTGCTCGATCGGCTCGTGCGCCTTGCCCATCTGATCCCCGCCGGGCACCCCGCATGCGCGCCATCGGGATGCTGGTGACAAGGCTTAACCGTCTGCTAATCATATGGCAAGCAGGCCTGTCGCGACCCGGCTTCCGTGGCAGGATAGGACCTGCATTGCCAACGACTGCCACCCACGTTATCGGAATCAGGCCATGTTCAAGCTCGCGCGCCTTTCGCCTGTCGTCGTTTCCGGGCTTCTCCTCATGGGTGCCGGCTGCGCGCGCACGAACGACGGCACGGTGGTGATTCCAAGGCAGATCGACGCCCGCCGCATCTGGGACAAGGGCTCCTCGGGCACGCAGACGCCACCGGTGCACAGCGGCTCCGACGTCTTCCCGGTCGTCGCGCCCCGCTATCAGCCGGCAGCGCCGGCAAGGCGGACCGCTCCGCCAAGCGCCAATGCGGCACCCGTAACCGAACCTGCGGGAACGACGGTCTCCTGCGGCCCGGCCCAGGATACCGGCGGGCGCGTGCGGATGGTGTGCCAGTAGCCGAGCCCGAATCGGAAAGGCCGCCCGGCAGGGGCGGCCTTCCGCTTCCGATTGACGACGGCCTTGGTCCGGTGCGCGCTGGTCTAGCGCGCCGCCACCTGCAGGATCCGGCACAGTTGGGCCAACTGGGCATCGTAGGCGCCCGGATTCCCGAGGATGTCGACGCATCTCTTGCGCAGCATCCGCACCTCGCCCGCCGACATCCCGGCCACCACGCCGGGCACGCCGGGATTCACACCCGGGGTACCCGGATTTCCTGGAGTTCCAGGTGTCCCGGGGGTTCCCGGCGTGCCCGGCCTGGTGCCCGGCCCGGTTCCCACACCGATGCCGACACCGGCGGAGATACCGTTGCCGACACCGACGCCCACGCCGGCTCCGATACCGCCCTTGCCGCCGACATTGGCACCCAGTCCGGCCGAAACAGTGCTCTTGCCACCGACATTGGCGCCAAGCCCCGCATTTACCCCGTTCTTGCCGCCAACCGAAGTGCCGACACCCACGCCGAGCCCTTTGCTGGCGCCTACCCCGACACCGGCATTGACGCCTTTGGACCCGCCTACCGACACGCCCACGCCGAGGCCGCCGTTTCGCCCGTCAACGCTGACGCCCAACCCTCTGCCGCCGATATCCAGCGCCTGCGCGGGCAAGGCCAGCGCCACGGCAAAAACGGATGCACAAGCCAGCTTCGCCAGCATTCCTGTCGATCCCGATATGGACATGAACTTCCTCCTTGCATCATGCCAGCATGGCTGCCGACAGCCCGGAAGCCTTTGCTGCAGGGAGGATTGTTCGCCTCATTTATCAACGAAGCGGTAATATTGATGAATCAATTTTAACGTTTGAGGTCGGCCCGCGGACAACTATGGAGCACGTGCCCGATGTCAGGATTTCCGCACGGAGGCATAGGCGACGACCATCAGCGCGCCGATGACCGAGATGTGCTCTATCACAAGAAGGAACTCGATCGTCTTGAACGGCTCTTCCATCGCCCAGAAGTTATGGGCAATCGGAATGGTCGCCACGGTGAAGACGGCAAGTGCCCCGGCGCCCAGCCAGGTCCACCGGTTGAATATGATGAGCAGCGATCCACCGATCTGGACGATGATGGTGGCGAGATTGAACAGCCAGCCGGGCTCGAGTCCGAAATGCACCATCTCGCCGGCGCCGGCGTTGAAATCGATCAGCTTGGAAAGGCCGCTCGACCAGAACATGAAGGTCAGCACGATGCGGGCGAGATAGCCGAACCAGCCGGCATTCAGGATTGCATTGATGATCTGCGGCATCGAAGTCCCCCGTTGCCCATCGAGGTCCGCATAAGATCATCGCGCCACGCAGCCGGCAAGTGCCCTTTCAGCGCAGGGTGAAGTCCCAGAAAAGGCAGGCGAGCGTCAGGGCGGCAAAGCCGGCGAAGGCGAGGCTGCGCAACAAAACGTTGCGGCGCAGCGCGTTCAGCGCCAGATGGCAGCCGACGATTGCCATCGCGAACAGGAAGCGCCAGTCCCACAGGACGCGCACTATGCTCGACTGGCCGAACGCCCAGCGCGCCAGCACGCAGCCGACGATCGCCGCGAACAGTGCGATCGCCGTCCACATCAGCGCGTCCGCGGCATTGACCAGCACCATGCTCGCCGCCTTCAGCGGCAGGATCATCATCAGCATGGCGCTGAAGAAATAGAGCGCCGCCAGCGGCACGAAGTTCTGGGGCGAGGCGATGCCTTCGAGCCGGCGCACGCCGACCATCCCGAACGGATAGCCATGGCGCGCGACGGCAAGGCTGAGCACCATCAGCAGGCCGCCCAGAACGGCGATCAGGACAAAGGAAGTGACGGCCTTGCTCATGACGTACCCGTGCAAACGAATCTGTGGCGGCTGGCAGCGTAGCAAACCTGCCTATGCCAAGGCACGCCTTGACAGGCGGAAACAGACAGCATTTGCGGGAAAAAAAGATTGGTACGCCCAAGGGGAATCGAACCCCTGTTTGCGCCGTGAGAGGGCGCCGTCCTGACCGCTAGACGATGGGCGCAGCCGAGGTCCGCGATATAGGCTGCCGGATTGGAAAAAGCAACAGGGGCAATGCCATTTCCTCACAATGCTTCGGAAGAGGCCGGATGAGGCGCGGATAATTGCGGCAAGCGCCAGCCGGGCCGCCTATTTTCCGGAATCGCCGTTGCGGATCGCGGTCGATGAAAGCGTCGAGCGCGGGCCGTGGATGAAGGTCCATGCCGGCGCCTTCATGCGCGCCAGAAGCGGCGCGTCCGCCTCGTCGACCCGCGCATAGTCGAAGGTCTTGGCGACGATCGACGACAGGAAGGAGAGCGTCGCGCCGGGCCGGTCGATGACCGCGACGGGGAAGGTCAGCATGATCTCGCGCCAGCGCTCCCAGCGGTGGAAATCGCGCAGGCTGTCGGCGCCCATGATCCAGACGAAATCGACGCCCGGGTTGCGGGCCCGCACCAGCGCCAGCGTATCGGCCGTGTAGCGCACATGATGCGCCGCCTCGAAGGCGGTGACCTTGATGCGCGGGTCGGGCGTGATGGCTTGCGAGCGGCGGAGGCGTTCGGAAAGCGGCGCCAGTTCCCGCGTGCTCTTCAGCGGATTGCCGGGCGTCACCATCCACCAGAGCTGGTCGAGCGCCAGCCGGCGCAGCGCGATGTCGGCCACCAGCACATGGCCGGCATGCGGCGGGTTGAAGGAACCGCCGAACAAGCCGATCTGCATGCCCTTCTCGACATGCGGCATGCGCAGATAGGCGGCCTGCACCGGCTGTTCGGGCATGGGTTCCCCGCCTCCTCCTGGTCGCCGGGCCTAAGGCCGTGCCGGAACGGTCAAGGCCGCACCTGACCCGATCCGCGCACCCGGTATTTGAAGGAGGTGAGCTGCTCGACCCCTACAGGCCCGCGCGCATGCATCTTGCCGGTGGCGATGCCGATCTCGGCTCCCATGCCGAACTCGCCGCCGTCGGCGAACTGGGTCGAGGCATTGTGCAGGAGGATCGCCGAATCGATCTCGTTGAAGAATTTTTCGACCGCCGCCGCATCCTCGGCCACGATGGCCTCGGTGTGGTGCGAGGAATAGGTCTCGATGTGTCCGATGGCGCCGGCAACACCGTCCACCAGCTTCGCCGATATGATGGCGTCGAGATATTCCGTGCGCCAGTCCTGCTCCGTGGCCGGTTCGGCATCGGGGAATGCGGCCCGCACCTCGTCGTCGGCGCGGATCGTGCAACCGGCGTCGCGCAGGGCTTCCAGCACCGGGACCAGATGGGTGGACGCGACCGCCCGGTCGACCAGCAGCGTCTCGGCCGCACCGCAAATGCCGGTGCGGCGCATCTTGGCGTTCACCGCCAGCTTCACCGCCATGTCGAGATTGGCCGACCTGTCGACATAGAGGTGGCAGATGCCCTCCAGATGCGCGAACACCGGCACGCGCGCCTCGCTCTGCACGCGCTCGACCAGGCTGCGGCCGCCGCGCGGGATGATGACGTCGATACTGCCGCCGAGCCCCTTCAGCATTTCGCCGACGGCGGCGCGGTCGCTGAGCGGCACGAGCTGGATGACGTCCTGCGGCAGGCCGGCGGCCTTCAGGCCTTCGACCAGGCAGACGTGAATGGCGCCGGACGAATTCAGCGAATCGGAGCCGCCGCGCAGGATCACCGCATTGCCCGCCTTGAGGCAGAGCGCGCCGGCATCGGCTGTCACGTTCGGCCGGCTTTCATAGATGACGCCGACGACGCCGAGCGGCGTGCGCACGCGCTCGATGTGGAGCCCGTTCGGACGGTCCCATTCGGCGATCACATCGCCCACCGGGTCGCGCAGCTCGGCAATCGCCCTGATGCCGTCGGCAATGGCGCGGATGCGCTGCGCGTTGAGCTTCAGCCGGTCGAGCATGGCCGATGACAGGCCGGCTTCCTCGCCATTGGCCATGTCGAGGGCGTTGGCATCGAGGATTTCCTGCTCGCGCCGGGTGATGGCCTCGGCCATGGCGACCAACGCCGCATGCTTGCGCTCGGCCGTGGCGATGGCCAGCGGTCGGGCGGCGGCCCGCGCCTTGCGGCCGAGCTCGGCCATCAGCGCCACGATGTCCTGACGGGAACCTTCATTCATGTTCAGCATGTCCCGAACTCCGACCAGAGCTAGATTTCAAATCCGTTGCCGTTCACGACGAGGTCGTCGCGATGGATCATCGCCGAGCGCGCCTCGTAACCGAGCACGGCCTCGATTTCCGTCGTCTTCAGCCCCGCAATCCTTACGGCATCGGCCGCATCATAGGCAACCAGACCGCGTGCGATCTCGCGGCTGTCGGGCGCCAGGATCGCCACCGTGTCGCCGCGCGCGAAATTGCCGGACACCTGCCGCACGCCGGCCGGCAGCAGCGACTTGCCGGACAACAGCGCTTTCACCGCGCCGTCGTCCACCGTCAGCCGCCCGGCCGGCTCGAGCTGGCCGGCGATCCAGCTCTTGTAGCCCTTCACCGGATTGGCGCTCGGCCTGAAGAAGGTCGCGCGCTCGCCGCGCCCGATCGCCGAGAGCGGATTCATGCGGCTGCCGAGCGTGATGATCATCGCGGTTCCCGCCGCGATCGCGATTTTGCCGGCGTCGATCTTGGTGCGCATGCCGCCGCGCGACAGTTCCGATGCCGCGCCGCCAGCCATCGCCTCGATCTCCGGCGTGATCGCGTCGACGACCGGAATGAAGCGTGCCGCCGGATCTTGCGCCGGTGGCGCCGTGTA
>WPCJ01013930.1_pt1 | contig 15246 bp, 16 predicted proteins | sample 5399831 | NCBI WGS metagenome assembly WPCJ01 (sample SAMN12869470, study PRJNA574797) | sludge metagenome | isolation source: wastewater treatment of pH10 | place: China:Beijing | collected 2019-05-20 | reverse complement strand
TGGCGGAGACCGTCAAGGCCTCGGGTGTGAAGCTCGACGCCGACACGCTCGCCGCGATCGACACCGCGCTGGGCGACACGGTCAACCGCGACGCCGAGCACACCTACTCCGTGTCTCCGAAGTCCCGCCTGGTCTGACCGCTCGCCCGCCCGCCCGTCCGGTCGTCCGGTCGTCCGGTCGTCGCGAGGGTCGACGCCCCCTCTGCCCGCCGAGGCCCCCTCTGAATCTTGCGAATCAGAGGGGGCCTCGGCGGTGGAAGGGGGTCTCGGCGAACGCGACGGACGCGACGGACGGGACGGACGGGGCGCGACGAACGCGACGGGCGCGACGCGAGGGGCTACTCCTTCACGGCGCCGGCGGTCAGGCCCTGAACGATCCAGCGGCTCGCGAGTGCGAACATCGCCATGGTCGGCAGGATCGTCAGCACCGCTGCGGCACTCATCGACCCCCAGTCGATGTTGAACGTCGAGATGAAGCCGTTCAACGCGGAGGGCACGGTGCGGTTCTCGTCGGTGTTCATGAGCACGACCGACAGGAACAGCTCGTTCCAGCAGTTCACGAAGTTGAAGATGAACGCCGCGATGATGCCGGGTGTCATCACCGGGACGAGCACCCGGAACAGGGCTCCGAGGCGGGAGCATCCGTCGATCATGGCGGCCTCTTCGAGGGCATCGGGCACGTTCTCGAAGAAGCCCCTCAGCATGACCGTCGAGAACGGGATGCAGATCGCGATGTAGACGAGGATGAGTCCGGGCTTGGTGTCGACCAGCCCGAGGTCCGTCATCATCGAATACAGCGGTCCCAGCGCGATGAAGGCCGGGATCATCTGCGTCAGCAGGAACGCGATCAGGATCGCGCCCTTGCCCCGGAACTCGAAGCGGGCGAGCACATAGGCGCTGAGCAGGGCGATGAGTGTCGCCACCGCACCGCCGACGACCGCGACCAGGGCCGAGTTGCCGAGGAACACCCCGAACGAGCTCTTCTCGAACAGACTCGTGAAGTTGTCGAGCGAAGGCTCGCTCGGCCAATACTCGATCGGGAACCTGTTGATCGTCCCGGGCGACTTGAACGCGGTCAGCGCGATCCAGTACAGCGGAAACAGCGTGATCACGAGCCAGAGCCCGAGACCCACGACGCGGATGACGCCGCCGACCGTGACGCGCGGCTTCGGACGCGGGGCGGATGCCGGGTCGGGCACGGTGATGCGGCGGGTCTCGGTGACCGAGGAGCCCGTGCGGGAGGTGTCTGTCATGGTCATCGCTGCACTCTCCGCATCGCCATCAGGTAGAACGCGCAGAACACGAACAGGACGGCCATCACGATGAGGCCGATCGCGCTCGCGAAGCCGTAATTGCCCTGCTGGGTGTAGTTGATCATCCACGTCGTGATGATGTGCGTCTGGTTGGCGGGTCCGCCGTTGGTCATCGCGTAGATGATGTCGGGGAAGTTGAAGATCCAGATCACTCGCAGCAGGATCGTCAGCAGCAGCGTCATCGAGATGTACGGGATGATGATCGAGAAGAGCTGACGGACCTTGCCGGCGCCGTCGAGGCTCGCAGCCTCCAGCATCTCGTCGGGCACCGACTGCAGAGCGGCGAGGATCATGATCGCGAAGAACGTGACCCCGTACCAGACGTTGGCGACGATCACCGCGAACATCGCGAGCTTCGGATCCGCCAGCCAGGGGAGGGGGGCGTCGATCAGTCCTGCCTTCATGAGCAGGTCGTTGACCACACCGAACTCCGCGTTGAACATCCACCGGAACAGCATGCCGATCAGGAAGCCGGACACTGCCCAGGGGAAGAACACGAGCGCCTGGTAGACGCCGCGGAACCGGAACCGCTTGCGCAGGGCGAGCGCGATCAGGAACCCGATCACGAGCTGCGGCACGAGCGAGCCGACGACCCAGAGCACAGAGTTCCCTGCCACCGTCGGGAACGCGGGGTCACGGAACACCGCGAGGAAGTTGTCGAAGCCGACGAACGGCGTCGACGTGAGGTCCCACAGGTTCCAGTCGTGGAAGGCCATGCGCGCGCCCTGCAGCATCGGCCAGTAGGTGAACCAGCACACGAAGACGACCGCGGGGGCGAGGAACGCCAGCAGCGTCCATGCCTGGCGCCCTCGGAACGGACGACGTCGACGCGATGCCGGGGAGGCCCCGACGGCTGCCTGCTGCGAAGCAGTGCCGACGGAGCCTCCCTTCTGAGCGGTGCGGGCCACAGGTCAGCCCTTTTCCGCGGCGTACTTCTCGGTCCAGAACGCGTCCCACGAGGCCAGCAGGTCGCTGGTCGACATGTTGCCCAGCAGCACGTTCTGCACATCCTGGTCGGACTTCTGGATCCACTCGGTCCACCAGCTGGCCCCGCGCGGCTGGCGCACGTTGACGTACGTCTCCGGGTCTTCCGTCATGGTGACGTAGCTGGTCCAGGGGCCCGACGAGTAGAAGTCGTCATCCGCTGCAGCCGTGATGATCGGCACCAGGCTGTTGGCCTGGGCGAACTCGGTGGCGGGCTCGGCCGACGAGAGGAACTCGACCAGCTTGACGGCCGCCTCCTTGTTCTCGCTGTTCTCGGCAACACCCCACCCGGCCACGGCGAGCGGCTGCGCGGCCTTGCCCGAGGGGCCGACCAGCAGCGGAGCGGTGTCCCACTGGTCTTCGGTGAGGGAGGAGTCCTGCACGGTCGCGATGACCTCGGGGTCCTGCAGCAGGAACGCGGTGGTGCCGTTCGTGAAGCCGGCGACCATCTCGGGGTAGCCCCACGAGACGGCGGAAGGCGGGGAGGCCTCCGTGAACAGGTCGAAGTAGTCGTCGACGGCATCCTGCGCCTCGGGTGCAGCGAAGATCGTCGAGCCGTCCTCCATCAGGAAGGCGTCTTCGGTGTCGAGCCCGTCGATCGTGTAGGCCTCGATGGCCGCGACGACGTTGCTGTTCGCGTTCTGGCCGCCGCGGAACGCGTAGCCGTAGATGTTGTTCGAGGGGTCCTGGATCGCGGACGCCTGCTCGAGCAGGTCCTTCCAGCTGTGCGGGGGTCCGTCGAAGCCCGCGTCCTTCACGAGGTCGGTGCGGTAGAACAGCGACAGCCCGTAGAAGCCGTACGGAACGAAGTAGCTCTTGCCGTCGGCGGCCACGGACGCGGACTGCGCGTTGTCGGTCAGGGCGTCCCAGCCGTCCCACTTCTCGAGGTCGGGGCCGAGGTCGTACAGCCAGCCGTTGTTCGCGAACGGTCCGACGGTGATGTCGCGCACCTCCAGCACGTCCACGCCCTTGCCGGACTGCAGCATCTGCTGGATCTTCGCGTCGGCCTGCTCGGTGGGAGGGGAGACCAGGTTGACCGTGATCTTCGGGTTGTCCTTCTCGAACTCGTCGAGGAGTCCGCGGATGAGCTCGGTGCGGGCCGGGTTGGTCAGGCTCTCGACCATCTGCAGGGTGACCGCGCCGTCGGCCGACGGGCCGGAGCTCGCGGAACAGCCGGTGAGAGCGAGGACGGCGACGGTGCCGAATCCCGCTGCTGTCGTCAAGATCTTGTTCTTCACGAAGTGCCTCTCGGTTGGGGTGGGTGGGTGTTGCGGTCGGGTGAACGGTGGGCGGATCAGGGCAGGACGAGGGAGTCGGCGCGGCGGATGCCCGCACGGCTCAGGATCTGCGGGACGCACCGCTCCACGAAGGCCTCGTAGTCGGAGGCCTCGTTGTAGAGGTGCGCGGAGAGTCGGAAGTAGCCGATACCGCGGAAGCTGGTGAAGGCCGTCTCGACGCCGACCTCATCGAGGAGATCCATGCGCAGGGCGTCGGCCTCTTCCCGTGTCGCCCCCAGCCCGAGCGGCAGACGCACGAGTCGCATCGACGGCACAGGGGAGGGGAGCGGGGTGAGCGGGTCCTCGTCGCCGTAGGGGCGCAGGGCTTCCGCGATCAGCTCGGCGCCGGCATCCGCGATCTCCGTCATCGCTGCGCGTGCGGCAGCCCAACCGAACTCGTTCTCGATGAAGTCGATCGCGGTCGGGGTGGCCAGGTAGGTCGTGGCGTCGATCGTGCCCTGGGTGTCGAAGCGGGAGGGGTACGATTCGCGCGCCGCCCACGAGTCGATGAGTGGCCACAGTTCGTCGCGGTCGGGGGCGGAGGTGACCAGCAGTGCGGAGCCGCGGGGCGCGCAGGGCCACTTGTGGAGGTTTCCGAACCACCAGTCGCCGCCCGCGACGGCAGCGGCGTCCGGGACGAGGCCGGGGGCGTGAGCGCCGTCGACGAGCGTGCGCACCCCGCGCTCGGCCGCCGCCTCGGCGATGCGCCGTGTGGGCAGCATCCGTGCGGTCGGCGACGTGATCTGGTCGACCACGATCAGACGGGTGCGGGGGGAGAGATGATCGGCGAAGAGCTGCACGATCTCGTCGTCGGAGGAGAGCAGCGGGAGGGCGACCGTGCGGACGCGGGCGCCGAACCGGCGGGCGAGGCGCTCGGCCCCCATGGTGATGGCGCCGTAGCCCTGGTCGGTCACGAGGATCTCGTCCCCGGCTTCCAGCTGCAGCGCGTTGTAGACCACGGTGGCGGCGGCGGAGGCGTTGGGGACGAAGACGCTGTCCTCCGTCCGGGCACCCACGAAGGGCGCGGTGCGTTCGCGGGCATCCTGCACACGCTCCGCGATGCGGGGGAACCACTCGACCGGACTGAGATCCGCGCGGCGGCGAAGAGCGTCCTGTTGCGCGACGACGGCGGAGGGGACCGCGCCGAAGGATCCGTGGTTGAGGTGGATCACCGACGGGTCGAGGGGCCAGGCGTCACGGGCGCGCACACCGGAGTTCAGCGTGAGCGGTGCGGGGAACAACGGTGCGGGCATCAGTCCTCATCGATGAGTGGGGCGAGTTGTTGCACAACTTTGCCACACGAGCGCGAAAACTGCCACGAAAACAGGAACTATGAAACATAGTTGTCATACGAGTTCCCTGCGAAGGGGAGTTCCGCCAGACTTCACGAGGGGTGGGGGAGTGTCAGAGAGGATCACGATGAGCGCACTCGACACGGCGCTGCACGGGTTGCGGGCGCTGATCGCCGACGGTGCGCTGCGGCCCGGTGACCGGCTGCCGAGTGAAGGGGAACTGTGTGAACGGCTCGGTGTCTCCCGCGGGTCTCTCCGCGAGGCGATCCGGATGCTGGCCGCACTCGGTGTGCTCGACACCCGGCACGGATCGGGGAGCTATGTCAGTGAACTGCGCGCGGCCGACCTGATCGGCAGCCTGTCACTCACGGTCGGACTGCTGCCGATGGCGGGGGTGCTCGAACTCACCGAGCTGCGCCGGGTGCTCGAACCGCATGCCGCCGCGCTCGCCGCCGCCCGCATCGACGACGAGACCGTGGAGTCCCTGGACCGCGTGCTCGACGAGATCGAGGCGACCACCGACTTCGAGGTGCAGTCACGCCTCGACCACGAGTTCCACATGGCCATCTCCGGGGTGGCGGGGAACGAGGCGCTGACCAGTCTGATCGACGTGTTGCGTTCGCGTTCGCGGGCGTATCGCATCTCCGATCCCGAGGATGCGGCCGAGCTCAAGATCCACTCGGATGCGGGGCACCGCGCGATCCTGCGCGGCCTGGCGGCGGCGGATCCTGTCGCCGCGAGCGCTGCGGCCTCGGCGCACGTCGCATACACGGAGTACTGGGTCCGGCGCTACTCCGGCCTCGAGGACTGACTCTGCGCGCCGAGACCCCCTCTGCGCGTCGAGACCCCTCGGGATGCCGACACCCCCTCGGCGCGTCGAGACCCCCGCGGAGTGACGTGTGCTGGCGGGGGCGTCGGCGAGGTGCGGGGGTCTCGGGTCAGCTGACGGTGATGTCGACCTGGATCTCGGTGGCCAGACGCTCGAGGTCGGCGCGCAGGGCGTCGAGGTCGACGGTGGCGGGGACCTTCGCGACCACCGAGGCTTCGAACAGACGGCCGCCCGCCATCGCGGCATCCCGGGTCTCGGTGGCCAGCTCCTCGATGCTCAGTGCGTGCGTGCTCAACACGGTCGAGATCTCCCGCACGATGCCGGGGCGGTCGTTGCCGAGTACCTGGATCTCGAGCAGCCGATCGTCCGCGGCGACGGTCTCCGGGGTGCCGGTGAGCACGGCCAGGGTCAGCAGCCCCTGACCCTGCAGGCCGCGCAGGGCGGAGGTCAGCTCGGCCTCCTTGTCGTCGGCGACCGAGAGCTCGATGACACCGGCGAACGTGCCGGCGAGTTCGGCCAGCGAGCTGTTCTCCCAGTTTCCGCCGTACGCGTCCACGACATCGGCGACGGCGGCGACGAGGCCCGGACGGTCTGCACCCGCGACGGTGAGGATCAGAGTAGTCATGCGGCCAGCGTACGGGGGAGTCCGGGGATGGTCCGCGAACTTACCGAGTGCCCCCGTGATTCGGGTAGCCTCCACAGTGAATCGAGCACGCCATCGAAGGGGGCTGCTGATGCATGACGCCGAGGAAGACGAGGGTGACACCGCCGGTGCCGGGGGCCCGCCGCGATGGTCGACGACCGAGGAACGCTGGGCCGCGGTCGAGCTGAACATCCAGATGGCGATCCGTCGCGGCGAGTTCGACGATCTGCCCGGTGCGGGAAAGCCCATCGAGAATCTCGGCCGCACTCACGATCCCGACTGGTGGATCCGGCAGAAGATCGAGCGGGAGAACCTCACGGGTCTGGCGCCGCCGGTGTTCCAGCTGCGCACGGAGGACGCGAACCTTCGAGCCGTCCTCGACACCTACTCTCAGGAAGAAGACGTGCGTCGGCATGTGGAGGATTTCAACTCCCGCATCCGTGCGGCGCGGATGCAGTTGACGGGCGGGCCCCCGGTCGTCACGCCGCTCCGAGACGTGGATGCGGAGGTCGACGAGTGGCGCCATCGGCGGCGGAAGCCCGATGGTCCGACCGCACCGACGCCGTCGACTCCAGCGGCCCCTCGGCGGCGGTGGTGGCGCCGCTCGTCGACCTGAACCGTCACTCCGCCCAGTCGCCGGTCTCCAGGAAGCCTTCCAGCCGTGCGCGGTGCGGGGTGAGGTCCCACCCCTGCTGCGCCACCCACTCGTCCGAATAGTAGGTGCCGGCGTAGCGGATGCCGCTGTCGCAGATCAGGGTCACGACGCTGCCGGTCTTACCCGCGGCGCGCATCCGGGCGATCAGCTGGAACGCGCCGTAGAGGTTCGTGCCGGTGGACCCGCCGGCCCAGTGCAGGGTGCGCTCGCGCAACAGGCGGATCGCGGCGATCGAGCCGGCATCGGGGACACGGATCATCTCGTCGATCACGGTGGGCACGAACGAGGCCTCGACCCGCGGGCGACCGATTCCCTCGATGCGGCTCGGACGCCCGGCGGGCGGATCCACGGTGCCGGCCCATCCGTCGTAGAAGGCCGAACCCTCGGGGTCCACGACCGCGACCTTGGTGTCATGCCGACGGTACTTCACGTAGCGTCCGAAGGTCGCGCTCGTGCCGCCGGTGCCTGCACCCGTGACGATCCACGTGGGGATCGGATGCTGCTCCTGGGCGAGCTGGCTGAACACGCTCTCGGCGATGTTGTTGTTGCCGCGCCAGTCGGTCGCGCGCTCGGCGAACGTGAACTGGTCGAGGTAGTGGCCGGTGCAGTCGGACGCGAGGCGCTGCGCCTCGGAAGACATGTCCTCGGCGCGGTCGACGAAGTGGCAGGTGCCGCCGTAGAACTCGATGAGGTCGATCTTCTCCTGCACCGTCGAGCGTGGCACGACCGTGATGAACTTCAGCCCGAGCATCCGAGCGAAGTAGGCCTCGGAGACGGCGGTCGATCCGCTCGAGGACTCCACGAGCGTGGTGTCTTCGTGGATGCGTCCGTTGACCAGGCCGTAGAGGAGGAGCGAGCGCGCGAGGCGGTGCTTGAGGGAGCCGGTGGGGTGCACGGACTCATCCTTGAGATACAGGTCGATGCCCCATTCGGGCGGCAGCGGGAAGAGGTGCAGATGCGTGTCGGCGCTGCGGTTGGCATCGGCTTCCAGCAGGGCGATCGCGGTGCTGGTCCAGTCGCTCATGCCCTCGACACTACCGGGCGACTCAGCCCACCGTCCCGGCGCGCGAGGCCCCGCCATCGCCGTCGACGTGCAGCAGGGAGGCCTGCGACTGCTCTTGCTGGAGTTGGAACTCGAAGCGCGACCGGTCACCGCGGTGATAGGCGACGAAGTACTCGATCGGTGCACCGTCGGCGCTGCGGCTGATGCTGCGCAGGCGCAGCAGGGCCGAGCCGGCGCTGACGCCCAGGAACTGCGCCTGTTCGTGCGTCGCCACCGTCGCCTCCGCCGAGCGCACGCCGTGCGTCGCGACGATGTCGTGTTCGGCGAGGAGCCGGTACAGCGACCCCTCGGTCAGGTCGGCGCCGAGCGTCACGGAGCCCGTGGCCTCCGGCATCCACGTCGTCGACAGCGACCACGGCTCGCCGTCGACGTGCCGCAGGCGCTCCAAGACGACGACCGGGGAGTCGACGGGGAGCTCGAGGGCGAGCGCGACCTCCTCGTCGGCTGTCGTCCGTTCGTGTCGCAGGACGTCGCTGTGCACGTGTCCGCCGCGGCGCTCGACGTCGTCGTACAGACCCACCAGCGTGTGCACGAGACTCTCGCTCGTGCGAGGGCGGGAGACGAACGTGCCCTTGCCCTTCACGCGCTCTACGAGCCCTTCGTGCTCCAGCTGGGCGAGCGCTTGGCGGACGACGGTGCGTGAGATGCCGTACCGCTCGCAGAGGCGGTGCTCTCCCGGCAGCGGGTCGCCGGGCTGCAGGCCGTCGCGGGCGATGCCGTCGATGATCAGCTGGCGCAGCTGGTCATACATGGGGGCGGCGGAGTGGCGGTCGATCGCGTCGTCGACGGTGACCATCAGTACGCCACCCCCGCGTGCAGGATCACGTTGGCGTAGGGGGTGAACTCCCCGGAGCGCACGAACGCGCGAGCGCCCTGGCTGAGCTTCTTGAACTCGACGTGGGGGATGAGCTCGATCTCGAACCCCATGCCGGCGAACCGCTCCCGCAGTGCGGCCAGCACCTCCGGGCTCTTCTCGGCGACCTCGGCCGAGACCGTCGCCCCCTCGACCACCATCTCGGCGAGCACGGTGTCGAGCACATCGAGGAACTCCGGAGCGCCCGGGCGGTACGCCAGGTCTATGCGCTCGGAGCCGGGAGGGATGGGCAGCCCGGCGTCGGTGACCACGACGAGGTCTGTGTGCCCGGTCTCGCTGATCACGCGGGAGAGCGCGGGATTGATGGTGGTGGCCGTCTTGCGCATGTGTGTCCTCGGTTCTCCGCAGGTCCGGTTCAGGAAGTCAGTTCGCGACGGGCGCGGCCAGGCGTGCGGTCAGGAACGCGTCGACCTCGGCACGGTGCGGAAGGCTGGGCGATGCACCCTGCTTCGTGACCGTCAGCGCACCGGCGGCTGTGGCCAGGCGCACGGCGTCCGCCAGGGTGCTGCCGTTGGCGAGCGCGGCACCGAGGTACCCCGCGTACGCGTCTCCCGCCGCGGTCGTGTCGACCGCCTCCACCGGGAACGGCGGGATCACGGACGCGCCTTCCGCGGTGATGACGCACGATCCTTGGCCCGCGAGGGTGATCACCGCCGCGCCGACTCCCTGTGCGAGGAACCAGCGTCCGGCGCGTTCGGCTGACGCGGCATCCGTCACCTCGATGCCGCTGATCAGCGACGCCTCGGTCTCGTTGGGGGTGACGATGTCGATGCTCCGCCAGATCTCGGCGTCCAACTCGGCGGCCGGGGCCGGATCGAGGATGACGGTCATGCCGAGTTCGCGTCCCCGCGCGGTGATGTGCGCGGTGAGCGCGGAGGGGGTCTCGAGCTGGGTGAGCAGCACCGAGGTCGTGGGGGCGAGAGCCGTGAGGGCCTCGTCGATCTGCGGGGCGCTGAGGGCGGCGTTGGCGAGCGGCACCATCACGATGTCGTTCTGCGCGGAGGAGTCGACACGGATGTGCGCGATGCCGGTGGGGCCGGGCACCGTGCGCACATGCGTGAGGTCGACCCCGGCCGCGGTGAGCCCGTCGACCACGAGGTCATGGAACAGGTCGTCTCCGACACAGCCGACGAAGCTCGTGCGCGCACCCGAGCGTCCGGCCGCGACGGCCTGGTTCGCTCCCTTGCCACCCAGCATGAGGGTGAACTCGTCTCCCAGGATCGTCTCGCCCCGTGCGGGCAGGCGCCCGGAGAACGTGGTGACGTCGGCCGTGACGCTGCCGACGATGACGACACCGGAGCGGTCTTCGGAGTGTGCGGGGGTCATCTTGCTCCTGATCTTCCTCGACGGCAGGTGTAGCCGACGCTTTGACAGATCGCGGTGGCTGTCATTACATTAGCCGAATCCGTACCTGTAACGACAGGTTGTCCGCGAGGAGACCCCGATGACCCCGATCGCGCCACGCCTGTACGTCGACAGTGCCGATGTCGACCGCGTCTCCCGGCTGCTCGCCGCGGGCGTGGTGCACGGCGTGACCACGAACCCGACCATCCTGGAACGGGGAGGCCGCACCGCCGCCGAGATCCCCGAGCTCTACGCCCGCTGGGAGTCGGAGGGGGCGAAGGAGATCTTCTTCCAGACCTGGGGCGGCGACACCGCGTCCTTCCTCCGCAATGCCGAAGGCATCCGCGCGCTGGGGGACCGGGTCGCCGTGAAGGTGCCCGCGACGTCTGCGGGGTTCGCCGCGGCATCCGCGCTCGTGCGCGACGGCGCGACCGTTCTGGTGACCGCCGTGTATTCGGTCGCGCAGGCGCTCGCGTGCGCGTCGACCGGGGTGCAGTACATCGCTCCGTACCTCGGACGGATGCGCGATGCCGGGCTCGACGGCGATGCGACGATCGCGCGGATGCAGGAGGTGTGCGCGGGCAGCGACTCGAACGTGCTCGCCGCGTCGCTGCGCTCGCCGGATGACATCACGGGCTTGCGCCTGGCCGGCGTCCCGTACTTCACCGCCGCCCCGGACGTGCTCGACCGCGTGCTCTTCCATGAGGTGAGCGACAGCTCCGCGGCGGAGTTCGACGCCGCGATGGTGCGCCTGGGGGCATGAGCGGCGCCCGCCGCCGCTGTCAGCTCGCCGCGGCCTGACGCAGCCAGCGCTCGACGCCTGCGATGTGCGCGGTGGCCAGCGAGGTCGCGAGAGCCGAGTCGTGCTGGGCGATCGCATCGGCGATGGCCCGGTGCTCCGACAGGGTGCGCTCGACGGCGCCCCCCTCGGTGAGGCCTCGCCACACGCGCGCGCGCACGGTCTGGCTGCTCAGGTGCTCGATGAGGCTCGCGAGGTACGCGTTGCCGGACATCGCGACGATCTCCCGATGGAACCGGATGTCGTGATCGACGAGGGCCTCGATCGTGACCGCCGCATCGACCGAATCGACCTCGGCCTGCAGCTCGGAGATCTTCTCGTCGGTGCCCAGGGTCGCCGCGAGTCCGGTCGCCTGCGACTCCAGCATCCGGCGCACCGCGAAGATCTCGAGCATCGAGTCGTCATCGTGCATGTCGACGACGAACGAGATGGCCTCCAGCAGCAGGTGGGGTTCGAGGCTCGTGACGTAGGTGCCGTCCCCCCGACGCACATCGAGGACGCGGATGACCTCGAGCGCCTTGACCGCTTCGCGCATGGAGTTGCGGGAGAGTCCCAGCCGCTCGGAGAGCTCTTTCTCGGGGGGAAGCCGGTCGCCGGGGGAGAGCTCGCCCGCCACGATCATCGCCTTGATCTTCTCGATCGCCTCGTCGGTGACTGCCATGAGCGTCATCCTAGCGATTGATCGGATGTCTCCGGCAGGATGGAGGCATGCGCGTTCTCGATTCACATCTGCACCTCTGGGATCCCGAGGTTCTGACCTACACCTGGCTCGAAGGTCCTCTCGCCGGAAGGTTCGGGGGCGGCGAGCTCGAGCGAGCGCGGATCGAGGATGCCTCCGAGGAGACGGCCGTGTTCGTGCAGGCCGGGGCGCGGGAGGACGAGTCCCTCGACGAGGTGCGCTGGGTCGCGGGCCAGGCGGGGGAGCTCGGGGTGGTCGGGATCGTGGCGGGCGTGCGACTGGACGGCGGCACGGACACGACCGTGCACCTGGAGGAAATCTCGTCCGAGCCTCTCGTGGTCGGCGTGCGACACCTCCTGCAGGATGAGCCCGACGGCACGGCCCTGTCCACCGCGTTCGTGACGGGCGCGCGCGAGGTCGCCGCCAGGGGCTGGACCTTCGATGCGTGCGTGCGGCAATCGCAGCTCCCGGATGTGGCACGCCTGGCCGGAGCGATCCCGGAACTGCGGATCGTGCTCGACCACCTCGGCAAGCCCGCGGTCGGAACGGCATCGGCTCCGCTCGCGCCGCCGTCGGAGTGGGAGCGGGATCTGGCCGAACTCGCCCGGCATCCCCTCACCTTCTGCAAGATCTCCGGTCTGCCCGCCGAGGCCGGTGGGGAGTGGAGCGCTGAGCAGCTGATCCCGTTCCTCGACGTGGCGGCCGACCTGTTCGGGCCGGAGCGGATGATGTGGGGAAGCGACTGGCCGGTCTCCGCCGTCAGCGGCGCGGGTTACGGATCATCGTCGCGCGCCCGGTGGTTCGACACGGTCGCCGCGTGGGCGCACTCGCGCGGCCTCGACCAGACCGCCCTCTTCCACGACACCGCCGCCGCCTTCTACTCCCTCTGACCCCGTCCCGCCCCCGTCCCGCGCGTTGCGCCCCCGTCCCGCGCGTTGCGGGTGCAATATGTCACCTGCCACACGCGTACGCGGTCCCTTTTCGATCCCGCACCGGCGATGCCGCCGCGCGCGGGACGGGTGCACGACGCGCGCGGGGCGGGTGCGGGATCGAAATCGCACCTCCGTGGGCGTGTTCAGGTGCGTTTTTGATCCGACAAGGAGGGAACGGGGGGGGGACGAGGGGGGCTACTCCGCGCGGAGGCGCAGCTGGGCCATGCCGCCGTCGACCTCGATGAAGGTGCCGGTGGTCGAACCCGCGGCAGGGCTCACGAGGTATGCGACGGCGGCGGCGACCTCTTCGGGGCTCACCAGACGTCCGTGGGGTTGGCGGGCTTCCAGTGCCGCGCGCTCGGCCGCGGGATCGACCGCCGAGTCGAGCAGGCGTCCGACCCACGGGGTGTCGGCGGTGCCCGGGTTGACCGCGTTCACACGGATGCCCTCGCGCAGGTGGTCGGCGGCCATCGCGCGGGTGAGGGCGGAGACGGCACCCTTCGAGGCGCTGTACAGGGTGCGCTGCGGCAGTCCGGTGGTCGAGGCGATGGATGCCGTGTTGCACACCGAGGCCGACGGGGACTTCCGCAGCCAGGGGAGTGCCGCCGCGGTGACGCGGGCGATGCCGGTGACGTTGACCGAGAGCACGCGGGCCCACTCGTCGTCGTCGTTCGCGGCGATGTCGCCCTGCGCGCCGATCCCGGCGTTGTTGACGACGATGTCGATGCGTCCGAACTCTTCGGCGACGGCAGCCACCGCCGCGTCGACACTCGCGCGATCCGAGACATCGGCCGTGAAGGCGGCGAAGGCGGGGTCAGCCGCCGCGGTGTCCCGGTCGAGGACCGCGATGGTCGCGCCGTCGGTGTGCAGGCGCTGCGCGATCGCCGCGCCGATGCCGGATGCTCCGCCGGTGACGATCGCCACCAGTCCGTTCAGTGCACTCATTTCCCGGCCTCCCATGCCACGAACTCCTGCCGTTGGCGGCCGAGGCCGTCGATCTCGATCTCGACCACGTCGCCCGCGGCGAGGTAAGGGTACTTCCCCGAGAGGGCCACGCCCTGCGGGGTGCCGGTGAGGATGAGGTCGCCGGGCTCGAGCGTCACGTACTGCGACAGGTGGTGCACGATGTGCTCGACCGTGAAGATCATGTCGCTCGTGTTCGAGTCCTGCCGCGGCTCGCCGTTCACGAAGCTGCGCAGGCCGAGCGCCTGATGGTCGACCTCGTCGGGGGTGACCAGCCAGGGGCCCGTGGGGTTGAAGCCCGCCGCGATCTTGCCCTTGGACCACTGTCCTCCGGAGACGGTCATCTGGAAGTCGCGCTCGGACACGTCGTTCGCTGCGACGAAGCCGGCGACGTGCGCCATGGACTCCTCGGGGCTGTCGAGGTAGGCGGCGCGGGTGCCGATCACGATGCCGAGCTCGACCTCCCAGTCGGTCTTGACGCTGCCGCGGGGGATCGTCACTGTGTCGTTCGGGCCGACGACGGTGTTCGGGGTCTTGAGGAAGAGGATCGGGATGGTGGGCGGCTCTGACCCCGACTCCGCCGCGTGGGCGGCGTAGTTCATGCCGATGCAGATCACGGCGCTCGGACGGGCGATCGGGGCACCGATGCGCATCGACGCGGCATCCGCGAGTTCGGGGAGCTCGCCAGCATCGCGAGCGGCCGCGACGCGGGAGGTGAAGTCGCTCTCGAGGAACGCTCCATCCACATCGGATGTTACGGGGCGGAGGTCGAGGTATCGGTCACCCTCCACCAGGACGGGGATCTCAGTGCCAGGGGTGCCGAGCCGCGCGAACTTCATGTTTCTCCTGATCGGTCGGGAAGCCGCGACAACGCGGCTGGTCTCGTTGACAGTATAGACATCGGATGTTTACACTCCAAGAGATCCGCGCGGAAGAAATCAGCCGTGCATGGAGAGGAATCCCGTGAGCCGTATCGTCGCCCTCGACACCACCGACATCCGCTTCCCCACGTCCCTGAGCCTGGACGGGTCGGATGCGATGAACCCCGACCCGGACTACTCGGCGGCGTACGTCATCGTGCGCACCGATGCCGATGATGACATCGACGGGCATGCCTTCGTCTTCACGATCGGCCGTGGCAACGACGTGCAGGTCGCGGCGATCGATGCGCTCGCCGGGCACCTCGTCGGACGCGAGATCGAGCCGCTGCTCGATGACATGGGCGGCACCTTCCGCGAGATCATCGGCGACTCGCAGCTGCGCTGGCTCGGGCCCGAGAAGGGCGTCATGCACATGGCGATCGGCGCGGTCATCAACGCGCTGTGGGACATCAAGGCCAAGCGCGCCGGGCTTCCGCTCTGGCAGCTGCTCGCCCGCATGACGCCGGAGGAACTCGTCGACCTCGTCGACTTCCGCTACCTCACCAACGCGCTCACCCGCGAGGACGCCCTCGAGATCCTGCGCGCCCTCGAACCCGGTCGCGCCGAGAGGGAGCAGCAGCTCCTCGCCAGCGGATACCCGGGCTACACCACGAGCCCCGGATGGCTCGGATACTCCGACGAGAAGCTTGAACGCCTCGCCCGCGAGGCCATGGCCGACG
>WPCJ01090095.1_pt1 | contig 15247 bp, 17 predicted proteins | sample 5399831 | NCBI WGS metagenome assembly WPCJ01 (sample SAMN12869470, study PRJNA574797) | sludge metagenome | isolation source: wastewater treatment of pH10 | place: China:Beijing | collected 2019-05-20 | reverse complement strand
CGTTGATCCCCATCTCAGCGCTTTTATATTCTATATGTGATGCATAGAAAATATAATAGTGGTGTTTTTCTATCTGTCCATATTCTGAAAAGCGTTTCTAGAATAATTATCCAATCTGTTACTTGCCGGGACATCATTATTGTCAGATTTCATTAACGGCCTTGAGTGGAACCGAAAACCCGTGCCAATTAGTGGAACGCTGTTACAAAAGCGAATTCCTGATGCGTGCCACTTTCGGCTTCACGAAACTTGTCTTTAAGCGAGGGCTGCAATGCTAGGTCTCCTGCTGTCTAGAAGATTAGTAGTCAGCGGAGAATAGTCGCATTTTGTGGTCGACATGACTGCGCGAACCAATCTCAGCTACACGAGCCTAGGGAATTCGTCACGATTCCTGACTGGCAATCAACTTGGAACGTATTCACACGGATGATATAACTAAGCTGTTACGTTTCAGAACCCATGAAATCCATATTAATCGCGTATCTTATCTCGCCGTTAGAATTGACGATAACGTTCGAGAGGTAAGCCATTTGCTTCGACGTATCCATTTGAGCTGTGCATCGTCGCGCGATTATTTTCTTTCCAAAGTGCTGACTTAGCAGCAGCCAACGCTTGCGCAATCCCAATCTGGGCTGCAGGCGAATTATCTATCTTGTGGCGACGTGCTTCAGAAAGAAGTTCACTGTAACTTCTGGCCAGAGAATGGCAGCAGACCGGTCGCACTGCTGTGCTTGGTCTGTCATCCAACGAGATGTCGATGCGTCGTCATGCTTTCTATATAAGGAGCTACCAACCAGTTCAGTAGATCTCTGCTTTCCGATATTGACGTGGAGCTCAGCATCGGAACAATTTCGGCGTTTCATGAGTTTGTCTCCGTATAAAAATGTATGTTTCGGCGCCAGTATGGAGGAGGGCGAGATGGGAGAATTGTTGTTCTGGATTGTTCTGGTTGGACTGCCAGTGCTTCTCGCGGGCGGCTTCGCATATGCGCGCTATATGCAGCGTACAGGTGGTACGAGTTCGGGCGAAGATGGTGCTTAACGAAAGCAGGGATAAATCGATGGCACCCCGCGCAAACTGGAAAGGCCAGCTGAAAATTGATCAGCTTTTGTGTCCGGTCGCACTTTTCACGGCGGCATCGACCTCTGAGCGTGTTTCGTTTCATCTGATTAATCGCAAAACCGGAAATCGCCTCAACCGGGAATTCGTAGACAGTGATACAGGCAAACCAGTACCGCGCGAAAATCAGGTCAAGGGCTATGAAGTGTCGTCGGGCACCTATTTGAGTTTCGACGAAGCGGAAATCGCCGGGGCCATTCCCGAAAGCGACAAGACGCTGAATGTCACCCGATTTGTCAAATGCGGCGAAATCGATGATGTCTATCTCGACCGGCCATATTATCTTGCCCCGGCTGGAGACAGCGATAGTTTCGTACTCGTTCGCGAGGGCATGAAATCTGAAAATGTAGCCGCAATTGCCGAGACTGTCCTTTTCCGCCGCGCGCGACAAGTTCTGATCCGTGCCGACGATGATGGTCTGATAGCTACGACGCTTAATTTCGAATATGAGGTACGAGCGGCAGCGGAGGCATTTGCCGACTTGGGCACTTTCAAGTTCGATCAGGAAATGCTCGACCTGGCGCAGCATATTATCGACACCAAGATGGGCAGTTTCGACCCCACAGGCTTTGATGACCGTTACGATGCAGCACTGGCAGATTTGATAAAGGCCAAGATTGAGGGGAGACCGCTCAAGAAGCCGGTTGCGCCGAAGACTGCCGAGGTTATCGATCTCAAGGAGGCTCTTCGCAAGAGTGCAAGCCTGGGTCGGGCGGGGCAGGCGCCGACCAAAGCAATAAAAGGCAAAGCCAAGTCCGGGGCAACATCTGGGACAAAGTCTAGAAAAAAGGCCGGTTGATCATGGGACAGCCGCTTGAAACCTATCGCAGGAAACGCGATTTTACGCGGACTAAGGAACCACGCGGTAAGTCCTCACGAATGAAAGGTGATCTCTTCGTCGTGCAGAAACACGATGCCAGAAGATTGCATTATGATTTTCGCCTTGAGATGGATGGCGTGTTGAAAAGCTGGGCCGTGACGCGCGGTCCAAGCCTTGTTTCCGGTGAAAAGCGACTTGCTGTGCATGTCGAGGACCATCCTCTTGAATATGGGGGCTTCGAAGGCACGATCCCGAAAGGTGAATATGGGGGAGGTACAGTTATCGTCTGGGATACAGGGCGCTGGAAACCCATTGGCGACCCACATAAGCAATACAAAAAAGGACATCTTGAATTTGAGCTCTACGGGGAAAAGCTCAAAGGTCGCTGGCATTTGGTCCGGATGCACGGAAAGCCAGACGAGAAGCGAGAGAATTGGCTCCTCATCAAGGGTGAGGATGAATTCGTCAGAAATCCAGATGAACCTGACATTCTCGAAGAGATGCCGAAATCAGTAAAAACCCGTCGCGTCATCGCCGATGTCGAACACGAAGCGCCAGGTTGGTCGTCGAAAACTGGTCCGATCGACAAGAAGTCGACCGCTCAAGAGAAGGGTGGGGGCGCAAATATCAAAAATGCGAAGAAGCGACCGATGCCGAATTTCGTCAAACCTGAGCTCGCTACGCTCGTGTCATCTGCTCCAGATGGAAACCGCTGGCTTCACGAGATTAAGTTCGACGGTTATCGCATCCAGGCTCATATTGCGGGGGGCAAGGTCGCCCTTTATTCGCGTGGGGGACTGGATTGGACTGAAAAATTTGGCCAGCAGATCGCCAGCGATCTTGTTGGTACGGGTGTGAACGAAGCCATATTTGACGGGGAAATCGTTGTCGAAAACCAGTCGGGACTGTCCGACTTTTCAGCTTTACAAGAGGATTTAAGCGAAGGGCGTTCGGATCGGTTCGTCTATTATCTCTTCGATCTTCTGCATGTTGATGGCGAAGATCTCCGCCAGACTCCTCTGGTTGAGCGCAAAACGTTGCTTGAAAAATTAATTTCCGGATCATCGTCAACGCTTCGCTTCAGCGAGGCTTTTGATGCCGATGGGGCTGCGGTACTGAAGAATGCCTGCGGACTTGGCCTTGAGGGCATTGTGTCGAAGCTCAGGGAGGCCGCTTATAGAAGCGGTCGCAGCAACGATTGGCGTAAGTCGAAATGCATTGGACGACAGGAATTCGTCATTGCAGGCTATGTTCCCTCGACGGCAACGCGAGCGGCAATCGGTTCGCTCCTTTTAGGTGTACAGGATAAAAAGGGGCTGGTTCCCGTGGGCCGGGTGGGAACGGGCTTTTCGGTTAGGATGGCAAAAGAACTTTACAAACAGCTGCAAGCCATGCGGCTGGAAGAAAGCCCATTCGCTGTGCAACTGACGGCAGATGAAAGGCGCGGTGCCAAATTCGTCACGCCGCAGCTGGTAGCGGAAATTGAATTTCGTGCCTGGACTGCCGATAAGCGATTGCGTCACGCGTCCTTCAGGGGGGTACGCGACGATAAGGCTGCCAAGGACGTCATATGGGAGAAGCAAACCATGTCACCTCGTATTTCCAGTAACGGCCCCGAGGAGATCGACGTGAAGCTCACACATCCCGACCGGGTTTACTGGCCGGGCGAGGGTGTCACAAAACAGGGTCTCGCAGATTATTATTCCGCTATCTGGTCTCGCATCGAACCTTTCATCGTCAACCGCCCCCTCGCATTGTTACGCTGCCCAACCGGAATTGACGGAGAACACTTCTTTCAAAAGCACGCGTGGAAGGGGTTGAATGAACATATTATCGAGGTTCAGGACCCAAAGAACAAGGAAGAGGAGCCTTATATCAGCATTCGGGACTTCAACGGGCTGATCGGTTTGGTGCAAGCCGCGACGCTGGAAATTCACCCATGGGGTTCGACTCTCAAAAATTGGGAGCTACCGGATACATTGACGATGGATCTCGATCCGGGTGAGGGGGTTCCCTGGCCGCGCGTGATCGAAGCCGCAACCGAGATCAAGGAACGTCTAGAAAAACTCGGATTGACGACGTTTGTTAAAACGTCCGGCGGCAAGGGACTGCATGTGGTCGCGCCATTGAAGCCGAAGGTCGACTGGGACGCCCTCAAGAGCTTTACAAAAGCTATTGCCGACCAGATGGCTGCAGACAGCCCTGATCGCTATGTTTCGACGATTTCCAAGGCCAAGCGTAAAGGCAAAATTCTCATCGATTATCTGCGCAATCAGCGCGGCATGACTGCTGTAGCACCCTATTCGCCGCGGGCACGTCCCGGTGCCGCAGTTTCCATGCCGCTTGGGTGGGAGGAAGTGACGTCAGCAATAGGCCCGGCCCATTTTACTATTCTCAACACACCGACCCGGCTGGTCGCATTGAATAGCGATCCCTGGCAGGATTTTCGCAGCGCGGAAACGCCGCTGCCTAAGCTGAAGAAATAGGCAGAGCTCTTCGCATCAGCTTTTTTTGTTTTCACCGGCGAGGCTTTTTCGTAGAGCATCCATGATGTTGATAACATTGCCTTCGGTTTCTGGTGCAGTCTTGCGCGGCTTCGACCCCGTTGCCGTTTTCTTTTTCTTCTTTGCAGCAATCATCGACTGAAGGTTCTTCTGCATTGGGTCCTGAAGGAAATCGGGATTCCAATCTTCCGTCTTGCCCTTGATGAGCTTGCGGACCATGGAAAGAAGCTTCGTATCGGGTTTGCCTTCCTTAGTATCTGAAAAATAGTCGGTCGCTTTCCGCACTTCATCGCCGAAGCGCAGCGTCCACAGGACGATCCCGTGTCCGCGTGGCTCAAGCAGCACTGCTCTTTCGCGTCGGTACATGACAAGGCGGGCCAGACCGAAGACTGCGCTTTTTTCCATTGCCTCCCGAATGACGGAAAAGGCTTCCTGGCCTACTTTGTCGGATGGCGCGAGATAATGCGGTTTGTCGTACCAGATCCAGCCAATGCTGTCGCGCGGTACAAATTTGTCGATGTTTATAGTTCTGGTGCTCTCGAGTGCCACAGCCTCCAGCTCATCCTCTTCAAGAATGACATAGCTGCCGTCGCCTTTCTCAAACCCCTTGACCTCGTCATCATCCCGCACGGGCTTGTGCGTAACCGAATCTACGTACCGGCTGATCACCCGGTTGCCGGTCTCCGCATTCAAGGTGTGAAAACGCACCTTCTCGCTGTCGCTGGTCGCAGGCGTCAGCTCCACCGCACAGGTGACAAGCGAAAGTTTGAGATAGCCTTTCCAGAAACTGTGGGGCACGACCTGATCCTCCGGGAAGAACAGGATAACCTGTTTGACGCCCGATAGTTCCCGATCAGATTTGTTCAGCCTGGGAACCAGTCGCGGTTTTTAGTGGTTATACGGCAAGGAAAATACGACTGGGGTTACCCATTGCTTAAAAAGTCTTCCGCTGTCCCACAGCTCAAAAACGCTGCTACTCAGGACGGGCTGCTTCACGTCAGCGACACCGCGCCGGGAATTAGACGGCTGCGTTGTGGGAGTGGTTTTCGTTATGTCCGTTTTGATAAAAAGGCGATTTCCGCTGCTGATCGAAACAGGATTGCTAAGCTTGCCATTCCACCTGCATGGAGCGATGTCTGGATATGTTGCGATCAGCGCGGACACATACAGGCGACCGGTCGCGATGCGCGCGGAAGAAAGCAATATCGTTACCATTCCGCGTGGATGGCGATGCAGGAGGAAACCAAATTCTCAAGTCTGCTAGACTTCGCCCGTGCACTCAGCCGACTGCGTAAAGCACTTGATGCCGATATGCAGCGACGCTCGCTCTGCCGTGAAAAGGTCATAGCGACCGTCATCTGGCTGATGGATCGGCTATTGCTGCGGGTTGGAAATCCAGATTATGCGCGGGACAACAAGAGCTTTGGGGTTACTACCCTTCGCAATCGGCATCTGCGGGATGACGGTAAGGAATTGCGGCTCGTCTTTACCGGCAAATCAGGCAAAACGTGGAGTCTCAAGCTTTCCGACAAACGGGTTGCGCGTATCGTGCGCTCCATACAGGAACTGCCTGGGCAGCAGTTATTTCAATATATTGACGAGGCGGGTGATCGCTGTCCTGTTTCTTCCCAGGATATAAATGACTATCTGCGGGTGACCATGCGAACCGATTTCACGTCGAAGCATTTCCGGACATGGGCTGCAACGGCAACTGCCCTTGAGTTGCTACGCTGCCTCGATTTGCCTGACAGTGACAGGGTGCAAAAGGAGAGGCTAAATAGCGAAATCGATAAGGTTGCGCACCTGCTCGGCAATACCAGAGCGATATGTCGGAAGTCTTATATACATCCTGCCATCCCCGAATACTGGCTGGCCGGAAAACTTGGCTCGCAGATCGATGCCGCTGGAACTATCCGGCTAGTTGCGCCTGAGCTTAGCGATGCCGAGCGTCGCACTTTGAAATGGCTGCTTTTCATCGAGGCGGAAAAGAGCTGACCAACGGATGACGATGGCTGTTGACGGTTCACGATCTCGCGGCACGATGCGGTTATTGATTGGCAGGCGCAGAACGCCATTGGTCAATGATGGCTCGATCAGTATGTTTTAGGTTAGTGGAAAGACTTAATTAACCGCTTTTAACAGCAGGTGGCGAAATGTCGGCTCTCGATCTGGTTGTGACATTAATACTACAGACATATTTCATTCATGAGTTATCCTTTAAATAACGAAATAACCTTAGGCTATTAGATCACGGAGAAATGCCATGAAAATTAAGTCTCTTCTTTTGGCGTCAACTGTTGCTCTTATTGCTACAACCGGTGCGAAAGCTGCTGACGCTATCGTTGAGGAGCCTGCGCCAGTAATCGTTGCTGAACCTGTTTTTAGCTGGACTGGCGCTTATATTGGTGGGCAGATTGGCTACGGGTGGGGAAAATCGGAATTCGAAGATGCTTTCCGTGTGAAACCGGACGGTTTTCTCGGTGGTCTTTATGCCGGTTATAACTTTGATGTCGGCAATAACTTCATTCTCGGTATCGACGGCGATATCACCTATAATAATCTAAAGGACAACTACAGCGCTACTGACGGAGATATTGCTGGTGACCTTGAGAGCAAGTTGCGGTGGTCGGGTGCTGTTCGCGCACGGGCTGGTGTCGCATTTGATCGCTTCATGCCCTATATCGCGGGCGGTGTTGCCTTCGGTAGCGTGAAAAACACGCTTTCAGCAACGGACGGTGTGGATGAAATCAGCGTATCGCAAAGCAAAACCTATACTGGCTGGACGGCTGGTGCGGGTGTTGACTACGCTGCTACTGACAACCTCATTCTGCGCCTTGAATATCGCTACACTGATTACGGTAAGAAGGACTTTGATTTTGGCACGGATGTAAGTGTCGAAGACAAGTTCAAAACACATGACGTTCGTTTGGGCGTAGCTTACAAGTTTTGACAAGCGTAATCTCGGAAATATAGAAAGGCGGCCTGTGGGGCCGCCTTTTTGTTGCAGAGGCTCTTACGAATAATATTCGCCTGGCATTTACGGCTTGAACCCAATATGTTTTTCCTTGGTCGCCTTTGAATCTTCCGCATACCGGTATGGAAAAATTTATGGATAGTGCAGTGCTTTTCTTGCATGCGCATGGACAGTCGGCCGATGAAATCCGGATGTTGGATTGGAACAGCAATCCAATCGGAAAGCCAGAAAAGTGGCCCACTTCTCTGATAACTGCGGTTCAGATGATGCTGGCTTCGCATTTCCCAAAGGCTATTATCTGGGGACCGGAATTCACCACGATTTATAACGACGCCTTCCGACAGATTCTCGGTGAGAAAGAGAACTGCATGGGAGCATCATTCCGCGATATTTGGGCCGAGGCTTGGGATGAAATTCAACCGATGGTCCAGAAGGCCTATGCGGGTGAGGCCATTTTTATAGAAGACTTTCCCTTGGTGATTGATCGGCACGGATATCCTGAGCAATGTTATTTTACTTTCTGCTACAGCCCGATTTACGATGAAAGAGGGCGAGTGGCTGGCATGATGGATACCGTCATCGAGACCACGACAAAGGTTGAGGCGGAAAAGCATGCTCGCATACTGAATGCCGAACTCGCTCATCGAATCAAGAATACCTTTAGCGTTGTAGCAGCGATTGCTGGCCAGACCTTCAATAACAATGCTGATGAAGAGGTGATCAACACCTTTACCAGGCGCCTGTTTGCACTCGGAAATGCACACGATGTGCTGCGATTGGGCAAAAGTTCTGAAGGTTCCCTTCGTCAGATTGTGAGCGGAATAACAAACGCGCTGGCGGTGGCGGATCGCGTGCAGATAAGCGGACCGGACGTTCTGATCGGCCCTAAAGGAGCTTCAACGCTTTCGCTTCTAATCCACGAACTGACCACCAATGCGATCAAATATGGCGCTCTTTCAAACAGTGAGGGGCGTGTGCTGTTGGAAGTGGCTGTCTCAAAAAGGCAAGACGATGCGGTCTTCTCGTTGCATTGGGCTGAGTTTGGCGGGCCACCTGTTATCGCGCCAACTAAGACCGGATTTGGCTCCAAGCTGATAAGAATGGGGTTGTTGGGCGCCGGCGAGGTTGACGCTGACTACCGAACAGAAGGGTTTGCTGTGAAATTCTCTGCCCCTCTTCGCCAATTGCAGGGTGAGGGTCGTCTTTTTGACTCTACTTAGTTGGATCAGGAATGCTTCATTCCAGTCCCTTTTCGTGATGATCTCCCTTATGAGCAGCAGACAGATGGGTATTTGACGTGTTTGGGCCGCCTTGAGATCGGTTCTGAAAGGTCATGCTCGGCCAAAGAGTTACGCCAGGATTCCTGACATCGAAGCGGCCTGTTCGAAAGCAAGTCTCGCGTCTTCGGTACTTCCAATGTCGTGCGTGCATAAAAGGCAAGCCTTGATAGCGACGCCGAGACTATCTAATTCGAACCTATTCCATTGAGACAGTAGTATATTCTCGGCATCTGCTACGGTTCTCACCGTCTGCGTAATGCCGTCCGCAATTTCAATGACGACAGCGTCATCCCAGTGCACCTGTTCCATGTCGAAATCCTTTATACAGTGAACCCTTCACCAATTCGAAAGTTCCGTGGTTCAACAAGTTTATCGCCAGGAGTCGATCAGCTCACCCGTGCAGACGAGTTCCAATTGCTCACTAAATCGTTGGTGACAAAGAGAGATAATTGCATCGTGGGTTTGATTGGAAACGCTGCATACTGCGTCGTGGACAATGATCACCCGATATCCGCGATCTACCGCGCCCAATAGTGTTGCAAGAACACAAAGATCGGTCTCCGCTCCGCTGACGATCACAGTATGAACGCGCCGTTTGTGCAGATATCGCTGGAGGAAGCCTTCGGTCCAGGGGGAGTAAACAGTCTTATCAAGTACAACAGCAGGTGGCGAAAAATCTCCTAACGGGTCGACGAGGTCGATGAATGACGGATCAATACGATTGAGAGTAAGGGTTTCCCACTTGCGGTAGTAACCTTTCCATGCTCCTAGGGCAGCGTCGGGTGACCTTGGAGGTATAAAGCGGGTAAAGATCGTTTCTTCACTGCGCTGGGAGCAGATATCCACGATATTGGGCAAGATCGCGTCAATCCATGGCACGTGCCAAGGCGAAGCAGGTCCGAAAAGATTCTGCATGTCTATGCATAGATGCATGCAGCCGTCTCGCAAATCTCCGCGTAGAAGCCCGGTTTCCAGAGGCATGTTATCCTTCAAGTCTTTCTACGACGATCTGCCCACAGGCTCCCTCAAGCAGACGCAACATCCGCGCCCTTGCTTCGTTCACCGCGTCGGCTGTTGACAAGTGAACATGCTGCGGGTTCTGGAAGTAGACAGAAACGGCAGTTCCTGCATCGTCAAAAAACTGAACCGTATAGGCTTCATCGTCTTCCATCGAAACGACTTGGGTTTCCATAGTCATTTGCCAAACTCCTGCCAAATATGCCGAACCAGCCAGCATTGCTTTCGTTCCAGATTGAAATTCTCGGGGTTTCAGCGACGAGGCGAAGCCGAATACGGCTGGTTCCAACGCTCATCGCGTTCCGCTTCAAAAACCGTACGCTATCGTACAGACAGTCCTTGAGGAGGAACTAACTGGCTGGCTGGGCCTTACCTTACCTGGGGAAGGAGGAGACAAATGCCCTCGATATCCGAGTTCGAAGAAGAGTTGCTGGCACTTGGACCTGCGCTTCACCAGTTCGCCAGAACGATGTGCCATCAGCGTTCCGACGTGGAGGACCTTGTTCAGGAAACGCTATTAAAAGCTCTACGCCATCGCGATAAGTTCGTCCCCTATGGATCGCTCAAATCCTGGCTGTTCACCATCATGAAGAACACATTCTGCACCAGGATCAAGAGATCCCGCCGCGAAGATGCAATTGAGGAGTGGGAGGGGCCAAAAATCAGCCCATCGCAGGACTGGGCTATGGAACTGCAGGATGTCGGGCGGGCTTACAGTAAACTGTCGCCGGCACATAAGAGCGTTCTCGATCTGGTGATATTTAGCGGGCTGAGTTACGAAAAGGCAGCGATGGCGACAGGCTGTACGGTCGGAACGATCAAGAGCAGGCTTAATAGAGCCAGAGCGCAACTCGAGAGCAGCTTGTATACGGCTGAAAAGAGTCTTCGGAAACGATAGCTTAAACGAACTTCTGCAAGTGATTAGAGTTGGCCGCGAAATCCTGATGTCGGGGGGCAAATCGTGGGGGAGTAAGTCTTGCTGCCAGCTCTGAAATGTAATCAAGGTCGCGCAAGCCGCTTTCATATAGTCGTATGATGCATCCTGCAAGCTCAGAGGCTGAATAAGGACGGTCGCTTTCTTCGAGAATTATCGCAGACCGAGAAAAGCAACTACGCATGAAATTAACTTCATCTGAGGAGTAAATCCTGCTGGCTTCATTAAATAACGGCATAACAGTCTCCATCAAGAAACGAAGCTTCAACGATACGCCGTTTACTGCACATAGATAGTCTTAAAACTTCTTCTTTCGCTTTGGTACGATAGCGTACGGAATGGAGACGGTAACCGGTGGGTTTTGGGAACCAACCTTTGTTCCGCGTGTTCCTCTTCATGATGATGGAATGAGGTTCACCATATGCCGTTTCCGCCACAAAATACCATGGCCAACAAACTCTTGGCTTTGCTTCCGTCGTCGGATTATGAGGCCATCATCCGCGACACGATCTATGTGGAACTTCCGCGTGGGACGATACTTGCAGAAACGGGAAAACCGATCGCGAAGGTTTATTTTCTCACGACAGGTATCGGTTCGGTTATTGTGACGACCGCCGAAGGAAAACGTGCAGAAGCGGGAATTTTCGGCTTCGATGGGTATATTCCAACCTCTGCAATCGCTGGCGTCGAAAACAGTTCTTATGATGTCCTGGTTCAGGTTGCTGCGCAAGGTTATGAAATGCCTTATAAGAAGTTTCGGTGGTGGATGGACGAAAACCGCAGTTTTTCCAGGATCATGATCCGCTCCATCGAAGCGTTTTCCGTTCAGCTTGCCTATACCGCCGTCTCGAATGCCATTCATGAAGTCACGCAACGATTGGCCCGATGGCTCCTGATGTGTGATGATCGAATATTAGGCAATGAAATAGCAATCACTCACGAGTTTCTGTCGATAATGCTTGCCATTCGTCGTCCAAGTGTCACGACTTCTCTTCATGTTCTTGAAGGATTGGGCTTGATCAAGTCCAAACGAGGAGTTGTCTTTATTCGGAATCGTCACGGGCTGGAAAGCTATGCTCGAGACGCCTATGGCTGGCCGGAAAAGGAATACTTGCGGCTGATGCAGGGATTTCGACCTGTCGGTGACGCCTAGTTTTGAGGGCCGAAAAGCTGGCTATATTCTTCTTCGGGTTTTCCATAGGCTTCGCCGGCGAAATCTTCGAGCCCTCTCCGGTCACGTATTGTGATGCGGCCTCGCTCTGATCGCACCAGTTTTTTGCCTTCCAGTAGGTGAAGTCCTGTCGTAATGCTGGGGCGTCTTACACCGAGCATGAGAGCTATGAAGTCGTGGGTCAGGATAATTTCATCCCCGTCAACACGATCGTGCGACATCAAGAGCCAGCGCGCCAGCCGTTCGTGAATATGCAAGTTTACGTTCGCCCAGACAGTATAAGAAACCTGTGAGGCGAACGTCTGAATGTAGCGAGCCAATAAACTGGCAAACACGCTGTTGCGATTGATTTCCGCTTGTGCAGCACTGACGGCTATCCGATAACCATATCCGCTGACTTGCATGATCACTTCATGAATGCTGGTTGTAGCCCCAACCGCTCCTGAGGTTGGTGAAAACCCTTCGCGTCCGACCATGCCAGCCTCTGCCAGCTGACCTCTGGTCGTTACGGCGATGACCGAACTGATCCCGCCGCAAAGAAAGTAGAGATAGTCGATCGGTTGATTGGCCCTGACAATAACCTGACCGCGCTCAAGCGTGACAGGTTCCAGGGACGAATAAATACTATTGAGAATATCTGGCGGCAGACGCTTCAACAGGCGGTTGTTCAGTTTAGATTCGTCGTACATCTGTGCTACTTCGGGCAAAGTATCAGCTATTCGCCGTCGTGCCCCCCCACTCTCTTTGACGGTTGGGATTCTATAACACTCTGATCCGGCAAATGATTTTTGGTACGGTAGCAGACAAATCTGGAAATGTGCTGCGATCGAATTTTCCTTTGACGGCAAGCTGAAACTTTTTGTCCCGCTATTGGTTGCATCTTCACAACCCGAAAACAGGAGGCCCAGATAATGCAATTCAAACTGCTGGGAGAGGGAGCGGGGCAGCGGATCTTCGTCGTCATTCTCGTTCCGGAAGAAGCGGTGGTCGCGACACTTACCCGGTTTGTCCGGGAACAGGATCTAACGGCAGCCTCGGTGACCGCGATTGGAGCTTTCCGACGCGCTACGCTTGGATTTTTCGACCTTGAGCAACAAGACTATCACCGGATCGAACTTGACGAGCAATGCGAGGTACTCAGCTTGCTGGGTGATTGCGCTCTGGACGAAGAGGGCAGTCCAAACCTTCATTTGCATGTGGTTTTGGAAATGCGCAATGGTGAGGCGAAAGGCGGGCACCTGATTGAAGCCTTGGTGCGACCGACGCTCGAAGTAATTATCAAGGAAAATACCAGCACTATGGTGAGGACCTATCGACCGGAATTCGGCATAGCGCTGATTGATCCACGAAAATAACAATGCAGGGGAGCGATGGCCGCAAAGCGAACGAGTACGCATCACAAAATTGGCTTGCCACCCGTGACTGCTATGGTGGCGCCGGATGTGAAACTCGATAGCGGGTCCGCCAGCATGACATAAGCCGAAGCGAGTTCCGCCGGTTGAGCAGGTCTTTTCATCGGTGTCTGTTTACCAAAACTCCGCACCGCATCCTCTGGCAGAGTCGACGGTATGAGCGGGGTCCAGACCGGACCGGGCGCAACCGCGTTGGCGCGGATTCCCTTTTCTGCAAGAAGCTGTGCAAGACCTGCGGTGAAATTCTGGATCGCACCCTTTGTCGTCGCATAGGCCAAAAGGGTTGGATTTGGCATATCCGAATTGATGGAGGCCGTGTTGATAATGGCAGCGCCGGGTTTCATATGGGGAAGGGCTGCTTTTGTCAGATAAAACATCGCGTGAATATTGATGCGAAATGTCAGCTCCCATTCTTCGTCGCTGATATCATCGAGTTGGGAGAAACTTGCCTGATGAGCCGCGTTGTTCACCAGAATATCGATTCCGCCTAGTTCGCCTACCGCACGATCAATCAACTCGCGACAGGTTTGGGCATGCTGGATATCGCATTTCATCAAGACGGCTTTTCGACCCTCTTTCTCGATAAGTCCTTTGGTCTCAAGCGCGTCTTCATCTTCTTCCAGATAGGCGATCAAGACATCCGCACCTTCCCGCGCAAATGCAATTGCAACAGCGCGACCAATGCCGCTGTCTCCTCCGGTGATGATTGCTCGCAGCCCCTTCAGTTTTCCTGAACCCTTATAGGTGGCTTCTCCGTGATCCGGCTTTGGGTTCATCTTATCGGTAATGCCCGGCATCGGCTGGTGCTGGGTTGCGAACGGCGGTTTGGGATATCGGCTTTCCATCTCGGCTTGTCCTTCCTTTTCGCCCTATCGCCCTAACAACGAAATACGCTGCCTGTTCCAGGCGTTCAGAAGCATTTGAAGGAGAAACAGTGATCAATCGATTTGGAAGGACTATTACTGTTCCACATTACGATGAAGAAACAGTGCTTCCGCTATCGTGGATAGGTCATTGTCGCGAGCGCTGAATATAAACCCAGCGAAGCGCTGGCCATCCAGCCTGGGATTGTCCGACAGGGCAAATATAAAGGGTACGGCGCCTCGTTCCAGTTCGGAGATGAGTGGAAGTACCGCTTCCGGCTCCAGAGCGACATCCATAACGACGGCGTCAATGGCTTCGCATTCCAGATAGTCCAACGCCTGGCTGGCCGTTGTGACAGGACCGAGTATTACGGCGCCAGCATTCGCTAATCTGAATTTCGCTTCTTCCGAAAGCAGAAATCCATCTTCGAAAACCAAAATGCGCTTTCCTGCGAAAAGACGCATAGCATCATTATTAGGACTAATCATTACAAGCAGTTGGCCATGTCTATTACCGAATGACAAGATGTCTCGTGCAGAATTTACATTCCGAGCGATGACACGATTTCGGGAGTGCCGATGCTTGGATAACACCATCTAGGCTCCATCCACGATATCGTGAAGTTTATGACGGGCGCGGTGCAGACGGCTTTTGACCGTTCCAATCGAGCAATCGCAAAGCTTGGCTGTGCGTTCATAACTTTTGCCTTCCAACGCCACCAGCATCAGAACGCGGCGATATTTAAGGGGCAGCGTTTCCATTGCTGTTTGCACGTCGTGCGCCTCAAGCGTGAACTCTTGAGAAGGTTTGACCGAGGCTGTTGGCGATACACATTCGGTCAGGCCCGGTGCCTCGCGCTTTTGAATGCGAATACGCGTGCAGAACGTGTTGCGCATGATGGTAAAAAGCCAGGATTTAAGCGGCGAATAGGGTATGTATTTTTCCCGGTTAGCGAGCGCCTTCATCAGTGTTTCCTGCACCAGATCCTCTGCATCTTCTCTTTGATTATAGAATGTGCGGGAAAACGCGCGCAAAGCCGGTATCATCTCAACGAGATGTTCCGGCTCCAGCATGTAGTCGGGATTTGGCTTGAAAGACATCGTCTTAGCCTTTCCGAACAAAAGTCCGGTTTGAGAATGGGGCGGCACGAGG
>WPCJ01217006.1_pt1 | contig 15250 bp, 13 predicted proteins | sample 5399831 | NCBI WGS metagenome assembly WPCJ01 (sample SAMN12869470, study PRJNA574797) | sludge metagenome | isolation source: wastewater treatment of pH10 | place: China:Beijing | collected 2019-05-20 | reverse complement strand
CGTTGTCAAGAGGATGATTTTTTATTACTAATTTTGTGTTAGCAGGTGCATGGTTTGCAAAAGAGTAAATAACTTCTATTAAAGCATGCTTCATTGAGTCATAAGGGCTGTGTACCCTAATTTGGTAATCAGTAGTTAATTGCATTAAAAATAAGTAATATTTTGCTTTCGAATTTATAAGCTCTCGGGATTTTCCTAACACATATCTTCTTTTTAATTTTAAAGCAAAATATCTTCTAACCCACATCATTGCCTCATATAGTGAGTTAACCGGTCGATGGTCTTTGTATTTAGTGAAGAACAATACTCCTAACCACTTGAATAAATAATATCTAATACAGTATCTAAGAAGGTACCGCATATTATGTTTTATTAAGATATATGAATCTGTTGACGGTTGGTCATTTTTTTTGTCTTCAAGTATCTCATCTATCTTAGTCTGAATTTGAGAATACCCATTGACTCCTTCCAGTTCATAAGTAATCCAGTTCGGCCTTATATATCCTTCCTCAAACACATGAATTTTTATATTCGCGCCCTTGAGTCTTAGAATAGTTAGCCTATGGAGAGGTCTGCAATCTCCGTATAATACAATATCGGTTATTTCATTATGGAGGGTAAAATTATATAGCCACTCTGGCCACATTTTCATAGAATGCTTATAGGAAAATCCGCTAGGGTAATCTATCCAATCACCGGCATTAAAGTTTATTTTAAATACCTGGTAACCATGCTGTGTTAATTCTCTGGCTAATAATTTAAAGAAGGGGCCATGTGGGCCTTGTAGGAAGAGAAATTTCTTATGCTTACTCATAAAATATAATTTTCTAATATTCTTTTTATTTTACCCAGCAACTTGCGAAGTTCAATCAGCATTGGGTCGCTCCTTTTAACCTCTCTCATATCACTTAGCCTACTAATAATAACTTCAGGTGAACACCATAAGTTTGTTTTCGGATCCAGATACCTCGGATATATAATAAGACTTGCCGCAACTAGCTCTTCTAAGCTTATTTTTCTAGTTCTTTTTGGGCAACTATATAAATCTTTAGTTAAACCCCAACCTGCATAAAACGGTATTCCATAGCAGGTCACTTTTTTACTTCTGATTAAGGCTTCAAATCCGGTAAGCGAAGTTAAAGTATGAACCTCATCACACTTTTCGATTAGTCTAACAATCGAGATATGCTCAATAACAAGATTTGCATATCGGAGAGTAACTTTCTTACTAATTATTCCCGGTCTCTGACCTGCAACACAATCAGGATGGGGTTTATATATAATAAAAGCTTTAGGGTTTTGTTCGCGAACTTTTTTTAATAAGGCTAAATTAGTTTTAATATCAACGGTTCCAAGCTTTATTGAGGCATCATTTTCAACTTGTCCAACTACTAAAATTTTTAATCTTACCTCAGGTAAAAGAGGAATTTCCATATTTTGTAAATCAGTGTTGTACTTAGTGATTTCTAATTCATTTAGTTGATTGATTATGTTTCTTGCTCTAATAAGTAATTTGTCAGGAAAGTTTGTATTTTGAATGATGTGCTCAAGATCAGAGGGTTGGCTATGGTTGTAGTATATTCCCCTCCCATCTATTACTACTGATTGAGGGGTAATAAGATTAGCACCTAGGCCAACGGATCTTAAAAAACCATCTTCCATAAGAGTTAGGTTAATTTTTTGCCGCTTAAATTTTAAAACTTCTTTCATGTCAAGCTTTGAAGCCCAAGCAGCAATTCCTTTGTTTTGCTCAGAATTCAAAGCCTTTCTAATAGTCGAATAAAATACAGGATTTTTTGAGGTGCTTTTCAGAAACTTAGCAATGCTTTTCCGTTTCCATTTTGAGATGTAAGCGCACCCTTGTATATTCTTGTTTTGCTGATTTATATCTTTCCATAAAGAAATAATAGGGAGTATTTCTTCTATCTCGCATTTTTCAAGGGTAAATGGGTTTAAATAAACTGGGTACTTTAAATATACAGCAATAAAGATTTCATATAAGTTGCGGCTAATATTTCTTCGTTCTAATCTCAATTCGTCAGAAGTTAATCCCCAGCCAGCATAAAACGGAAGCCCAAAACATCTGACGATTTTTTCTGCCATTAAAGCCTCAAAGCCCATTTGGCTTGAAACAGTGTAAACTTTTTTTGCATATTTAATTAAACTCCAAGGGTTAATATCATCTGACACAACCTTACACTTATATTTATTTGCAAATTCAATTAAATAGCCTTTCTTATAACCGGCAATTACTTCCGGATGGGTTTTTACAAGTATAGTAGACTCAGGGTTTTCATCTAGAGCTGCTTCTAACATATGTTTGAAGCTAGAGGAATCTGCCAGGCTTCCGGAAACGGATAAGTCATTATAGGTTTGGTCGATAACTAAGACATAATCCGTTAAATTATCTGGGGTTTTAGGATCTTCTGAAGCATGATTATATTTACTTATTTGATTTTCCTTGATCTCGGTAATTAATTTTTTTGCACGCTCTAAATCATGTTGAGAAATCTTTCCATGTATTATGAGTTCTTCTAGTCTTGAGGGTTTTGAAGCATCATAATATATGCCTAAATCATCAAACACAATAGAAAGGGGCAGGGGGGAAATTTTAGCAGGAGCTAATGACCTGATAAATCCATCCTCTAAGCTAATATATGGAATATCATACTTATTAGCATATTTTTTAGCTTTAACTGAACTTGGCTTATTACCCCAGCCAATCACAGCATCAACTTCTCTTTTTTTAAAAAAATTAAGCAAAGTAATCTTAGCTTCTGATGAGAAGAAATATTTTAAATAAGGTATACTATATATTCCTCTAGATGTGGTCCCAATCCTCATTTTAAAGACTCAAATTCTTGCATGCTCTTTTACTATTAAGGTTAATAAACAAAATATACCATATAGCGCCATAGCTAGTGAGAAAACTGTGAGCGTTCCGGTTAAGGTATTGGGATATATAGCAGAGGATGGTTTATTAGGATGTACGATAACTGCAAGATAGTGATACTGCTTCATAAGCTCAATTCTTGTATTAGCTAAAAAGCTCATTGCCGACCTATAAGCTTCTTCGGCAAATGCTTTTTCTGTTAAAGCTTTCTCTATTAAAGAGATTTGCTCTTCCGTATTCTCTTTAGATTCTTCTAGCTTAATAAGCGTGTATTTCGCAAGGGCTAGCCTATTTTCCGCATTACTTAACTCTTGTTTAGCAAAGTTTAATTGTTCATTCTTTAACTTTTCCGTAATTTTTAAAATTACCTCATCTGAATATTTAAGTAGAGCGTCTGCATAGATTTTAGCCTTATAAGCAGTGGGTGCTTTTATTTTCAGTGTCATCACCCCCGAAGTTGAATCAAATGAAATCTTAATTATATTCAAATAATAGCGGTAAGCGTCTTCAAAACTCGCAATAGCAGATAATCTATTTAAAAAATCAATCTCTTTTGATTGGTAGGTAGCTATAAAATTAAGCTCCTTATCTAGCCTAGACAATGCTTCTCTTGAAAGTATATAAGCTTCAGGTGTGAGATCATTATTCGATGACTTTTCATTTTTAACAAAAACTTTAAACTGAGCTTCAGATTCATAAAAATCGCTTGCAATAAAAGCATAGTAAATAAATGCAAGTATGGTAGGTAAGAAAGCTAGCATGCTAATTCTTATTATGGAATTCTTAGCTCTCTCCAGCCTTCTTAAGTCAGTTTTTAATATTAAAGGTTTTATTGTTTTTATTTTATTCATGTGAGCTCAAGTTTTGGTTATAAATTTGTATAGCATTATCGACATTATCATAAAGTGTTATTTTACCTTTTTCCAAAATTGCAATTGAAGAGCAGTATTCTCTTAAAATATCAAAATTATGTGAAACCATAATAACATTTGACCTTCTTCTTCTTTCTGCAAAAGCTGCTCTACATTTCTTTTGAAATGCAGCATCGCCAACCGCAGTTACTTCGTCAACTAAATAAATATCAAATTCTAAAGCCATACTTAAACCGAAAGCAAGCCTGGACTTCATACCGGCTGAATAAGTTTTAAAAGGCATATGGAAATAGTCTTCGAGTTCAGAGAAATCTTTCACAAACTCTGTTACCCTATTTATGTCCTCCCCGTAAATGCGAGAAACAAAAAAGCAATTTTCTTCTCCGCTCAATGAACCGTTAAATCCACCTGAAAATCCGATAGGCCAAGAAACTCTGGCATCTCTAATTATAGTTCCGGAATCAGGCTCTTCAATTCCAGCTATAATTCTAAGTAGAGTGGATTTTCCTACTCCGTTTCTACCTAATACCCCAACATTTTGTTTTAAAGGAATATTCAAACATAAATCGCTAAAAAGCTGGTTTACGCCATGTTTGGTATAGTAAGATTTACTTATATTTTGTAGTCTGATCATGTGAATTCTAGTTTGTTTTTAGAAAAGTTAAGCAGAATTAAACCTATAAAGGTGAGATATATGGAGATATATAGCACATATTGATAGCTAAAATCGTGGTTTTCATAAGAGATGAACCAACTACTTCTTAACATCTCAACTATATGCAGAATAGGATTTAGCAAAAATATAGATTTTAAACTTTCTGGAATGGAGGTTACATTGAAAAATACTCCCGAAATATAAAATAATACTCTAAGAATAGGAGGGATTATACGTTTTACCATATCAGTATAAATGCTTATTGCTGAGGCTATGATCCCGCAACCTATAGCAAAAAAACTGATTAGTATTATGGAAAATATAACGTTTAGTAGGTTATCAACTCTGAAGTTATTAATATATATGCAGTTGATTAGCATAAGAATTATAAATACACTTGAGAGAGTGCCGATTTCAAGAAGACTACGTGCAATAATTAAGTCAAGTGGCTTAACTTGCGGATAAAATAGTAAAGCTTTATTTGCTTCAATTGCATTCATTGATGAGGTGATAATTTGTCTAAATAACATGAATGGAATTATCCCGGTTATAATGAAGCTCATAATATTGCTTCCATAAAAGGTTGGGCGATTTATAAAGTAAAATACTCCATAAAATGTAGCTATGCAAATGAGTGGTTCTATAAAAGCCCATAAAAAACCTAAACAGTTGCTACCGAACCTTGTGCGTGCCTCTCTTAGAATTAGAGCTTTAATAACATCACATTGCACTAAAAAACTTTTAAGCAGACTCATGTTTTGAACAAATAATTAATAAGCGTTACTTAACATAAATGTTAAATAAAACAATAGTTACTTATCTAAACTTAGATAAGAGTTATGTTAACTATTTATTAAGAATTAAGGGATTATAATAAAAGGTAGAGTATTAAAAATATATAAGTGTATAAAATTGACAGGATATCCTTTAGTAAATTTTACGACAATATTGTATCAGCCTTATAAAATTGCCGTAAGTGCAAAAGAGCAACTTGCTTCGGTTTATAACTACTGTAGTTATGTTATCAGTAGTAATATCAATAAAATGGATGAAAACCCGGTTTTATACAATGGAATGTTTCTTGGGTTACTTGCCGGGGGCATATTATCAGTTCCTAACTCCGCTGCTATAGTTTGTGCTATGGGTATTTCATATGGGGCTGCCACTTTAGCCAATTATATAGTTAATTCTTCTGGTCCGGAGTACCAACGGTATGCACAAGTTATTGCTTCTGCCGGCGAAGTAGTGCTTTCTGTTGCATGTTATGGTATTATCTCAGCAACCGTTTTAGGTATTTTTGCTGCTTCGCCGCTGGCAGTAGTTCCTGCCACGATACTTGCAATCCCTGCTGCAGTGATAGCAGCTGGTGTTTATACTCAAGTAAAAAGGTTCGAATATGCGGTTGAGGACGCTACTATCGGCAAAAAAGAATTAGAAAAAAATCTGGACCGTAAATTTATTTCAAATTCAGAAGATCTTTACTTATCAGTATTAAGCACAACAATTAGAGCAACCTTAAACCCTATTTTATCAAATGTGCTTGCCTTCCCAAAAGAAGTTGCAACATTATTAGCTATGTTTTCGACTTCAAGTTTTATGAGCTATATGGATAGCGGTGAAAACCCGTTTAAATTAAATCATACTTTCTCAAATATGTTTAAGGGGGCTTTAAAGTTTATGGAAAGCAAGTCTCATATGATCTTAAGAGGTGTATTAAATAGTAAATCAATTTTGGAAGGCGCAATACTTGCAGGGGGTGTTGCTCTAGCACACCTACCAATTAATAACTTGGTTACCTCAGCACTCAATAATTTTAACTATAATCAGCCATCGAAAATTGACTTTAGTCAAAACGCGATAGAAAATGTCCAAGCAACTAACAATAAACAATCACGATCATTATATGCGGTCCAGGATCTAACGACAAATACAAAAGCTCCTTAAGTCGCTCAAGTAACTCTGCCTAGCTTACTGTAAGATCGGAGCTTGCGTTAGCGCTTGCGGCAGCGGCGGCAGTGTTGGTATCGGAGGTAATGTCGGCATTGGTGGCGATATCGGTGCAGATGCAGGTGCGGTAGCGTTTATGTTAGCATCTGTGCTAGGTGAGACTTTACCTTCTTTGATTGCTCTTACTTTTTCTTTATCAATTTCTTTACCGTCAATGCTAAATTTATAATCATTATTCTCAGTAATTATCCCATCGATTCTACCGGTTATGAGTGGCTTAACCGGTACCACTTCATCATTGCCATCAATAGCTTGTATGGAGAATGTATAAATTCCGTCTTTTAGTTTATTACCTTTATTATCCTTACCATCCCATTTGAAGATATGTTCACCCCTGCCGACCTCAAGTGGTCCATTATAAACAGTGGCGCCATTAGCATTTTTGATCTCAATAATCGCCGATTCAGCTCGATTATCTAATATATATTTAAGCTCTGCACCACTATCCATTAAATTTAGTATATCGCCTTCGTATAAAGCTAATTTGCCGATATGATCCGATGGTTGAGATATTTGTTGCCGGTGTAAAATATCATGAATCTGCTCTAGCCATTTATTTGATTCAAGCTGCAGATCTAACGAATTTAAGGTGAAAATTTGCTGGGTCATTTGATTTGTATCCATAGGATTGGTAGGATCCTGATTTTTTAGCTGCGTGGTAAGTAATTGTAAGAAGTTATTCCTTGCTTCTTTTATCCTTTTTTCAGTTTGCTCAGTCTTACTTAAAACCTCATTTCCTTCTGGTTTTTTTGTGAGGTCAGCAATATTTGTTTTTAATAGCGTTTCAACTTTTTCCATTTTTTTCTACCTACACTAACATACTAACGTTTCCTTCGCCGATACTATGGGAAGGTATATATATAAGTTCCAATCCTTCACCTTCAGGTGAATTAAGAGTTTTATTATCAAAATTGAAATTGTTATTTTGCCGTTGCTCTCTATGTTGCTGATGTTGCTGATCTTTAAGGCCAAAGCTTAATGATGCGCTATCACTACTTCCGCTTAAAGCTGAAAGTGAGGATTCTAGCTCTTTGAAAGAGCTTTGCAAAATATCAAAGGTGGTGAATTTCTCACTTAGAATTTGTATTTTCTTATTACCCATGCTATCTACTTCCAACAGGATATCGATTTTTCCAAGTTCCTGCGGTGAGAGCTCAACTTGGATTCTGGTTTCTCCATCTTTTATTGCATTGTTAACACGCATTGAAACTTGCTCAACTAAATTATTATAAGTTGGTAAGTTATTTTTTTGGTTATCCTTAAAAATATTAGTAACAGAAGTATATTTATTAAGACGAGGTAATGTTGCCTCATTAGATAAACCTGGATTACTACTATCTGTTACCTCTAGTACTTGTTTAAAGCTGGTAGGCTCTTCAGGATTTAAACTTACATTATGCTTTTCACTAGTTGGCTGCATATGTTTTAGAGTTTCCGGCTTATTAGAAGCTAAAGATATCGGCTTATCTGAAGATTCCTCAACACTTATAGGTTCTTTAGCATTTGATTCTTTTAGATCAGTGTTCTGCAAGTTAATTTGTTGTGAGCCTTGGATATACGGTGGGGTAGGGAATCCTTGCGTTTCTGTGCTATCATCGTTTGTTAAGTATAAGTGCTCTTTTTTCTTTTCTATCCCTATTTTAGGGGGGGCACTAGTTACTGAAGCGAGAATATCTTCGGGAATATTTAAAACCACGTCTTCGGGATTCAAAAAATTCTCAATGTTTAATTGGTGCTTAGAAACTAATGGTGTTTCTTGTGAGTTCAATGGCGCTCCACCTGAGCTTAAAGGTAATTTATGTAAGCTTAATAACTTATCATCTTCATTATGATTGTTATAAGTTTTTAGTCCTTTAGTAGGCAAAGTCTTTAATTCCTCAGGCAAGGAATTAATTTTTTCAAAATTTATAGAAGTTGGTGGCTCATTTGAGACATGAATTTTAGGTAATATATCTTCATTATTAAGCCCAACTCTTGGGAGTTGTGAGCTAATATCATCTTGGATAAGATCATAATTATTAAAGTTAGGAAAAGAATGATTTATTTCCGGAATTAGAGAAGGGATTTTTAGCGTAGATTTGCCGGTAGATTCCTCATTTAATAAAAGTAAGCTGCTATACATGTTGTGAATATTATGACTTACTTCTGTAGTATCACTTTGGCTTAATTGGTCTTGTGGCTTTTTTGAAATGATTTCGGGATTTATAAAATCAGGTAAATTATTTAACCCCCCAAGTAACTCTCCAAAGCTACCTAACTCACTATTTCCATTATCAGTAGTAAATAACCCTTCAAGCATAAGAAATGGATTAGCAGCGCCGACACCAACAGCACCTTGTTGGGTAGCACCTGTGTTATTCATGAAATTTCCTAGTGTTGCATGACTATTCATTATACAAAATTATTAATATAACTATTTAATAGCTAGCAAATTACATGCCAATTAATTAATAATGTGCCGATTAATTATTAATCTTTGAAAGCTTATCACCTATTTGAATATTGTGATACTCAGCAAATCCGGTATTCATCTCAAGTGCATAGCTATATGGGTGCCTAGATTCTATTATTTTTTCACTATATGGTTTTAGGTGAGGATGTATTTCCTGTACTACCATGTTCTTATCAAGATAAAGCAAGTCAAGAGGGATTGCGGTATCTTTCATCCAGAATCTAAGCATCTTCGGTTTTGAAAAAACAAATAGCATACCATCATTTTTAGCAAGGTACTCTCTTTTAGATAAACCTTTTTTAATATCTGAGATATTCTTTGCTATCTCCAAATTTAACTGCAATATGCTTCCGGCAGTCTCCAATAGATAGACTTCTTTTTTTAATTCATGGCTCCTTAAGAAGTAAGCAATAATTAAGCTAAGAAGTAAAACTCCAGCTAATTTTTTAGACTTCAACAATGCTCGATAACATTTCCTCAAGTTTATTTGATTCCATTTCATATAATGCTTTATTCAAAGGTTCAGAGTCAAAGAAGCTATTAAGGTTATACACTTTAACCAGCTGCTCTTTGCTTAAATCTTGCGCTACTTCTGCAATCTCTCTCATTTCATCAATTTTACCGTTACAATGAAGAAGTATATCACAATCTGCTTCTAATGCTTCAATTGCATTTTGCTTTAAGGAGCCGGTAAGTGCCTTCATAGATAGGTCATCCGTAACTATTAGACCTTTGAAGTTAATGTTATTTCTAATATAATCTATAGCAATTTTAGAGATGGTTACAGGATATTTATCGTCTATTGCGCTGTATACCACATGAGCTGTCATGCTTATGCCTAAATGAGATAAGTTTTGAAATACCTTAAAATCAGTTTTTTCTAAAGTTTCTAAGCTTTCTTTTACGATAGGTAGTGCATAGTGGCTATCTTTATCTGCTCTACCATGGCCTGGTGTATGTTTAATTATGGATTGTACACCTGCATCTCTTAAGCCATAATCTGCAGCTTTACACAATTCGGTTACGATATAAGGATCACTTCCATAGCTTCTATCCCCGATTACATCACTTGCACCCTTAAAGTAAAGATCTGCAACCGGAGCACAATCAACGTTAATTCCTAAATCGGCAAGTTCTTTACCGATAAGCAAATGGTTAATATATACAGCTGTTATAGCTTTTTCCAAATCTATATTAGCAAGATCAGCAAAAACTTTAGCAGGTAAAGCTTTCCTAAATTCAGGTGGTTGTAACCTAACCACTCTGCCACCCTCTTGGTCTATAAGAATTAAGGTTTCTTCTCTATCGAGTAGGGATTTTAGTGATTCTACCAGGTTTTTGATTTGCTCTTTATTTACACAATTTCTTTTAAATAAGATAAAGCCAAGAGGGTTAACTTCTTTAAAGAATATCTTCTCATCGTTTGTTAATTCCGTTCCGCTTAAACCAAATATAATATTCTTAATATTCATATTTATAACCATATTTTGCATTCTTTATTCATTCTTCTCTTTAGGTTTTATCACATCAAAGATGCTATTTAAAGAATTTTTATTTGCTTCATTTTTATTATTATCTTGGATTGTGGTTTGAAGTTCATTTTGTGTATTTTTGAGTCTTGAAATTAAATCTGAAACCTTTTCTGATTCGGGTTCTTCAATTTGGATAGTGCGTGAATCTAAAAATAAGTTCTGGTTTGCAATACTATTATATATTTCTTTATCTTGGTTAGAGAACACCATACCGCCTTTATCTTCCGGAATTATTCTTATATAGGATGTATCTCGTTTTATAAGAGGTAGGTCTTCTATATTTACCGGCTTAATTGTGTATTTATAAGAATAGAAATATACTGCAGCGAAAATTAGTGCTGAAATTAGCAAAAGTAGATAACTAAATTTTATCTTAAAAAATCTTTTAGAGGGTAGAGGACCAATATCTTCTTCAAGTTGGTTATTATGAAACTTCGGTCTTTTTATCTCTTTATAATTACCTTTCATAAAAAAGTCAGGATTTAAATATTTGATTATTTATACTAAAAATTACTAAATATTGCTAGAATAACTTATACTTTGGAGATCACGCAAACTGTGAGGTCGTCTTGCAAATTGAAAGCGTAACTTTTATCAAATGTTTCCATAATTTTTTCAAGTAGCCAATTGCTTTTATTAGTCATAGGAATATCTTTACAATCATTAATTAAATTTTCTAAAAAATTACCAAGATTGAATAAAAGCCCATCTTGATTTTTAGTTTCAATTAATGCATCGCTATAAAATATTAGTAAGTCCCAATTGGTAAAATCAATAACATGATTTCTATATTTAGGAGTATCGGTAACCCCTAGCGGAAAACCAGTTGAGTCTAATATCTTAACTTTAAAGTGTTTAAACGAAACTAGGTAGGGAGGGGGAGTGCCGGTTGCCGCATAAGTTATTTTTTGAGATTTTGCATCTATTAAGCTATAAAACATAGTAGCAAATTGGTCTCTACCTAGCATGGTAAATAAATAGCTATTAATCTTAGTTAGAAATTCAGCTGGATTTCGTTTAGTCTTAGTTATACTTTGGATTAATGAATGTAATCTGAATGTATTGATTGCGGCTCGAATACCATGACCGGAGAAATCCCAAATATAGCTTTCAACCATCCCATCATCCACTTCTTTTATAGCGTAATAATCTCCGCCGAGTTCTTCCGATGTTTTATAGTATGAAGCAATAGAGAGGTTATGTTTTTTTGAGATATCGCTATCAATAGTATCTTTAGAGATTAAGCTTAGCAGCATTTTTCTTGCTTCTTCAAGTTCGAAATTTAAGCGCTCTTGAAATTCTATAAGCCTTTTAAGCAGCTTATTTTGGGATAGGTGCATTTTTACCCTAATCAGTATCTCTACATCCAGAAATGGGGTGCTTATAAAGTCGTTTATTCCTAGTTCAAAAGCTCTCTTTTTTTTCTTGATCGATTTCGGATCTATCTGTGCGATAATTGGTATGTTTTCAGTTTTACTATTTGACCTTAACTTAAGGCAAGTTTGATAGCCATCAAACTCCTGAGTGGTCATATCTAGAATAATTAAGTCGGGAACATTAACTTCAACTTTCTCCAGCACTTCCTGGCAATTGTTAGCTATATTGATATTGCTGTATCCTTCCGATTCTAGAATAAGTTTAGTAGGGTTTGAGCCAAGTTCAAGATACTCAATAATCAGTATTTGAGAGTTTTTAAGCTGCTTTTCTATGTTATCAATATACTTTTCTATAAAATACATAACCTTCCCCTTATTTTTAGTTTAACAGGTTTATGATTTATTTTATATGAAAATATTATAAAAATTGGGATTTAATCCCCGTCGTCTAGACAGGGGATTATTTATTAAGCATAATAAGGTTTAATATCTCCTCTTCTCTCAGGCCGTAAGATGGTTTTATTTCAACTTCTTGTTTAGTTTGGCTGGTTCTCTCATAAGCAGTTACAGTTAATATACCATCTGCATCTAGTTTAAAGGTGATTTCTATTCTTGGCTCTCCGGCTGGAAGCGGAGGAATCCCTCTTAGCTCAAAGTGTGCTAAAGATCTGCATTCTGCAACTTTTTCGCTTTCCCCTTGGATAACATGAATCTTAAAGCCGGTTTGGCCGTCGGTGTGAGTAGTATAAACTCTCTTTTGTTGAGAGGGTAGGGGGGAATTTCTTGGAATAATTACTTCTGAAATACCGCCCATTAACTCAATTCCTAATGAAAGAGGGGCTACATCAAGGAGTATATTATCGCTGCCACGAGTCAAAGCTTCAGCTTGGATAGCAGCGCCAAGCGCCACAATCTCTTCCGGGTTAATTGTAGTTAAAGGCGCTTTGCCTAAAGCCTCGGTGATTGAGGTTATAATATAAGGAATTCTCGTTGAGCCTCCAACCGGAATAATTTCATTTATATCACTGATTTCTACCTCGGCTTGCTTTAAAACTTCTTTGAAAATCTTTATTGTTTCGTCTATATAGGGTTTGATCAAACCATTAAATTGATTACGGGAAATCTTATATTCTTTGCCTAATATATTGCCCTGCCAATCATGATTATTTGTTAAATGCTCTTTTATTTTTCTTGCTTCGTTTAAACATTCTTTTAATTCATTAGGGTTTAAATTTTCTTGTACTAAGTACTCAAGAATCGACTTATCAAAATCATCGCCTCCTAGTTCCGTATTTCCACCAGTAGCCAGAACTTGAAATATCCCTTTTTCTAACCTTAAGATGGAAACATCAAAGGTTCCTCCACCTAAATCGTATACTGCGAAGATTCCTGATTCCTTTTTATCTAAACTATAAGCAATAGCTGCTGCAGTCGGTTCATTAATCAATCGCAAAACATTAAGACCTGCAATTTGAGCTGCATTCTTTGTAGCAATACGGGCAGCATCATCAAAATAAGCAGGGACAGTAATAACTGCATTTTCCACTTTCTCACCAAAATATTCCTCAGCTCTCCTTTTTAATTCCTTTAAGATTTCTGCAGAAATTTGGATTGCATCTTTAATAACACCGTTCAAATTAAGTTTAATCAGATGCTGATCAGAGAGCTTATCGACAATATATGGTAGGTTAAGTTCTTTAACATCGCCTATTCCTTTTCCTATTAATCTTTTTATCGAAGAGATATAGGAAGCATGGGTTGTTGCACTGTTTCCTACATAAGTTTTGTTATCATTAAAAGCAACTATTGAAGGTAACATTTTTTCGCCGCTTGTTTTATCTGCTATGATTATAGGGGTTTGGTTTAGAGAATATGCTACAAGTGAATTAGTAGTACCTAAGTCAATCCCAATACTCTTACCAACTGGCTGCTGTATTGTTTCTCCTGGCTCTTGAATATCAAATAGTTTCATTTGTTAAATTAAGCTTATTAATGATTTCTTGTTTAAAACGTATGTAAAATTTAAGTTCAATATATATTGATGAAGCTTGATTATAAAGCTTTTTTCTAAAGTATTCACCCAAAAGTTTATAGGCCTCATGCTCACGTAGCAAAATATCATCTAATAATTGTCGCATAGTATCTTTATTATCGCTTTCTTCTAGGGTTTCCCGCCATTCCAATGATTCAAATAAAAGCTTTTGTGGTACTTCTTTTTCATCAATATTTATTTTCATTAGCTTCAGTAGGTACTCAGCCCTTTGTAAGGGGGTTTTTAATGTTTTATAAGCTTGATTGATTATTGAGCTATTGTTAAATGATATAGCCTTTTCTGCAGGGAGGCTATTAGGGTTAATAAACTTATCAGGATGAAACATCATTTGTAATTTAAAAAGAGCTGAGTCTAATTGTTTTATATTGATATCGAAACCTTCGCTAAGACCGAATATAGTAAAATAATTTTCTCCTTCTATCGGTAGCACCTTATTGCATTTGGGGCAAAAGTCAGAATCTTCTTCTATTATATGGGCGCAGTGCGGGCAGGATAAGTTTTTCTTCATATCGAAGTTTTTATGTTATGAGTTTTGTTTAGGAATAGTACACTATTTTTTCCTAAGTCAAACAATTATTATGATAAAAGCTGAGACTAATACGGTAGCAATGAAGTAGGCCCTCTTGGCGCAGCAGCAGGCTGTGCAACTGAAGCCGGCGGCGGTACAACTGGGGCAGGCGGTGCTACAGGAGCGATAGGTGACACCGGTGAGCTTGGCATAATCTCCGGAGTAGGCTTTTTGACTGTGACCGAGGAGTTAGTTACATTTTCCTTGTTTGCAGATAGGTTATCTGTATCTGACTTTTTGGATGTAAGTTTCGTAGTCGGTTTTATATCCTGAGCAGCTTTATCCGGTAAGGGTTGTAAGGTTGTAGTTTGCGCAGCAGGAGTTGTTGGTGTAACTAGTGTTTTTGGTGTGGTTTTTGGTTCTACGATTGTTTTTGTAGCTTTTGAAGTTAAAGGTGTGATAACTGTTTTAGTCGCCTTAGCAGGCTTAGAACCTGTTGTTGATTTTACCGCATTTCTTGGTTTGGGAATCATGGTAAGTTTAGAAAGTTTCAAATCTTCATCATCAGCAGGCTTAATAGACATTTTAGATAACTTGGATTCGGGTGGTGCTAATCTATTGGTGCTAGGTATATGCATTTTAGAGAGTTGTTCTATAGAGGTGGGCCTTACAGAAGGTTTATTAGGTCTAACCACTTTGCTTTCTTTGACGTTAGTAGTGGTTGTTACTGCCATGCTAGCAGGGGCGGTTGCTACTTTTGCACTAGGGACAGTTGCTGTTGTCATACCAGAGGTAGGTGCTACTTTCTCACTGCTAGCGGGAGCTGTTGTCATACTAGGGGTGGTTTCCGCTATCGATTTTAAGTCTTTATTAGGTTTATCAGTTTTGGCTTGAGTCCTTTG
>WPCJ01086807.1_pt1 | contig 15265 bp, 12 predicted proteins | sample 5399831 | NCBI WGS metagenome assembly WPCJ01 (sample SAMN12869470, study PRJNA574797) | sludge metagenome | isolation source: wastewater treatment of pH10 | place: China:Beijing | collected 2019-05-20 | reverse complement strand
CCGGCTGGTGCTCATCCACCCCGGAATCGGGGGTGAGCTCGATCGTCGTGACAGGCTGTTCCTTCGCCTTGAGCATCAGATCGAAGAACTCCGGCAGCTTGTCCGACGGGAGATCCGTGCTGATCAGAGCCGTCCCCGCCGCCGCCACCTCGTTGAACCTCGTGAGCACCGTCTGCGGGGTGAACTGCGCGAGGATCGCCTCCTGCAGCTCCCGCTGACGCTTCATCCGATCCCAGTCACTCGTCGTGTAGCGCGAACGGGCGTACCACTGGGCGGTGTCACCGTCCATCCGCTGCTCCCCCGGCTCGATCCAGCCGATAGCCCACTCGTTCACATCGGTGCCGGTCCAGCCCTCCGGCGGTCCGCCCTTGGGCAGACGCTCGGTGACGTTGATCTGCACTCCACCGAGCGCATCGACGAGCTCGGCGAACCCGTGCATGTCGACGAAGACGTAGTAGGGGATCTCGATTCCGAGAACACCCTCCGCGGCGTCCTTCGTCGCTTCGATACCCGGCTCGGAGCCGTTGGCCTTCGCGTCAGGATAGAGCCCGGTACCGCCGTCTTCCCGACACACCTCCGCGGCGTTGCGGATGTGGTTCATCCATCCGTTCCACCCGCAGGTGGAAGATCCGTGCCCTTCGAAGCCGTTCGGGTAGAGCTCCTGCATCGGGCTCCCCTCGCTGAACGGCGCGTTCGGGAGTTCACGCGGGATGCCGGTGATCGTCACGGCCCCGGTATCGGCGTTCACCGAGACGACCGAGATGCTGTCGAAGCGCATCGAGTCACGCCCGTCGCCGCTGTCTGCGCCGAGGAGCAGGATGTTGTAGTAACCGTCGCTCGGCTCGACGCTCGGTCCGCTCTGCCCGAAGATCGCCCCGATCGTGCTGCGCACCGACCCCACCGCGGTCGCGGCATACCCGACGCCACCGCTCACGAGCCCCAACAGCACCAGCGCGACGACCGGGATGGCGAGGCGAGAGGGTCCGGGGACCTTCACGAGTCGCACCAGCCGCAGGGCATCGAAAGTCAACACGACCCAGAGCACGATGTAGCCGACGAGGAGCACCTGGATGACGGTGAGGATCGCGGCGGAGAACAGCCCGCCTCCGATCGTGAGCCACAGCAGGGCCGGGCGGGCGAAGAGGGCGAGGCCGAGCGCCACCACCGCGAGCAGCCACGCCAGCAGAGTCGCGCCGAGCCCGAAGCGGCCGAGCCTGCGGTTGCCCGCGAGCACCTGCGCAGATCCGGGGACCAGGAGATTGAGGGCGATGAGCCACCACCCGCGCTTGGCCATCATCCCCGGGTCAGCGACATCCGGGTGCCGCAGAGGGCGTGTCTCGATGAGCGGGCGCCGTGTTGCGCGCGGAGGCGCAAGGGTCACAGCGACCCCTTCAACCGTTCGTTCTTCTCCTCGACCTGTGTCTCGAGATCTCGGGCGTACGCGTCCACCCGGTCGGCGAGATCCGCATCCGCCGTCCCCAGGATGCGGGCTGCCAGGAGCCCCGCGTTGCGGGCGCCGCCGATGGACACGGTCGCGACGGGGATGCCGGCGGGCATCTGCACGATCGAGAGCAGGGAGTCCATGCCGTCGAGGTAGGCGAGCGGCACGGGAACGCCGACCACGGGCAGCGGCGTCATCGAGGCGAGCATGCCCGGAAGGTGGGCCGCTCCCCCGGCGCCGGCGATGATCACGCGGATACCGCGGGACCGTGCCTCCCGCGCATACGACATGAGCTTGTCCGGTGTGCGGTGGGCCGAGACGACCTCGACCTCATGCGGGATGCCGAAGTCGGTGAGCGCCTGAGACGCATCGCTCATCACGCGCCAATCGGAATCGGATCCCATCACGACGCCGACCAGAGGGGCAGCGGAGGAGTGCAGTGGCTCAGTCACCAGATCAGGCTACGGTCTACCGCTGTGAGAAACCCCGAACGGCGCGCGTCTTGTCCCGCATGTCCGACCGTGAGAGGTGCGCCGGCGTACAGGATTCAGACGAAATGTGCGGCGGCCGCACGCGCGACGTACACGGCATCGTCGAGATCGTCATCCGCGACGTTCACGTGACCGACCTTGCGACCGGGTCGTGGCGCTTTGCCGTACGTGTGGATCTTCGCCTGCGGGTGCTCGACCATCGCCGCGGGGAAGCGCTCCTCGAGCGTGCCCTCCGCCGGGCCGCCGAGGATGTTCACCATCACCGACCAGGCTGCACGAGGAGCCGTGCTCCCCAACGGCAGATCGGCGACCGCGCGCAGATGCTGCTCGAACTGTCCGGTGACGGCGCCGTCCTGGCTCCAGTGACCGCTGTTGTGCGGTCGCATGGCCAGCTCGTTGACGAGGATCCGCTCATCGTCGGTCTCGAACAGCTCCACGGCGAGCATGCCCGTCACACCGAGTCCCTCCGCGATCGTGCGTCCGATCTCCTCAGCGACCTGCACGAGGCGCTCGGCTGCCGCGGGTGCCGGGGCGATGACCTCTGCGCACACGCCGTCGCGCTGCACCGTCTCCACCACGGGGTACGCGACGGTGTCGCCGCTGGGGCGACGCGCCACCTGCTGGGCGAGCTCGCGGACGAAGGGGACGAGTTCCTCTACGAGGAGTGCATCGTCTTCGGCCAGCGCATCGAGCCAGTCCTGCGCCTCTTCCGCCGCGCGGACGACTCGCACACCCTTGCCGTCGTAGCCGCCCCGAGGCGTCTTCACGACACCGGCGCCCGCGTGGGCATCGAGGAACGCCTGCAGCTCAGCGACGTCGCGCACCGCGGCCCAGTCCGGCTGAGGGACGCCGAGCTCGGCGAGGCGGGCGCGCATGACCAGCTTGTCCTGCGCGAACTGGAGAGCGTCGGGGCCCGGGTGCACCACCACACCATCGGCGACGAGGGCACGCAGCACGGACTGCGGCACGTGCTCGTGGTCGAACGTGACGACGTCGACTCCTGCGGCGAACGCACGCACCACGTCGATATCGCGATAGTCGCCGACCGCCGTCGCGGCGAGTCCGGCGGACATCCCTTCGTCTTCGGCGAGCACCCGGATCTCCAGCCCGAGTTCGACCGCCGGAGCGATCATCATCCGGGCCAGCTGCCCTCCACCGATCACGCCAACACGCAAAGCCATGTGCCGTCTCCCTTCGTCCGACCCCATTCTCCCGCACCTGCACAGGAGGATCGGACACGTCTCACATGCGCGATCGTCGATCGCCGGCAGGACGGGTCTGGTCACGCCGTGTCGAACTCGTCTCCGCCCGCCTGCGCGTCGCGATGCGCCAGGATCTGCCCGACCTCGATCTGGTCGGCGAGAGTCTCATGGACCAGCGTCACGTTCGGTACGTTCGCGAGACGCATCGGCGCGTCGACGCCGTTCGACAGGGTGATCGTGCCCGCACCCCACAAGCGCTGCAGCGGCCCGCGTCGGACGGCGATCGTGTAGCCGCGAGCGTGGGACATCTCCCGGCGTCGACGGGCACCGACGCCGTGGTGGGCGATGACACGTCTCGTCGTGACCGTCGTGCTCCGCGAGTACCAGACGATGAACGGCAGCACCACGGCGAGAAGCACCAGCGCACCCGCCGCAGAGAGCAGCATCCAGTCCTCATACCCCGCCGGGAGGTTGCCGTAGAAGTAGGCCGTCGCGCCGAATGTCGCGATGAGGACGAGTGCAGACCAGAACAGTCGACGGGCATGGCCCCGGAAGCGTGCGATCAGCAACTCCTCCGAAGGCGTGCCGGGCGGCGGCATCAGAGGCCGTCCGCCGAGCGTCACAGGCTGGGTCACCCCACCATTGTGCCTGTGATCCCCGACAAGCCCGTGTGTGCCTCGGCGTGTCAGCTTCCCGCAGGACGCACGTGCACGACGTCACCGGCGGATATCGCGTGCTCCACGCCCTCGGAGACGACCAGCAGCCGCCCTTCCGCATCGAGGCCGATGGCCGTGCCTTCCTGCGTGCGATCGCCCGGCATCGACACCCGGATCGCCTGCCCGACAGTCGCGCATCGTTCGGTGACGGCACCGTGGGCGCCGCTCGCGACGGCGTCTCCGGCGGCGGCGACGAGGTCCGTGAGCCGGGTGTCGAGCGCCGTCACGTAGGTCGCGAGCAGCTGATCCTCGTCGACGTCGACGCCCTGCGCCGCGAACGATGTCGCCGTGGCGACGGGGAGCTGCTCCACCGTCATCGCCGTGTTCACTCCGGCGCCGACGATGATGGCGTCCGACGCCGCCTCAGCGAGGATTCCGCAGATCTTCCGACCGTCGACGAGCACGTCGTTCGGCCACTTCACCGCGACCTCCTCGTCCGGGAGCTGCGCGGCCACGGCCTCCGCCATCGCCAGTCCCGCGAGCAGTGGTATCCAGCCCCGCGACGCCGGTTCCGCCGGAAGAGCGCGCAACAGCACGGAAACCGCAAGGGCTGAACCATCCGGCGCCACCCAGGTCCGATCGAGCCGCCCCCGACCCGCGGTCTGGTCGTGGGTCGCCAGGATCGACAGGTGCGGCCAGCCGTCCGCGTCGTGCGCATGCCCGCGAAGGTCCGCGTTGGTCGACCCCGTTCGCGCCACCAGTTCCAGGCGCGGCACGATCGCGGTGGAGCGCGGGAAGCCGATGCTCATGCGTCCTCTTCGTCGGCTTCTTCGTCGTCGTCATCCTCGTCTTCGCGGACCGCCCCGACCTCGTGGGCCTGCCATCGTTCCCACTCCTGCATGAGCCCGTCCACGGCGGCATGGAACTTCGCGGTCGCCACCCCCTGTGTGGTGTCACCGAAGTAGTGCTGCACCCACATCCGCAGTCGGGCGATCGCCGCCTCATCGACCCGCACGCGCTCGATCTCGGCGACGACGTCCGCCGCCGACTCGGCGGTCAGCCACTCGCAGTCGGACAGATAGCCCTGCGTGTCGACAGAGGCCTGATCATCCGTGGGGCGCGTGATCATCAGCGGCTTCCCCGCAGCGAGCCGGTCGTAGACCATGGCGGAGATGTCGACGATCGCGACGTCCGCGGCGGTGAGCTGCCATCCGAGCTCGGGGCCGTCGTCGTAGACGTGCTGGGCGCGCGGGTCCGCGGCGTTCGCCGCAGCGATAGCCGCGATGATCCGTCGATGCGCGGCGCCGTAGGCCTCATCGACGACGCCACTGCGGGGATGCGGACGATAGATCACCCGGTGCTGTCCGGTGGCGAGCAGGCGTGCCACGAGGGTTTCGCCGTGCGATGCGATCGATCCGTAGTGCGCGCTGGGCCTGTCGCCCTCCCACGTGGGGGCGTACAGCACGACCGTACGGTCATCGGGGACGAAGGGCAGCGTGCCGGAGTAGTGATCGGCCTGAGGGCGCCCGATCTCGATCGTGCGGCGATCCACGTCGTAGTCCCAGAGCGTCCGCGAGAGGCGGTCCCGCGCGGCCTGGCCGGCCACGAACGCATAGTCGTACGCCTTGTACTGGTTCGTGGTCATGTACATCTTGTCGGACTCGCCGTGGTTGATGAACACGTGCCACCGCCGCCCGTAACGGAACATCTGGAAGTTGCGGGTGTTCTGGTTGACGTACAGCACGATGCGGATGTCCTGCGTCGCGATGAAGCGCTCGAGATCGCGGACCTTCGGCACGAATGCGACCGGAGGCGAGGCCTCGTCCAGGAGCTTCTCGGTGCCCGTCGCCTGCCGCGAGAGCACGACGACCGGCCAGCGGCGGGCGAGCTCCGCGAGCGGACGATACCACTGCCGCATCTGGTACATGTTGACCGCACCGTCGGCGAAGTACACCGCCACTTTGAAGTGCCCCGTCGGATACGGCTCAGTTTCGGCGAGGCGACGACGCACCCGCTGGACGGCGGTCCGGGATGCGAGCGCCCGCTTCAGCAGACGGTACGCCTTCTTCGCGTCAGACAGTGCACCCATCCCTCCAGAGTAGTTCGTCCGCGCGGCGAGCCCCGGCCGGTGAACGATCCGGGCTGCGACGCGCATGACGGCTTCCCCTCAGGCAAAGCCGGAAGCCGCCGTGACATGATCGTCATGTGCCAGCCGACGAGTCAGCCGCTCCCCTGCCCGGGGTGTCCTTCGTGATGCCGGTGCTCAACGAACACGCCTACCTGGAGCACGCGGTCGAGTCCGTGCTCGCTCAAGACGTCGATGTGCCCACGGAGCTCGTGCTGGCTCTCGGCCCCTCCACCGATGGGACGACGGAGCTGGCCCAGCGGCTCGCAGAGACGGACGAGCGCATCCGGCTCGTCGGCAACCCGGCTGCGCACATCCCCGTGGGGCTGAACGCCGCCATCCGCGCCAGCCGCTACGCGACGATCGTCCGCGTCGACGCACACTCCGAACTCTCCCCCGGCTACGCCGCCCGAGCGCTGGCCACGCTGGAACGCACGGCGTCGGCCAACGTCGGCGGTGTCATGCACGCCGAGGGGCGCACGCCGTTCCAGAAATCCGTTGCACGCCTCTACAACTCCCCCGTCGGACTCGGCGGAGGCGCCTACCACGGAAGCTCGCAGGAGGGCGAGGCCGAGTCGGCCTACCTCGGCGTCATGCGCCGCGAGGTTCTCGATGAGGTGGGTCTCTTCGACGAGACGATCCGGCGCGGCGAGGACTGGGAGCTCAACCTCCGCATCCGACAGGCCGGCCACCGCGTCTGGTTCGATCCCGACCTGTCCGTCACCTACTGGCCCCGGGAGAGCTGGACGCGGCTGGCGCGGCAGTTCCGCGCGACGGGCGCCTGGCGGGGTGAGCTGGTGCGACGCTTCGGGCGACGCAACGGCCTCCGCTATTTCGCTCCCCCCGCGCTCGTGCTCGTGGCCGCGCTCGCCCTCGTCCTGGGAGCGCTCCAGCTGGCAGGAGTCATCACCGGCGCGGTCTCCTGGGTCGCCTCGATCCTCGTCTACGGGCCACTCGCCCTGTACGTGTTGCTGGTGATGGGCGTCGCTCTCGCGCCCGGCGGCGGCGGTGCTCGCCAACGGCTGTGGACTCTGCTCGTCCTGCCCACGATGCACCTCTCGTGGGGCATCGGGTTCCTCGGCGGCGTGCTCCGAGGCGCTCGGGACACCGTGGATGCTTCGCGCTTGGGCACCCGGAACACGCCACTCCCCTGAGACGCGTGAGCGGCCGGATCAGGGTGTGACGAAACCGAGGTCGAGGATGCGATCGACCACCCGCTCGGCAGCACGGCCGTCGTCGCGGGAGTTGAACTGTCGTCGCCACGCCGTATAGCGCTCGGCGAACGCGGCTTCGTGCTCCGGGTCTTCGAGCGCCGCGGCCAGCTCCTCCTGCGTACGCACCAGCGGACCCGGGGCCCGCTCCGCGAGGTCGAAGTAGAAACCTCGCAGCTGACCGCGATAGTGGTCGAGATCCGGTACCAGGAAGTACATCGGCTTGCCCGTGACGCTGAAGTCGAACATCACCGAGGAGTAGTCGGTGATCAGCGCGTCCGCAGCGAGCAGCAGACGCGCGGTCTCCGGGTAGCCTGTCACGTCGATCACGCGCGCTCCGGCACGGTCTCGTCCTTGTTCCAGCGTCCGCGAGTGCCCACGCACGAGCACCACGGCATTCGCCTCTCGGGCGAGACGCTCCGCATCCACGAAGTCGACCATCTCCGCGCGATCGTCACGCCAGGTCGGGGCATAGAGAAGCACCCGCTCCTCGGGCTCGATGCCCAGATCCTTGCGGATCGCGGCGGGGTCCCCCGTGATCAGCGCGTCGTTCCGGGGGTACCCCTCCACCCAGATCGGTCGTCCGAAGAACGCATATGCCTTGCGGAGTATGCGCTCGGAGTACGTGTTCTGAGCCAGCAGCACGTCCCATCGACGCGATTCCTTCACGACGGCGGCCATCCGACGCGGATCGAAACCGGGACGGTGCAGCGCGAGACGCTTCAACGGCGTCCCGTGCCAGGTCTGCACGACCTTCTGTCCGGGTTTGCGGGCGAAACGACGGCGCAGCCAGTCGTTCACGACGAGGAGCCGGGCAGCGCCCCGCGCGTGCCACCACTGCGGGCTTCCTTCGACGACCGCGATCGCCCCGTCCGGCACCTCGACGGAGAGGTCGACGACGCTCCAGTAGCGCCGCACACCGGGCGCCCTCGCTGCGAGCTCCCGGTCGATCGCTCGCGGATTGCAGCCCACGCTGCGGCCGTAGAAGCTCTCGAAGAAGACCGCGTTCTCGGTGCCGCCGGACTGCGCGACGTAACGCTCCTCGAGGGTCGATCGTCCCTCGGCGGTCTCGTATACGGGGTCGATCGGCGGTGCGATGCGGACAGCGCTCCCGGTGACGGCGACGCGTACTCCGCGGAGGACGACGGGATCGATGCGCAGAGCGTCGAGGTCGACGTCTGCGATCCGCAGTTCATACGCGCCGGCGGGAAGCGGAAGCGAGGGCCCGCCCCAGCGCGAGGCCTGCAACGCGAACGTGGCCTTCCAGGTCTTGCCGCCTCCGCTGACGCGAGCCTCCACCCGCGCCCGCGGTCCGACGAGCGTCGCCGTGGCCGGACGCTGACCGGTCCCTGCGATGACCAGCGTCTCTGCCACGTCATCGATGCGGGCCGTTGTCATACTGCTCCCTTCGGCGCGGGGATCCCCCGTGCGCGGATCACGCGGTACACGCGCTCCGTGTTGCGACCGTCGCGATGCGCATGCATCGTCGCGCTGAGCGTAGCGGAACGTGCCGACGCCGCGTCGTACGAGTCGGCATCGGACAGGAGGTGCTTGAGCTGCGTGAGGAGTGACGGCCAGTCCGCGGCCATCGCGGAGCCGGCTACCTCCTCGAACCGACCGTAGAAGCCTCGAGTGCGCGCGTACTCCGCCGCGTCCGGGGCCAGGAAGAGCACCGGCATCCTCAGCAGTCCGACGTCGTAAGCGAGCGAGGAGTAGTCGGTGACCAGCACATCCACGGCGGCGAGCGCAGGCGTCACATCGGCCAGGACGGACGCGCCGAGCGCGCGGACCCTCCGGCTCGGCAGCGGTGGCACATAGCCCCCCGCTCCCAGAGGGTGCGACCTCACGAGCAGCACCGCGTTCTGCTCTTCGAGGAGGCGGAGGATGGAGATCCACTCCGTAGCGGACGGTACCGCCGGATCGGGCGCTCCGTCACGCCAGGTCGGCGCATAGAGGATCGTCCGCGCCCCCTCCGGGATCTCCCCGACGACGCGGTGGAGAAGCGCGGAGGCCGCGCCCCGACGTTCCTCGCCCGAGCCGGCGGAGAGCACATCGACGCGGGGCTCACCGGTCACGACCACCCGATCGTCCCCGAGGCCGAATGCCGACTCCAATCGCCCCCTGGCACGGGTCGAAGCCGCCGGCAGCACGCGGATCCGCTGGGCGGTCGCACGGTACAGGAGGGCGATCACCCGGCGTAGAAGGGGTGCTCCGGGAACCTTCGGCACCTGCGTCGTGGCCGGCGAATCCAGTCCAATCCTCTTCAGCGGGATCCCGTGCCAGAGCTGGACGACGAAAGCGCCGCCGACGGCGTAGCGGTTGACGTCGCCGAGACCGTGCGTCACGACGAGGACACCCGCTCCGGCTGTCGCCCACCAGCCGCGCAGACCGTTCTTCCGGACGAACCGGATGCCGAGGGCGGTAGCCTCCCGCTCCTCGCGCGCGGACCCGGTGAGCCACAGGGTCTCGTGGCCGAGTGAAGAAGCGTGGTGGTACAGGGCGAGGGCTCCGTCGCCGATGCCTGCGCCGCAGCCGAACACCCAGCGTCGCCCACGCGGGACGAGGAAGGTGCCGAGGCGCCCGACGGCGTACAACGGGATCCGGAGCAGCTTGGCCGCGTTGCCGGAGCCGAAAGAGAAGGACGCCACCTCGCGAGCCTATCGCGGGGCGGCGCCCTTCTCTGTGAGACCGGGGACTCAGCCGGCGAGTTCGCCGAGCGTCACCTCGATGTCGTAGGACTTGCCGCCACGGACGTAGGTGACCTGGGCATCGCTGCCGGCCGCCGCCGCGCGGACCTGCGCCGTGAGGTCGGTCGCGCTGGTGATCGGAACCCCGTTGAACGAGGTGACGATGTCACCCTTCTCGATGCCGGCTGCCGCCGCAGCGCCGCCGTCGCTCGCCTCGGCGATGTATGCGCCGGCGACGGTCGCGCCCTCGACGTTCGAGGCGTCCTGGACGGAGGCGCCGAGGAGGCCGTGCGTCGCTGCGCCATCGGCGATGATCTCGTCGGAGACCCGCTTGGCGATGTTCGACGGGATGGCGAAGCCGATGCCGATGGAACCGGAGTCCTCGGAGTTGCCCGAACTCGCGATCGCCACGTTGATGCCGATCAACTCGCCCTTGCTGTTGACGAGCGCACCCCCGGAGTTGCCGTGGTTGATGGCGGCGTCGGTCTGGATCACGGCGATCGAGATGGAATCGGACGTCTGCTGACCGGAGTTTCCGGGGATGTCGAACTGGAAGGGCCCCTGGCCCTGATCGGGCGACTGCTGCTCAGGAGCATCCTCGGAGGACGAGTCCGGCAGTGCCGACGACGCGATCTGGATGCTCCGGTTGAGTGCGCTGACGATGCCGGTGGTGACCGAGTTCGCCAGGCCGAGCGGGGCGCCGAGCGCGACCGTGGTGTCGCCGACGTTGAGCTTCGACGAATCGGCGAACTTCATGGGCGTGAGCCCCTTGGCGTCCTTCAGTTTGATCACGGCGAGGTCGTAGATCGGGTCGGTGCCCACGACCGTGGCCTCGTAGAGCTTCCCATCCGAGGCGGTCACCCGGATCGTGGGATCGGCGACGGCTCCGCCCAGCGTCACCACGTGGGTATTCGTGAGCACGTAGCCGTCATCGCTGATGATGACACCGGAACCGCTTCCGGCCTCCTGGGAGCCCGCGACCTCGATGGTGACCACGGAGGGGAGGGCCGACGTCGCGACGGCGGTGGTCTCGTTGACCGACCCGGGGTTGTTGACCGTGACGGTCTGCGGCCCCGAGGCCGTGCCGGAGGACGGCGGGTTCTGAAGACCGTTCAGCAGTGCGCCGCCACCGAACCCGGCGACACCGCCAACGAGCGCGGCCGCAACGATGAATGCCGCGATCTTCGCGCCGCCTCGGGACTTCTGGTCTTTGGCCTTCGCCTCGCCGGGAAGCGTGTCCGCACCGAGGGGCTGCGTGGGCTGCGTGTGGGACGCGGCGGTGGGGATGCCGAACGCGGCACCAGGGGCCGTTGCCGTCGCGGAGTTCGCGGGGGCGGCGAAGACGTGCGGCACGGGCTCGACCACGGGCGCCGCCGGCACCTGCGAGGTGAAGGTCGGCGGTACGACGTGTCCCTGGACGGGGGCGACGGGAGCCGGCGCGGAGAGACCCGGCGAAACGGCGGACGGCGCGGTGGTGTCAGCGGCGGCCTCCGTCGCCGGCTGAGCGGCGACCTCTGCTGCCTCGGTGGACGGCACGGCGTCGTTCGACGCGGGTACCGAGTGGTCCTGTGTGTTGTCTTCGTTCATGGTGTGTGCTCCTTCAACGACCACTTCAGAATGACGCCTGTGTCTGTGCGTTCCTTATGTCGAAGATGAGTTTCAGCTATGGCCTTAGCCTGTTCTTCATGAGTGTCATCCCCGGCGCATGGCGTCGCACGGCGGCGGGCGCCGGTCTGCTCGCCGCAGACGGAACCGTCGCGCCCACCATCTTCGCAGAGATGTCCGCTGCCGCGGCCCGAACCGGGGCGATCAACCTCGGACAGGGATTCCCCGACGAGGACGGCCCTCCGGAGGTGCTCGAAGCCGCTCGGGCCGCGATCGCCCACGGGGCGAACCAGTACCCGCCGGGTCGCGGCGTACCCGACCTGCTCCAGGCGATCAGCGAGCATCAACGCCGGTTCTACGGGCTCGATGTCGACCCCGGTACCGAGGTGATCGTGACGGCAGGGGCGACCGAGGCGCTCACGGCTACGCTGCTCGCACTGATCGACGGTCCCGACGACGAGGTGGTCGTCTTCGAGCCGTACTACGACTCCTACGCCGCAGCGGTCGCTCTGGCGGGAGCGCGCCTGCGCACGGTTCCGCTCCGCGCGCCCGACTTCCAGCCCGATCTGGACCAGCTCGCGGCCACCGTGAATGATCGCACGCGGATCATCCTCGTCAACGACCCGCACAATCCGACGGGTGCGGTCTTCGGACACGACGTCCTCACCGAGGTGGTGCGGCTCGCTGTGCGGCACGACGCCGTCATCGTGACTGACGAGGTGTACGAGCACCTCTCCTTCGAGGCTCCCCACACGCCGATCGCGACACTGCCCGGCGCCGCCGAGCGCACCCTGACGATCTCTTCCGCCGGCAAGACCTTCTCGGTCACCTGATGGAAGATCGGCTGGGTGCACGGACCCGCCGCTCTCATCACGGCGGTGCTCACGGTGAAGCAGTACCTCACGTACGTGAACGGATCCCCCTTCCAGCCCGCCGTCGCCACGGGGCTCCGACTCTCCGACTCCACCTTCGCCGATGCCTCATCTGCGCTCGCCCACAAGCACGGGATCCTCGGCGACGGACTGCGCGCGGCCGGGTTCACGGTGCACACGCCACAGGGCGGTTACTTCACGGTGGCCGATGCGACCGCGCTCGGCGGCACGGACGCCGCGGCGTTCTGCCGAGCGCTGCCGGAACGTGTCGGAGTCGTCGCCATCCCGTTGACCGCGTTCGTGTCGGAACCGCATCGACAGGAATACGCGGGACTCGTGCGCTTCGCCGCGTGCAAGCGAGTGGATGTCCTGGAGGAGGCGGCGTCCCGCCTGGCCGATTTCACCGCCTGAGCGTTCGAGGGACCGGATCGTTCCCTCAGCGCGGCACGACGGCGTACCGCCGCACACGGAGCGAGGGGTTCACGGCGCGCACCCGGTCGATCGCAGAGCGTTCCACGACCGCCACCGCGATTCCGGGCGCGGTACCGACCCCGGCGAGGACGACACCCTGCGGATCGATGATCTGCGAATGCCCGACGCCGATCGGCGTGGGGTGGTCCGCCGCGACCACGTACACGGTGTTCTCGATCGCACGCGCGGCGAGCAGCGTGGTCCAGTGGTGCTCCTTGAGCGGACCTCGCACCCACTCCGCAGGCACGACCAGCGCATCGGTCCCCGCGTCGACCAGCGACCTGGCGACCTCCGGGAAACGCAGGTCGTAACAGGTCATGAGCCCGAACCGCAGACCGGCGAGCTCGAACGTCGACGCCTCCCCCACGTCGCCGGCCTCGATCCAGTCGGACTCCGTCTGTCCGAACGCGTCGTAGAGGTGCTGCTTGCGATAGACCGCGAGGATGCCGTCACCCCGCACCGCGACGAGCGTGTTCCGCACGCGGCGGTCGTCCGACGCGCGCTCCACCAGCCCTGCGACGATCACGACCGCATGATCGGCGGCGAGCGCGGTGAGCGTCGTGACGAAGTCCCCGTCGAGGTCTTCCGCGTTCGCCGCGAGGCTCTCGTCCATCGGGTCGACGAAGTAGCTCGAGTACTCGGGGAAGACGATCAACCTGGCCCCGCGAGCCGCTGCCTCCGCCGTCAACTCCCCGATCTTCTCGCGGTTCTCCGAACGGGAAGCGGTCGGCGCGAACTGACACACGGCGACGGGGACGGCTGCTGTCTCGGACATACATCCATCCTCCCGCATCGACACGCCCGGGGCGTCATCCCCGGGCGCCTCGATTCGCCGAGGTCCGCATTCCGTGATAAGTTACTTCTTGTGCCGCGGGGTGGAGCAGTTCGGTAGCTCGCCGGGCTCATAACCCGGAGGTCGCAGGTTCAAATCCTGTCCCCGCAACAAGTAAGGCCCTCTGATCTAGAGAAATCCAGATCAGAGGGCCTTTCGCCTTTCCTGCAGGAGCACGTGCGCGTGCACGTCGCCCGCGGGCGCGAAGCCGGCCGAATCACGAGATCTCCACGGTTCGGATGAATCGCGGAACGAGCCGGACGAAGACCACCATCACGATCAGCTCGACGATCGTCTGCGTCACCACCACCAACGGTGCGAGAGCGAAGCATGCCGGAAGCGCGAGCGCCAGCGGAAGGACAACGAGCGAGTTGCGTGTCGCGCCGGAGAAGACGATCGCACGTCGAGCGGGGACGCCGAGCTTCGAGACACGACCGGCGACTGCGCCGAGAGGGAGCATCAGGGCGGCGAACCCGAGGAAGATCGGCACGGCGACCCAGAGGTCCGCCAGGCGCGCACTCACGCCGTGCACTTGGGAGGCGACGACGACGGCGAGCGTCAGCATCATCAGCGGCACCATCGCAGCGGCCGCCACCGCCTCGACGCTCCGCCCCCACCGCGACCGAGACGCCGCGTACTGCACTGCCCCCGCGGCCGCGAGGGGCAGGAGGATCACCCAGACGAAGGCCTCGATGAACGGGTTGAGCTCGACGGTTCGAACCAGGTCCACGCCGACGAACCACCACAGAAAGAGCGGGAGCAGCAGCATCTGTCCGAGCATCAGGATCGGTGCTGCCGCGAGCAGCCGTTCCTTCGCCCCTCCCCCGAGCCCGGTGAACACGATCACATAGTCGACGCAGGGGGTGAGCAGCACCAGGAGGACGCCGGCCAGCAACGCCGCGTCATGCGCCACGAAACGCGAGAGCCCGAACACCACCACGGGCACGATCACGAAGTTCACCGCGAGGAGGACGGCGAGGAACCGCCCGTCGCGAAACGCCCGGCCGATCGCCGGGAAAGGCACTCCGAGGAAGGTGGCGAAGAGAAGCACACCGAGCACCGGGGTGATCGCGAGTTCGAGCGGACGCGCTGCAGAGGGCACCCGCAGTCCCAGCACGCCACCCGCGGCGATCGCCGCGAGATAGAGGGCGACCTGGTGACGCTCACCCCAGACGATCACGCTTCGCATGCCACCAGCATGTCCTGCCTCACGACCACTCGCGAGTCGGAGCCGCGCCGGTGGAACAGAAATGGGCGCCCCCTCACGGGGGCGCCCATTCACTGCGGTGCGGGACGACTCACGTCTCGGCGGCGGCGTCCAGCTCCAGGAGCTTCTCGACGGCCGCCGTGAGGCGCTTGTCGGCCTCACCGAACTTCTCGAGGTCACCCTCGGCCAGCGCGGCCTGCCGGTCGAGCAGGGCCTGCTGCGCAGCAGCCAGCGCGTCGGCCTGGGCGTCCGTCGGCGCGGTCGGCTCGGTCGGGGTCTCCCCCGTGTCCGGATCCGTCGTGCCCGGATCGGTGCCCGGATCCGTCGGCTCGACCTCGTCATCACCGCCGGTGGCGCCGGAGTCCCCGCCGAACAGCGTGTCGAGCGCCTCGGTGAGCGTGTTCTCGAAAGCGACCCGGTCGCCGAACGCGACCAGCACCTTCTGCAGACGCGGCAGCTGCGTGC
>WPCJ01003199.1_pt1 | contig 15283 bp, 13 predicted proteins | sample 5399831 | NCBI WGS metagenome assembly WPCJ01 (sample SAMN12869470, study PRJNA574797) | sludge metagenome | isolation source: wastewater treatment of pH10 | place: China:Beijing | collected 2019-05-20 | reverse complement strand
TCGCGGGCGATGTCGGCGCCGGTGGGCGCCACCGTCTCGACGGCGGCGAGGCGGCTGCCCAGCCCGATGGAGCCGACGAATTCGTGCAGGATCGGTCCCCAGCGCTCGCCGCCGGTGACGATGGCGAAGCGCTCGGCTTTCTCCGCGGCGTAGCGGCTGCTGGCCTCGGCCATGCCGATCACGGGAATCCGGGCCATCTCCTTGAGTGCGAGCAGGCCGGGGTCGCCGAAACAGGCGAGATAGACGCCGTCGCAATCCCGGCCATGCTCTGCGAAGGCTTCGAGCGCGGCATGGGCGGCAATGACCCCCGCGCTGCGGCTGGCGATGTAATGCGCCCCGAAACGGCCAGTGACCGGCACGAACTCTGCCTGTTCCGGCAGATAAGGCTGGACTACGCGCGCGACCAGCGCCGTCATCTCCGGCATGGTGTTCGGATTCAGCAGGAGAATGCGCAAGCGAGGCCTCACAATCCTGGATCCCGCCGTGCTCCGCCTCCGGCCGCCCGAGTGGGCAACGGGCATGCAATAGCCATCAGGAGCGAACGATGTCTCATCGGTTTGAGATCAACAGCAGATGTGCCGCCCGGCCCGCAAGCGGCTGAAGGGAGAAACAGTGCTTCCATTCCGGCAAGACCGGTTAGCATGGCACTGTCGCGCGTTCTCGCATTCCGCCGGGCTTGCGGCAAGAGTCGGCTCTGGAGCCGATCGTCGGTCTCTCGGTTGCAAGATGCGCGCCTGCTCGGCTGACTGGCCGAGCTTTTCGTCCGCGACGAATGCGTCCTCGTCACCGGCGGCGCGCGGCGCAAGCCGTCGATCATGTCGGCGCCGATAGCCGTGAAGGCCGGTCAGCTCTCTTCCAGCAGCAGCGCGTAGATATCCTCGCTGCCGGCGGCGTTGCGGATACGGTCGCGGAGCTCGGGAGAACGCAGGCGCTTTGCGATGCAGGCCAGCGCGTCGATCCGGCCCTTGCCGCCATTCACCGGCGTCAGCACCAGGCAGACGAGATCGACCGGCGCGCCGTCGATCGCCTCATATGCGACCGGCCGCTCCAGTCGCGCCAGCAGGCCGAAGGGTTCGGCGAGGCCTTCAACCGGCGCATGTGGCATCGCCAATCCATCGCCGACGCCGGTGGAGCCGAGTGTCTCGCGCCGGTTCAGCGCATCGAGGATCACGGGCTCGGGCAAGGCGATCTGCTCGGCCGCCTTCGTCGCGAGGGCGCGGAACAGGGCGGGCTTGCTCGCGGCAGAGAGCCTGATGATCGAGCGCGGGCGGATGATGTCGGATGGAATCATGACTCTGGTTTTCGTGGGATGCCATCGGCCGGGAAGGCCGGGCGACAGGGCTCATTCGGCTTCGCGCAGGCGGTAGCCGACGCCGGTCTCCGTGGTGATGTATTGCGGCTGGTCGGGAACGCGCTCGACCTTCTGGCGCAATTGCCGGACATAGACGCGCAGATACTGCACATCGGCCGAGGCGCCCCAGACCTGCTTCATCAGGAACTGATGGGTCAGCACCTTGCCGGCATGCTGCACGAGGATGCGCAGGATATCGTATTCCTTGGGCGAGAGCTTCACCTCCTGCTCGCCAAGCCTGACGATGCGCTTGACGAGATCGACCGAGAGTTCGCCGGTCTGGAAGATCGGCTTCTCCCCCTGCTGCTGGAGCTTGTGGCGCAGCGCCACACGCAGCCGCGCCGCCAGTTCCTTCATGCCGAAGGGCTTGGTGACATAGTCGTCGGCGCCATTTTCCAGCGCCTCGACGATGCCGGCCTCGTCGGTGCGGCTCGACAGGATGACGATCGGCAGCGTGAGCGCCTCCGCGCGCCATGTCCGCAGCAGCTCCTGTCCCGAGAGATCGGGCAGGCCAAGATCGAGGATGACGAGATCGGGCAAGTCCTCGGCAATGCGTTCGGTCGCCTCGCGCGCTGTCGCGGCCTCGCGGATGGCATAGCCTTCGGTCGAAAGCCCGACGCGCAGCAGCCGGCGGATCGCCGGCTCGTCGTCCACGACCAGCACCTTGATGTCCGTTGCCGTCATGTCTGCGGTTCCAATGGTTTGGGCTGGGCGTCCGCCGGCAGGCTGATGGTGAAGACCGCGCCGCTGCGATCCGTCCGGTTGGCCGCCGCGATCGTGCCCCCCATCGCCTCGACGAAGCCGCGGCAGATGGCGAGGCCGAGCCCGGTTCCGGCGCGGACCTGGTCGCCCTTGCGGACGCGGTAGAAGCTGTCGAAGACGCGTTCGAGATCTGAAGGCGGCAGGCCCGGCCCCTCGTCGGTCACCGTTACCAGCACCTCGCCGCCGTCCTGCCGGGCGCGGATGGCGATGGCGCTGCCGGCGGGCGCGTATTTCGCGGCGTTGTCGAGCAGGTTGAACAGCACCTGCTCGAACAGGACGGGATCGAGCCGGAGCATCGGCAGGTCGCGGGGCAGGGCGGTCTCGACGTTGTGGCCGGCGGTGATCTTGCCGGCACGGCGCAGTGCGCTTCCGACGACGTCGGCGACATCGACCAGGGCCGCGTTCGGCTCCATCGCTCCGGATTCGATCCGGGTCATGTCGAGCAGATTGGCAATGAAGCGGTTGAGGCGCTCGGATTCGTCGATCACGGTCGCGAGCAGGGCGGTGCGATCCTCTTCCGGCAGGGCCTGGCGATAATCGCGCAGGGTGCCGGCGGCGCCCAGGATCGAGGCCAGCGGTGTCTTGAGGTCATGCGAGATCGAGGTCAGGAGCGCCGAGCGCAGACGGTCGGCCTCGGCCGCGAGCCTGGCCCTGTCGACATCGGCGACGAGCTGGATGCGCTCGATGGCGACGGCAGCCTGATCGGCCAGGGCATCGAGCAGGCGTTGCTGCTCCGGCGTCAGCAGCGGACCTTCCTTGTCGTCGTCGAGGCCGATGACACCGATCGCGGTGCGGCCCGTCCGCAGAGGCAGATAGAGCCTTTTCGCGCCGGGCAAGGTGTCGGCGCCGCGCCCGGCGGGGCGGTCATGCTCCCAGGCCCAGCGCGCGGCGGCGATATCGGCATCGACCAGCGTGTCGTCGGGCGGATAGCCGGCGCGGACCGAAAGCGTGCCCTCGTCCGGCATCAGGATGACGACACGCAGGCGCAACATCGAGGCGATCTGGAAGGCGCTGGCCCAGAGCACATCGTCGAGCGTGCCGGTACCGGCGAGCTTCTTCGAGAAAAGATAGAGATCCTCGGTGGTGCGGGCGCGCTGCCGGGCGGCATTGGCCTGGCGCTGGACACGGGCGGTCAGGTTCGAGGCGATGAGCGCGACGAGCAGGAAGAAGCCGAGTGCGACGACGTTCTCGGGATCGCTGATCGTGAGCGCATAGAGCGGTGCGATGAAGAAGAAATTCAGCGCGAGCGCGCTGAGGATCGAGGCGAAGAGGGCCGGCCACAGGCCCGCCGTCACGGCAGAGGCGAGGACGGCGGTGAGAAAGACCAGCGCGATATTGCGCAGGTCCATGATCTGGCTGAGCAGTTCCGCAGCGCCCAGCGCGATCGCGACATAGGCCAGTGCCGCAAGATAGGGTTTGGCCGAGAAGCCTGGCTCGCCGACGGCCGAGATGCCACCGCCCGTCTCGGGTGCCTGTTCCCGCAACGCCACGACATGGATGCCGATATCGCCGGCGCGGCTGATCAACTCATGCGAGACGGAGGGGCGCAGCCATTCGCGCCAGCGGGGCTTGGCCGGCTTGCCGACGATGATCTGGGTGACGTTGCCCGCGGCGGCATGGCGGAGGATTTCGCCGGCCACGTCCTGTCCGGGCAAGGTGATCGCTTCGGCGCCGAGCTGTGCCGCGAGTCTCAGCGCATTGGCGATCCGTGTTTTCGCCGCTTCCGTCAGGGCCGCAGCCTGCGGCGTCTCGACATGGAGCGCGTTCCAGGGCGCGCGCAGGCGATCGGCCTGCCGCTTGGCATGGCGGATCAGGGCGGGGGCGCCGGGGCTGTCGTCGATGCAGACCAGAATGCGCTCCCCCGCGGCCCATGGACCGGAGATCGCGTGTTCCTGCATATGGCTGAGGAGCTGGTCGTCGACCCGTTGCGCGGTGCGGCGCAATGCGAGTTCGCGCAGCGCCGTCAGGTTGCCGGGCGAGAAATAGTTGGCGACGGCGCGCTTGGCCGTCTTGCCGAGATAGACCTTGCCTTCCTCGAGGCGCTTGATCAGGTCGGCTGGGGTCAGATCGATGATCTCGATGTCGTCGGCGCGGTCGACGATCGAATCCGGCACGGTCTCGCGCACGCGGATGCGGGTAACCTGCGCGACGACGTCGTTCAGGCTCTCGACATGCTGGATGTTGAGCGTGGTATAGACGTCGATGCCGCGCGCGAGCAGCTCCTCGACATCGAGATAGCGCTTGGGATGGCGGCTGCCGGGCGCGTTGGTATGGGCGAGCTCGTCGACGAGGACGAGCGCGGGACGGCGCGCCAGGACCGCGTCGAGGTCCATCTCGTCGATCGCGCGGCCCTTGTAGTCGATGAGCCGGCGCGGGACGATCTCGAAGCCGTCGACCAGCGCTTGCGTCTCGCTGCGGCCATGGGTCTCGACGACGCCGATCACGACATCGATGCCCTCGGCCTTTCGTCTCCGGCCGGAGGTCAGCATCTCGTAGGTCTTGCCGACGCCGGGCGCCGCGCCGAGGAAGATCTTGAGGCGCCCGCGCCCCTCGCGCTGGGCGCTCGCCAGCAGCGCTTCGGGTGAGGGCCGGCCTCTCGTCTCGCGATGGCTGTCGGCGATGGTCATGCGGTCCGCACGGGAATGTGGCGGCGCGTGGTGCACCGCCGGGGTCTTTGTGTCAGCGTTGGCCGGCGCCGTCGAGAGCGAGATTCAGCGCGAGCACGTTGACGACGGGCTCGCCGAGAAAGCCGAGCTTGCGCCGCTCGACATGGGTGTCGACGAGCGCTTTCAGCGTTGCCGGGTCGGCATTACGGGCCCTGGCGACGCGCACGATCTGGAAATAGGCGGCCTCGGGCGAGATATGCGGGTCGAGCCCGCTGCCCGAGGCAGTCACCAGCTCCATCGGCACCGGCGCGTCGGGGTTCTCGGCCTTGAGCTTCTCGGTCTCGGCCTTGATGCGCTCGACCAGCTTCTGACTGGTCGGGCCGAGATTGGAGCCGCCGGAATTGGCGGCGTTGTAGGGCGCGTCGACCGTCTTCGAGCTGTCGTTGGGGTCGGTGCCGGCCGTCGCCGAGGGCCGGCCGTGGAAATAGCGCTCGTCGGTGAAGTTCTGACCGATCAGGCTGGAGCCGATGATCCTGCCGTCCTTCTCGATCAGGCTGCCATTGGCCTGGTGCGGGAAGATGGCCTGGGCGATGCCGGTCATGGCGAGCGGGTAGGCAAGGCCGGTGATGGCCGCGAGTGCGACGATCATCACCAGCGCGGGGCGGATCTGCTTGAGCATGGTCGTGTTCCTCAGACGAGGCCGATAGCGGTGATGGCCATGTCGATGGCCTTGATGCCGATGAAGGGAACGACGAGGCCGCCGAGCCCATAGACGGTGAGGTTGCGGCTGAGCAGGGCGCCGGCGCCAACGGCGCGGTACTTGACGCCCTTCAGCGCGAGCGGGATCAGCGCGACGATGATCAGCGCGTTGAAGATGATCGCGGAGAGGATGGCGCTTTGCGGCGTCGCCAGCCCCATGACGTTGAGCGCGCCGAGCTGTGGGTAGAAGGCGAGGAACATCGCCGGGATGATGGCGAAATACTTGGCGACGTCGTTGGCGATCGAGAAGGTGGTCAGCGCGCCGCGGGTCATCAGGAGCTGCTTGCCGATCTCGACGATCTCGATGAGCTTGGTCGGGTCGCTGTCGAGATCGACCATGTTGCCGGCCTCGCGGGCGGCGACCGTGCCGGTGTTCATGGCGACGCCGACATCGGCCTGGGCCAGTGCGGGAGCGTCGTTGGTGCCGTCGCCGCACATGGCGACGAGCTTGCCCTTGGCCTGCTCCTCGCGGATCAGCGCGAGCTTGTTCTCAGGGGTCGCCTGGGCGAGGAAATCGTCGACGCCGGCCTCGGCCGCGATGGCGGCGGCGGTCATCGGGTTGTCGCCGGTGATCATCACTGTGCGGATGCCCATGCGGCGCAGTTCCGTGAAGCGCTCGCGGATGCCGCCCTTGACGATGTCCTTGAGGTGGATGACGCCGAGCAGACGCCCGTCGCGGACGACCGCGAGCGGCGTGCCACCGGCCTTGGCGATCTCGGCGGCGATGGCCTGGATTTCACGCACGGCCTCGGTGCCGGCACCCTCGACGTATTTCAGGACGGCATCGACCGCGCCCTTCCGGATCTGCGAGCCTTCGAGATCGACGCCGCTCATCCGGCTCTGCGCGGTGAAGGGCACGAAAGTGGCGTGCAGCGCGCCCATGTCGCGGGCACGGATGGCGTATTTCTCCTTGGCGAGCACGACGATCGAGCGACCTTCCGGCGTCTCGTCGGCGAGCGAGGCGATCTGGGCGGCATCGGCCAGCTCCTGCTCGCTGACGCCACGCACGGGGCGGAACTCGGTCGCCTGGCGGTTGCCGAGGGTGATCGTGCCGGTCTTGTCGAGCAGGAGCGTATCGACGTCGCCGGCCGCCTCTACGGCGCGGCCGGACATGGCGAGCACGTTGAAGCGCACGAGACGATCCATGCCGGCGATGCCGATGGCTGAGAGCAGCGCACCGATCGTGGTCGGGATCAGCGTGACAAACAGCGCGACCAGCACCACGACCGGGATATAGCCGCCGGCATAGGTGGCGAAGCTCGGGATCGTCACGGTCGCGAGCACGAAGATCAGCGTCATGCCGGCGAGCAGGATGTTGAGCGCGATCTCGTTCGGGGTCTTCTGGCGTTCTGCGCCCTCGACCAGCGCGATCATGCGGTCGATGAAGGTCGAGCCCGCCGCCGCGGTGATGCGCACGCGGATCCAGTCGGACAGCACCTGCGTGCCGCCGGTCACGGCCGAGCGGTCGCCGCCGGATTCACGGATGACGGGAGCGGATTCGCCAGTGATCGCGGCCTCGTTGACCGAGGCGACGCCTTCGATGACCTCGCCGTCGGACGGGATGATGTCGCCGGCTTCGACCAGCACGATATCGCCGACCTTGAGCGAGGTGCCGGGCACGAGCCGGAACTGGCCGGGATCATCGCCCAAGAGCAGCTTGGCTTCCGTCTCGGAGCGGGTCTTGCGCAGCGAGTCGGCCTGGGCCTTGCCGCGCCCCTCCGCCACCGCTTCCGCGAAATTGGCGAAGAGCACGGTGAACCAGAGCCAGAGCACGATCTGGAAGGAGAAGCCGAGATTGGCGCCTCCCGTGGCGAGGTCCTTGACGAAGAGGATGGTGGTCAGTGCCGAGACCACGGCGACGACGAACATCACCGGGTTGCGGGCGAGGCTGCGCGGGTCGAGCTTGCGGAAGGCGTCGGCGAAGGCCGGCAGCAGGATCCGGGCGTCGATCAGGCTCGCGGATTTGGATGGGCTCATGAGAAGCTCCGGCGAAGGGGTGTAAGTCCGGTTCAGGCGGCAACGAGGCCGGCGAGCGCGCGGACGAGCAGCAGGACGAGGAACAAAGCGACGGTCAGGCCGAGGATGAGGGTGGCAGGACGCGGGGGCGCCCTGTCCGCTTCCCGCGAGGCGGCGTCCCGATGGACGGCGTCGCGGCGCATTTGGCGCAGGCAGCTTGTCATGATGGCCTCCTCAGAAGCTCTGGCCCGCGAGCATCGCGAGATGCTCGACGATCGGGCCGACGGCCAGCGCAGGAAAGAAGGTCAGGCCGCCGACGATCAGGATGACACCGACGAGCAGGCCGACGAAGAGCGGGCCGTCGGTCGGGAAGGTGCCGGCCGAGGCGGGTATGGATTTCTTCGCGGCGAGCGAACCGGCGATGGCGAGCGCCGGGATGATGACCAGGAAGCGGCCGATGAGCATCGTGATGCCGAGCGTCGTGTTGTACCAGAGCGTATTGGCCGAGAGGCTGGCGAAGGCAGAGCCATTGTTCGCCGCCGCGGAGGTATAGGCGTAGAGGACCTCCGAGAAGCCGTGCGGGCCGCCATTCCCGACGGAGGCCACTGCATCGGGAAGCACCACGGAGACCGCGGTGAAACCCAGTATGCCGGCGGGCAGGCAGAGGATGGCGAGCATCGCCATCTTGACCTCGCGGGCCTCGACCTTTTTGCCGAGATATTCCGGCGTGCGGCCGACCATCAGGCCGGCGACGAAGATCGCCAGCACGACGAAGAGGACGATACCGTAGAAGCCGGCGCCGACGCCGCCGATGATGACCTCGCCGAGTTCCATGTTGATGAGCGGGATCATGCCGCCGAGCGCGGTGAAGCTGCCATGCATGGCATTGACGGCGCCGCAGGAGGCCGCCGTGGTGACGACGGCAAAGAGGGCCGAGAGCGGGATGCCGAAACGCATCTCCTTGCCCTCCAGATTGCCGCCCTGGAGACCGAGCGCCTGAACAAGCGGATTGCCTGCGGCTTCCGCCCAGTAGCAGACGGCGATCGCAGCGATGAACAGGGCGCCCATGGCGGAGAGGATCGCCCAGCCCTGGCGCTCGTTGCCGACCATCCGGCCGAAGACATTGGTCAACGCCGCACCGATCGCGAAGATCGAGACCATCTGCAGGAGATTGGTGACCGCGTCCGGGTTCTCGAAGGGATGGGCCGAGTTGGCATTGAAGAAGCCGCCGCCATTGGTGCCGAGCATCTTGATCGCGAGCTGGGAGGCGACGGGGCCGCGTGCGATGGTCTGCTGGGTACCCTCGAGGGCGGTTGCCGTTACCGACGCGTCGAGCGTCTGCGGAACGCCCGAAGCGACATAGGCGAGCGTCAGCAGGATGCAGAGCGGCAGCAGGATGTAGAGCGTCGCGCGGGTCAGGTCGACCCAGAAGCTGCCGACCGATTTGGCGGAGGCCCGGGCGAAACCCCGGATCAGCGCGACCGCGACGGCGATGCCGGTCGCGCCCGAAACGAAGTTCTGCACGGTCAGGCCGAGCATCTGCGTCAGGTATGACATGGTGCTCTCGCCGCCATAGCCTTGCCAGTTCGTGTTGGTGACGAAGCTGACCGCCGTGTTGAAGGCGAGGTCGGGGGCAACGCCGCTCATGCCGTCCGGGTTCAGCGGCAGCAGTCCCTGGAAGCGCTGCAGCCCGTAGAGCAGCAGCAGGCCGGAGAGGTTGAACAGCAGCAGGGCGATCGCATAGGCGCTCCAATGCTGTTCCTCGCGCTCATGCGTGCCGGCGAGGGCATAGAGCCCGCGCTCGACCGGTGCGAGCACTGGGGAGAGGAATGTGCGCTCGCCGTTGAACACGCGCGTCATGTAACCGCCGAGCGGCTTCACCAGGGCGAGCACGATCGCGCAGAAAACGAGGATCTGGATCCAGCCATAGAGTGTCATGGGGAGGCTTTCTCAGCTCGCGCCGGCGCTCAGAAGCGCTCGGGGCGCAGCAGCGCATAGGTGAGGTAGACGAGTAGGGCTGCGGTCACCGCGCTGCCGAGGAGATAGTCGATGATCATGAGAGGGCTCCTTCAGAGCGCGCCGCAGGCCGAGACATAGGCGAGGGCTGCCGCGAAGAAGCCGAGCGCGAGCGCGAGCATGGCGAAATCCATTGCCGTGGTCCTTTCGACCGGGCGTTGCCGATGGGCCGAGGCGCGCGGGTACAGGTTCTCGCGGAAGGCGAGGACGCGAGCGGATCGACCATGACGGGGATTATCGTGCCGGCGGCATAGCCGTTCGAGACGGCGAGCGGCGTCGCGGAATAGGAATTTTATAGGAATTGGGGAGCGACAGGCCGGCGCGGTTTTCAGGTATGAGGCGTGTCAGACCGGATGATGTCGGCCTTTCGCGGCGAGGCTGTCGGCCGTTCGATCGAAAGGGTCACCGGCGGAGCGTCGTCTCCGATGTGCAGATCGGCGAGGCTGTCGTTCAGTGCGCTGTCGGCTGCAGTCCGGCGGTAGTTGAAGCGCAGATAGTCGTTCCAGGTCGGCGTGCGGAAAGTCTCGGTCCAGACCGTGATGTCGTGCAGGTTGCGCGTCAGGATCCAGCGTCGTGCACCGTTGCGCCCCTGCGCGCGCCGGCGCTGCAGCATCAGGGCGAGGAAGGTTTCAACCTGATCGGGGGCGATCCGATACTCGATCTTGACGGCGATCGGCCCGCTTCGCGGCTTCAGATTCAGGCCGAGCGCCGGCGCTTCGAAGCTCTCCGGCGTCGAGACATCGGAATCCTTGCGCTGATGGATGGGCAGAAGAAAACCGAGAAGGGCGACGCCGAGAGAGGCAGCCGTCGATGCCTGGAGGGCGAAAGCCAGCGAATAGCTCTCCGTGACCATGCCCCAGAGCCAGCTCCCGGCAGCGAGCCCGAACGAGGTGAGGGCGTAGTAGAGCGAAATCGTTCGGCCGACGACCCAACGGGGACTCGCCCATTGCACGCTGATGCTCAGGCCCGACCATCCCAGAACCCATCCGGCACCGCCCAACATCAGCACGACGGTCGCGACAGCCGTGGTCTGCGTCAGCGAAAGACCGAGCGTGCATGTCGCGCAAGCGAGGCAAGCCAGCTTCAGCAACTGTTCGTCCGACAGCTTTCGCCGGAGCGTCGTCGAGGCGAGGCCGGCCAGGAGCGCTCCTGCGCCAAAGCCCGTCATCAGCGTGCCGTAGGCGATTGCTCCCTGTTTCAACTGATCGCGAACCACCAGCGGAAGCAGGGCGAGGATCGCGATGCCCGAGAGACCGAACAGGAAGCCGCGCCCGATCGCCGTCTTGATCTCCGAGGACAGGGAGGTGAAGCGGATGCCGTCGGAGATCGCCGTCAGCATCGCTTCGGGCGGCAGTCTCGACACCGGCACTTTCCATCGGGAGCGCCAGACCACGGCCAGCGGCGCGAGATGGCCGAGGGTATACAGGCAGAACGCCGTCAAGGGGCCGAAGGCCGCGAGGATGATGCCGCCGAGCGCCGGCCCGATGCTGCGCACCGTGTTGAACCCGACGGATGTCAGCGTCACGGCCGCCGCGAGATCCTTGCGGTCGACGATATCACCGACCGAGGCCTGCCAGGCCGGATCGTTGAAGGCGATGCCGCACCCGGCGAGAAAGCTGAAGAACAGGATGACCCAGGGATTGATCATGCCGAGCGCGACGAGGATCGTCAGTGCCGCGGCGGTCACGGTCATCAGAGACCGGGCTGCCAGCATCACCTTGCGGCGATTGAAATTGTCGACGATGGCGCCTGCGAAGATCGACAGGATGAAGGCCGGCAGGTTCGTCGCGGCCTGAACCAGCGCGACCATGACGCTGGACGGGGTGATGGTGGCCATGAGCCAGCTCATGGCGATGGTCTGGATCAGCCACCCGAGCGCGGAGATCAGCCCGGCGAGCCAGATCGCGCGAAACGTGACGTTCCTGAGAGGCGCAAACGGTCCAGCGTTCGCCGCACGCTTCCCCACATCCATGACTCGGCTCATTTCCGACGTCTGCTCCTGGACCGCCGGCTTTGGTTCCGAGCGTGATTCTGAATCTTATGTCACGTTTCCTGTTCGGGGGGCGTCACTTTACGGCATGGGAGGCTTGCAGAGAGACGAGCGGTCCGCCTGGGGCAAGATTGCCCGTTGCGCCGCCGGTGCGGTATCCGAGAGGCCGCCTGGCGGGACGTCGTCCCGGCTTCCATCGACGACGTGATGCGTAACGATCCGATCGAGACGGTCCCAGACCGCGAAAGCATCGTTGAGAGCGGCGAATGGTGCCCCTGGCCGGGATCGAACCAGCACTCCTTGCGGAACTCGATTTTGAGTCGAGCGCGTCTACCAATTCCGCCACAGGGGCCCTTGCAGGCGGGCGGACTATAACGATCGACCGATGCCGGTCAATCGGCGGAGGCGTCATTCCCGCAGGTTTCAGCGCATGGTTCGCAGGTGTTTCGCTGCAAGAAGAGAAATACGGACGAGACCGCTCGAAAACGCGCCGATCCACGGCACGCAAGCCGTTGCGTCACCATCCCGCCCATGCTCTAGAGCGCGCCATGCTCAAGCGCCTCTATGAATGGACGATGTCGCTCGCCGCCCGGCCGCGGGCGGAGCTCTGGCTGGCGGTGGTCGCCTTCGTCGAAAGCTCCTTCTTCCTGATCCCGGCCGACGTGCTGTTTGTGCCGATGGCGCTGGCGCGGCCGCAGCGGGCCTATCGGCTGGCTTTCGTGGCGACGCTGTTCTCGGTGCTCGGCGGCATCGCCGGCTACGCGCTCGGCTATTATGCCTTCGAGGCATTGGCGAAGCCGGTCCTCGCCTTCTACGGCAAGCTCGGCGCCTTCGAGACGCTCAAGGCCTGCGCCGGGCCGGATACGACGCTGATCCTGCTGACGACCTCCGGCCTTGCCCATCTGCCGCCGATCAAGGTGGTGACGATCCTGGCTGGCGCCGTTCATATCGGCCTGACCTTTTTCGTCATCTCCTGTGTGCTGGCGCGCGGGGCGCGCTTCTTCGCGCTCGCCTTCCTGCTCAGGCGCTATGGCGTCACCATTCGCCATTTCATCGAGCGTCGGCTGAAAGTGATCGCGGTCGTGGGCGCGGCATTGCTGATCCTGCTTTATTTCGGCCTCAAGCTCGTCGCAGGGTCCGGCCAGCTTCTCTCCTGCTGAGCTCGCCATGACCACCTCCCTTCCCGTAGCCTCCGCTTCGCGCCACCTCCCCAGCGCGCGGCAACTGATCGCTCTCATCGGCGTAGCGAGCCTGGCACTGATCGCCGGAGCCTGGTTCTTCGAGCTCGTCGTGCATCTGCTTCCCTGCAAGCTCTGCCTCGAGCAGCGCCTGCCGCATTATACGGCGATCGGATTGGCTTTGGCCGGGCTGGCGCTGGCGCACTCCCCGCGCTTGCAATGGCTCGTCCTGCTCGGCCTGGCCGGGCTGATGGCCTGGAGCACCGGACTCGGCATCTATCATGCCGGCGTCGAATGGGGCTGGTTCCTGGGGCCGAACGATTGCGGCGGCGCTGCTCCGGCAGTGGCGGGCATGCAGGATTTCATGAAGCAGTTGCAGACCGCACGGATCGTCGCCTGCTCCGAAGCCGCATGGCGCTTCCTCGGCCTGTCGCTCGCAGGCTGGAATGCGCTGGCCTCGGCCGGGCTCTTCCTGCTCGCCGTGTTCGGGCTGCTGCGCGGGAAGGCGCCAGCGTAAGCTTTACGGCTCCAGTTCCGAATCCCAGTAGAGATAGTCCAGCCAGCTCTCGTGCAGGTAGTTCGGCGGAAAGAGCTTTCCGTTGCGGTGAAGGTCGTTGACCGAGGGCGCATAAGGCTTCTGGGCCGGAAACATCTCGACGGTGGCTGGCATCTTGTCGCCCTTGCGCAGGTTGCAGGGCGAGCACGCGGCGACGACGTTCTCCCAAGTGGTCAGGCCGCCCTTCGAACGGGGAATGACGTGATCGAAGGTCAGCTCCTCGCGCGCGTGGCAATACTGGCAGGCGAAGCGGTCGCGCAGGAAGACGTTGAAGCGTGTGAAGGCCGGGGTGCGCGAGGGCTGGATATAGCTCTTGAGCGAAACAACCGAGGGCAGTCGCATATCGAAGCTCGGGCTGCGGACAACGGTGTCGTATTCCGAGACGATGTTGACGCGGTCCATGAAGACCGCCTTGATCGCATCCTGCCAGCTCCAGAGCGACAGGGGGTAGTAGCTGAGCGGCCGGAAATCGGCGTTCAGCACCAAGGCCGGACAACCGTCCGGCGATGCCATCGGATGCATCACATGCGCCGTCAAACTCGTCGCACCTCCGCTTCGTCAAGCGGGACGAATCCCGCCCAAGGATCAATGTAAGCGCGAGACGACAGGAATGTGAAGAAACTTGTTGCAGGTGCGTTGAAGCAATCGGGTGCGCCGCGGGCACATAACGGCCCGACTTTGCGGTTAGTGCGGTGAGGCCGTGCGCCGTCGATTCGTCGCCGAAACACCGGAGTATCTGCCCGTGAAGACTCGGATTGCCGTGTTCCTTGCCCCGATGGTCGGGATCTTGCCTGCTTTCGCGGCGGAGATCCGGGTCGAGGGCGCACGGATGTCGCGGGATTTCGCCTGCGAGGGCGGGCAGGATGTCATGATCTCCGGTGCTGGACACAAGATCGTGCTCACCGGTCGCTGCGGTGCAGTGAGCGTGCATGGCGCAGATCACAAGCTGTACTTCGAGGCGGCCGGGGAACTCGTGGTCAGTGGGATCGCGAACAGGGTCGAGGGCGGCGTGGCCGAGGGGCTTGTTGTCGAAACGGCCAAGAACCAGGTGCAGGTCACGGTGAAGGCAGCCGAGACGGCGAAGATCGATGTTTCCGGCGCGGAACAAAGGCTCGAGCTGACGCTTGCCGGGCCCGCGCTGATCGAAATTCAGGGCGCGAAGAACGCTGTCGAGTGGCGCGCCGAGGCCGGGGTCAAGGCGCCGACGGTCTCGGCCACGGGCATCGAGAACCGGATCAGCCGCCGCTGAGGCGGCGGCTGCGGTGCAGAGCCGGCCGGTTCAGCGAGTCGGGACCGGCTTCTCGCCGCGATAGTCGTAGAAGCCACGCTTGGTCTTGCGGCCGAGCCACCCGGCCTCGACATATTTCACCAGCAGCGGGCAGGGGCGATACTTCGAATCGGCCAGCCCGTCATGGAGCACCTGCATCACCGAAAGGCAGGTATCGAGGCCGATGAAGTCGGCGAGCTGGAGCGGGCCCATCGGGTGGTTGGCGCCGAGCCGCATCGCCGTGTCGATCGCCTCGACCGAGCCGACGCCCTCGTAGAGCGTATAGACGGCCTCGTTGATCATCGGCAGCAGGATGCGGTTGACGATGAAGGCCGGGAAATCCTCGGAAACCGAGGCCGTCTTGTGCAGACGGGCGACGAAGTCCTTGGCGAGCTCGAAAGTGTGATCGTCGGTCGCGATGCCGCGGATCAGCTCGACGAGCTGCATCAGCGGCACCGGGTTCATGAAATGTATGCCGATGAAGCGCTCCGGCCGGTCGGTCGCCGCCGCAAGGCGGGTGATCGAGATGGAGGAGGTGTTCGAGGCGAGCAGCGCGTCGGGCCGCAGATAGGGGCAGACCGCGGTGAAGATCTTGCGCTTGATCTCCTCGCTCTCGGTCGCAGCCTCGATCACCAGGTCGCAGGCGCTCAAGCCTTCGAGAGACGGCGCCGCGGAAATCCGCGACATGGCGTCGCGCCGGATCTCGTCGGCGATGGCGCCCTTCGAGACCTGGCGGGCCATGTTGCCGTCGATCGTCGCCAGCGCCGCCTTGATGCGGTCCTCGGCGATATCGTGCAGCTTGACCTCGAACCCGGCCACAGACGCCACATGGGCGATGCCGT
>WPCJ01255054.1_pt1 | contig 15307 bp, 12 predicted proteins | sample 5399831 | NCBI WGS metagenome assembly WPCJ01 (sample SAMN12869470, study PRJNA574797) | sludge metagenome | isolation source: wastewater treatment of pH10 | place: China:Beijing | collected 2019-05-20 | reverse complement strand
GCCGTGTCGCGATTTGCGCCCTTCACCACCATGTGCTGGCGGAAAAGGCCCTCGAAGCGGAAGCCGAAGCGTTCCGCCGCGCGCTTGGAGGGCGCGTTGGCGTCGTTGCACTTCCATTCATAGCGGCGATAGCCCAGTTCATCGAGCACATAGGCCGCGAACAGGAACTGCGCCTCGGTGGCGGCCGGCTTGCGCGATATCAGCGGCCCCCAATAGATGTTGCCGATCTCGGCGACGCCATTGGCCGGATCGATGCGCATCAGCGTCTGGCGCCCGGCCACCTTGCCGCTGGCCTTGTCGATGACCGTAAAGAACAGCGGATCGGGGCTCGCCTCGACCTTGTCCAGCCATGGCTGGAAGGCGGCGCGATCCGGCGGCGGCACATCCGGCAGCCAGGCAAAGCGCGAACCGGCATCCGGCACCGACGAGGCCTCGAACAGGCCATCGCCATGGCGTCCTGCATCCAGCGGCTCCAGCCGCACGAACCTGCCTTCGAAAACCTTGCGCTCGGGGCGCGGTCTGGCCTGCCAGTCGGTCAGGTCTTCAGCCATGGTCACTCTCCCTCCGGATTTGCCGTACAAGGCTCACAGGAAAGCGCCCGGTCGGTAAGAACCAGCGAAGCGGGAGAAATGTTCCAAGCTGGCGCTTCATCCTCTGCCGACAAAAGGCATCTTGGTCGCCATCACCGTCATGAACAGCACATTGGCATCGAGCGGCAGGCCGGCCATGTAGACGACCGCCTCCGCCACCCGCTCGACATCCATCACCGCCTCGACCGCAACGCTGCCGTCGGCCTGCTGGATGCCGGCCGCCATGAGGGCTGCCATTTCGGTCATGGCGTTGCCGATGTCGATCTGGCCGCAGGCGATGTCGAACGGCCGGCCGTCGAGCGCCAGCGTCCTGGTAAGCCCGGTGATCGCATGCTTGGTGGTGGTGTAGGGCACCGAGCCCGGACGCGGTGCATGAGCCGAGATCGACCCGTTGTTGATGATGCGCCCGCCCATCGGGCTTTGCCGGCGCATGGCGCCGAACGCGGCCCGGGCGCACAGGAAGGAACCGGTGAGGTTGACGCCCACCACCTCGTTCCAGCTCTCGACCGGAATTTCATCGATGGGGGCTGCCTTGCAGCCCATGCCGGCATTGTTGAAGAGCAGATCGACCCGCCCGAACATCTCGATGGCGACGGCGAACAGGTCCTCCACCTGCTCCGGCACGGTCACGTCGCAGGAAACCGCCAGACCCTTCGCCTCGGTGCCGGTAACCTCACGCACCGCCGCGTCCAGCGGCTCCTTGCGGCGGCCGCAGAACACCGTGTTCCAGCCGTCGCGCAACAAAGCCTGCGCCACGCTCCTGCCGATGCCGGAGCCTGCGCCGGTAACGATTGCCGTTCCCTTGATTGCCATGCCTCTTCCTCCATACCTGCCCAGCGATTGAAGAACCGGGCATCCAAGGCAAGCATACAAAAAGGGCGGTCATTCGCGACCGCCCCAATTTGCGTACAGCGCCCGGGAGGAGGAAGGCGCCGCGCCTGGATGGAATGCTGCGCCCATAAGGTTAACAAGACCTTAACGGGCTTGGCGCCTTACCAAGGCGAACCGGGAACCGGTGCCGGCTGCGGCGCGCCGGACGACGTGACCGTCGCCTCGACATGATCGACGAGCTGGTCGGGCAGACCGAGCCGGCCCGCCAGAAGGTCGAGATAGCCGCGCTCGGCGCGGGTGTCGGCGCTGATGGCAAGGCGCGAGGCGGTGTAAAGCTCCACCTTCTGCGCTTCCGTCCTGGCCGTGGCGACCAGCGCGTCGAGGTCGAGCGGCGATTCCAGTTCCGCCTTAAGGAAAGCCTCAGCCTCGGCATCCAGCCCCGAAAGGCTGAGCTTCTCGCCGATGCGGCGCTTCTCCTCGTCATCGATCTTGCCGTCCGCCTTTGCGGCGGCGATCATGGCGCGCACCAGCGTCAAGGCGAATTCGGCCTCGCCCTGCGGCGCCTGCGAGGGATGGAACTCGGTATCGGCCGGCGGCGGCAGCAGCACCTGCTCGTCCGTCGACGCGGTTTCAGCCGGCTTCTTGCCGTTCTGGTAGTTCTGATAGGCCTTGTAGGCGAGACCGCCGATGGCGGCCAGCCCGCCCAGCTTGAGCGCCGCGCCTCCGACCTTGCGGCCGGGTTCCGTGCCCAGAAGAACGGCCGCGATCGCGCCGGCCGCCAGGGGATTGTCCTTGGCCATCTGGATCGCCTGTCCGGCCTTGTCGCGCACCGTTCCGGTGGTTCCGGGCACCTGCGAACCGAGCAGGTCGTCGAGAAGCTTCTTGGGATCGAACATCGGCACCTCCGCTAGAGCAATTCCAGAAAAGTGGAAACCGGTTTTCCGTTCGGAATTGCGTAAACGCCATTATCCCTGACGGCCGTTTCCTGTCGGGCACAGGTAGGGCGGCGACCTTGTCATTACAATGACGCCGCGCGTCGAGCCCGAATAAAAGAGCGGCGGATCAGCTTCCGATATGTTCCCTGCCGCGGCGCGCGGCCAGTTCCACCTGGCGCTGGCGCTCGGCATAGCGCGCCCGGTCGGCGTCGGTGCGGCTGTCATGGCAGTAATCGCAGGAGATGCCGGGGCTGAATTTCGGCGAGGCGCGTTCGGCCGGCGTCAGCGGATGCCGGCAGGCGCGGCACAGTTCCGCCTCGCCTTCCTCCAGCCCGTGCGTGACCGACACGCGCTCGTCGAAGACGAAGCACTCGCCTTCCCACAGGCTCCGGTCGGCCGGCACCTCCTCCAGATATTTGAGAATGCCACCCTTGAGGTGGAACACCTCGTCGAACCCGAGCGATTTCACGAAGGCGGTCGCCTTCTCGCAGCGGATGCCACCGGTGCAGAACATGGCGATCTTGCGGTTTTCCAGTTCGCCCCTGTGCCCGTCCACCCATTCGGGGAATTCACGGAACGTGGCGGTGCGCGGATCGACCGCGCCCTTGAAGGTGCCGAGCGCCACTTCGTAGTCGTTGCGCGTGTCGATGACGATGGTATCGGGGTCCGAGACCAGCTCGTTCCATTCGGACGGCATGACATAGGTGCCGACACTCTCCAGAGGATCGATGCCCTCGACACCCATGGTCACGATCTCGCGCTTCAGCCGCACCTTCATGCGGTGGAAGGGCATTTCGGCCGCCTGGCTGTATTTGACGTCGATCCCGGCCAGTTCGGGCTGGGCGTCCAGATACGCGACCAGTTCGGCAACCGCCGTCTCGCTGCCGGCGACCGTGCCGTTGATGCCTTCGTGCGCCAGAAGCAGCGTGCCCTTGATGCCATGCCCGCAGCAGAAGGCGGCCAGCGGCGCGCGCAGTTCCTCGAACCGCTCCAGCCGGCAGAAGCGGTAGAGAGCGGCAACGCGGAAGGGCTCCGGAGCGGGGTTTTCGTTCATGGCTCCGGGCCTAGCGCTTCCCGATCGTGGATTCAAGATGCCTGCACGCAAAGCGAAAGGCACGCAATTGCCATGCGTTTCCGGCGTTCGAGGCCCGGGATAACGGATTTCGGCCGGCTTTTTATGCCCGCTCTGCGAACCCGGCTGAAACTGGCTCCCGTCAACGGAGTTTCCAAGGGGGAGCCAGAGCCGATGTTCAGCGATGCCGTCATTCGCGAAGCACATGCCGCCGCCGGGCCGGCGGGGATCGAGCCCGCCGCGCTGCTTGCCGTGATGGAAGTGGAGAGCGGCGGGCGTCTGTTCGCCACCGTCAACGGACGCAGCGAACCGCTGATCCGTTTCGAGGGCCACTATTTCGACCGCCGCCTGACCGGCAAAAAGCAGGCCCGCGCCCGCGAACTCGGCCTTGCGGCCCCGGCAGCGGGCGCGGTCGCCAATCCCTCGACCCAGGCCGGACGCTGGGCCTTGCTGGGCAGGGCGACGGAGATCGACGCCAAGGCGGCCTATGAATCCACTTCCTGGGGCATCGGGCAGGTGATGGGCGCGCACTGGCTGTGGCTCGGCTATCCCAATGTGCAGGCCCTGGTGGCCGAGGCGCGTTCCGGCGCGGCCGGCCAGATCCGGCTGATGGTGCGCTACATCGACAAGGCCGGGCTGGCCAGATCGCTCAACGCCCATGACTGGCCGGTCTTTGCGCGCGGCTACAACGGCCGCGACTACGCCCGGAACGGCTATGACAAGAAACTTGCCGCCGCCTACCAGCGCCATGCAGCCGCAGCGAAGGCTTCCTCCATGGGCCCTCTGCTTCGGCTCGGCTCCCGAGGCGATGCAGTTGCCGAATTGCAACGCCGCCTCAACCGGCTCGGCTATCCCTTGCAGGCGGACGGCCTGTTCGGCCGGGCAACACAGGCGGCTCTGCGCAACTTCCAGAGGGATCGTGGCCTCGTCCCGGATGGTGTAGCCGGCCCGCAAACCCATGCCGCGCTGGCAAAGGCCGACGCCGGCCTGCTGCCGCGATGGTGGCGCAGGGTGAAGGCCGGCATCGCCGGGCTTTTTCGTCGCACCTGACCTCGTCGCTCACATGGACTTGCCAAATTGCCTGTGTTAAATCGGTTGAATTACCGGTTCAGTGAAAGATTGCCATGTTGAACAAGTCCGAAAAGCTGGTTTCCCTGCTCGGCGGCCAGCCTGTGATCCCCGTGCTCAAGATCGCCGACGCCAAACAGGCGGTGCCGCTGGCCCGTGCGCTGGCGCGAGGCGGTCTGCCGGCCATCGAGATCACGCTGCGGACTGCCGACGCTCTGGAAGCGATCCGCCGCGCCGCCGGCGAGGTCGAGGAGGCCATGGTCGGCGCCGGCACCATCCTCGATCCGGCGCAATATGACGCCGCGGCCACGGCGGGATCGCGCTTCATCGTCAGCCCCGGCATCACCAAGGAATTGCTGAAAGCATCGGCCGACAGCGACGTGCCCTTCCTGCCCGGCGCGATCACCCCGGGCGAGATCATGGCCGGCAGGCAGGCCGGGCTGACCTTCCTGAAATTCTTCCCCGCCGAACAGGCCGGCGGCGCCGCGTTCCTCAAGGCGCTGGCTTCACCCATCGCCGACGTGAAATTCTGCCCCACCGGCGGCGTCAGCGCCGTCAATGCCCGCAGCTATCTCGACCTGCCGAACGTGATTTGCGTCGGTGGCTCATGGGTCGCCCCGGACGATCTCGTCAAGGCAGGCGACTGGGGCCGCATCGAGGAACTGGCGCGCGAGGCGGCGGGGTTGCGCAAGCCAGCGTAGAAAGCCGGCCTGCATGAAAAAAAGCGCCTGCGGGCAGGCGCTTTTTGGATCGATCCCGGCACCGGGCCGCTTTCGGTGTCAGCCCGAAACCTCAGTTCACCTTGGGCTCGAAGCGGGCCACGGAGAGGAAGTTCACCGCCGTTCCGGTGAACTGGTTGGCCTTGGCCATCTCGTTGCGGGCCTTGAAGCCGGTCGTATAGACCTCGGTCGGTGCCGTGCGAACCAGATTGTAGGCATAGCGCGGTGCCGTGGCGGCGTTCGAGGCCTTCACCACATACTCGCCGGAATTGAGCGCCCAGCGCGCAAGCTGCGGCTCTGCGGAGACGACGACGGCCTTCGGATCGGGCTTGGCGGCGCCGGCGGTCGGGCGGGCGTCCTTGCGCGTCGTCTTCACCGATCCGCCGATGGCGCCGGCCGGATCGGCCGGCTGCTCGATAGCCGCGGCGCGCGGCGAAGCGGTGACGGCGTCGATACCGGTGGGGTCGACGAAAGCCGAGCGCGGCGACGGTACCGCCGCCACCTGATACTCGCCGGCATCGGCCTGTTCCAGCAATGCCTTGACCTCGTCGTTCGGACGGGCGGTGGGCACCACGGCAAGATTGTCCGTGGCCGAGCGCGTGTCGTCGGCGGCCAGCGCCAGCAGCACCGGCGCATCCTCGGTCGCGGCCTCAGGCTTCAGGGCCTGCTCCGGCCGGAAGCTCGGCACCGGGATCACGGCTGGACCCTCATTGGCGGCGACCTGCGGGGCCGGCTCGCCGCTGGCCTGGCCGAACGGCACATTGTCCGGCGTCGGGCTCAGGGCCGCCGTCTGCACGGGGCTGACATCGGCCGCGCCGAACGGAACCGTGTCAGGCGTCTCGACGCCCACCTCGGCCTTGGGCCGCGGCGCGGCACCCGGCAGCGGAATGCTTCTGGCAGGCAGGGCCGCGATAATGGTCTCCGGCGTCTCCTGCGGCTCGTCTTCCATTTGCGGCAGCTCGGCGCGGTTGGCCTGGTCGGGCGACAGGACGGCGATGCCCGGCAGCGTCTCCTGTCCGCCGGAAGCCGGCTTCTTCGCAGCCGTCGCAACCGGCTTCTTCGGCGCCGGTGCGGCCGCCACGGCCACGCCGTTATCCTCTTCCTCGTCGGCGCCGCCGCCGAAGAGAGCCGCGAGCAGGCCGCCGGACTTGCCGGTCGACTTGGGCGAACCGGCCAGCGCGATGGCGGGCGAGCCGGCGGCGCTGCGCGCCTTGTAGGCGGCCAGCGCCTGCTCATAGCCCGGCAGCGGCTTGCCGTCGCTCGGCACATGCAGCGTCTTGCCGTCCGGGAACACGCTCGCCAGCTCCTTGCGGCTGATGCCCGGCCAGTGGCGGACATTGCCGACGTCCATGTGGACGAAGGGCGAGCCGGAGGTCGGATAGTAGCCGACGCCGCCGCCCTGCATCTTGAGGCCGATGTCGCGCAGCTTCTTCAGCGGCACGCCGGGAATGAAGAAGTCCATCGCCTTGCCGAGCATGTGCTGGCTCTTCTTGGCGACGCCGCGGCTGCGGCCGCGCAGCATGGAATTGGTGGCCGGCGAACGATAGGCGCTGACGACGTGGATATAGTCGCGCGAGCCGCTCGCCCGATAGGCTTCCCACACCAGGTCGAGCAGGCGCGGGTCCATCTTGGTGGGCTCGTTGCGGCGCCAGTCGCGCAAGAAGACGTTGAGCTTCTTCAGTCCGGCCTGATCGTAGCGGCCGTTGCGCTTGAACACGATCTCCGCCTTCTCCTTGGTGTGGAGATTGTGGAGCTTGAGCGCCCTCACCTCCGCCTGCGCGGCGGTGGCGGAAACCGAATAGAGACCGAAAGCGCATACCGCTGCCACCAGCCATTTGGTGAAGCTGCCGCAGGGATGCCGACCGATTTTATGCCGTTCGCTTCTGTTCAAATCAAAAGGCCTTGCAGGCTGCCGTTTGTCCCCGGATTTGAGCAAACGGATATGGATTAACCAAACCCGAATATCAATCCTAATGGTTAATCAACGCTTATTGAAGGCCAAATGCGGTGACACCGTGGCAGGATCTGGGCCAAATGCACAGAAGGTCCGTCATGGTAAACGAGAAATTTATGAAACGTTAACAGCTTCTTGCCGGGGATCGCTAAGTCTGCGACTCATCATCGGCTGCGCCGCGTACGGCGTCGGGGTCAATGCCATATTCCCTGAGCTTGCGGTAAAGCGTCGAGCGGCCGATGCCGAGACGACGCGCCACTTCGCTCATGCGGCCGTTGTAATGGTCGATGGCGAATCGGATCATTTCCAGTTCGACGGCGGCCAGCGCCCGCACATCGCCGCGCTCGTCGAGCATCGGCAGCAGGCCCGGCCGCAGCTTCGGCGGCGGGCCTTCCGGGGCTGCCTGCGCTTCGGGCTCGCGGGGCCTGGCGACGGCCGGATCGGCAGCAGGCGCCCGGCCGCGATCGAGATCGACGGTGCCCTCCACCAGTGCCCGGATCTGCGGGAACTCCTCCTCGGTCAGCGTCTCGCCTTCGCACAGCACGGCGGCGCGGAACACGGCGTTTTCGAGCTGCCTGATATTGCCCGGCCAGTCATAGGCCTCGAGCAGCGCAAGGGCACGGTCCGATATGGCGCGCGGCGGCCTGCTCACCACCACGCTGTGCATGAAATGCCGCACCAGCAGCGGGATGTCCTCGCGGCGTTCGCGCAGCGGCGGCACGAAGATCGGGAAGACGTTGAGTCGGTAGAACAAATCCTCCCGGAACCGGCCGTCCTTCACCTGCTGGATCAGGTCGCGATGGGTGGCCGAGATCAGCCTGATGTCCACCTTCACCGTCTGGCGCCCGCCGACCGGATCGACCTCGCCTTCCTGCACGGCGCGCAGCAGCTTCACCTGCACGTCGAGCGGCAGGTCGCCGATCTCGTCGAGGAACAGGGTGCCGCCATGCGCCTCCACGAACTTGCCGGTATGGCGCTCGGTGGCGCCGGTAAAGGCCCCCTTCTCATGGCCGAACAGGATCGATTCAACCAGATTCTCGGGAATCGCGCCGCAATTGACGGTGACGAAGGGCCTGGTGCGGCGGTCACTGCTGCCCTGAATGGCGCGCGCCACCATCTCCTTGCCGACGCCGGACTCGCCCTCGATCAGGATCGGGATGCGCGAGGCCGCCGCCTTCTGGCCGAGCCGCACAACGCGCTCCATCGCCGGGCTGCGGGTCAACAGGTCCCGGAAAGTGAGCACCCCGCCCCGCTTTGCCGCGCGCCGCGTCGCGCCCTCCGCGGCGCCGACCTTCAGCGCCCCGGCGATCGCCGCCTGAAGGCGCTCCGGCGATGCCGGCTTGACCACGAAATCGAAGGCACCGTGGCGCATCGCCTGCACCACCGTCTCGATGCCGCCCTGCGCCGTCTGCACGATGACCGGCACGCGGATGTCGCGCTCGCGCATCGCCTTGAGCACGCCGATCCCGTCGAGGCCCGGCATCACCAGGTCGAGGATGGCGACCGAGATATCGCCCGGCCCCTCCAGCGCTTCGAGGCCGGCCTCGCCGCCATCGGTGACGACGGCCCTGTGGCCGAATTTCGAGACGGCCGCCTCCAGCAGCCTGCGCTGGACCGGATCGTCATCGACTATGAGCACGGAACCTGACATCAATGCCCGAACACCCGCCGAATTTTTCCCCTATGGATCAACTTGGCACAGGGTTCTAAATAAGGTTTCAAAAAAGCCGGTGAATGAATTGTTTCGCATTTGACCGGCTTTGATCCGCACCGAACCACCAGTCTCGAAAGGTTTCCCATGCCCCTCTTCCCGGACAGACAGTTTGCCGCGTCATCTGCCGCGCATGGCAAGGCAGAGCTCGGCGACCTGCCGGAGTGGAACCTGTCCGACCTCTATGCCGGCATCGACGCCCCCGAACTGAAGCATGACCTTGAAAAGGCGGCAAGGGATGCGGTGGCCTTCGAGGCGCGCTGGAAGGGCAAGCTCGCCGCCGAGGCTGGGCGCGGCAGCGAGGGCGGGCTGGGCGCGGCCATGCGCGACTATGAGGCGCTGGAGGAACTGGTCGGCCGCATCGTCTCCTATGCCGGGCTGCTCTACACCGGCGACACCTCCGACCCGGTCCGCGCCAAGTTCTACGGCGACGTGCAGGAGAAGATGACCGATGCCGGCTCGCATCTCCTGTTCTTCGGGCTGGAATTGAACAAGATCGACGACACCCTGATCGAGAAGGCACTGTCGGAAGATGCCGGCTTCGGCCGCTACCGGCCTTGGATCGAGGACCTGCGCAAGGAAAAGCCCTTCCAGCTCGAAGACCGCGTCGAGCAGCTTTTCCATGAAAAGTCCGTGACCGGGCGCGGCGCCTGGAACCGCCTGTTCGACGAGACCATGACGGCGCTGCGTTTCACCATCGATGGCGAGGAACTGACGCTGGAGCCGACGCTGAACCGGTTGCAGGACGCCAGCGGCGACGTGCGCCGCAAGGCGGCCGAGGCGCTTTCCGAGACCTTCGGCAAGAACATCCGCACTTTCAGCCTCATCACCAACACGCTGGCCAAGGACAAGGAAATCTCCGACCGCTGGCGCGGTTTCGAGGACATCGCCGATTCCCGCCACCTCGCCAACCGCGTGGAGCGCGAGGTGGTGGACGCGCTGGCGGCCGCCGTGCGCGAGGCCTATCCGCGCCTGTCGCATCGCTATTATGCCATGAAGGCGCGCTGGCTCGGCATGGAAGCCATGAACCACTGGGACCGCAACGCGCCGCTGCCCGAGACGCCGCAGGCGGTCATCGGCTGGGACGAGGCGAAGCGCACCGTGCTCGACGCCTATCACGGGTTTTCGCCGCAGATGGCCGACATCGCCAGCCGGTTCTTCGAGCGCAACTGGATCGACGCCCCAACGCGCCCCGGCAAGTCGCCGGGCGCCTTCGCCCACCCGACCGTGCCTTCCGTCCATCCCTATGTGCTGCTCAATTACATGGGCAAGCCGCGCGACGTGATGACCCTTGCCCATGAACTCGGCCACGGCGTGCATCAGGTGCTGGCCGGCGGACAGGGTGCGCTGATGGCCTCCACGCCGCTGACGCTGGCCGAAACCGCCTCCGTGTTCGGCGAGATGCTGACCTTCCGCTCGCTGCTCGACCGCACCTCCGACAAGCGCGAGCGCAAGGCCATGCTCGCCCAGAAGGTCGAGGACATGATCAACACGGTGGTGCGCCAGATCGCTTTCTACGAGTTCGAGCGCAAGGTGCACACCGAGCGCAAGAACGGCGAATTGACGTCCGAGCAGCTCGGCCGGTTCTGGCTGGAGGTGCAGGCCGAGAGCCTCGGCCCGGCGATCAGGCTGCGCGAGGGCTACGATACCTTCTGGGCCTACATCCCCCACTTCATCCACTCGCCCTTCTACGTGTACGCCTATGCCTTCGGCGATTGTCTGGTGAACTCGCTCTATGCCGTCTATCAGAACGCCGAAAGCGGCTTCCAGGAGAAGTATTTCGACATGCTGCGCGCCGGTGGCACCAAGCATCACTCGGAGCTGCTGAAGCAGTTCGGCCTCGACGCCACCGATCCCGGCTTCTGGCAGATCGGCCTCGGCGTCATCTCCTCGCTGATCGACGAGCTGGAGACGCTGGACAAGGCGACAGCCTGAAACCGGGTGCGGCGTGTCCACTCCTCCCTTCATCCTGTTCCGCAACGACCCGGACGGCAGCGAGATGCTGTTCGAGCGCCCGTCCGAGATCGTTGCGCCTTTCGAGCCCGGCGCATTCGAGAGCGCATGGGACAAGCTCCAGGCCGCGCATGAAGCCGGGAAATGGCTGGCCGGCTATGTCTCCTACGAGGCCGGCTATCTGCTGGAACCGAAGCTGGTGCCGCTTTTGCCCGAGGGCCGGCGCGCGCCGCTGTTGTGCATCGGCATCTTCGACGCGCCGCAGGAGCGGGACGTTCCCGCCCCCGCCCATGCACCGAGCAACGGGCCGATCTACGATGCACGGGCGAGCTGGTCGTTCGCCGACTACGAAAAGCGCTTTGCCCGCTTGCACCGGCACCTGCGCGCGGGCGACTGCTATCAGGGCAACCTGACCTTCCGCGTCGACGCGCAATGGTCGGGCGAGCCGCTGGCCGCCTTCGATGCGCTGACCGAGCGCCAGCCGGTGCGCTATGGCGCGCTGGCCTCGCTGGGTTCAGGCCCTGTCGTGCTGTCGCGCTCGCCCGAACTGTTCTTCGAGGTCGACGCCGAGGGCTGGATCGAGACCCATCCGATGAAAGGGACCGCGCCGCGCGGCGCGACGCCGGCGGAAGACGAGCGGCTGAGGGAATTCCTGCGCACCGACGAGAAGAACCAGGCCGAGAACCGGATGATCGTCGACCTGCTGCGCAACGACATTTCGCTGATCTCGGAGGTCGGCTCGCTCGACGTGCCGGAACTGTTCCGCATCGAAAGCTACCCGACCGTCCACCAGATGGTGAGCCGGGTACGGGCGAAGCTCCTGCCCGACCTGTCGCTGCGCGGCATCTTCGCGGCCCTGTTCCCGTGCGGGTCGATCACCGGTGCGCCGAAGATCAGGGCGATGGAGGTGCTGCGCGAGCTGGAGACAGGTCCGCGCGACGTCTATTGCGGTGCCATCGGCTGGGTCGCGCCGGGTGGAGAAATGCGCTTCTCCGTCGCCATCCGCACCATCTCGCTCTTTGCCGGCGGCGAGGCCGTCTACAATGTCGGCGGCGGCGTGGTGTTCGATTCCACGGCCGAGGAGGAGTATCGCGAATGCCTGCTGAAAGCCCGTTTCGCGACGGGGATGGTCCCGGCTTCAAGCTGATCGAGACGCTGCGCTGGGAGCCGGCGAGCGGCTTCCTGCGGCTGGAGCGGCATCTGGCACGCCTTGCCGCCTCGGCACGCGAACTCGGCTTCGCCTGCGACCCGGCTGAAACCGGACAGGCGCTGCACCGGGCGGTTGCCGGGAAGGATGCGCCGCAGCGCATGCGCCTGCTTCTTGGGCCTGACGGCGAGCTGGACGTGACGGGCCAGCCCTTCGAGCCGCTGCCCGACGGCACGGTCTGGAAGCTGCGGCTGGCCACAACGCGCCTTTCCTTCACCGACACGCTGCTGCGCCACAAGACGACACGTCGCGATCTCTACGACCGCGCCCGCGCCGAACATCCGGCGACCGAAGCGGACGAGGTGCTGCTCGCCAATGAACGCGGCGAGGTCTGCGAAGGCACCATCACCAGCCTATTCGCCGATTTCGGCGACGGCGTGCTTGCCACCCCGCCGCTCGGCTGCGGCCTGCTGGCCGGCGTGCTGCGCGGCGAGCTGATCGATCAGGGCCGCGCCCTTGAAGCCGTCGTCACGCCCGAATCCCTGCGCTCGGCGCAGGCGCTGTTTGTCGGCAATTCGTTGCGTGGCCTCATTCGTGCCCGGCTGGTGCCCTGATTGCCGACCTTCCCGCTGCTTGCTATGCAAGTGTGGTGACAGAAGCACTATCGCCCTTGCCAGCGGAGCCGGCTTACACGCCCTATGACGGCTCGACCAGGCCCTTCACCATCGGGCTGAAGCCGCTCGACCTGGCGAAATGGATCGAGATCGACCGCCATTTCGAGTTCCAGATGGCCGAGAAGCGGCGCGTCTATGCCGAGCACGGTGCGCTGGCTTTCGTGGAGGAAGAAGGCACCGAGGCGGTGCAAGTCGAGGTGCTGGAGCTTCTGACCGCCCATTTGCGGGCATATTTCCCCGAGCGCTATCAGGACCATGACGGCCAACTCGCCGCCATCGGGCAACCGCCGCCTGAGCCCGGCCTTCCACCGTTGAAAACCGCCTCCCTGCTCATTCAGGAAGACCTCATCGTGATGCGCAGGAGCGCCGATGGCTGGCGGCTGGTGGCCGGCGCGCTGTGCTTTCCGTCTTCCTGGTCGCTGCGCGAGAAGTTCGGCCGCACCATGCAGGACATCCACATTCCCGTGCCCGCCTTCGGCCCCGGCACCCGCACGGCCGGGCTCATCGAGCGCATTTTCGACAATCTGGCCGTCGAGCAGCCGGTGGAGCGTTTCAACTGGTCGATCCAGGCTGGCGACGCCCTTTACCATCCGTTGTCCGACCGGCAGCGCATCGATCGCTCCGGGCGGCGGCTATCACGTCTCGACGGCGACGATCTCGCCGCCAGCACCTTCATGCGGGTCGAGCGCCAGACCCTGCGCAAGCTGCCGGCAAGCGGCGACATCCTGTTCACCATCCGCATCTTCCTCGACCCGCTGGGCGTCCTGGAACGCCATGCGGATCGGGCGGTGCTTGCCGCGTCCTTCGCCGCCCAGCTTTCGGCGCTGGATCAGGCGCAGCTCGACTACAAGGGCCTGGCCGCCGACCGCGACCGGCTGGTGGCATTGCTTCACCATATGTCGAGATAGGCGGACCGGATCACGGAACCGGCATTCGGCTTGCCGGTTTTCACTGGTATGTGACAGAAATCTGTGATTGTAGCGCCCACCTGCGGCAACGCCGCCGACCGTCACCCAACAGGGAGCATGCGAAGAATGGCGAATGCGAAATGGCCGGTTCACGGCGAGATCACCGGCCCCATCGTCATGATCGGCTTCGGTTCTATCGGGCGCGGGACGCTGCCGCTGATCGAACGTCATTTCCGCTTCGACAAGTCGCGCCTCACCGTGATCGATCCCAGCGACGCCAACGGCAAGCTGCTGGACGAGCGCGGCATCGCCTTCGTGCAGAAGGCCGTCACCAGCCAAAACTACAAGGAATTGCTGACGCCGCTGCTCACCGCCGGCGAAGGCCGGGGCTTTTGCGTCAACCTCTCCGTCGATACCGGCTCGGTCGACCTCATGCGGCTCTGCCGCGAACTCGGCGTGCTCTACGTCGATACGGTGATCGAGCCCTGGCTCGGCTTCTATTTCGACGACAAGGCCGACAATGCCTCGCGCACCAACTATGCGCTGCGCGAAACGCTGTTGAAGGAGAAGCGCAAGCGGCCGGGCGGCACCACTGCCGTCTCCACCTGCGGCGCCAATCCGGGCATGGTCTCCTGGCTGGTCAAGCAGGCGCTGGTGAACCTTGCAGGCGATCTCGGTCTCGACCTGCCGGAACCGCCGGCCCCGGGCGACCGCGAGGGCTGGGCCAGGCTGATGCGCGATGCCGGCGTGAAGGGCATCCACATCGCCGAGCGCGACACCCAGCGGGCGAAGAAGCCGAAGCCGCTCGGCACCTTCTGGAACACCTGGTCGGTCGAGGGCTTCATCGCCGAGGGCCTCCAGCCGGCCGAGCTCGGCTGGGGCACGCATGAGAAATGGATGCCGAAGAACGCCCGCACCCACAAGAAGGGCTGCGGCGCGGCGATCTATCTCGACCAGCCCGGCGGCAATACCCGCGTGCGAAGCTGGTGCCCGACGCCCGGCCCGCAATACGGCTTCCTCGTCACCCACAACGAGGCGATCTCGATCGCCGATTTCTTCACCCTGCGCGGCAAGAAGGGGGGCGGCAAGAAGGGCAAGGTGCACTACCGCCCGACCTGCCACTATGCCTACCATCCCTGCAACGATGCCGTGCTGTCGGTGCACGAGATGTTCGGCGCGGCCGGGCGCCCGCAGGACATACAGCACGTTCTGGAAGAGAACGAGCTGGTCGACGGCGTCGACGAACTCGGCGTGCTGCTCTACGGCCATGACAGGAACGCCTACTGGTACGGCTCGCAGCTTTCGCTGGCCGAGGCGCGCAAGCTGGCACCCTATCAGAACGCCACCGGCCTTCAGGTCAGCTCCGCCGTTCTGGCCGGCATGGTATGGGCGCTGGAGAACCCGGAGGCCGGCATCGTCGAGGCCGATGAAATGGACTACCGGCGTTGCCTCGATATCCAGTCGCCCTATCTCGGACCGGTGAACGGCTACTATACCGACTGGACCCCGCTGGAGAATCGCCCTGGCCTGTTTCCGGAAAACATCGACGCCAGGGACCCGTGGCAGTTCCGCAACATATTGGTGCGATAGCCGGCAAGTCCCCCTGCCCGCACAGCTTGCAATCGTGCCGAAATCGCGCGATTGAACAGAGGCGGATCGAGGAGAAGCGCAAGATGAACATTCCCCGTAAAGTCGTAACGGCCGGCATGGCCATGGTCGCGGCCGGCGCGCTTGCCGCCTGCACC
>WPCJ01253827.1_pt1 | contig 15324 bp, 12 predicted proteins | sample 5399831 | NCBI WGS metagenome assembly WPCJ01 (sample SAMN12869470, study PRJNA574797) | sludge metagenome | isolation source: wastewater treatment of pH10 | place: China:Beijing | collected 2019-05-20 | reverse complement strand
CGCGGCGACTGGGCTGCTCGACGGCAAGCGCGCGACGACGCACTGGCACTACTCGCGCATCTTCGCGGAGCGCTTTCCGCGCATCCAGGTGAACGAGAGCGTGCTGTTTGTTGACGAGGGATCGGTGCTCACTTCGGCGGGCGCCGCCTCCGGGATCGACCTCTGCCTGCACATCCTGCGCGGCGACCTCGGGATGGCGACCGCGAACCACGCCGCGAGGCGCCTCGTGGCGGCACCGTACCGCTCGGGCGGGCAGGCACAGTACGTGCGCAGGAGCGTGCCGCCGACGATCGGCGAGCGGTTTTCCGCGACCCGGGAGTGGGCGCTCACGCACCTCGACGACCAGCTCACCATCGAGTCCCTGTCGCGCCACGCGAACGTCTCGCCGCGCACGTTCTCGAGGCGCTTCCGCGAGGAGACCGGGTACACGCCGATGCAATGGGTGATGCGGGCCCGGATCGATCTCGCGCGCGAGCTGCTCGAGAACACCGACTTCGGGATCGACGAGATCGCCCTCACCGTCGGCCTCGGGTCGGGCGCGAACCTGCGGCAGTTCTTCCGTCGCGTGCTCGGCACGACACCGAGCGAGTATCGGCGCACATTCACGGCGGGGGAGTAGCGGTCGGGGCAGAGATCCCGGCGCGCCGGCGCGGGCGAGCCCTGCTGGCGTAATCCTTTCGCGAGTGGGCGTTATTGCCACTTGATGGACTTTCGATTTCTCTTGAGAATGGTCTTAGTACCCCAAGAAGTCCGAGAAAGATGGATAAATGACCTCTCGTATTGCTATCAACGGTTTTGGCAGGATTGGCCGCGGCCTGCTCCGCGCGATCCTCGAACAGGGCAGCGATCTCGACCTCGTTGCAGTGAACGACCTCGGCGACGGCGACGCGCTTGCGCAGCTGTTCAACTTCGACTCCGTCTACGGCCGCGCCAAGGATCGCATGCGCTTCGAGGACGGCTACCTCATTGTCGGCGACCGCAAGATCCAGATCCTGGCCGAGCGCGAGCCCGCGAAGCTGCCCTGGGGCGAGCTGAACATCGACGTCGTCGTCGAATCGACCGGTCGCTTCACGAACGCGAAGGACGCGGCGCTCCACCTCGAGGCTGGCGCGAAGCGCGTGCTCGTGAGTGCCCCTTCGAAGGGCGCAGACGTGACGATCGCTCGCGGCGTCAACCAGGACGCGTACGACCCCGAGAAGCACCGCGTCATATCGAACGCGTCCTGCACGACGAACGCGCTCGCGCCCGTTGCGCAGGTGCTCAACGACCTCGCCGGCATCGAGCAGGGCTTCATGATGACGGCCCACGCCTACACCGGCGATCAGAGCCTCGTCGACGGCCCGCACAAGGACCCGCGTCGTGCGCGCGCCGCCGCGCTGAACATCGTGCCCTCGTCGACCGGCGCCGCCAAGGCCATCGGCCTCGTGCTCCCGGAGCTTGACGGCAAGCTCCAGGGCGACTCGCTCCGCGTCCCCGTGCCCGTCGGATCGATCGTCGAGCTCACGGCAATCGTGAAGCGAGACATCACTCGCGACGAACTGCTCGCCGCGTTCAAGGAAGCCGCAGAGGGGCGCCTTGAGGGTGTGCTGGCATACTCCGAGGACCCGCTCGTGTCGAGCGACATCGTTGGCGACCCGCACTCATCGATCTTCGACTCCGAACTCGCAAAGGTCGAGGGCAAGCTCGTGAAGGTGTCTGCCTGGTACGACAACGAGTGGGGCTTCTCGAACCGCGTCGCAGAGACGCTTGAGTTCCTCACGCGCTAGCAACTCAGCGGCTTCGCGATTGAGTGGGTGGGCCGGAACCGGCCCACCCACTCTGCGTGAGGCCGGCGCATTCGCCCTCGGCGCAACTGGCGAGGCTGCGCGCCCACGGGTCGCCGTGGTAGCCTGTAGGGCCTGGCATGCCCAGGAACCTTGAGAATTCAACAGTGTGTGATGCGATTGTTCGCGGGTGGTGTACTCACCCGCACAGACGGGGCCGATCGGTTTCGACACGTCGATTTGAGACTGTGAGAAGCGGGCCGAGGACGCGGAGTTATCTCGTAAACGCCCTTCGCAACCAATAGGTGCCACTTCTAAGCGCACCGACTTCGCTCTCGCTGCCTAAGCACGAGACCGAGTCCGTCAGGCCGGGTGTGCCTCCGCCCCGGTTTCCTGGCGTCATTTAGGGGGCTTGCTGGTGCGTTGTGTCTCAGGGCGCGCCGGGACTTGTACTGAGACTGGGCCTGTCATCCTAGGTGTTCGTGACAAAGAATGGGGCCGAGTAGAACGTTTTCACGAACTACGCTCGTAGAAGGCATGGAATCGTCGAAGTGGACCGGGGTTCAATTCCCCGCGGCTCCACGAACACGACCATCACACGCTGGATTCTCAACAGAAAGGCCGCCCCTCGGGGCGGCCTTTCTGCGTCTGCGCCGCGCTAGTACCCGAGCTGTGCGCGGAGCTCGTTGAGTTCCTGGGACGCCACGAGGGCCTTGTCTGGTCCCACTGCGACGATCCCTTGGACGAGGACGTCAGCGATGAGGATCCCGATGAGGCCCTCCGCGGTGATCCCGGTCGGGGTATGAGGCGCCGCGAGGGTTGCGGTCACCCGATCCGCCAGGGTCTGTCTGAGCTCGTCGGTCACGAGGAGCGTCTTGGCCCCGATCTGGTTGGCGCGGTCGAGGATCGCCTCGATGTCCCGGGTGACGCGCCCCGGCGCGAATACCGCGATGGCGTCGTGCGCTCCGAGGCCAAGCAACTCGTCGGCAAGGCGGAAACCGTCGACTGTCAGGCGCCTCGTGGAGACGCCGGTTCGGCGGAGCCGCAACGCGAGGTGCTCGGCGGCGATGCCCGACGCGCCAAGACCGTAGCAATACACCGTGCGCGCGTGGATGAGCACGTCGATCGCGGCTGAGTAGTCGGCGTCGGTGTTCCCCTGCGCGGCGAGGGAGAGGAGCGACTCTGCCTCTTTCCACACCTCCTGTTGGATCGTGGCGAGATTCTGGCCGAGGTATTCGATGCGCTGCTTGAGCCGCACCTCGGGCGCGACGGCAGTGGTGAATGGTGCCGCCACCTCCTGCTTGAGCTCGGAGAGACCCGCGTAACCGAGTGACTGCAGCGTGCGGATGACCGTCGCGTTCGACGTGCGCGACTCCGTGCCGAGATCGGCGGCGCTCGCGTAGAGCAGGTGTTCCGCCGAGGATCCGGTGAGCGTCGCGCACACTGCTCGTTCCGCGCGGGAGAGGCTGTCCCAGCGTTCGGCGATGCGCGCGCGCAGCCGAGTGAGGCCCGGATTTTCCGTATCGGTTGTTACAAAGGCTTCCATGTATGTATCATCTATTCTGGAACGAGGAGTTCTTGTAATGCTTGTTCCAGTTATCATCCCCTGTTGGAGCGCCCCGGCGCAAGACCAACGCCCCGCACCGCAGTATCTGCCAAAGGAGTCCCCGAGTGAGCGCAATGCCCATCCGCACGATTGAAATCAGCGGCACGCCGCTTGAGCGCGGACGCCAATACGGGGAGGCCGCTGCCGATCTCATTGAGGGCGCGATCGGCTACTACGAGGCGGCGCTCACCCAGCAGACCGGGATGAGCTGGGCGGCAATCACTGACTCAGTGAAGCGGTGGCTGCCGGTGTGCGAGCAGCATGCGCCGCACCTCGTCGAGGAGATGCAGGGCATCGCGGACGGCTCTGGCCGCAGCTTCGAGGAGATCCTGACGCTGAACGTGCGCGGCGAGTTCGTCTACAACCACCAGGCCGACCGGGCCGCGCAGGTGACCACGACCGATCCGACCGACGATGACGAGCGCGATCCGGCTGACGGCTGCACCTCGTTCTTCCTCACCGGCGCAGCGTCGGGCACCGGGCACACCCTCGTCGGGCAGAACTGGGACTGGCGCACCCTCACTGCCGACACCACCCTCATCGTGCGCATCGTGCAGGATCCACTTCCGACAGTCATCATGCAGGTCGAAGCCGGGCAGGTCGGTCGGCACGGCGCGAACTCCGCGGGCATCGCTCTGAACGCGAATGGTCTCGGCGGTAGCTTCGGCAACGACATCGGCCTGCCCCAGACACTCATTCGCAGGCTCGTGCTCGACAGCTCCGAGCTCGCCGCCGCGCTCAAGATCCTCGTCAAGGTGCGGCCGCACATTGCCAGCAACGCGCTGCTCGCGCACCGCAGCGGGTACGGGATCGACCTCGAGACGACCCCGGAGGGCGTCGATTGGATCTTCCCCGAGGACGGCCGCATCGCGCACACGAATCACTTCCAAGCGTCCGTGCCGCCCCAACTCGCAGGCAAGTACCGGCCAGTGTCGGCGGACTCGCTCCTGCGGCTACCGCGGGTGACCGCGGGTCTCGCCGCTGTCGCCGGAGCGACGACGCCAGCAGAGAGCGCAGAGCTCGTCCGGGCGGCGATGTCGGATCACCTCGGGTTTCCCGAGGGTGTCTGCACTCATCCGAACCCCGAGGCGCCGCCGCTGAAGCAGTGGTCGACGCTGCTCTCGAGCTGCGTGAACCTCACGACGGGGGAGTACCTTATCGCCGCGGGCTTCCCGTGCGAGACCCCGTATGTCGCGCTGCCGTGGAACCTCTACGACGGCCCCCGATTCGACGATGCCGGACCCGGCACCGCCCGCCTCACAACTCGTTCTCACTAACCATCCACCCACGCAAGGAGGCGTACCCTATGAGCGCGAAACGGCACCAAGCCCGCACTCTCACACTCGCAGTGAGTGCCGTCACACTGACGGCGCTCGCACTGACAGGCTGTTCCGCGAGCGGCCCAAGCTCAGCGACCTCGGACGATCCGGCGGCGGACGTGCCGTTCGGCCCGAGTACCCCGGCGGCGGCGGGGCCGCTCGCCTCGGTGACATGGATGCTCGGCGGTGAGCCGACGACCCTCGACGCGGACATCGACGCGACGACGGCCGACGACACCGTGCTCGCCAACGTCTGCGACAGGCTGATGCAGGTGCAGCCCGACCTGTCGCTCGGCGAGGGCATCGCCGAATCGGCGGAGTGGATCGACGACACCCACGTCGTCTTCACGATCCGCCAGGGCGCGGAGTTCCATGACGGCAGCCCCCTCACGACCGACGATGTCCTCTGGAGCATGCAGCGCCACGCGGCCGAAGGCGCCGCCGAGTCCGACGAGTACGGCAACGTCGTCGACATGCAGAAGACCGGAGACAACGAGATCACCGTCACGACGAGCCAGCCCGACGCGATCTTCGTGCAGGCGATGGCCGGCGACGGCGGCATCGTGTGGAACCCGCGCGTCATCGAGGCGGAGGGCGACAAGTTCGGTAAGCCGGGCAGCGCCTCCGCATGCAGCGGGCCGTACGAGGTGACGAGCTGGGACGCTGGCGCGCAGCTCACCATCACCAAGGCCGCGAACTACTGGAACCCCGACCGTGCCGGGCTCGTCGACGAGATCGTGTTCCGGTGGGCCGACGAATCTGCAATCGTGAACTCGCTCACGACGGGTGAAGCCCAGGGCGCGTTCCTCGAGAACGCCGCCGGCGCGAAGGCGTTCCTCGCGAGCGACTCGGTCGGCGTCTTCCAGGGCCCATCCACGAACGCGTGGGTACTCGAGTCGACCGCAAAGGGTGCGCTCACCGACGAGCGGCTCCGCCAGGCGCTGTCGCTGTCGCTCAACCGCGAGGGCATCGCACAGTCGGCATTCGGCGGGCTCGCCGAGCCGTGGAAGACCCCCGTTGGCGCGGGTGCCTGGGGCTACGAGCAGGACGCGTTCCAGGCCGCATATGACGCCCTCGAGGGTGCGCCCGCTGAGCCCAGTGACGACGACATCGCCGCCGCGAAGGCGCTCGTCGACGAGGCCGGTGCACCCGCCGACCCGATCGTCGTCGCCTCGAACGGCTCCTCCGCGCACAACGTCATCGCCAACGCGCTCGTCGACGCGGCGAGCAAGATCGGCCTGAGCGCCGAGATCCTCACCGTTCCCGCCGTGCAGTACGGCGACCTCTACAGTGACGAGGCGCTCCGAAATCAGGCCGACCTCTGGCCCGATGAGTACTACATCTCGAAGAACGACCCGATCGGGTTTTACAAGAACGGCAAGAGCGACGCGGGCGTGAACTTCGTCGGCTTCTCTGACCCCGAATACGACGCCCTCGTCGCCGAAGGCTACGCGGCGACGGATGACGCCGAGCGCGCCGAGATCGCGATCAAGCTCCAGCAGAAGTGGGTCGACCACGCAGTGTGGCTGCCGGTCGTCGCCACCCCCGCGACGCTCGTCATGTCAAACGATGTCACCGGCGTTCCCTCGTCGGCGGCGTTCATCTACTACCCCTGGGCAGCCGACCTCGGCAGCACGGAGGGCTAAGCGCAATGCCCCACGCAATCCGTAAGCTCGCCGGCATGCTTGTCACGCTGGTGATCGCTTCCTTCATCATCTTCGCTGCGATGTTTGCGGCGCCGGGTGACCCAGTCACATTCCTGATCGGGAACCCCGAAAACATGACCCCGGAGCGGATTGCGAGCGTCCGGGCCCAGTACCACCTGGACCAGCCGATGCTGGCGCAGTACTGGCACTGGGCCTCGGGCGCCCTCACCGGAAACTTCGGTGAATCGTTCAAGTACCACCAGCCCGTCGCCGACATCATGGCGGCCCGGATCCCGACCACGCTGTCGCTCGTCGCATACGCCGCGGTGCTGCTTGTCATCTTCGGGATTGGCCTGGGCGTCGTCGCGGCGGTCCGCCGCCGGACCGCCGTCGACTCGCTCATCGTCAGTGGCACGACACTCGCCGCGAGCATCCCATCGTTTGTGCTCGGCATCGCCCTCGTCGCGCTGTTCTCGGTGCAGCTCCGCTGGTTCCCGGTGGCAGGCATCGGCAGCGGCGGCGTCGGGGCGCAGCTCTATCACCTCACGCTGCCGGCGCTCACCCTCGCGATCACGGCCCTCGCGATCGTCAGCCGTGTCACGCGCCAGACGATGATCGAACAGTTCACGTCCGAGCACGTCGAGGCGGCGCGCGCGACAGGCTTGCGCGAGCGGTTCATCGTGCGCGACCACGTGCTGCGCAATGCCTGGGGTCCGATCATTACCATGGTCGCCCTGGTCATCGCATCGATGATCGCCGGAACCGTCGCCGTCGAGACGGTGTTTGGCCTCTCCGGCGTTGGGTCCCTGCTCGTCGACGCGATTAACACCCACGACTTCCCGGTCGTGCAAGCAGTGCTCCTGTTCATGGTGGTGGCATACATGATCGTGACCACCGTGGTTGACCTGCTGCTTCCAGTGCTCGATCCCCGAATCTCAGCGAAGGTGGCCACGCGATGACCGCGCTCCTCCCTCCACGGCTCCGCAAGCGCACCGCGCGGCAGAGCAGCCCGTTCTCGTTCTGGCTGTCGGCGGGCTTCCTCGCGGTCGTCGCCCTCGTCGCGGTGCTTGGCCGATTCCTCGCGCCGTACGCGCCCGAGGAGATTGATTTTGCCGCACTCTGGGGCTCACCGTCCGCGGCCCACCTGCTCGGCACCGACCAGATGGGACGAGATCTGCTGTCGCGCATCATGACGGGCACCGCAGATACGCTCGTCGGGCCGATTGCGCTGCTTGCGATCGCGACCGTGCTCGGCGTCACGATCGGCATGCTGGCCGCGTGGCGCGGCGGCTGGGTCGACACACTACTCGCCCGCATCACCGACGTGATGTTCGCGTTTCCTGGGCTACTCTTCGTCGTGCTCGTGATCGCTGTCTTCGGCAAAGGCCCGGTCACGGCGGTGGTCGCGCTCGCCCTCGCGTACACGCCGGTGATCGCGAAGTTCACGAGATCCCTCGCGTTGAGTGAGATCTCGAAGGCGTACATCGACGCGTACCGCACCCAGGGAATGGGCGGGCTCGCGATCTGCGTCCGCGGCGTCGTTCCGAACCTGCTGCCGCCGCTCGTCGGCTACCTCGTCGTGCTGTTCGGCGAAGCACTTATGAGCATCGCGACCCTGAGCTTCCTCGGCTTCGGCGCGCAGCCACCGAGCTCCGAATGGGGCCTCATGGTGCAGGAGGGGCAGGCCGGAATCGTGCAGGGCCACTTCCTGCCGACGCTCATTCCAGGCGCCGCGATCGCGCTCGTCGTGATCGCAGTGAACGTTGTCGGTGTTCGCATCGCAGACCGGCTGCTGGCAAGAAAGTAGGGACCATGCTGCTGCAGATCGAAAACCTATCATTGAGCTTCGCGGGCGACGACGGCCCGATCCCCGTGCTGCGCGGGGTGAGCCTCAACGTCGACCGCGGCGAACTCGTCGGCCTCGTCGGCGAGTCCGGCTCCGGGAAATCAACAACCGTTCGTGCCGCGCTCCGCCTGTACGGCGAGGAGGCCGAGCTTGGCGGAAGCGTGCGGATCGACGGGCAGGAGATGCTCGGCGCCGACCCGGCGACGCTCAGGCGCGTGCGCGCGGACGACACCGCGCTCGTGCAACAGGATCCCCGTGCCGCGCTGAACCCCGTGCGCCGCGTGGGGGATTCGCTCACCGAGCGGCTCATCCGCGTGCACGGCCGACCCCGCGCCGAAGCTCACGACACCGTGCGGGAACTACTCACCGCCGTCGGGCTCACCCACCCCGAACGCCGAATGCGGCAGTACCCGCACGAGATGTCAGGCGGCATGCTACAGCGCGTCGTCATAGCCGGTGCGCTGAGCACGCACCCATCGCTCATCTTCGCCGACGAAGCAACGAGTGCGCTCGACGTGACGACCCAGGCCGAGGTCATCGCGATCGTGCAACGCCAGATTCGCGAGCGCGGCCTCGGCGTGCTGTTCATCACTCACGACCTGCACCTTGCCGCGGCAATCTGCGACCGGGTGCACGTGCTCAAGCACGGAGAAATCGTTGAATCGCTCGCTGGCGACCGTCTCTTCGCCGACGCAACACACCCGTACACGCGCTCGCTCATTTCCGCGGCGCCAACGATGACGCGAGGGAGCGCCGCATGAGTCTTGTCGAAGTATCCGAACTGCACCGGGTGTTCAGGCTCGGCAGCAGAGGGCGGGCCTCGGCCGCCGACGTGACCGCGGTGAACCGCGTGAGCTTCTCGATCGACCGGGGAGAATCAGTGGGGCTCGTCGGCGAATCAGGATCGGGCAAGTCCACGATCGCCCGCATCCTCGTCGGTCTCGAACGGCCGGACTCCGGCGAGGTCCGGCTCGGCGGTGTTGACAGGCTCGGGCCAGCGCGGGGTCGCGAGGCGCGGCTCGCGCGCGCCCGTGCGGTGCAGATGGTCTTTCAGGATCCGAACGGCTCACTCGACCGGCGGCTCACCGTCGCAGAGACCCTCGGACGGGCGATGCGCCTGCACGGGATTGCGGCGTCCAGCGCTGACGCGCGCACTCGTACACTCGCGCTGCTCGATCGTGTTGGCCTGTCCGAGCGCCATGCGGATGCGAAGCCACACGAGCTCTCTGGAGGGCAGCGGCAGCGCGTCGCGATTGCGCGTGCACTCGCCGTCGAGCCCGAACTGCTCGTGCTCGATGAAGCCGTGTCGGCACTCGACGTATCGGTCCAAGCCCAGGTGCTCGACCTGCTCTCGGACATTCGGCAGGAGACCGGCGTCGGGTACCTGTTCGTGAGCCACGACCTCGCGGTCATCCAGGAGGTCTGCGACCGCGTGCTCGTGCTCTACCGCGGGACCGTGGTCGAGGAGGGGACGACAGCCGAGGTGCTTGGGGCGCCCGAGCACGCGTACACGAAGCTGCTCATCTCGTCGACGCCGGGCCCCGGCTGGGACCCGGAGCGGGTCGTGCGCGACCGCATGAGTTTCACCCAGGCGATCGCGCTCGACCAGGTTTAGCCAGCAGGGGAGCGGCCTGTCGGCCCTGGCGCCGCTCTGGCCTCAGCACTTCGTATGTGATCTGCGGAATATATGCCGCGAGAGCGGGGGATTGGCATTGGGAGTGTCGATCGCATTGGGTGTGCGCGCGACGTCCCGGGACCGCGGACCCCACAGCAACCCAGGTTGACAAACTGACCGCTAGCAACGTAGGTTGACATCATGACGACCCTTCAACTCGCCGACGTTGCGGCAGACACCACGGACCCCCGGGCCGGTCTCCGCGCCATCGTCTCCCTGCGTGCGCTCGCGGACACCCTCGAGCTCAAGCAGGTGGAGGCGGCCCTCGCTGCGGGCATGAGCTGGCAGGCGATCGCCGAGGCGCTTGGCGTCACCAGGCAAGCCGTCCACAAGAAGTACTCGAAGCGCGTGCACGCGGCTCTTCGTCCTGACCGGGGCGCATGATGGGCAGACTCAGTTCGGCCGCGGCGACGATGCACACGCTGTCGATGACCGCGATGGAGGAGGCCTCCCGGCTTGGCGCTCGCGACACCGACATCGATCACCTGTTCATCGCGCTTGTCGCGAGCGAGCAGACGGCCGGCCAGGTGTTGCGCGGCCTCGGGGTGACGCTCGCTGCCGCGCGGCAAGCGGTCGCGGATCAGCACGCTGAACACCTCCTCGGCCTGGGCATCGACGGCGCCGCGCAGCAGCCAGGGCCAATCGTGTTCAACGAGACGAGCGGCTACGAGTGGACGCGGCGCGCGAGCGACGTGCTCAACCATCTCTCGGCGAAGACGTCGGATGGCAGCGCATCCGCGGTGCTCGCCGCCCTGATCGACGAACCGAGCGGTTTCATCGCTGACGTGCTGGCACGCCTCGATGTCGAGCCCCGCGACGTTCGAGAACGTCTCGAGGAGGCCGCACGTATCCCGGACTTCGGGGGCGAACACGCAGGCGTAGGCCCTGGCGCCCGCACTCCGCGAGCGTTGACCCGTGCGGTCACCGGCTTCGTCCCGGCGTCGCCGAACGCGGTGTGGGCCTTGCTGACGGATCCGGAGCGGATGCCCGAGTGGGAGGAGATGCTCGAATCTGTCGACCCGGCGTCGATCACCCCGCCGCCCGGCTCAGGGGCAGCGCTAGCCGCTGGCGCGACCTGGGAGGGTCGCGGTCGCACGCATGCGCCCGATGGCAAGCCCCTTCGTACACGGCCATCGCTGAATCGCATCTCGTTCGAGCTGATCGAAGCCTGCGAGCCGACCCGGATCGCCTGGCGGCTCGGCTTCCCCGACGAACCGAGCGCGAACACGCGGCTGCTCGCACTTGAGCTTGAGCACGCCGCAGGCGGCACGACGCTGCGTGCCCGGATCACGTGGGAGCGACGTCGGGAGCGGCGGACGTTGCAGGGCTGGGCGTTGCGCCCCGTGAGCCGGATGCTGCTCTGGCTGCAGGCGACGAAGATCGTGGGCGGGATCAGCCGCGTCTTCAGATCTGCCTAGCGGCGGATGCGCGAAGTGCAGCACGGGACTTGCAGTCCGCGGCGTGCCGGAGTACCGTGTCTCGCGTAGCGCTTCGTTCGGCGAGGCTCCTGCGTGAACACAGTCCGCTCATCCCACGACGTCGAGAGACGCCCAGGCTGAGGACAGGCCTTCCCGGCTTAAGGGTCGGCCCCAAGCGGATTCCGGTGCGTACCGGATACGTCACGCAGTGCCAAAGCTCTGACGTGGGGGTGTGTGCAAGGAATCGTCGGTTCCAGCCTGTTCGTTTGTCGAGCGCTGCTGAGCCGGAGGAGGTGAACCGTGAACGACGGCCATAGTCGATCTAGTCGATCTTTCAGACCGCGCGGTCCTCACGCTTCCGAGCTCCTCCCTGGGCGCCGATAGGCTCAGCCCGCTGTGTGCGCCCGGGTGACCGGCTGCGCGGTTCGACGAGGTGATCACCTCATTCGTTAATCTCCGTTCGGCGCCGCCGACCCGCCCTGCGCGGGGACTGGCGCGCGCCCGCATGCGAAGGACCGCAGCAATGAACACCACCCCAATTCAGACACCCCAGCGCCGGAAGAGCGCGAAGAAGTCCAAGACCCGCACCCCGGAAACAGACACCGGGCTGCTCGACAGAGCCACATCGGCGAGCCAAGCGGCTGCGCTCGACCTCGTTGACTCGCACCGCGACGGGCTCACCCAATTCGAGGCGAGCGCTCGGCTCGACCGGTGGGGGCCGAACGCGGTGCGGCACCAGCGTCCGCCGAGCCCAGTCGTGCAGTACCTGCGCACGCTGACAAACCCGTTCATCCTCATCCTCATCGGCCTCGTCGCGATCATGTTCGTGACTGACGTATTGCTCGCGGACCCCGCCGAGGGGCCCGACTGGACGGGCGTCATCACCATCAGCACGATGGTGCTCGTGAGCTCGGTGATGCGCTTCTGGCAGGAGTATCGGTCGAGCCGGGCCGCCGAGAAGCTTGCAGCGCTCGTCCGCACCACCGCGGCCGTGACGCGACGCGTGGACGGCGTCCCCGTTACGGGCGAGCGGCCGATCGAGGAGATCGTGCCCGGTGACATCATCGAGCTCGCGGCAGGCGACATGATTCCAGCGGATGTGCGCCTCATCCGGAGCATGGACCTCCAGGTGAACCAGTCCATGCTCACGGGAGAGGCAATGCCTGCCGAGAAGTACGCTGACGGATCGCTCGCTCTCGCGGACCCGCTCCAGGCCGACAACCTCGGGTTCATGGGCACCTCGGTGGTCTCGGGCTCCGGCACGGCGCTCGTCCTGCAGACCGGCGACAACACCGCGTTTGGCGATCTCGCCGCCTCGATTCAGGGCGCGCGGCCAGAGACCGCGTTCGACACCGGCATCCGGAAGGTGACGTGGACGCTGATTCGCTTCATGGCGGTCGTCGTGCCGGCGGTGTTCATCATCAACGGGATCACGAAGGACTGGGGGAGCGCCTTCATGTTCGCCGTCGTCACCGCGGTCGGTCTCACCCCCGAAATGCTGCCACTCGTTGTCACGGCGAACCTCGCGAAGGGTGCGCAGCTCATGTCGCGCTCCCGCGTCATCGTGAAGCGGCTCGCTGCGATTCAGGATCTCGGCGCGATGGACGTGCTCGCGACCGACAAGACCGGCACGCTGACCGAGGACAGGATCGTGCTCGAACGCCACCTCGACACCAACGGGCAGTCGAGCGACCGCACGCTCGGGTGGGCGACCGTGAACTCCCACTTCCAGACCGGCCTCCGAAACCTCCTCGACGAGGCCGTGCTCACGGCCGCCGGCGACGACCTTGACCGCTCCGTGAGCCAGTTCGAGCTTGTCGACGAGATGCCGTTCGATTTCGCGCGGCGCCGGATGTCGGTCGTCGTCGCGCAGTCTGATGAGCTGCACGTCATCGTGACGAAGGGCGCGGTGGAGGAGATCCTGAAGATTTCCGAGTGGGAGTCCGTCGGGGGCGAACGCCGCCGCCTGACGCCAGAGCGCCGTGCTGAGATCGAGGCGATCGTCGCCGAGCAGAACGCGCTCGGCATGCGCGCCCTCGGCGTGGCGACCCGCGATGTCGAGGTCGCAGGGCCGGCGTCGCGAGACATTGAGTACACGGTCGAGGATGAGGTTCAGATGGCCATCGTCGGGATCCTCACGTTCCTCGATCCGCCGAAGGCCTCGGCGAAGCCCGCACTGCGGAGCCTCGCCTCACACGGCATCGACGTGAAGGTCATCACCGGCGACAACGCGCTCGTGGCCGCGACGGTCTGCCGAGAGGTGGGGATCGATGCCGATCGAGTGGTGCTCGGCGAGGAGACCGAGCTGTTGTCGCTCACGGAGCTCGCGGAGCTCGCCGAGCGGACGCACGTGTTCGCAAAGACAAACCCTGCGCAGAAGGCGCGAATCATCGAGGCGATGCGTGAGGGTGGCCGCACGGTCGGCTACCTCGGGGACGGCATCAACGACGCCCCCGCGCTCCGCACCGCGGACGTCGGGATCTCCGTGGACACGGCCGTGGACATCGCGAAGGAGTCGGCCGACATCATCCTGCTCGAAAAAGACCTCACGGTCCTCGAAGCGGGCGTGATGGAGGGGCGCCGCACCTTCGTGAACACGATGAAGTACATCAAGATGACCGCGTCGTCGAACTTCGGCAACGTGTTCTCGGTGCTCGTCGCGAGCGCGCTCCTGCCGTTCCTGCCGATGATCCCGCTCGTTGTGCTCGTGCAGAACCTCGCGTACGACCTGTCGATGCTCACGCTCCCGTGGGACCGGGTTGACCCCGAGCAGGTCCGCTCGCCGCGCCGGTGGGAGTCGACGACGCTCACCAAGTTCATGCTGCGCATCGGTCCGCTCTCGTCGATCTTCGACATCACGACCTACGCCCTCATGTGGTTCGTGTTCGCCGCGAACAGCCCGGAGCACGCAGCCTTCTTCCAGTCCGGCTGGTTCATTGAGTCGATCATCTCGCAGACGCTCATCGTGCACCTGCTCCGCACTCGAAAGATCCCGTTCGTGCAGTCGCGAGCGAGTATGCCGCTCATTCTCGCCACCGCCGCGGTGTGCGTCTTCGGGCTCGTGCTCCCGTTCACCGGATTCGGCGCGATGCTCGGTCTCGTCCCGGTGCCGTGGAGCTACTTCCCGTGGCTGATCGCGACCCTGGCGACCTACTGCCTGGTCGTGCAGGTCGCGAAGACCCGCTACGTCCGCAAGGTCGGCAGCTGGATCTGATCCCGACCGTGATGCCCGGTCGGCGGGCGCGGGCCCCGATCCCGCGCCCGCCGACCCATGCCACCCTCACAACTCTGAAAGGCGGCGACGCCATGGAACCTCTCGATCTCACGCTCCGGATCCTGACCGGACTGCTCCTCGGCGCAGCGGTCGGCTTCGAACGGCAGCTCCGCTCCCGGACTGCCGGCGTGCGCACCAACGCACTCGTGAGCCTGGGAGCTGCGCTCTTTGTGATCATGGGGGCGTTCAGCTTCACGGGTGCGGAGGCTGACCCGACGCGCGTCGCCGCCCAGATCGTGTCGGGCATCGGCTTTCTTGGGGCCGGTGTCATCATGAAGCAGGGCGCGTCAATCTCCGGGCTCAACACCGCGGCGACGCTCTGGGCGTCAGCCGCCGTCGGGGCGCTCGCGGGCGGCGGCATGTACCTCGTGGCGCTCGGCGGCACGGCGGCGATCGTGCTCTCGAACATTGTGCTGCGTCCGCTCGGCAGGCTGCTCGACCGGGCCGGTGGCGCGAGGACGCGTGAGCCCGTCGCTGCTGAATACGAGTTCGTTGTGCGATCGGCTGCGGCGTCCGAGGTTGCCGTCAGGTCGCAGGTCGTCGCCGCACTGCAGCACCCCGAGTTCACCGTGCATGCACTCGAAGCGAACGATGTGTCACCGGGGGAGGTCGAACTCACCGCACGGCTCGTCGCACGCGAGCGCAACGACGCGGCCCTCGAAACGGCGATCGCGGACATCGTTCCCGTCCCAGAGGTGACCTCCGTGCGCTGGCGCGCGAGGGAGCTTCGGGGCGAGGACTAGCGGCGCGCCGGCGCCTAACGCTGCGGGCGGGCGG
>WPCJ01103644.1_pt1 | contig 15328 bp, 12 predicted proteins | sample 5399831 | NCBI WGS metagenome assembly WPCJ01 (sample SAMN12869470, study PRJNA574797) | sludge metagenome | isolation source: wastewater treatment of pH10 | place: China:Beijing | collected 2019-05-20 | reverse complement strand
GACGGGTGCCAGTTCCGGGCGCAGGGGATTCTCAGCGCCGCGCTGGCGATGAGCGGTGACATCCGCCAGGCGACCGAGGCCGCCGATGCCGCGCTGCAACTCGGCGTGCCCCACGGGTGGACGACCCACCACTCGGCTGGGCCCCTGCTGCTCGCCGACGTCCTGATTCGCGCCCGGCAAGCTGATGCCGCAGGCATCGAGCAGACCTGCGCAACCCTCGGGCGCCTCTTCCGGAACGACCCGGTCTACTGCTCCGTTACGCGCTACTGCAACGCAGTTCTGCAGGGGATCCGACAGGAGTATCGGCAATTGGTGGCCAACGCCCGCCTGATGGCCCTAAGCGCCGATGCCGGGCTGTGTCCGCCGTACCTGCGCGACCTGGCCGCCGCGATGGAGTCGATCGGCCACGTGCACCTGGGTGACCCAGGTGCGGCCCTGACCCTCCTGGACGGTCGGACCTCGCCACCGGAGCACTCCGTCTGCTTCGAATTGCTGCGGGCGACCGCCTACCTCCAACTCGGCGAGTCCCGAAGGGCGATCGACGCCACCGAAGGCTGTGCCAGGGGCCATCGCGAGCACAGCATCGTCACGCTGGTGTCGGTGCTGCTACGCCGGGCGCTGGCGTACGAGGCGCTCGGCTTGCCCGACGCGGCCGATGCGGAGTACTCGAACGCGAACCATCTGGCTCACGAGAGTGGCCTGCTCTCGGCCACCTTGGGGCTGCCAGTCGCCGCACTCCAAGTGCTGTTCGACCGGATGGCGATCAACGAGCCGGTCTTTGCCGCCCAAGTATCCGCGGCTCTTCCCCAGAGCTACGAGTGCCCGAATCGTCCAGATCTGAGCTTTGAGCCGCCCCGGCTGACCCAGCGGGAGGCTGTTCTCGCCGGGTGGCTCGTCACCGATCTGTCGCTGCGCGAGATCGCGGCTGAACTGCACGTTTCCATCAACACCGTCAAGTCCCAGGTCGGCTCGCTGTACCGCAAACTTGACGTCTCGTCGCGCGACGATGCGACCTACCAGCTGCGCCGCACCGGCCTGTACCAACCATCGCAGCCGACCAGGACAGAGCAGCGGTAGAACTCGCCATGCCAACCGGACGCGCTCCGGCGTGGCAGAGTTTCCGCATGGCAGGAAAAGCTCACGAAGCCGCGCAGGGCGTGGTGGGTGGGCTTCTGGGCGGAGTGCTGGCGTCCGCCTTCGTCGTGTCAGTGACAACGCTGATCAAACAGACTCTCGCCTGGGTCATGCGTCAGGACGCCTGGGTCATGGTGGCCGCCCCGTTCGCCGGCATTGCTGTGGCGGTGCTGGTGCTCAACCTGGTCGCACATGGGCAGGCGGTTCAGCACATAGCCAGCGATGCGGCACCGCCGCGCAGGTTCTCGGCTTGGTTGGCCTTCCCGGCCAGCGCGGTGCGGGCCGACCTCACCGCAGATGTGGTCAACAATGCTGGCAGCGAGGAGAACTTCCCGTGGCGGCTGGCTCCGATCCGTGCCGCCGCGATCTTCGCCACGGTCGGGCTCGGAGCACCGATGGGCACGGAATCTCCCGCGGCACACCTCGGCGTGGCAGCAGGCTCAGCGCTGGAAAGGTTCGGCGGACGCTGGCGTGGCCTGGCGCGTAGCGCCGGGGTTGCCGGAGGTGCTGCCGGGGTTGCTGCGTTGATGGGCCTGCCATTGGTGGGGCTGGCGTTCATGTTGGAGTTGGGTCGTCGAAGCCGTGCACCGCTTACCTTGGCCAGGGTGCTGGCGGCGAGCACTGGGGCGCTTGTCGGGTGGGGCGTCAACGTCGTGTTCAACCTGAACCTGATCCGCCTGATCGTCCCGGCCATCGTCCCGGGGGGCCTGTTGCGGGCCTTGGCGACTGCCGCGCTGGTGGGTGCCCTGTCGGGCGCCTTCGGTTCGGTGACCGGATCGGCGATCTACAAGGCACGCAGCTGGTCGGCTGATCCGGTGGTCAAGTTCCTCACCGGCGGGGTGGTGCTGCTGGTCTGCGTCCTTGCGATCGGTCTGTTGGCCACACCTGCTGCCGCGATCGGCCCGGGTGCCAGCGCGGTGAGCTGGGCCGAGACCGCCAAGGTGTCGGCTTGGACGCTGCTGGCGGTGGTGGCGCTGCGAGCCGCCGCCACCACGGCCGCCGTGATGGCCGGTGGCTGCGGTGGGCTGTTCGTGCCGCTGCTGTCGATCGGGGATCTGGCCGGTCGGGCGCTCGCCCCCGTGCTCGGGGTGTCCAGTGATCTGGCGGCTGCGGCCGGTTCGGCAGGCAGCATCGCCGGCGGCTACCGCCTTCCGCTGACCGCGATCGCGATGGTGCTCACTGTCGGGGGGCCGATGCCCGCACGGCTGACCTGTGTGGCGGCGGTGGGCTTCGCCACGGCGTCGGGGGTGGCTGCGGCCTACCTGCTGGACCGCTACGTCATGAACCGTGGGCGCAAGGTGGCCGATTCGCACTGAGGGTTTGGCCAACGCGTTTGAGGACGCCTCAGCCGGCTCGGCCGCGTCGTGCGGCGCTCTGCGGCTCAACTCGATGCGATCGTGAATGCAGGGGTCCTGTTGCTCGGGGTCATTGCCGGCTGCTGGGGCGATCAAGGTCGGACCCCGGTATCCCTGAGCAGCGTGCAGCCACGGGCCGAAAACCTCCTGGAAACCGGTTACAGAGCCCGTGGCTACACCCAGATCAGGGAATTTCGGAGCGCTTGGGCTATCGCCTACCTGTTCGACCGCTACGTCATGAACCGCAGATCCATCGACTCTGATTAGGTGCACCAGAACCCCTGGAACCGCGCAGTACTCTGCTGCCACACGGTGTTTCAACCGCAATGCTCGGCTGGAGGGATCATGTTCGGTTACCTGCTCGCGGAGAGCGTCTCCATCATCGACACCAGCGTGGACTTCATGCGCGATGCCCGTCTGGGTGATGTGCGGGAGTACTGCGACGTGGTGACCACAGTCGGACAGAGCGTCCGTGGCGACTCCAGCCACGGCGTCCGGAACCTGAATCCGCCCCGCCGCGGCGACAACGATGTGACGATCACCTGGACCAGTGACCGGCGAGTCTCGTCGGTCAGCTACAAGTCGGTGGGTGTCGGGTCGAAGATCGTCGGGGCCGGGGTCAAGACCATCACCACGATCGCGGCCATTGCGATCCGGAGCTCCGGCGCCATCCGGCTGTTTGGTGTGGATGACAAGCGCAAAGAGCAGGCAGAAGCGCCGAAGGGGCCACCCGATCCCGCCGCCGTGCGGGCTGCGTGGGAGGCGGCCAACCCGAACGCGGTTGACCACCGGAAGACCTACGCAGACATCGCCGGCGCCGCCACCGAGAGGCTGGCGGGGCTGCGCAAGGAACTGGTGGAGGCGAGCATCGAACCGGCCGCTACCGCCCGCAAGCTCACTCGTATCCGGCAACTCGAGGACGTCCGCGGCGTGGCCTTGAAGGAGATCGCGAAGGTGGAGGCGATGTTCACCGCCTGGAGCGAGTCGGCGATCACCCACTTCCCCCAGCGGATCACGTACGCGCTGGAACTGGACGAACTGCCCGAGCACACCGATCCGATGTCGAGCCAACCGACGACAGACCCGAAAACCCAACACGACCAGAAGGACGTCTGGAACCAACTGTGGACGCAGTCGCGGATCTGGGTGGAGGTTGGGCCCGGCGTGGCGCGCCAGGGCTGGCGTCCGAACCCCACCGGGGTCGCCATGGATGACCCGGTTCCCGAGCGGGTCTATTGGCGGGTGCCGTATCCGGCACGGCTGTGGGTCTGGCGGCAGGACGACGCCGGGGAACCGGTGCTGGAGAAGACCATAGACGTGATGGTCGCCAATCGGTTCAGCCAGACCGACTCGCTGCCGCTGGACGGTAGGTTCTTCGGGGAGGCGGCGGTCGAGTTGGTCTTCGACGAGCTGGGCTCGCCGACGAAGCTGGTCCAAGGTGACAAGAGTGCCGCCGGTGCCATTGCGGACGCGCTGCTCAGTGTCCCCGATCAAGTGGCTGCGGGGCTTGAGACCGCCACGAAGATCGGCACCTCGGTCGGCGACCTGCAGGACGCAGCAGCCAAGCGGCGCCTTGAGACCATCAATCGCCTGGTCGATCAGCGAGCCAAGGAACTTGAACTCCAGGGGATCAACGCCACCGCCGAAAGCTACGCCGAGCAGAAGCGGTTGGAGCAGCAGGTGGCCATCGCCAAGGCCCAAGGTTCCCTCGCACCGGCCTCCGAGCTGAGCCGATTGCAGAACGAACTCGCTGAAGCGACCGCACGCCGAGATCTGGAGGCCGTTTCCCGGGAACGCGCACAGGCGAGCGAGCTGGCCGAGGTTCGTGCCGAGCTGGCCAAACTCGAGGCGCAGCTCGACATCATTCGAATCAAGGTCCAGCACGACGGCGACGGCGAGTAGCCGCTGAGAACGCAGTCAGGACCGTCGGCCCACGCACTGGCAATCGACCCCGGTCGGGCCCACTTGCTGCGTGCGAACCGGACCTTTGCGGCGCTGCGAGAATGTAGACATGCCAAAGACAGTGTTCATCGACTTCGACGGCACCTTCGCCGATCGCGGACAGGTTCCGAAAGCTCACCTAGCGGCCGTCAGAGAAGCTCGCAGCAACGCTCACCGCGTCCTGTTGTGCACGGGCAGGCCGAAGTCGATGGTGCCAGATCGCCTGCTGGATTCGGTCTTCGACGGGCTCGTTGCCGCGGCGGGGGGCTATGTCGAGATTGACGGGACGATCCTGGCGGACACCCGGTTCCCCGAGGACTTGGCTGCGCGGGCGGTCACTGTTCTCACGTCCTATGACATCGCGTTCATCCTGGAGGCGCCCGAGGCCGTGTACGGCCCGGTCGGGATCAGGGAGCGGATACGCGAGATCCTCGGTCAGACTTTTGGATCGGCCGGTGCTCGAGACATGGCGTCCGACATTCTCAACCCGCTTCGCGCCACCAATCAGCTCAGCGGGCAGTCGTTTGGAAAGGTGTCGGTCTTCAGTTCCCCGATCCCGGTCGACGACCTCGCCCAGATGATCGGGCCGCGGGTGGGCGCACTGCCCAACTCCGTCACCGGCCTGAGCGGCTTCGGGGGTGAGATTTACCTTCGGGGTGTCAACAAGGCGGTCGGGATCGAATTGGTGGCCTCCCGTCTGGGGATAACGCGCGACGAAATCATCGGTGTGGGCGACGGCCACAACGACCTCGAGATGCTCAGCCTGGCGGGCACTGCAGTCGTCGTTGAAGGCGCACCGGCGGAACTCCTGGCGCTGGCTGACCTGGTCGTCGCGCCCCCCGAGCGGGCTGGACTGGTCCGGGGGTTCCACGAGCTCGGTCTGACCGGAAGAGGACTCCAGTGATGTGGGGCGGCGGCCTGCTGCTGACCCGCTCGCAACCGGGCATTGCGGGTGCGGACGATGAGCTGGTGCAGCCTGAGGTGCTGACTGCCCGACCCGACGAACCTGCACGTCCATGGGCTGCACGTCTCCCCGGTCGGCAACGGCGACAACCCGTTCGTCAGTATCGCCCCTGGCGACAGTTTCGACTGTGAGTACCGGCTGCCCGCAGACCCTCGTCCGGGCACTTACTGGTACCACCCGCACCACCACGGCCACGAGGCAGACCAGGTCGCGTCCGGGTTGTAGGGGGCCATCATCGTCGAGGACGCCGAAGTGCTGCCGGTCACCCGGGAGCGGGTGATGGTGATCTCCGACCTCTCGCTCGACGGTTCGGGGAACTTGGCCGGGGTTTCCCAGATGGACCGGATGCTGGGTGACGGTGCTGGTCGCCTTCGACGACTTCCCGGGACGCACCGTCTACCACTGCCACATCCTCGACCATGAAGATCTCGGCATGATGGCCATCATCGAGGCTGCCTGAGCAGGTCAAACCTCCTGCTGCGCGGGCCGGGTCAATCCTCGATCCGCGCTGCACCCTGCTGTCTGAGCGACTCGAGTCCGTCGCGCATGGCCTGGAGCTTCTGTGGGGAATGTCCCACCCAACCGGTCAACTCCTCAACGATGCGCAGCGGCTCGCGGCTGCGGAAAGACTGTGTCGGGTTCCCGGGAAACCGCTTGTCGGTCACATTGGGGTCATCCTCGAACGCGCCGGTCGGCGCCACGACGTAGATCCGGCCCGGGCCGTCGCCGGATGCCAGTTCAGCTCCCCAGACCGCGGCGTCGAGGGTCGCGGTGAAGTAGACGTAGTTCATCAACCGGCCTTGCTCGAAGTTCGACTCGCGCCCGGGAACAAGCAGGGTGCCTGCGGTCAGGTGGGCCTTGGTGCCATGCAGAAACACCCCTGCCGAATAGATCTCGAACGGCACTGGTTCGCTCATGGAACGTGATGCTATCCGGGCCCTCGACTGGGGGACGACCCTTGCGGTGAGGTTCCCGTTGGGGCTAACGCTGGACTAGCGGTTGTAGGCCGGCATTGCGCCCTTGATCGGGTCGGTCTGGGCGGTGACCGCGGCCAGCAGGTCGTCCGGCAAGGGACCCTTGGCGATGGAGGCGATGTTCGATGTCACATGCTCCACGCGGTCGCCGCCCAGCAGCAGTGAGCCGACGCCGGGCTGGGAGATCAGCCACCGCAGACCCAGCTCCGGCAACGCGATACCGGCGGACGCGGCCAGCTCGGCGATGCGGGTGATGGCACCGAGTACCTCGGGGGTCCAGTAGCGCTTCTTGTACATCTCAGCCAGCACCGACCCGGAGAAGCGGCTCGGCGCTCCCGCTTCGGGGGGCGCGACCAGCAGACCGCCGGCCAGCGGGTTGTAGCACATGGTGGTGATCTGGTGAACTTGGGCGAACTCCAGCCATTCGTCCTCAAGCCGGCGGGCGACCAGGTTGTAGACGTTCTGGCCGATGACAGGGCGCGGCGCACCGTATTCGGCTGCGAGACGCTCGAGGTCGGCCACCTGCCAGGCCGCGAAGTTCGACACACCCAAAGCCTTGAACTTGCCTTCTTGGTGCAGTTCGGCAACGGCCTGCATCGTCTCGGACGGGGGTGTCAGCCGGTCGGGCTGGTGCAGGTAGTAGACGTCGACGTGGTCGACTCCCAGACGCTTGAGCGAACCCTCGAGGCAGTTGCGAATGGACGCAGGCGACAGCGGCGGCTGGCCCTGATCGTCGGGGTGGGGCATGCCCACCTTGGTTGCCAGCACGATCTCGTCACGGTGCCTGGCCACCAGCGGTGCGATCAAGGCCTCGGTGGTTCCCCGCGCGTACCCGTTGGCGCAGTCGACCCCGGTGACGCCCGCTGCCAAGGCGGCCTCGAAGATCGCCTCGGCGGTGGCGGCGTCGGCCGTGTCGCCGAAGGACATGGTGCCCAGCACCAGCCGCGACATTGGGACGGCGACATCGTCAATGATGATTGGTTGGGATTCCATCAGTACCTCCTGAGCGTCTGTGGGATCAGTCTGGCATGAATGCGTGATTCGCGCAATGAGTGGCGCGGAACACGCATCGTTTGTTATGATCGTGCCCATGATCAAGACCCAGGAACCCGAAGTGCCGGGCGTGACGGCCGTCGTCGTCGTGGCCGACGATCTGTCGGGTGCCTGCGAGACGGCTGCCGCATTGGGTGGGCTGCCCGTCCTGCTCGGCGGCTTCGACCAGGCACGGCCACCAAGCTACGCAGTCGATCTGAGTACCCGAGAGGCCAGCGCTGCCGAACACACCGCCGGACTGCGACACGAGTGGGACGCATTGCCCGCAGAGGCGACGCTGTTCGTCAAGACCGACTCACTGCTGCGCGGCCACCTTAAGGCGACTTTGCAGGAACTGGTGCGCTTCGGGCGCCCCGTTCTGTTCTCGCCGGCGTTGCCCGAACTGCGGCGCCATGTGCGTGCCGGGACCGTCGAGGTGGACGGCGTCCCTCTGCACCAGACCGATCTTTGGGCCCGCGAGCTCCAGCCGGCTCCCACCTCGATCAGCGAGTTGCTGGGCGAGGTGCCACACCAGGTGCTCGGACGCGAACTCCAGCCCGGCGATCTGATCCCGGGGCAGGTGACAGTCTGTGACATCGAATCGCCCGCACAGGCCGATCGGATCGCCGATATTGCACGGATAAGGGGGGCCATCCTGGTTGGTGCCTCTGCGCTGGCCCGCGCGCTGGCCGTCCGCAGCCAGGCGTCGAGCGGCCCACAGCAGTCCCTCAGCGGTGAGGCTAGCGTCCTGGTTGTCGTCGGGAGTGCCGCGGGCGCCGCAATCCGGCAGCTCGAGCTGCTGTGTGCGCGCAGGGGACTGGAGCCGGTCATCGTCCCCACCTCTGCGACCTCCGGGCCGGTCGAAGCTGGCAAGGACGGGCCGCTGGTTGCGCTCGGCTTCGAAGCCGGCGAGCAGCTGGACCCCGAACTGGGACCTCAACTGCTGGACAGCCTCGGCGTCCTGGTGGCCCGACTCGATCGTCTCCGCCGGCGCGATCTGGTGCTGATCGGTGGGGAGACCGCGCGAGAGATCCTTGGACGCCTCGGCGTGCGACGCCTCGACGTCGTGCGTGAGGTGGAACCGGGCGCGGTCGTGAGCATCGCGGGGGAGCGGCTGATCGCCACTCGTCCAGGCTCCTTCGGGGCCGAGGATTCACTGTTGAAAATCGTCGATGAAATGAAATCCATCAGGCATGATCTTGCGAAAGGAACATCGAAATGACTGACTCTTCTGCCCTGCCCGTCGTCGCGGTCACCATGGGAGATGGCGCTGGCGTCGGACCGGAGGTCACAGTGGTGGCCGTCACCGATCCGCAGATCCGCGACATCTGTCTGCCGGTGGTCATCGGCGATGCCAAACGCCTGGAGCAGGCTGCACGAATCATGCACGTGGCCGCCCCTGTGGTGCGCGTAGCAAGCGTGGCTGAGGCCAGGAATGCCCAGGAAGGCATCCGTGTGATCGATCTTGGCCTACTGCCAGAGGATCTGCCCTGGGGGCAACTCAGCGCCGTGGCCGGTGACGCAGCCTTCCAGTACATCAAGGTCGCCGCCGAACTGGCGGTCAAGGGTGAGGTGGACGCCATCTGCACCGCCCCGCTCAACAAGGAGGCCCTCCACATGGGCGGCCACAACTTCCCAGGCCACACCGAGATGCTGGCCCATCTGACGGGTACACCGGAAGTCTCCATGATGCTGAGCGCGCCCAAGCTGCGTGTCATCCACGTCACCACCCACATCGGCCTGATCGACGCAATCGCCAAGATCGAGCCCGGGCTGGTGGAGCGAGTGATCCGCCGCGGCAACGACGCACTGGTCCGGGCAGGCATCGCCCACCCGCATATCGGCGTCTGCGCCATCAACCCCCACGCGGGGGAGGGCGGTCTCTTCGGTCATGGTGAGGAGGCGGAGAAGATCACTCCCGCCATCGTGGCGGCCAGGGCCGGCGGGCTGGATGTGGACGGCCCGCTGCCCGCCGACACCGCGTTCTATCTTGCCGGTCGTGGCGACTACGACCTCATCGTCGCGATGTACCACGACCAAGGCCACGGACCGGTCAAGGTCCTCGGGATCGAGGACGGCGTAAACATCACCGTTGGGCTGCCAGTCATCCGGACCTCGGTCGACCATGGCACCGCCTTCGACATCGCAGGCAAGGGCGTAGTCAGCCCACTCAGCATGCTGGAAGCGATGCGGCAGGCGGTCAAGCTGGCCAGTCGGCACTGAGGAGCGTGACCAGCCCGGCTAGAGTGGGCCGGGCTGAAGGGAGCCATCGATGAAGGCCACGCAACGTCGCGAAGAGATCCTGCGGTTGGCATCGTCGGGTGGCGAGACGATCGTCGACGAGTTGGCAGACCGATTCGGGGTCACCGCGTCGACGATTCGTCGTGACTTGGCCCGGCTCAGCCAAGAGGGCGAATTGGCCCGTACCTACGGCGGCGCCATCGCCATGCATGCACGAGAGCAGCCACTGTCCGAGCGCAGCGCGGAACACCATGCTGCCAAGGCCGCGATCGGCGCCTGGGCAGCATGCCAAGTGCATCCGGGCGACGTGGTTCTGTTGGATGCGGGGACCACAACTGCCGAATTGGCTCGTGCGCTGCGTGGGCATGGCCCCCTGACCGTCGCCACCACGGGCCTGACGCCACTGGCCGCCATCTCCGGGGCCGAAGGGATAGAGGTGCTCTGTCTGGGGGGACGCCTGCGCGAGATGAGCCAGGGCTTCGTCGGCCCCCTCACCGAGGCGTCGTTGGAACGACTCACCTTCGACGCTGTCTTCTTCGGTGCCGACGGCGTCACCGCGGAGCGGGGTATCTGCGAGGCCAACCTGGAACAGACCAGGCTGAAGGAGCTGATGTGGCAGCACAGCCGCAGCACCTTCGTGCTGGCTCATGGGGCGAAGGTCGGGTACGCGCCGTTCCATGCCTGGATGCGGATGCCCGCACAGTGGACGCTGGTCACCGATGACGAGGCGTCCGAGCGGCAACTCGCACCCTTCCGCGCGAACGGAATCAGGGTCGTCGTCGTGGACGGCACCGGCACCCAAGTGCGTTGAACTGCGGCTGTCCGGTGCTCGCGCCCAGTCCGTGCGCCGCGAGTTGGTGACCAGCCACTTCTCCGCATCGAGGTAGCGGCACTCCCGCAATGGGGCGGTTGTGCTGCAGCAGGGTGATCGGTTGTCATCGGGCGATCCCGATCAAGTGAGCCCCGACAAGGCGCTCGACTCGCGTAAGGGGGGGTGGACCAACTTCGCGCAATTCATCGTCCAAGGATTTGCGCAAACAACGCAACTACGTGTGTAATGGTGCGCATACCGCGCATAGAGGCGCGACCGAGAGGAGCTCATGATGACGGCGACCATCACAACGGTCCCCCCTCAGACAGCAGACTTGTACGCCCTGGATCCGAAGGAGGCAATGACCGCCCCCGAGACCATGAGGGAACGATGGAAGTTCCTTGGGCCCGGCATGATCATGTCGGCCGCCGTCATCGGCTCCGGGGAGTTGATCACGACCACCACAATGGGGGCGCGCGTGGGTTTCGCGCTGCTTTGGCTCATCGTGATCTCCACACTGGTGAAGGTCTGGGTCCAGATGGAGTTGGCGACCTACACGATTCTGAACGGTGTGCCCGCCATGCAGGCCTACGCGCGAGTCCCCTTCCGCATCGGCCAGGCCAGCTGGATCAATGTCTTGTGGTTCTTAATGGACTTCGCCAAGATGTTCCAGCGCGGCGGCATCATCGGCGGTGCGGTCACAGCATTCTCCATCATGCTGCCGATCGTCGGTGAACCGCTCGGTCACACCTCGCTGGTGATCTGGACATCCATCATGCTCGTCATCACCATCGGACTCAACGTGCTGAACAAGTACAAGCTGCTGGAGAAGGTCGCCTTCTGGATGGTCGTCGTGTTCACGGTGACCACCCTCGGCCTGGCGGCGTCCCTCCCAGCCACCAAGTTCGCATTCGGATGGGCCGACATCGCTTCAGGATTCAGCTTCAACATCCCGGCAGGCGCGGTGGGCATCGCGATCGCGGTCTTTGGGCTGACCGGCGTCGGAGCCGACGAGATGACCACCTACACCTACTGGTGCATGGAGAAGGGCTACGCCCGGTGGACCGGCCCGGACGACGGTTCCGAGGAACGCGCCCAGCGTGCCATCGGGTGGATCAAGGTTATGCGCCTCGACATCATGGTCTCCTGGCTGATCTGCACTCTCTGCACCCTGTCCTTCTACACCATGGGTGCGGCAGTGCTGCATCCCCAAGGGCTCAACCCCAAAGGCAATGACGTGATTCTCACCCTGTCGCACATGTACTCAGACGTGCTCGGGCCGACGGGTTACTACATCTTCCTGATCGGTGCAATCGGTGTCCTGTGGTCGACCTTCATCGCGTCCACCGCATCGGTGCCGCGGCTGTGGGCAAACAACCTGGCCACCTTCGGCGTCTTCAAGTGGCACAACGTGGCGCTGCGCAACAAGTTGATCCGCATCTTCACGATCGTCATGCCCTGCATCTGGGCTGCCACCTACCTTGGGATGAAGTCACCGGTCGTGATGGTGATGATCGGCGGTATCGGTGGTGCTATCTTCCTGGCCGCCGTCGTGGTGGCCACGTGGTACCTTCGCGTCACCGGCGTTCCGAAGCGCTTCAAGTCCAGTCGCTTCTTGAACGTGATGTTCATCCTCAGCACGATCGCCATCGCTGCGTTGTCGGTGACCTCTCTGCTCAGCGCGCTGGGCATCTCGGTGGGCTGATCGTGATGGCTGAGGTACTCGTTCTCTCGCCGAGTTTCGGCCAGTGGTCCACCAAGCCCGGCCAATTGCTGGAGCAGGCCGGCATCACCACCCGACGACCGGTGGCCAAGTCGCCCCTGAGCTCAGCCGAGTTGCAGGCAGAGGTGGGCAACGCCGATGCACTGATCGTCGCCCTCGACGATGTGGACGCCGCGGTGATCGCTGCCGCACCCAACCTGAAGGTCATCGCCAAGCACGGCGTGGGAGTGGACAACATAGATGTCGCGGCGGCCACTCAGGCCGGGGTCGTGGTCGTCAATGCCCCCGGCACCAACAGTTCCGCGGTGGCGGATCTCGTCATGGGATTGCTGCTGGCAGTGCAACGGCACATCATCGATGCTCACCTCTCACTGTTGGCCGGGCGCTGGGACAGGTTCCACGGCCCTGAGTTGGCCGGCAAAACGATCGGGATCTGCGGTTTCGGGCGTATCGGCCGTGAGGTCGCTGCACGAGCGGCCGGATTCTCGATGGACGTGGTGGCCTACGATCCCTATCTGGACGCGGACGCGTTCGCCTCGGCAGGGGTCAGGCAGGCCAGCTCGGTCGAAGCACTGGTGGTAGAAGCTGACGTCCTGACTCTCCATCTTCCCGGCGGCGGCGACCGACCGCTGCTGGATGAGGGCATGCTTGCACGACTCAAGCCCGGGGCAGTGTTGATCAATGCGGCGCGCGGTGACCTCGTGGACGAGCACGCCATCGCCAAGGCGCTTGAATCGGGAGCCCTTGGCGGTTATGGGGCAGATGCCTTCTCGACCGAGCCGCCGACCGGCAGCCCGCTGTTGACCGCGCCCAATGTGGTCTTGACACCGCACATCGGTGCCTTCACCGATCGGGCCAATGAACTGATGGGCACCTGCGTGGTGAGCGACATCATCGCAGTGCTCGACGGCCAAGTGCCGCGCCACCAAGTAACAGCTTGAGAAGAGACAGAGGAGATCCATGAAGACCAACGAGATCCGCGGCATCATTCCCGCAATGGTGACGGCGTTCAACGAAGACGAATCGATCAATGAGGCGGGGGTGCGGGCCACCGCCCGCCGGATGCTCGATGCCGGGGCGCACGGCATCTTCCCGGGTGGCACCAACGGGGAGTTCTATGCGATGACCGCGGCCGAGCGTCAGCAAGTCCTCGAGATCGTCATCGACGAAGTGTCCGGCGCGGTGCCGGTCTACGCCGGGGCAGGTGCGGTCACCACGCGAGAGGCCATTCTGTTGGCGAAGGCCGCCGAAGCGGCCGGTGCCGATGCGCTTTCCGTCATCACGCCATACTTCGCCGCTGCATCACAAACCGAACTGGTCGCCCACTTCGCCCGGGTGGCTGATGCCGTGTCGTTGCCGGTCATCCTGTACAACATCCCTGCGCGCACTGGCAATTCCATCAGCCCGGCGACGCTGGAGAAGCTCGCCCAAGTGCCGAACATCGTCGGGGTGAAGGACTCCTCCGGCAACTTCGACAATCTCTTGCAGTACCTCGCTCGGGTCCCGGTCGGTGAGGACTTCGCCGTCCTGTGCGGCAATGACTCCCTGATCCTTTGGGCCCTGCTGGCAGGAGCGTCCGGATCGATCACTGGTGTGGCCAATGTCTACCCCGAGACGATGGTCGGCATCTTCGACGAGTGGAGCAAGGGCGAGATCGACCGTGCGCGTGTGTTGCAGGACTCCATCCGGCCATTCAGGACGGTCTTCCGCCACGGCAACCCGAACACCGTGGTGAAGCTGGCCACGAACATGCTGGGTTGGCCGGTTGGTCCTTGCCGGGCCCCGTTCTCAACCCTGGCGGTCGAAGGTGAGGACGAACTGCGCCGCGTGCTGGCCGAGGGCGGCGAGCGCGACATGCGCTGATGCGGTTGCAACGCAAAAGGGGCAGGGACGCCAGCCAGCGTCCCTGCCCCGTTGCATCTCCCGCCGGTTCCACCCCGCCCCAGCCTGTTGGTGCGGTTCTAGCGGATCACCCCGGACGCCCGGGCCGCGGCCACCGCCGCAGTCCGGTTGTCGACGCCTAGTTTGGTGAAGACGTGGACGAGGTGTGTCTTGACGGTCGCCTCCGACAAGAACAGTTGCCGCGCGATCTGGCGGTTGGCCAGCCCGTCCGCGACCAGCGCGATGACCTCGCGCTCGCGTTCGGTGAGTTCGCTCGGTGGCGCGACGACCCGGCGTGCGAGGCGTCCGGCGACCGAGGGCGCGAACACAGTCTCGCCGCGGGCGGCTGCTTCCACGGCGGCGCCCAAGGCGTCCGGGGTGGCATCCTTGAGCAGGTAGCCGCAGGCCCCGGCTTCAATGGCAGCGACGATGTCGGCGTCGGTGTCGTAGGTGGTCAGGATCAGTACCTTCGCGTTCGGGTCGCGTTCCCGCAGGGCGCGGGTGGTGGTGACGCCGTCATCGGCGCCGAGTTGCAGGTCCATCAGCACCACATCGGGGTTCTGGCGTCCGACCACTGACAGCGCCTCGGCCTGTGAGGCGGCTTCGCCCACCACGCTCACCCCGGGGCGGGTCGACAGTAGCGCGACGAGCCCGGCGCGCACGACGGGGTGGTCGTCGACCACGACAACGCTGGTCATGTTCCCCCTTCCAACGGCAGGGACGCCGCGATCGCGGTGCCCTCACCAGGTGCGGATTCGATCGAGAGCGTCCCCCCAAGGGCCGCCAGCCGCTCATGCATGGCCCGCAGGCCGAAGCCGCCGGCATCGGTCACCGGCCCGACCAAGGAGGGGTCGAAGCCCCGTCCGTCGTCGACCACATCGACGAGCAACTCTCCGGGCTCGTAGGACAGCGAGACCACGACCCGGGAGGCCGCCGCGTGCTGCCGCACGTTGGCCAACGCGCCCTGCACCAGCCGCAAGACGGCCACATCGACCTCGGTGGAGGCCAGGCGTGGGTCACCGACCACCTCCAGGTCGGCGCGCAGGCCGGTCTCGGCAGACAACCGGTCCAGCAGCCGCCGGACTGCGGCCGGCAGTGGGGCGTCTTCGAGTTGGGCGGGCGCCAGTGCATGGACGACGCGTCGGGCCTCGACGAGGTTCTCCGCGGCGGTGGCCTCGATCTGGCCGAGCAGGTCAGTCTCGCTCGCCCCACGGGCGATGCCGGCTCGGGCCAGCAGCAGGATCGAGCTGTATCCCTGCGCGAGAGTGTCGT